>Ga0335085_10003159_pt1 | contig 29137 bp, 29 predicted proteins | sample Lox_Sample_45_FD_206712 | JGI IMG/M metagenome (GOLD analysis project Ga0335085, IMG submission 206712) | Soil microbial communities from Loxahatchee National Wildlife Refuge, Florida, United States - Lox_Sample_4.5 | ecosystem: Environmental > Terrestrial > Soil > Wetlands | place: USA... | reverse complement strand
AGTTTTCGATCGGCGGCGTGCCGGCTACAACCACCTTTCAGGGGCTGGCTGGCGGCACCATCGGGCTGTACCAGTTCAACGTCACGGTGCCGAATGTGCCTGCCGGCGACAAGGTCCCGGTGACCTTTACGCAAGGCGGCCAAGCCGGCACCCAGACGGTGTACATCGCGGTGCAGTAAGCGGCTAGACCGCCAACTTGCCCTTGAACATCATCTCTTTCATGTTGAACTTGGCCTTGATGGCGAGGCGGCCGATGCGCGTGGAGAAATCCACTTCGTGCTCGCCGGAATCGAGCGAGATCAGTTCCTTCGAGAAGCCGAAGTAGTAGTTGCCGAGTTTGCGTTTGACGATCCCCGCCTGCGCCAGGTCTCGGCCCTTCGGCTGCAGGATGGTGTACTGCTTCAACTCATCGGCGAAGGACTTGTCGAGTTCGCCGGACTGCGAATTGGAGCCGGAGTTGGAGGGGCCGGAACTGCTCTCGCTATCGTCGTAGACGCGGTGCGGCGTGCCCAGTTCCGGGAAGCCGACCACCGCGACCACGTAGTGCTTATCGAAGCCCTCGGGCATGGCGGGCGGCTTCGAGGCGATGATCGGCTCGGCGCTCTCCCAGCGGACCGTGCCTTTGTAAGTCTGCATGCCGGCGCCGGGGTAGCGTCCGCGGCCCATGCCACCGCGGCGCGGATAGCCCATGCCGCCGCCGGGATAGCCGCCGCCCGGATACCCGCCGCCGGGGTACCCTCCGCCCTGCGGATAGCGCCCCTGCTGGTTGGGGTCGGCCGTAGCCTGCGCGTTGACTTCCTTGGCCCAGGGCGATTTGGTCAACAGCTTATCTTTCTCGTCGGGGGTCCACTGGGAGGGGTCCTTTTTATCCCAGAACTCGCCCGCGTAGAGGCGCATCCAGGGGGTCAGGCCGGCCCCGGCCAGCAGCAGGGCGCGGCGGCGAGTGAAGAGGTAAGGGCTCTGCGTCATTGGTTGCTCCAAACCGGTTGGACGTGCGCTCAGGGGGCACGCGTTGCGCCAAAGTCACGGGGAGCTTACCTGACAATCAGTTGCGGACTAAGCAAGATCCTTAGCCATCAGCCAGGCGTCTTTGCCGTCCTCATAGTACTTTGGAAGGATTCTCAGTTGCAAAAAGCCGTACTTGCGGTAAAACGCCAGGGCGCGCCGGTTGCTGACCTTGACAGTCAGCGTCAGGCGGCTGACGCGGCGGCGCCGCAGTCGGCGCAAGGTGCTGTCCATTAAGGCGGAGGCGACGCCCATGCGGCGGGCCGCCGAGTCTACGGCTACCGAGATCAGTTCGGCTTTAAGGGTGCCCAGGCGGGATCTTGTGCAGGTAACCATATACCCGCAAACGCGCCGGTCCCCCTCGGCCACCAGAAATAACTCCCCGCAATTGTGGTAAAACTCTGCAAATAAGTTGCGGGCGTACGCATCTTTATAGAAGCTGGTGTGTTCGATCTGGAGAATAGAGTCCATGTCGGACTCGCGGAAAAGCCGGATCTTCAGCCGCCTGTGCATCTGTTATCCTTATCTTTTGTAGCACTTGGAGGCGCTCGAGGGTGCGGCGGGGAAAACATCGGCGGAAGCGGGCCAAGGCTCTTGACAAGAATTTCGGACTTGGCCATACTGAATCCGAGATGCAACTCAGTATCAATAACGGCACGCCAGTGGTTGCGCCGGAAGCTCCTCCGGCGACCCTGATGGACCTCGATCGCGGAGACGCCGCGATCCTCGATCGCATCGATCTTCCGGGTGAGGATGCGCGCCGCCTGATGGAACTGGGATTTCTTCCGGGCACCACGATCACGGCCGGGCGGAGCGCTCCAGGCGGCGATCCGCAGGTGTTCGAGGTGGATGGCTCGGAAGTTGCGCTGCGCCGCGAGACCGCTCGGCGCCTGAAGGTCCGGCGGCCGCCGGACAGGGGCAGCCGTGAGCGGATGTAGCGATTGCAATTCCTGCGGCGCCGCCGCAGTCATCGAGTTTCCCGGCTCCAAGGCCGCTCCCAGAGCGGTGGCCGTAATCGGCCCGCCGAATTCGGGCAAAACTACCCTTTTTAATCGCCTTACCGGGCTGCGCCAGAAGGTGGCGAATTTCCCGGGCGTGACCGTCGAGCAGCACACCGGCATGGTCGAACTGGCCGACGGGCGCGCGCTGCAGTTGATCGACCTGCCGGGCGTTTACAGCTTGAATCCGCGGTCGGAAGACGAGCGTGTCGCGCACGACGTGCTGCGCGGCCTGCGTTCCGACAGTCCCAAACCCGAAGCCGTCCTGCTGGTGCTGGATTCCACCAACCTCGGTCGCCACCTGATGCTCGCCGCGCCGATCCTTTCGCTGGGCCTGCCCACGCTGGTCATCCTCAACATGGCTGACGATCTGCGCAGTCGCGGCGGCGAGTTGGATCTGAAGGCACTGTCGGCGCAATTGGGCGCTCCGGTGGCGTTGGTAAGCGCGCGCCACGGCGAAGGCATCGCCCAGGTGCTGGATTTCCTTGCGGGCACTATGCCCAAGCCCGCGCCCAAGCAACTGCCGGTGTTGCAGGACGTGCCCAAGTGCCGCGCCTGGGCCAGCCAGGTAGGCAACGAAGCGCATTACCGTCCGCCGATAGCCCCCCGCTGGACCCGCCGGCTGGACGCCATCTTCCTGCATCCGGTGGCCGGGCCGCTTATCTTCGTGGCGGTCGTAGTAGCGCTGTTCCAAACCATTTTCAGCATTGCCGATCCGTCTCAGAAGGCGGTGGATGCGGCCATTCAGTTCTGCGCCTCCGGCATCGCGCGCCTGTTGCCTGAATCGTTGTTGCGCTCGCTGATTGTGGATGGCGCCCTGAAGGGCGTCGGCTCGGTGCTGGTGTTTCTGCCGCAAATCCTGCTGCTGTTCCTGTTCATCGGGATCCTGGAAGACTCCGGCTACCTGGCGCGCGCCGCGCTCATCGCCGACCGCACCATGGCGCGCGTGGGCCTGCAGGGCAAGTCGTTCATCCCGCTGCTTTCGGCGCACGCCTGCGCGGTGCCGGCGATCATGTCCACCCGCACCATCGAAAATAAGCGCGACCGCCTGGCCACCATCCTGATTGCACCGCTGATGACCTGCTCGGCGCGGTTCCAGGTGTACAGCCTAATCATCGCGGCGTTCATTCCCAACCGCAATCTCCTGGGTCCCCTGGTAAGCGCGCGCACGACCGCCATGATCGGCCTGTATGTGCTGGGGTTCGTCGCAGCCGTGGTGACGGCGAAAGTGCTGAAGTCCTCGATCCTAAAGAGCGGGCGCACGCCGTTTCTGCTGGAGATTCCGGCCTACCGGTGGCCGACCGTGCAATCGCTGGGGCTGCGGCTGTACGACCGCGCCAAGGTTTTCCTCTATCGCGCGGGCACGATCATCCTGCTGGTAAGTGTGCTCCTGTGGCTGGCGGGCAATGTGCCGACGCACAACGGCCATCAGCCGCCCATCGACCAGAGCCTCGCCGGCACCATCGGACGCACCATCGAGCCGGCCATCAAACCGCTGGGCTTCAATTGGAAGATCGGCATCGGCCTAATCACTGCGGTGTTCGCGCGCGAAACCATGATTTCGACGCTTGCCACGATCTACGGCATCGAAGAGACCCAAACGGTGGACCTGGAAAAGGCGCTGCATGCGGATCTTTCGGTCGCCGGTGCGGTCTCGCTGCTGATCTTTTTTGCCTTCGCCATGCAGTGCATCTCCACCATTGCGGTGGTGCGCCGCGAAACCGGCGGATGGAAGTGGGCGGCGCTGCAGTTCGCCTACATGAGCGTACTGGCGTACGTCTCTGCGTTTGCGGCCTATCACCTCTTGAGCTGACCGAAAGCCTGAAAACAGAACACCGCTTTGACGTGGCGCTGCTTGGCTTCGTCCGCGCTCCAGACCAGTGCCTCCGGCGGCAATCCCGCACGCCAGTAGACGGCCGCTTCGGCGATCCAACGGTTGCGCGGGAAGCACTGTACCCAGATTGGTCCCCCGTAGACGCGCGCCGCGCGGACGAGTTCTTCGGTCGGTGCCGCACGGTCCAGAAACTGGCGGCGCTTGCGGATGGCGATCACCCCGATATTGACACCTAACGTCACGATGATGGCCGCGGCTACCAGCTTGCGGCTGATCGCGGGGATGGCCAGCGATTCCGCGATGGCCAGTCCCCATAGGAGCGCCAGGCCCACGCTCGCGAGGTAAGTCTGGCGGCTGGGAATCTCGGTGGAATAAGTCAGAAACGAGTAGGGCGCCAGCGCGACGCCGCACCAGGCCAGCGCGAGCCCGGCAGCGCGCCACAGGTTGCGGTCGCGCGAGAAACCAATCACGACCAGCGCCAGCCATCCCCAGACCCACAGCAGGCGCGCCATGCCGCGCGTCCAGGTGATCCAGAACGGCGCGTGCAGCGAGAAACTGCCATCGCTGAAGCGGAACGATTCGCCATGCTGCGCCAGAACGGACCCGGCGACAAGCGCGGCCAGCAGCGCATAGGGGATCAGCCGCAGGAGCGCGCGGCGGCGATCCTGCCCCGGCAGCGCGAGAAGGAACAGCGGCAGCAGGATGGGCGCGGTTTCCTTCGAGACCAGCGCCAGCGCGAAGAGCCCAACGCCGGCAGTGTTCCAGAGCCATCCGCGAGCGCTTTCCGCGGCGCGCAACCAACACAGCATGGCGCCCAGTCCGAACACCAGCATGGCGAGCTCGGTGAAGCCGGCAAACCAGACGACGGCCTCCTGGTGTCCCTCCGCGACGGCGAAGAACATAGCCGTCCAGAGCGCCGCGCCGCGCATCGGCCTCCAGCGCAGAGCTAACGCGTACACCAGCCAGGTGGCCACGATGTGGAAGGCCAGGCCGGCCAATCGGTAGGCCGCGGGCTGAAGACCCGCGAGTCCGTGGACCGCCCACATAGTCCAGTAGGTGGTGGCGCGGGTGCGATAGACCTGGTTGTGTATGAGAGCCGGAAGATCGGACGCCGACCCGTACTGCTGCGCCAATGACAGCGTGGGGTAGTCGTCTTCGAAGAGCGGGACCGTCAAGGTGGCGGCGTAGGCGGCCAGGCACAGCGCCGCAAGCAGCAGCAGGCGAACGCGCACGACGGGCGCGGGTCGAGGGCGGGCAGTCAAACCCCAACTCTAGCACGCGCGGAATGGCGTCCGGATATGGGAATTCGGGTGCAGCGCCCAAAACATCTCATAACCTTTTTGTCCTCAGCACCGCCTGGACTGATTTTGGGGGCGTTCGCCCAAATACCGGATGATCCCGCGCGGATTCGCCCGGCAGGCATACCCCCACGGTATACTCTTCCTAAGACAAGGAGGGTTGCTGTGGCTGTTGTCCAATTCACTTTGAACGGCCGTCCGCAAACGGTGGACGCGGTTCCGGCCATGCCGCTGCTGTGGGTGCTCCGCGACACGCTGGGCATGGAAGGCACCAAGTTCGGCTGTGGAATGGCGCTGTGCGGCGCCTGCACGGTACATGTCAACGGATCGCCGGTGCGCTCGTGCATGACGCCGGTCTCTTCGCTGGCCGGCAAACACGTGGTCACCATCGAAGGGCTGTCTGCCGACCACAGCCATCCCTGCCAGCGCGCCTGGATCGAAGAGGACGTGCCGCAGTGCGGCTACTGCCAGTCGGGACAGATCATGACGGCGGCGGCCCTGCTGGCCAAGACCTCCAACCCCACAGACGCTGATATCGACGAGGCCATGCGCGGCAACATCTGCCGCTGCGGAGCGTACGACGGCATCCGCAAGGCGATTCATCGCGCGGCTGAGTTGCAGCGGTCGGGAGGTGCGCGATGAGCATCGGGAAGATGAACCGGCGCAGCTTTCTGAGCGCGGCCGCCGCGGCAACCGGGGGACTGCTGGTGAAGTTCCGCCTCGGCGCGGCCGAAACGGCGCCCTCCAAGCTCAACGCCTTCGTGCACGTCGGCACGGACGATTCGGTGCTGCTCTATATCCACAAGGCTGAAATGGGACAGGGCACCGTCACTTCCCTTTCCATGCTGCTGGCCGAGGAACTACAGTGCGACTGGAAGAAGATCCGCACGGATTTTCCGGGCGTCAGCCGCGAATACGGCGGCAACCAGGGCGTAGTGGGCAGCCAGAGCATCCGCACATCGTGGGAATCGCTGCGGCGTGCAGGGGCCACCGCGCGCGAGATGTTGAAGGAAGCGGCGGCCCAGAAGTGGAACGTCGATCGCGGCACGCTGCGCGCGGAGAACAGCTTCATCGTGAACCCGTCGGGCGGCGCACGGCTGAGCTACGGCAGCCTCGCCGAGGCCGCGTCGAAGGTGACGCCGGCTACGAACATTACTCTTAAGGATCCCAGCCAGTTCCACATCATCGGCAAGGCCACCAAGCGCCTCGATACTCCGTCTAAGGTGGATGGCAGCGCCTCGTTCGGCATCGACGTGCGCTTGCCGGGCATGCAATATGCGGTGCTGGCGCGCTGCCCGGTGTTCGGCGGCAAGGTGAAGCGCTTCGACGCGACCAAGGCCAAGGCCGTGCCCGGCGTGAAATCCGTGGTCGCCATTCCGACTGGCGTGGCCGTGCTGGCCGACAATACCTGGTCGGCCATGCAGGGCCGCAAGGCGCTGGAGATCGAATGGGACGAAGGACCGGTGGCTGCGGTCAGCACTGCCAGCCTCACCAAGACCTTCGCGGGCCTGATGGATCAGCCGGGACAGCCTGCGCGCAAGGTCGGCGATGCCGAGACTGCGCTGGCCGGCGCGGCACATAAAATCGAGGCCGTGTACCAGGTGCCGTTCCTGGCGCACGCGCCCATGGAACCGCTCAACGCTACCGCCAACGTGCGGCCGGACAGCGTGGAAGTGTGGGCCTCCACCCAGGGACAGACGGCCGCTTTCAACGAAGCGCGGCGCATCACCGGACTGGCGCCCGAAGCGGTCAAGGTCTACACCAAGTACATGGGCGGCGGCTTCGGACGGCGCGCGCGCTCCGATTACATCGGCGAAGCGGTCGAGGTGTCGAAGGCCGCGGGCGTGCCGGTGAAGCTCACGTGGTCGCGTGAAGACGACCTGCAACAGGATTGGTACCGCCCGGCTTCCTACGGGCACTTCGTGGGCGGCCTCGACCAGGACGGTTGGCCGGTCGCCTGGATCGCGCGCATCGCGTGCCCGCCGTTCGGAGGCGGAGGCACTGCGACCGAAGGCATCGCCAACATGCCCTACGACATTCCGCACTTGATGGTAGATTACCATCCGGTAGACCAGGGCATTCCGGTGAGCTACTGGCGCTCGGTGGGCTATTCGCAGAACGTGTTCTTTGCCGAGTCGTTCCTGGATGAACTGGCCGCCGCGGGAAAGAAGGACCCGGTGGAAGTGCGGCTGCGCTTGTTGGCGAATCAGCCTCGGGTGAAGGCCGCGCTGGAACTGGCCGCCGACAAAGCCGGTTGGGGCAAGCCGCTGCCGGCCGGACACGCGCGCGGCGTGGCGCTCTCGAACAATGTCGGCAGCAATACCGTGCAGATCGCGGAAGTGTCGGTGGAACGCGGCAAAGTGCGCGTGCATCGGGTGGTGTGCGCGGTGGATTGCGGGCACGTGGTGAACCCGTGGGGCGTCGAGCAGCAGATCCAGAGCGGCATCGTCTTCGGATTGACCGCGGCGCTGAAGGGCGGCATCACGCTCGACCGCGGACGCGTGGAGCAGAGCAACTTCCACCAGTACGACGTGCTGCGCATCGACGAGATGCCCAAAGTGGAGGTGCACATCATTTCGAGCCAGGCGGCGCCGGGAGGCATCGGGGAGGCCAGCACTCCGGCGATCGCCCCGGCCATGTGCAATGCGCTGTTCGCGCTCACGGGCAAGCGCGTACGCAAGCTGCCGGTGAAGTTCGAGGAACTGGGGTAAGCCAGGCGTAGGTTGGTGTGCCGGCATTCCGCGAATCCCCCGAAGCATCGCGCGAGCGGACAATTTTACCTCGTCGTCTTGAAGACATAGAGTAGGCCTTCAGGCGCGGATTGGCGGGCGCATCTCCTGGTGCGCTTCCTGCCGCGCTTTGCGCGTACCGATCGGCGTCTCGATACGTTCCGCGGCAGTCGAGGTGGTAGGTAGGCTGGCGTATTGTCAGAACTATGATATGGCAGCTCGCCGCGTATCGGTTCGCGGCGTACAATGAATCCAACCGGAGGTTCTGGGGCATGGATATCCAACTTCCCCGGCCGATTTCGCGGATCCTGTTTCGAGGATGTTCGGAGCAGACCCAAACAGATCTTCTTTTGAGGATGCGAATTCACGAAGGAGCCATCCTCTCCGACCGGCTACTCCAACAGACACGACAGGCGGCCAAAGGCTACAACCCTCGACTGGGGGTCTTAGTCAGGCAAACCATTCGGCGAGAGGAGTTCCTCAAATCACCACCGGAAATCAGGGAGACGTTCACGGCTCCGCCCGGTGATGGCGTGAATCTCATCATCTACGATCCGGCGACGCCGCCACAGAGAATTCGTGTCGAGGGCAGCCAACAGGCGGTTCAGTTGATCGAGAAGACCCCGCCCGGCGATCCGGAACGCTGTGACGGCGACTCCGAACCCGGCGTGGTCAAGCTTGCCATTGTCGTCGGAAAGGACGGAATGGTAATCGAAGTCGATCCGTTAGCGGGACCCGAATCACTGATTTCACGGGCGGCGGACGCGGTCAGGCGCTGGAAGTATAGACCGACGCTGCTGAATGGCCGTGCCGTTGAAGTCGAAACTTCCGTCGAGGTGGACTTTTCACCCGACAAGAAATGAAAATTGCGCCAGCTCGCCGGAACCTGCAGTCTTGGGGGGCGCGCGGCCGCGGTGGGTGTTAGAGCGCGATAGGCACGCGTTCGGCGCGCAAAGGCTCGGCCGCAGCGGCGGCAACTTCTGTCGCTCGGACGGGCCGTTCGCGACGCACCGGTTTGCCGGCTTGCTTCCGCTCGCGACGCATCCGCCGAAGCTGATAGCTCAGCAGCACCATCCCGCCGCCGATCAGCCAGAAGAGGGCTGAAGAGGCGGTTGCCTGCGCGGCGGCGGGATGGGGCAATGGCAACATCATGCGACTCTCATTGTAAAGAGCGCGGCCTTTTTGCCCAAGGCCCAAGAGTCCTGTTTTCAAGCGGCTAGGGTCTAGTACACGTTATCCGAAGGTGGTAGTACGGTAGTGTCGGTTAACAGCTCACGCGTGTTTCCGAATCCGGCCGTGGCCCGCACGCTATCATGAAATGGAGAAGCGCCCGCCATGGCAGTGAAATCCGACCCAGACATGGGTATCAACAGTTGGCTTGAAGACGAGTTGTACCGCCAGTATCTGCACGATCGCTCCAGCGTGGATGAGGGCTGGAAACAGATCTTCGAGGAGAATTCCAGAGAAAACGGTGCGCCCACCGCGCCGCGCGTAGCCGCACCCACGCCTTCTGCCGCGCAGCCCGAAGCTCCTGGGCCCGCCCCTGATGCCGAGTTGCAGCCTCTGCGCGGCGCCGCTGGGAAGATCGCCGCCAACATGGCCGCTTCGGTCAGCGTGCCGCTGGCCACTTCGCAACGCATCCTCGCCGTGAAGGTGATGGACGAAAACCGGCGCATCATCAACCAGCATCGCGGCCTGCTCGGCAAGAGCAAAGTGTCGTACACGCACCTGATCGGCTGGGCGATCGTCAAGGCGATCGAGGAATTGCCGGCAGTGAATCAGGCCTACGCCGAGAAGGACGGCCAGCCGTACCGTGTGGTGCACGAGCGCGTCAACCTCGGTATCGCGGTGGACGTGGCCGGCAAGGACGGCGCACGCAGTCTGATGGTGCCCAACATCAAGAACGCCGGCGCGCTGAACTTCCAAGAGTACATCACGGCCTTCGACGACCTGGTGGCGCGCGCGCGCACGAGTCGCCTGACGCCGGCTGATTTTCAGGGCACCACGATTTCGCTGACCAATCCCGGCACCGTCGGCACGATGTCGTCGAACCCGCGGCTGATGCCGGGCCAGGGCGCGATCCTCGCGACGGGCGCCATCGATTATCCGGCCGAGTATCGCGGTTCGGCCGAAGAAACGCGCGCCGTACTGGGCATCAGCAAGGTGATGTCGCTTTCCTGCACCTATGACCACCGCATCATTCAGGGCGCCGAATCGGGCGCGTTCCTGGGCAAGGTGCAGAGCCTGCTGGATGGCGCTGACGGCTTCTACGAAGAGATTTTCAATCACCTGAAGATGCCACACGTGCCGGTGCTGTGGGAGACCGACCGGCAACCGCTGCTCTCGGGTGCGGGCGCAGCGCGGCAGGCCGAAAGCGCCAAAGAGATCGGCGTCATTCAGATGATCAACGCGTACCGCGTGCGCGGGCACCTGGTGGCGGACCTCGATCCGCTCGGCGCGGAGCCCCATTTCCACCCGGAACTCGACCCCAAGACGTACGGCCTCACCATCTGGGACCTGGACCGCGAGTTCCTGACCGGCAGTTTGGGCGAAGCCATCGGCGAAGGCCATTCAAAGCCCGTGGCCACGCTGCGCGAGATTCTGGAGACGCTGCGCGATACCTACTGCGGCAAGATCGGCTGCGAGTACATGAATATCCAGGTGCCTGAGCAGAAACGCTGGCTGCAGCAGCGCATGGAGCCGGGCAAGAATCACTGGCCGCTGGACCGCTCGACGCGCCTGCGCATCCTGCGCAACCTGATCGCGGCGGAAGAGTTCGAGCACTTCCTGCATTCGCGCTTCGTGGGGCAAAAGCGCTTCGCGCTGGAAGGCGGCGAAACCGCGGTTGTGATCCTGGACGAGATTCTCGAGCGCGCCGCCGCGAACAACGTGAACGAAGTGGTGATCGGGATGGCACACCGCGGACGGCTGAACGTGCTGGCCAACGTGGTGGGCAAGGACGTGAAGCAGATCTTCTCGGAGTTCGAAGGCGAGATCGATCCTTCGAGCACGCAGGGATCCGGCGATGTGAAGTATCACCTGGGCGCGACCGGCACGCGCAAGATGGAGACCGGGCGCGAGATCGTGGTGTCGGTTTCGCCAAACCCGAGCCACCTGGAGGCGGTCGATCCGGTGGTGGAAGGCATCGTGCGGCCCAAGCAGGATCGCCTGGGCGATACCGCGCGCGAACGGGTAATTCCCGTGCTGGTACACGGAGACGCGGCCTTCGCCGGACAGGGCGTGGTGGCCGAAACGCTGAATCTTTCGGGTCTGGATGGCTACACCACCGGCGGCACGATTCACGTGATCATTGATAACCAAATCGGCTTCACCACGCTGCCGGATGAATCGCGCTCCACGCCTTACTCCACCGACGTGGCGCGGGGTGTGCAGGCGCCCATTTTCCACGTCAACGGCGACAGTCCGCAGGCCGCCGCGCGCGTGGTGCAGATCGCTTTCGATTACCGCCAGACGTTCAAGAAGGACGTGGTGATCGACATGTTCTGCTATCGCCGCCACGGTCACAACGAAGGCGACGATCCGAGCTACACGCAGCCGACGCTGTATCGCAAAATCAAGAACCATCCGTCGGTGGCGGTGCTGTACGGCGACCGCCTGGTGCGCGAAGGCGTGCTGACGGCGGAGGAATTGGAAGGCATCCGTAAGGCCGTGGCGGCGCGCTTAAGCGAGGCTTATGACGCCGTGCAGCATCGCGCGGAGCGCTACCAGGTGCAGGAGCTCAGTGCGGTTCCGGGCGAGGAGATCGCCAAGTTCTGCCCGCGTACGGCGGTGAATCAACAGGTGCTGGAACGCGTGACGCGCGGCATGACGCAGTTCCCCGAAAATTTCCACCTGCATCCCAAGCTGCGCGCATTCGTCGATCGGCGCCGCGAGGCGCTGGCGGGCGGCGCCAAATCGCACGGCATCGATTGGGCCTTCGCCGAAGCGCTGGCGTTCGGCACAACGGTGCTGGAAGGCACCGCCGTCCGTCTGAGCGGGCAGGATTCCGGCCGCGGCACCTTCAGCCAGCGGCACCTGGCCTACTACGACGCGGAAACCGGAAAACGTTTTATTCCGCTGCAGCACATTTCGCCCGACCAAGCACGCTTCGACGTGTACGACAGTTCCCTGAGCGAGTACGCCGTGCTGGGCTTTGAGTTCGGCTACAGTGTGGCCGATCCGCTGACGCTGGTGATCTGGGAGGCGCAGTTCGGCGATTTCGCCAACGGCGCGCAGATCATGATCGACCAGTTCATTTCGTCGTGCGAATCGAAGTGGGGGCAGCCGAGCGGGCTGGTGATGCTGCTGCCGCACGGTTTCGAAGGGCAGGGGCCCGAGCACTCGAGCGCCCGTATCGAGCGCTTCCTCACGCTGTGCGCCGAGAACAACATGTTGGTGGCCAACTGCACCACGCCCGCGCAGTACTTCCACCTGCTGCGCCGCCAGATGTACGGCGGGTCGGACCGCCGCGGCATGCGCAAGCCGCTGGTGGTCTTCACGCCCAAGAGCCTGCTGCGGCATCCGAAGGCCGTCTCGGCGCCGCGCGAATTCTCGACCGGCGGCTTCATGGAGTTGCTGGGCGAACCGGCATCCACCGACGTCACGCGCGTGGTGTTCTGCTCGGGCAAGATCTACTACGACCTGGCCGCCGCGCGCGACGAGCGCAAGGCGAGCCACGTCGCGCTGGTGCGCGTAGAGCAGCTCTATCCGTTCGACACGGCGATGGCGGCCGACATCCTGGCGCGCTATTCGCAGACGGCCGAGGTGGTGTGGGCGCAGGAAGAGCCGCGCAACATGGGTCCGTGGCGCTTCGTGCACGAGTGGATGGAGCCGGTACTCGAGCCGACGCATCGCGAATTGCGCTACGTGGGGCGTCCGGAAAGCGCCAGCCCGGCGACCGGGTCGGGCAAGCGACATCAGCAGGAGCAGGCGGAAATTGTCAATGATGCGCTGACGCCCGGGGATATTTCCGAAACGCGGCGCGTGAGGTTAGTGGCGCGGCGGACGAAGTAAGTGGATCGGCCGCCCTATTCCACCAAATCGCGGCGGCGGATGGTCGGGCGCTGGTCGCCGTCCGGATCGGCGCGGCGTAACTGCGGAGCTTTATCGTCGCGAGGCTTGCTCTGTTGGTTGATCAGGCGCTCGCGCATTTCGTGATACTCCGAAGTCGTCACGACGTACTCGGACTTGGCCGGCAGAATGCGCTGAATCTCCTGCTGCGTGCGGTCGATGCGGGTGGCGTCCAGCGGGTGCGAGGCGAAGATCCGCGCCAATGCGCCGGGGCTCTGCCGCTGCAGCATTTCGAGCTTTTCGAACATGCTGACCGCGCCGTTGGGATCGTAGCCGGCGGCGTACAGGTACTGCAACCCGAGATAGTCGGCTTCATTTTCATTGGCGCGGGTGAACTTCATCAACGCAGCCGGCATTCCGGCATTCATGCCCTGACGCGCCAGCACGCCGCCCCAGCCTCCCAGCACGGCACCGGCGGGAATCGCCAGCATCGTCATGAGCTGCTGCTTGGTCGCCTGGCAGGTGAGGTGACGCGCCGCCACGTGGGCGATTTCGTGCGCCAGCGCGGCGGCGAATTCGTCCTCCTCGTCGGCGATCTTGATTAGCCCGGTGTTGACAAAAATGAATCCGCCGGGCAGCGAGAAAGCGTTGGGCGTTTCGTCCTCGACTACCTGGAAGGTGAAGGCCATCTTGGCGTCCGAGTTGCGCGCCAGATTCTGCCCGACGCGGTTGACGTATTCGGAGATCAGCGGATCGTCCTTCAGGCGCGCCTGGCGGCGAACCTCTTCAGCCAACTGCTTGCCGAGGGCAATCTCCTTTTCGACGGAGAACAGGTTGATGCACTTGCCGACTTCACGGCTGCCGATTTTGTCAGGATCGTCCTTGGGCTTTTTCTGATCGGCGGCGCTTGCCGAGGCGGCCAGCGACAGCGCCAGTACCGCTGCGCACACAAATCGCATGGGTCCTCCGAGGAACTTCAGCTTCTATTCTAATCGCAGCGGTGTCGGAACGGGATGTAAAAGTTCGAGGGGGTAATTTCCGCGACTGAGGAATACGACGGATGAGTCGTACGGGGTTCTACGGTTGGAGCTGGCGGAGGGATTTGAACCCCCGACCGTCTGATTACAAATCAGATGCTCTACCAACTGAGCTACGCCAGCGCCGGGTGGGTGCATCCACAGGTTAGCGTGCCCGGCCAGTCAGGGTCAACCGCTCTGCGATACACTATCCCCTAGCTGGCAATTCCAACCTCCGGCGCCGCCGCATCTTCGGGACGCCCCGCATCGAGACCCCTTCGCTTCCAACCGTAGGCGCTTCGCAAGCGGGACGCCGACTCGTCAACTGAGAAATCCTATGCCCGATGAAGAAGACGACATGCCACGCATGTCCTTTATGGAGCATCTGTCGGAACTGCGGTCGCGCCTCTTCCGCGCCATCGCCGGAATAGGAGTGGCGTTCAGCCTCAGCATGGCCTTCATGAACCCGCTCTGGCGGCTTGTCAGCGGACCCGCCGAAGCCGCGCTGCGCGAACTGGGGCTGCGGTCCCGGCTGGTCTTCACCACGCCCACTGAAGCCTTTTCCACTGTCTGGGTGAAGCTCCCGCTGCTGGCGGCTATCTTTCTGGCCTCTCCGTGGGTGCTGTACCAGGTGTGGGCGTTCATCTCGCCGGGACTCTACGCACGCGAGCGGCGCTGGGCGGCGCCGTTCGTCATCTCCACCGCGGCACTCTTCGTGGCGGGCGGCGTATTCGCCTACTTCGTGGTCTTCCACTACAGCCTCGTGTTTCTGCTCGGCCTCGGCCGCGAGCTGAACGTCGATTCCATGGTTTCGATGAGCGAGTACTTCGACCTGTTCATGGACGTCACCATCGGCGTTGGCCTGGTCTTCGAGCTGCCCGTGCTGCTGTTTCTGCTCACCGCGCTGCACGTGGTCACGCCGAAGTTCCTGCTGCTCAACAGCCGTTACTTCATCCTCGGCATCACGATCGTCGCGGCCATCATCACGCCTACGCAGGACGCCGTGAATCTCGGACTGCTGGTGGCGCCGCTGTGCGTGCTGTTCTTCGTCGGGATCTTCGCCAGTTGGCTGCTGGTGCGCTATCGGCGGCGCGCGTCACTGCGGGCGCAGCGCACGTAGCTTCGTCACCGCGCCGGCGATGCGTTCGGCCGCGTAATCGATTTCCTCGGCGGTGGTCCAGCGGCCCAGGCCGAAGCGCAGCGCTCCGCGGGCGCGCTCCTCGCCTGCGCCCAACGCGCGCAGCACGTGGCTCGGTTCGGGCGTGGCGGAGCTGCACGCCGAGCCGGTGGATAGCGCCAGGTCGGGCACGGTCGTCAGCAGCGCGTCGCCCTCCACGCCGTCGAAACTGACGTTCAGATTGCCGGCTAGACGCCGCTCCATCGACCCATTCACCTGCACGCCCGCGAGCAACTCGCGCAGCCGCTCGAGCAAACGATCGCGCAACTCAGCCACACGCGCCGATTCGCCGGCCATCTCTTCCGCCGCGATCGCGCAGGCCTCGCCGAAGCCTACAACCGCGGGCACGTTCAGAGTCCCCGAGCGAAGCCCCGATTCGTGCCCGCCGCCATCCATTTGCGCCACGATCGGTACCCGCGGCTGCCGGCACACGTAGAGCGCGCCCGCGCCCTTCGGTCCGCAGAGCTTGTGCGCCGTCACGGAGAGCAGGTCGATCGAGTCGCGCTCCACGTCGATGGGGATCTTCCCGAACGCCTGCGCCGCGTCGCAATGAAACAGCACGCCGCGCTCGCGGCACAGCGCGCCGATCTCGCTGACCGGCTGCAGCACGCCGATTTCGTTGTTCGCCGCCATCACGCTTACCAGCACGGTGTCGGGCGCGAGCGCCTCGCGCAGACCGTCGAGCGACAGCAAGCCGTCCGATTCGGGCGCGAGCACCGTAACCCGGCAGCCCTGCCGTTCCAGGTGGCGCGCCGGGTCGAGCACCGCCTTGTGCTCGGTCGCCATCGTCACCAGGTGATTGCCGCGCGTGCGGCAAGCCTCCATTACACCCTTCAACGCCAGGTTGTTCGATTCGGTGGCGCCGCTGGTGAATACGATTTCGCGCGGCGAGGCACCGGCCAGCGCGGCGATCTGGCGGCGCGCCCGCTGCACGGCTTTCTCGGCGTCCCATCCGAAGCGGTGGCTGCGGCTGGCGGCATTCCCGAAGCGCTCGCCGAAGTAGGGCAGCATGCGCTCGAGCACACGCGGGTCCACGGGCGTGGTGGCGTGGTAATCGAGATAGACAGGCTTATGCATCCGTGGGACTTACTTCTATTATCCGCCGCTCGCGTGCTACCCTGTCCTTCGGAGCTTTATGCCTCTCACCCGCGAAAAAGCGCAGCTCATGAGCGCGTCGGAAATCGACCGCACTCTGGTACGGCTGGCGCACGAGATTCTGGAGAAAACCGCCGACCTCGACCGCCTGGCGTTCATCGGCATCCGCCGCCGCGGCGTTCCGCTGGCGCAGCGTCTTTCGAAAAAGATCGAACACCTGGAAAATCGCAGGGTGCCCGTGGGCATCCTGGATATCAACTTATATCGCGACGATCTGAGCACCGTAGATGTCAAACCGGTGGTCAGCGCGACGGAGATTCATTTCGAAGTAGCCGGTAAGGACATCATCCTGATGGACGATGTGCTGTACACCGGCCGCACTATCCGCGCTGCGCTCGACGCCCTGTTCGATCACGGCCGGCCCGCGCGCGTGTCGCTGCTGGTGCTGATCGACCGCGGCCACCGCGAACTGCCCATCGAGGCAAAATACATTGGACGCAACGTGCAGACCACCGACAGCGAGATTATCGAAGTGAAGTTTCAGGAAATCGATAGCATGGAAAAGGTGCTGCTGGTGGAACGGGCCGCGACCAGCGAAGCCTGACGCCGATGCCCGCCGGTTTGCTCGGAATTGAAGAGCTCGATCGCGCCGAGATCGAAGCCATCCTGGCGCGAGCGAAAGATTTTCAGCCGCTCCAGAGCCAGTCGCTGAAAAAGCTCGACACGCTTCGTGGCAAGATGATCGTCAACCTCTTCTACGAAGCTTCTACGCGCACGCGCACCAGTTTCGAAATCGCCGCCAAACGCCTGGGCGCTGACGCCGTGTCGATCACCGCTTCGGGCTCCAGCGTCACCAAGGGCGAAAGCCTGGTGGACACGCTCAACACGCTCGCGGCGATGCGGCCCGATGCCATCGTGATGCGCCATGCAGCGTCCGGCGCTCCGCATTTTCTGGCGCGCCACCTGCCCACCCCGATCATCAACGCCGGCGACGGCACGCATGAGCATCCCACGCAGGCACTACTCGACGCGCGCACGATTCTGGATCGTCGCGAAACCCTCGAAGGCCTGCGCGTGGCCATTATCGGCGACATCGCCCACAGCCGCGTGGCGCGTTCCAACGTACACCTGCTGTCGAAATTCGGCGCCGAAATCGTGCTCTGCGGACCTGCGTCGCTGCTGCCAGTCGAGTTGGCGCAACTTGCGCCGGGCGTGCGGCTCACCACCGACATTCGCGAAGCCATCCGCGACGCCGGCGTCATCATGATGCTGCGCGTGCAACTGGAGCGCCAGCACGAAGCCGCCTTTCCCGCCAGCGAATATTTCCGCTTCTACGGATTGCGCCTGGAGCACCTGGATCTCGCGCGGCCCGACGCCATCGTGATGCATCCCGGGCCGATCAATCGCGGGCGCGAGCTATCCAGCGAGGTGGCCGATTTCCAGCGCTCCGTGATCCTCAACCAGGTGGAGAACGGCATCGCCGTGCGCATGGCGGTGCTGGAGCGCATCATCGGATAAGCCATGTCTCTCGTCATCAGGAACGGCCGTGTAATCGATCCGGCCTCGGAGACCGACCGGATCGCCGACGTGCTGATCGTGGACGGCCGCATCGCCGGAGTGGCGCCGCATCTCTCTTCGCCGCGTGCCGAGGTGTTCGATGCCTCCGGCATGATCGTCGCGCCCGGCTTCATCGACATGCACGTGCATCTGCGCGAGCCGGGTTTCGAGCACGCCGAAACCATCGAGAGTGGGTCGCGCGCCGCTGCCGCCGGAGGCTTCACTTCGATCTGCTGTATGCCCAACACCAAGCCGGTGAACGACAGCGCCATGGTGACCAGTTACATCATCGAGCGGGCGCGGCGGCAGGCGGTGGTCAACGTGTTTCCCATCGGCGCGATCACCAAGGCCAGCGCTGGGGAAGAACTGGCGGCCATCGGCGCGATGAAGGACGCGGGCGCCGTGGCCATTTCCGACGACGGCCTGCCGGTGATGAACGCGCGGGTGATGCGGCGCGCCATGGAGTTCGCCAAGTCGTACGGCCTGCCGGTGATCCAGCACTGCGAGGATTTGAACCTGAGCGCCGGCGGCGACATGCACGAAGGCGCCGCGTCGGTGCGTTGGGGCCTGCGCGGCATTCCGGCGGCGTCCGAGGATGTGATGGTGGCTCGGGATCTGATCCTCGCGCAGTTGACCGGAGCGCGCTATCACGTGGCGCACATCTCGACCGCCAATGCCGTCGGCATGTTGGAGTACGCGCGCGCCAAAGGCCTGCCGGTGACCTGCGAGGCCACGCCGCACCACTTCACCCTCTCCGATACCGGCATGGCGCCCTACGACAGCAATTACAAGATGAAGCCGCCGCTGCGCTCGGTGTGCGATCGCGAGGCGGTGATCGAAGGCATCGTTTCGGGCGCCGTGCAGGCCATCGCCACCGACCACGCGCCGCACCCCGGCAGCGAGAAGATGCAGGAATTCGAGCGCTGCCCGTTTGGCATCATCGGACTGGAGACCGCCATCGCGCTGGCGATTGAAGGGCTGCTCGACCCTGGCCGCATCACCCTGTGCCGCCTGGTCGAACTGTTCACGACCGGACCCGAAGCCGTCCTGCACCTGGGCCGCGGCACGCTCGAACCGGGCGCCCCCGGCGACGTCACCATCTTCAGCACCGAAGTAAGCTGGACGTACGATGTCAACCAGTCCGCCTCGCGCAGCCGCAACTCCCCGTTCCACGGCCGCACTTTCCGCGGCGGCCCAATGGCCACGGTAGTGAACGGGGAAATTGTGTGGAGAAGAGAGTGATCCGGCACATCGAGAGCGAAGGCTTCAAAACCCTCCGCAATCCGGGTATGCGCCCCCCTCGGGCCCGCTAATTAAACCCAGGCACACGTGGTCCAGTCAGACCGCCATTTTGAGGGCGGCTTTTCCCTCCCCCGCCTGCAAAAGCGCCGATGCCAGGCCAACCTCATATTGCCTAAGGTGATTGAGGGCCACGGATAGCTCCTGCCAGGCCGTCTTGTCCTGTAGTTTTTTCAGCGGCTCGATTTTGCCTTCGTACTTTTGAATCTGGCTGCGAATACCGTCCACGGCGATGCTCGCGGTCTTGGCAGCCGCGGACATCTTCTTCAGATGGAGTCCGTACTCCTCGCCCAATTTCCTGACCTGTTCGAACATCCCGGCCATCTTGTCTGCCATGGCGCCTAAGCCGTCGTCGAACGTAATCTTGTGAGCCTTGAGGATGCCGGCGTGTTTGTTCTTGGCAGCTTTCCACCCGGTGCGGGCCGGGTGATTGAGGTCTACTTTTTGCATCGGCTGGTTGTCTGCCAAGGCTTGCATCGCGGCGGCGATGGCCTCCTCCCAGATACGGAACTCGCCCACCGCGTGCGACAGTTCGGCCTCTGCGTCCTGCGCCGCCTGATCCCCGTTGGCCAGCGGCGCGATTTTGTTCTCATAAGCCACGATCTGCCGCTCATAGCCGCTGAGGATGCCTCCGGCCGAGTTTGCCAAGAGCACCACCTTCTTGTGCAAGACTTCGGCTTCCTGGCTGAGCTTGATCGCCAGCTCGTACAGCGTGTCGATTTTGTCGATCATCGGGCCTAGTCCCTCATCGAAAGCGATGTGATTCTGCTGGATGACGGCGGCGTGTTTCTTCTTGGCGGTTTTCCACTCCAGGCGAGCGGGCGATTTGAACGTGAACGGCATGTTGTGATCGGCTCCTGTGTAGAGAGGTGAAAAATCCGTGCGGCAGCAGTCACCGATTCACGAATAAATGGCCGTGCGGGTTAGGAAGCGGCGCCGGCGCATCCGCCGGATGCGGCTGAGGGCTTGCCCTAATCGACAAAATCCAGCCGATGCCCGACCCAGGGCCGCATCACGTTGTGCCGGCCGGTCGCCCCGATCCTCCAGCACCGGCGTACGCTGGACTTACGGCGACAAGCATTCCGTCTCGCGCATCGCCACTTCCTGGTGAAGGCCCACTTTCCGTGGCGGTCTCAGACCTCATGGTGAACGGCCAGTTAAGCTACGATCCCGCTGCCGCCTCGGACCGCTCCCAGGCGATCGTCCTGGCGATGCCTTCTTCGCGCGTCACAGGTTCGGCATAGCCCAGGTCGCGCCGGATGCGGGTGGTGTCGATGGCCAGGTGATGGGAAAAGTCCGGCGGCATGCGCTCGTTTTCGGGCAGCGCGTCGGCGGGGACCGGAACAATGCGGCCGTGCCAGTCCGCTACCCGTGCCCACTCCGCCAGGCGCTCCGCCCAAGTCGGAGCAACCGCTTCGCCGACATTGTAGGTCCCGCCTGCAGCAGCATCATGGGTTGCGGCCAGCACCACCGCCTCAGCCACGTTCTCGACGAAGCCGTGTGTCCAGCGCCAGCGTGCGAAATCGTCTTGCAGACGGATCTCCGGGTTACCCGGCACGAGTTTCTGCACCCACGGGCGGAAGCGGTGGTAGTCGTTCGGACCGTAGACCGCCGGGAAGCGCAGGATCGTCACCGGCAATGCGGTCTGGGCGCGCAGAGCCTCTTCCACCAGCACCTTGTCGTATTGATCGGGAATCTCCACGGGACCCTTCTTGTTGCGGTAGGGGTAGCGCGATTCGCGGAGGGGCGCGTCCTCATCCAGCGGCGCGGCGGTGGCCGGCGGCGAGCCCGATTCGAGGCGCTGGAAACGGCCGTAGGCGCGGTACACGTCACAGCTAGAAATCACCACGGCGCGCCCGGCAAAGCCTGTGAACAGATTTAGAAAGCGCGCGGCATCGGCTTCGGTGAGCGCCCACATGTGGATCACCACATCCGGAGCCAGGTCGCGCAGATCGCGCGGCGGATCGTCGAAGCTGCCGTGCAAATGGCGGACGGCGGCGGGCAGTTCGGTTTCGTGCTCGCCGCGGTGGAAAACGGTCACCTCGTGGCCCAGGCCCTCCAGTCGGCGGACCAGGAACGGCCCCGTCAGGCTGGTCCCACCCAATACCAGCACACGCATACCCCCATGATACAATTCGAGAGAATCCACCCTGAATTGCGAGGTTGCCGTCATGGCCGAGCAGACTGACCTCTCACGCCGCGATTTATTAAAAGCCGCCGGAGCTGTCACCGCTACCGCGCTTCCCACTCTCGCCGCGCCGGCGATCCAAAAGGTGCGCGCCGCCAACGAACAGGTGCAGTTCGGCATGATCGGCACCGGTAGCCGCGGCAGCTACCTTTTGAAGCACCTGAAAAACATCGATAATGGCCGCTGTGTGGCGCTCTGCGACATCAACGACGAAAACCTGGGCCACGGCATCACCACCATCGGCAACAATCCCAAGACGTTCAAGGACTATCGAGAGTTGTTGGCCTACAAGGACGTGGACGCCGTCTTCGTCACCGTGCCGCTGTTCGTGCATTTCCCGCTGACGCGCGACGCGCTGATGGCCGGCAAGCACGTGTTCTGCGAGAAGTGCCTGGTATTCAAGCCGGAGGAGGTGCACGCCCTGCGCGCGCTATACGCCGAGCATCCCAAGCAGACTCTGCAGACCGGCCTGCAGAGGCGCTACAGCTACTTCTACCAGACCGTCAAGCAGATGATCGACAAGGGCATCCTGGGCGACGTGCATCACATGCATGCGCAGTGGCACCGCAACATGATCAACGAGCCCAGCTCGCTGTGGACCATGAAGCCGGGCGGCGAGCAGAACATCGCCAACTGGCGGCTGTACCGCTCGATGTCCGGCGGCCTCACCGCCGAGCTGACCTCCCACCAGGTGGATGTGGCCGACTGGATGTTCGGCTCGGGACCGGAATTCGTGATGGGCCTGGGCAGCCTCGATATGCTCAAGGACGGCCGCAACGTTTACGACAACATCCAGTTGATCTACCGCTATCCGAAGGGGCAGAAGCTCACGTATTCGTCGATTTCGACCAACCAGTTCCTGCCGTACTTCAACGGATCGCGGGCGCAGATGGGCGAACTCATCATGGGGACGGACGGCACGGTCGAGATCACGGTCGGCTTCGACGAAGCGCCGGCCATCGCGTGGTGGTATCGCGAGCCTCCCAAGAAAGCCGCGGCGGTCAGCAAGCCGGGCGAGAAGAAACCGTTCGTGGCCGGCGCGACGATGGCCACCGCGGGCGGCGCCAACGCTCCCATTCCGATCATGACCAGCGACCTGGAATTCACAGGTAAGGAAAGCTTCCTCGACCGCGAAGTGAAGTTCGCGCGCCGCTGGCTGATGGCCAAAGGCGTGCTGCTGCAGGAAGAGCATCGCAACCCGGTGGACGTGGAACTGGAGAGCTTCTTCCGCAACTGCAAGGATGGCAAGCGTCCGCTGGCCGATATCGAGGTCGGGATGGGCGATTCCATCGCGGTGATTCTGTCCAACCAGGCGATGGACGAAGGCCGCAAAGTGTACTTCAACGAGATCGAAAAGATGGGCCTGCCGGCGGCGAAGAAGGCGTAGCGCGGGGCAAGTCGCCATCAACATTGCGGCAAACTCGCATTTGAACTTTCGATGCCTATACCCGCGCCCGGTTGAGCCGCGCCGAGGGATGGGCATTGCGGAGTACTGAGTGGCCCGGCCGGATACTGCGGCCAGACGGGCCGCTCGGATGGCGACTGCAGGCCCTTCCATCTCCCCGGGGGCGACCGTCTCAGAAAAACCAGTCATGATCACTGTGGATTATCGGGCCTTGCCGATCACGGAATCCCGACGCGTCGCACCAGGTCGGCGAACCGGGCGTCGGACCGCAGAGGGTCCCACCACTCCTGCGCTTTAAGAAGGACAAGCAGGCATTCCCGCGGAGCATACGCTTGCTCGAGATACTTGATCGCCTCATTAAATTCGCCCAGCCGTGCGTGGACCCTCGCGCGGAAGAACGGCCGCTCCCGGATGGATGCTGCTCCGTAAGGGCTCGCTGTGATTCCGGAACGGAGGACCCAACGATGATAGCCGGAAGCCCCGCCTTGCTGGAACGCCCGAAGCGCGCTTTTGGCACCGCTCAAGATGACTTCTGCTTGCTGATACTCGGCGATCGCGTCAGCAATTCTGCCTTCTGCTTCGTGAACCCGCCCGAGGACGAAATGAGCACGGGGAAAGCTGGGGTCCGGATCGAGCGTCTGGGATGCGTATTCCACGGCTTGAGAGTAATCGCGAAGCCAGAAGCAGAATTCCGCGGCTTCCGCGCACATGAATAAGTTCAGGGGATCGAGATCGGTGGCGCGGCGCAACTCGCACAACACTCGCGCGGTCCAGTGTGGTGGCGGCAAGGCTTGGGTTTATAAGTTATTCATTTTGCAAGGTCGTTTTGGGCAAAACCGCTTATCTGAGCGGTTTTGTCTTTTCGGCCCCCTACATCGAACCATGGGCTGGAACAAAATTCAGCCTTTTATCCGGCAGGGCCCGCACGATCTCACGGGCGGTTCGGCCCGTCATTCCGGCCAGCCGCTCGAAAGCGAGGGCCGAGATATGGCAGGCCCGGTCCGACCTTCCCACTGCCACCCGCTCGTACAATCGCGACAAGCCGGCGTCGTAGGAAGTCTGGAGGAAATGCCCACCCTGCTCTTGAATCTCTGCGCACATCGCTACCACCAGGCAGACGGCCACACCAAGGCCGCGCTGAGCGGGAACTACAAAGAGTCCCAGCCCATCGCCGCCGTACATCGACCAAAACCAATCGTATGTCTTCCTCCAGGCGGCGAATCCGACCACGGCCGCGTCCCGCTGCGCCAATAGCACTCGGGCAACCGGTTGCCCGCCGAAAAGTGCCTCCCGCAGCCTATCCGCCGATCGCGGATGACGTTCGGCGGGATGGCCTTTCGCGAATTCGTCGATCAGGGTGGCCAGCACGTCAATGTCGCGGGGTGTAGCGCGGCGCACGATCAGTTGGCTCATGGAGTCATCCTACTCCGAGCGCTGCGCCGTCGCCGGGTCGGCGGTCGGCCGGAACATTGCTCGCCAACGCAGCGGCCGCGACGGCCACAAGTGCGCCAAACGCCAGCGGGTTCCCGGCAATTAATTCGCGGAAGGGCGCCCGGCGCGATCGACGACCACGATTTCATCGGGAGCTTTGATAGGCTCCAATCGCAGGCCCAACTGTTTTTCCAGAGCGGTGAGCAGGGCGAGATCCAAGAGGTCGGCCGCCGGTTGTTCCTCACCGGCGGAGGGAAGCTGGGCCGCATCCGGCACAAACTGCAGATCGATGTCGTACTTGCCGGTGAGGCCGGTGTTGTTGATTACGGGGCGGCTGGCCATGTTCGCGAGAAGATTGGTCAGGACATACATCGGTATACCCTGGCCCACGATGCGCCCCGCACGGAGCTCTTTCGGGCCGCCCTTCTCGGGTTCGCTCTGGTCGGCCGATGGCTTCATCTTGAGGCCGCTCCTGGCGACGACCAGAGAGTAGACGGATGCGTTCCTGGTTTCTTTACGAAGCTCCAGATGGAACCGGCTTGCCAGCAGCGCCTTCAACATGTCGTGGGTGGCTTTGAAGGGGCGCTCGGCCTTGGCATCGATGTCGAAACAATCGGTATTGATCCAGGCCGGTCCGCCGGTCACCTGGAAGTCCCGCTTGCCGTAAGCGATCTGGATCAAACCTTTCAGCGAAATGTTCCGCACGGTCAGAGTGGCCCCGCGGAACCCGAAGTACATCGGCTGGTTCGTGCGGTTTGGCTTGATGGAGGCAACCTCGAACTCCGGGCGCCGGTCCGGCGTCTGAGCCTGGCTCGCTTGAAGAATCAGCGCCATTCCGCAAAGAAGGCTAACAATCCAGCATTCGAGCGATCTTCCGGCGCGCGGCGCAGCGTTTCTCATATCGGTGCCAGTGATTCATGATAATCCGGCGCTGTAAGTAGCGGTTAACGCCGCGCTTCTACTTACCGTCTTTCCCCGCGGAGGAAACGGGATGCGGGAACTGAGCGGACGATACCATCATCGACGCGTATTTTTGAAGCGCGCGGCCTTTGCAGCAGCCGGCTTAGGGCTGTGGCGCAGCACCGCACGAGCTTCAGAACCACGGGACCCCTGGGCGGCGCTGCCCGCGGATGTCTGGCACAATGCGCGCCGCAATGGTCTCTGCATGATTCACCATCCAGCGCCGCGCCAGCTATCGTCCTTCGCGCAACTGGCGTCGGCTGCTGAGCCGGGCAGGCGGCTTATGGTTTCGGGACAGGCCTTCGCACCGGATGGCAAGACTCCCGTCAATGGCATCGACATCTACGCCTACAATACCGATGCGGAGGGCTACTACGGCGAGCATCACGCCGAGTATCCGCCACGCATTTACGGCTGGATGCGCACGGACGCGGACGGGCGGTTCGCATTCGAGACCGTATTCCCCGGACACTATCCCGGCATGGCCGTAGCGGCGCACGTACACTTCGCAGCGGCGGGCGCCGGGTATCCGCCGCAGGGGTTGGACGAACTGCAATTCGAGGGCGACCAATATCTCTCACCGGCCAAAGTGGCCGAGGACGCGGCGCGCGGGGAGTTCCGTTGCATCCGGCCGCTGGAGACCGTGGGCGGGAAGTTCCATGCGGCGATTAAGCTGCGGCTGAGGACTGAGACGAATTTCCGCGCCTAGGCTCTGCGCGCTGCGCGCCACTCCTCGGCGGTAATCTCCCAAATCTCGGTTGGCAGGGTGCCGGAGACGTACTGGCCTTGTTCCACCGCGACGACCCGCATGCCCTGTTTCTCGGAGATGCGGCGCGAAGCGGTGTTGACCACGGCTTTGGGCGCGCGCAGCACGGGAAAGCCCAGTTCGTCGAACCAATAGGCGGTCACGGCATCCACCGCTTCGCTCATCAGGCCCTGGCCGTGCCATGCGAGGCCCAGCCAGAAGCCGCGGTTCTTCTTCTCGCCTTTACGCAGGGTAATGCCTCCGATGAGCCGGGCGGGATCGCTCTTCATCCGCAGTGACCAGTGCCACTCGTCACCGCGGGCCATGGCGGGCAGCGCCACGTCCCGGTAGTAGGTGAAGACGCCATCAGCGGGAAACGGCCAAGGCACGGCCGCGGCCAGGTAGCGGACGATTTCCCAGTGTGGAAACAGTTCCTGGCCCTGTTCCGCGTCGGCCAACTCGAGGGGACGCAGCAGCAGGCGCGCCGTTTCGAGCGGCCTCATATCTTCTGCACGCGCCGCAGGGTATACAGTTCGGGCTTCATGTTGGCCTGCTCCAGACGGCGCCAGTCGTCGTTGATGTGGATCAGACGGCCGCTGATGTGGTTGGAGCGGTCGGAGGCCAAAAACATGGCGAGTTGAATTTGTTTGTCGGCCGGGACGCCGCCAGTGATGCGGACCTGCTCGGCGTCGGCGATCTCGCGAGCGCCGGCGCGGTCTTCGCCCGCGTGCAGGATCTCGTCGGTCATGTGCGTATAGGCGCCGCCGGGCGAGACGCAGTTCACCTGGATGTTGTGATCGCGGACCTCATCAGCGAGGCACTCGGCGAAGCGCACCAGGCCGGCTTTGGACGCCGCATAGGCGCCGAAGTTGGGCCGCGACTGGCTGGAGCCGCCCCCGGCGATCAGCACGATCTTGCCGCGGCGCTTCTCGATCATCGGCGGTAACGTCACGCGGCAGGCGTTGACGGCGCCCAGCAGGTTGATCTCGATGGTTTCGTTCCACACCTGCGGGCGAGTGGAGAGCAATGGCCCAATGGGTCCTTGAATGCCGGCCGCGGCGATGAGGATATCGAGCGTGCCGCCAAACACCACGCGCAGGCGCTCGACGGCGGCGGAAAGCTGTTCGAGATCGCGGACGTCGGCGCGGATGCGGAAGGCATTACCGCCGGCCTGTTCGATTTCGAGCTTGGCGAGGTCGAGCTCCGGCTGGCTGCGTGCGATCAGCCCCACCCGCGCGCCCGCCTCGGCGAATCCCAGCGCCAGCCGTTTCCCGATGCCGCGGCTCCCTCCGGTGATCAGCACGTTCTTGTCGCGAAGCGAATTCATCGGTACTATTCGGGCGCGGACTCTCTCCGCGGGGCGGCGTGGCCCAACTGCGATTGTAATCTGACAGCGACTACTGTGCGCAGGATTCCGCCGCCGCTCTCGACCAGGCGTTTCCAGACGGCTATAATGTGACCTGGGGTAGCCGCCCCATTTCATGAACGATATTAAAAAGAAACTTCAGGATGAAATCAGCACGCTCGAATATGAGCTGCACGTGGAGTTGCCCAAGGAAATCCTGAAGGCGCGGGCGCATGGCGATCTGAGCGAAAATGCCGAGTATCACGCGGCCAAGGATCGGCAGGGATTCGTCAATGCCCGGCTCGGCCAATTGCGCAAGCGCCTGGCCGAGGTCTCCATGATCGATTTCACCAAGATTCCGCACGACCGGGTGGGCCTCGGCTCGACCGTGGTGGTGCTTGACACCAAGCGCGACGAGGAGATTACCTATAATCTGGTGACCAGCGAAGAGGCCGACGCGGCCAACGGCAAAATTTCGACTACCTCTCCGATCGGCCGCGCGCTGCTGGGCAAGGAAGAAGGCGAAACCGTGCGGGTGCAAAGTCCCGGCGGCGTAAAGGAACTGGAGATCAGGAAACTGACCACCGTCCATGATGCCAGCGAGTGACCTATGACCGTTACGCGTTCGATCGGGGTGGTCTGCGGCGCCATCATCGATCGTATCGTGCGCTGGCTGGCGCTCTCGCGGATCCATCCCAACGTACTTACTTTTCTCGGGCTGGTGATTAATATCTGGGCGGCGACGCTGTTCGCGCAGGGTAAGTTCGTGTGGGCCGGCGTGGTGGTAGTCGGCGCGGGACTGTTCGATATGGTGGATGGCCGCGTCGCACGCGAAACCGGCCAGGTGACGCGCTTCGGCGGCTTCTTCGATTCGGTGGTGGACCGCTACAGCGACCTGGCGCTGTTCTTCGGCCTGCTGGTGTATTACGCCACCATTAACCGCTTCTTCTATATCGTGCTGACGGCCATCGTAATGACCGGCTCGGTAATGGTGAGTTACACGCGCGCGCGCGCCGAAAACGCCATCCCCAAATGCAAGGTCGGATTTCTGGAGCGGCCCGAGCGCGTGGTCCTGATCATCATTGGCGCGCTGTTCGATCGCATGGCCGCGGTGCTGTGGGTCATCGCGATCTTTTCCAACCTCACGGTGATTCACCGCATGATTTACACCTTCCAGGAGGCCAAGCGGCTGGAAGACGCACAATTGCGCCTGGCCAAGGACCCCGCCGCTGCACCGGCGCAACGCGAGCCGGCGCGGTGAAGGGCCAGCTGGCGGTTTCGACGACCGCGGAGTATATCGCCGCGCTCGAGGAGCCAAGGCGTTCGGAAATCGCGGCGCTGGACGCGTTGATCCGGCAGACCGCGCCGGAGCTCGATCCGGTGATCCTCAGCGGCATGCCGGCCTATGGCCGGTTTCACTACAAGTACGCCAGTGGACGAGAAGGCGACAGCGCCCGCGTAATCGTAGCGAGCAACCAGAACTATATTTCGCTGTACCTGGGCACGGGCGATCGCAGCGTTGAATCGATCCCCGAGCGGCACAAGCAATCGCTACCCAAAGCTAAGGTGGGCCGCGGTTGCGTGCGCTTCAAACGCCTGGCGGACGTGGATCGGGATGTGCTGCAGCTGATGGTCCGCGAAGCAGCCCAGTCCAACCCTTAGCCAAACCTGGCGACTTCTCCCCTTATACAATCTGGCGTAACCGCTACGGGGGAACTGACGGGATCGCGGGATCGACACGGAAGATCGCGTTCACACCGCCGGGGCCAATTTCTACGCGTCGAACCAGGGCGCGCACGAGATCAGCCCGACTATCGACTTCGTCGTCGTACCCGATCGCGCCTAATTGAGTCAGGCCGTCCAGCGGGTCCGGGATGGTCGGCTGCGGACAAGCATCGGCACCGTGGCTGCCCTCGACGATGCCGTCGCGGCCTTCAACCCGGCCGAGCGGGTCAAGGGAGAGACGATCATCCGCGTTCATCCGTGAGGACTCGAGGATTGCCCAACGCCCACGCAATATATTTTCTTGGCTTCGCGAATGGTGC
>Ga0335085_10003157_pt1 | contig 29140 bp, 29 predicted proteins | sample Lox_Sample_45_FD_206712 | JGI IMG/M metagenome (GOLD analysis project Ga0335085, IMG submission 206712) | Soil microbial communities from Loxahatchee National Wildlife Refuge, Florida, United States - Lox_Sample_4.5 | ecosystem: Environmental > Terrestrial > Soil > Wetlands | place: USA... | reverse complement strand
CCTCCACGTCGTTTTTGGCCGAACAACGTTAGGGTAGCCGATTCGGGGTGCTGCCTTCGACGCAGCCCTTCGCAACTTATCAGCGCTTCACGTCTTCAAAACGCTTCACACTTTTCGGAGAAGAGACTGATAGGTTTTGTCGACAATCGCATCGTTTCCTCCTTAGGTTGGTTGAGGTGCGAAGAGCCATAAAAGTGACTACCTGGGGCGCCAATCCGATTCGCCGAAGGAGGACTATCGGAAGCGTCCGCAGTCCGCCAAATGACTACGCGAAACAGCTGCCTGGAGAGCCATGTCTCTACACACGGCCCTGTGTCTCCATTGCACAGCAGCTCGAGATCGCCTCTGTTTAAAGAGGCGGGAATTGGTGAAAAGTCGAGCCACTCCGCCCGCAAAAATGTTTAACCTCTGGTTAAGAAATTGTGATATACAGTTCCACAAGTCTGCTGATAGCGAGAAAAAGTCATGGAACCGTCCGCCGGAGAGGTGACGCGTTTATTATCTGAGCTCAGGAAAGGGAATCCTGACGCCGAGGCCAGGCTTATTCCTCTAATTTACGAGGATCTTCACCGCCTGGCGGCTCATTACATGCGGCGCGAGCGCGCCGACCACACCTTGCAGCCTACGGCCCTGGTGAATGAGGTCTACCTGCGTTTAGTTTCCCGGGACGGGGTGGTCTGGCAGGATCGGGTGCATTTCTTCCGGGTCGCCGCCCGCTTGATGCGCCAGATTCTGGTGGATCACGCGCGCGCCCGGCACACGGCGAAGCGCGGCGGCAACGCCGAAAAGGTTTCGCTGGACCAGCCGGCCGATTCTTCAGAACCCGTGGTACGCGAGCCCATCGAATGGAATGGATCGATCTGGACGAACTGATCGAGCTGGACAGGGCTCTCAAAACTCTGGGGCGGCTTGATCCCCGGCAAGAGCAAGTGGTCGACCTGCGATTTTTCGGAGGGCTGACGGAGGAAGAGACTGCCGAGGTGTTGGGGATCTCGCCTCGGTCGGTGAAGCGCGACTGGAGGGTGGCGCGAGCGTGGCTGTTCGGCGAACTTTCGGCGAGATCTGAAAGGTCAACAGGCGTTGAAGGCAGTTGTGGGTCAATTTGAAGTCGTGGGTCAATTTGAAATAGGGGCGGACCCTCTGGCCAAATCGTCATTCCCGCGCAAGCGGGAATCCACTTTTTGAGATTCTCCTCCCCTTCCCCTATGGATTTCCGCTTACGCGGGAATGGCGATTGACCCAAAGGCGTTCCGGTCGTGAAAACGACACCACTACGTTCGAAAGGAGCCGGATTGACACCTGATCAGTGGGCGCGAATCAGCGACGTCCTCGACGAGGCGTTAGACCGATCGCCGGAGGAGCGGTCCGAGTTCGTGGCCGCCTGCTCGGGGGATGCGGCGATCGGGGAAGAAGTAAAGCGTCTGCTGGTCTCAAATGATCGGGCGAGCGGTTTCATGAATTCTCCTGCTTGGCTGAAGGGGGATGTCCTGATTCGCGTGTCCAATGCGGATGCGCAACGGGAAGAGGAATCGCTCGCGCCTTCGATCTCCGTTGATCTGAAGCCTGGCGACATCTTTGCCGGTCGCTACCAGATCGAGGCCGAACTGGGCCGGGGCGGATTCGGCGTCGTCTATTCGGCGTTCGACCGCAGCCTCCTGCAGCGGACTGTTGCTCTGAAACTATTTTGTCCGGCCTCCAGCAACCCTGAGATCGCAGACCTGGCCCGCCGGCGTTTTCTGGAAGAGGCTCGGATTGCGGCAAATCTCTCGCACAGCAACATCGCCACGGTCTACGAAGCAGGGGAATCGGCGGGGTGTGTTTACATGACGCAGGAACTGGCGCCGGGCTGCAATCTTGGCGAGGTTCTGCGCGAAGGTGGGGCATTGCCGCCTGGTCGCAGTGTGGCTATCGCCCGCCAGATCTGCACCGGATTGACGCACGCTCACGCCCGAGGCGTTGTCCACCGCGACATCAAGCCGGGCAACATCATCGTGGACGCCGAGGACCACGTCAAAGTCACCGACTTTGGCATCGCGCAGCCCCCACGGGAGGATTCGCCGCTCCAGCGGAGCGATCGGCGGCACTCCGGGCTACATGGCGCCCGAGCAATTGCGCGCCGGACGGGTGGACGGCCGCACGGACATCTTTGCCGTGGGCTGCGTTCTCTACGAAATGCTCGCCGGGCGACGCCCCTTCGAAGGGATCACCAGCGAAGAACACTCGCCTCGCTGCAGTCCGAGCCCAGCCGGGTGCGGGGCGACCTTCCGCGCGCCCTCGACCAGATCGTGACCCGAGCCATGAAGAGGAGTCCGGACGAGCGCTACGGAGATATCAGCCAACTTCAGAAGGAATTGGCTGATTATGAAGAGCCACGGCGATTATGGCCCGCAGCCGTTGCCGCAGCACTCTTGCGCGCGTGCTCTAGACTCCCCTTAGGCTTGGATGACCCGCCGGTCCCTGGGAACTTTGAAGACCCTGCTTCGTATTCATGGATGAGAGGCCCCAAGTTCTGCTACCATGCCTGCGCCCGGTGACTCTGCCTGCCGGATGGCGGCGTGGACCGATTGGAGCCGTCGCGGAGGTACATATGTTTTGTCCCCAATGTGGAAGAGAAGCGGCGAACGGGGCGAATTATTGCAGCCATTGCGGAACTTCGATATTCCCTTCTCCTCCACGTCCGGTGAAGAAGCTTTATCGTTCGCGGACCGATCGCAAGGTGGCGGGCGTCTGCGCGGGCATTGGCGAATATCTCGACATCGATCCGACGTTGGTCCGGCTGATCTGGGTGGCCACGGTCTTGTTTGCCGGTGGAGGCCTTCTCGGTTACCTCATTGCCTGGATTGTGCTTCCGGAAGAGCCGCTCCTTGTGCCGGTGCCCGCTCAGAGCATCCAGCCCGCATCGAGCGGACCGGCCCATGCCTGACCGAATCGGAAGTCGACCGGAGAGCGGCGGGCCCAGCCGCTTCTGAAATTCATGAAGCCATAGTCTGCTTACAGAGCGCGCCGGGTACGCGCCGCCCATCGAACGAACGTTGAAAGGAGATTTGTGGAATCGGAACTGTCGCTGGAGTTCGTTCGAGTGGTGGAGCAGGCTGCCGTGGCCGCAGCGCGCACCATGGGTCGCGGCGACCGGCATTATGCCGATCACGTGGCTGTGGAGGCGATGCGGAAAGTCATGGAGACGGTCCCGATATCGGGCACGGTGGTGATCGGCGAGGGCGAGCGCGACGAGGCCCCGATGCTCTACATCGGCGAGGAAGTGGGTTCGCGAGCTCGAGCCGACTTCCCCAAAGTCGACATTGCCGTCGATCCCCTGGAGGGTACGAATCTCTGCGCCATGGGTGTGGCGGGCGCCATCGCCGTGCTGGCGGCCTCGGAGAGCGGCGGACTGCTGCACGCTCCCGACGTCTACATGGAGAAGATCGTGGTCGAACCCGCCGCCAAGGGCGCTGTGGACCTGGACGCGCCGGTGAAAGACAACTTGCGCGCCATCGCGCGGCGCCTGGCGCGCGACGTTGAGGACCTGGTGGTCGTGGTGCTCGATCGGCCGCGCCACGCGAAGCTCATTGCCGACATTCGGGAGACGGGCGCCCGCATCCGGCTGATCCCCGACGGCGACCTTTCGGCCGGCATCACAGCGGCCGTCGGAGGCACCGGCGTCCATTGCGTTATGGGCACCGGCGGCGCCCCCGAAGGCGTGCTCACGGCCGCCGCCCTGCGTTGCGTGAACGGTGAGATCCTGGGCCGCCTGGTTACCAAAGACGAAGCACAGGCCGACCGGATCAAGTCGATGGGGATTCGCGATCCGCGAAAGGTCTTCCGGACCGAGGAACTGGCGCCCGGCAAGGAGATCATCTTCGCTGCCTCCGGAGTGACGGAGGGAAGCCTGCTGAAGGGCGTCCGATTCTTTGGCGAGGGCGTCCGGGTGAACTCCCTGGTGATGACCTGCCACAACCGCTCGCTGCGCTTTATCGACGCCGTCCACCTTTCCAAACGGCCCGACTTCAAAGTGAGGCTGTTCTGATGCGCGCCGGGCGTCATAATCGCGGAACTCCCTACCCTCCCCGACCGTAAGCAAGGATGAGGGGGACTCTGGAGGGTTCGGATGAGAAAGAGTTTGTCTTCATTTTTGCGCTGTCTCGGCATGGCCGCGATGGCAATTGCAGTGACTACGCTGGCGCATCGTGCCCAGGCTGCGCCCGTCCGGGATCAAGGCGGCGACGAAATCTCGGTGAGGACGCCAAAGGGCGGATTCGACCTCTCGGGTCAGGTCAAAGCCAAGGAAATCGGACTGCCCGTTTATCCCGGCGCGACCTTCGTCAGTGATCACGATAAAGACAGCGGCAATCTGGCGTTCAGCCTGACTCGCCCCGACAAGCCGGACGTGAAATTCGTGGTGGCCAAATTCGAAACCGCCGACGATATGGACCAAGTCCGCGACTTTTACCGCAAGAAGCTTGGCAACAAGGTGACGAAGTTCAGCGTCGATGCCGACCACGGCAGCGTTTCCTTCGAAATGCGGGCCGATAAGCAGCACGCCCGGTTCGTGGCGCTCAAGCGGTCGGAGGGCAGAACGGAAATCGACCTGGTGCGTCTCGACGGCCTCGATATCTCCGACGATTCGGCCAACTGACGAACTGTGCGAGAATTGCTTGTGGCAGCGGTCTATGACCGTCTATGACCGCCGGTTTTTTCCAAGAACCGGTTTTTTCCAAGAAACCGATCGGCGGTCACAGACGGTTACAGACCGCCGCTGCAGCATGATCGAAAGGGGGACTTTCATGGCAACCACTCCCCAGCCTTCACCCTCGCTTCAATCGCCGCCGCCTCCGCCACCACGGTCGAACACCCTCGGCATTATTCTGCTGATCCTCGGCATGATCGTTCTGCTTTCGGGCCTCGCCGTCTGGGGTGGCATTCACTTTTTGGCACGCAGCTTTCGAGTGCAGGTGCATGACGAAGGCAGCGACCACAAGCAAGTCAGCATCAAGACGCCGTTCGGCAGCATCGAGGCCAACAAGAACGGGTCCATCAGCGAGGCCGCCCTGAGTCTGCCCATCTATCCCGGAGCCCGGCAGGCCAAAGACGAAGACTCCGCTTCGGTCAGCCTGGGCTTCCCGGGCTCGCATGCCCTTCGCGTCGTGGCGGGCAAGTTCGATACGGGCGATTCGTTCGACAAGGTTCGCGATTTCTATCAGGATCGCCTGACCGGGCAGCAAGGCCCGTTCACGGCGACAAACCGGATCGATTCAAACACCGACTTCGACAGCGGCGAAATGGGCAACTTCGTGGGCGTCGATGACCACGGTAAAACGGTTTTCAAGATGAAGCGCAAAGACGATCTGCGGGTTGTAGCGCTTAAGGCGAACGGCGAGAGCGGGACCCGCATCGAGCTGGTCCGCGTCAGCAAAGGCGGCGGCGAGCCAAACTAGGCGGCCGTCTGGCTGAGCGCCATGCTTTTGCGTCCCCGTCAATGGTTGATTCGGAGCCTCTTCCTTGTGCAGCTCCCCCAATCTCTGCATCCCAACAGCGATCACAGCCAAGCCCGGCTTGGCCCCAAACTCCCCCGCGGCCCCGACACAATCTGTCAGCGGCGCTGCGTTTTCCAACCCGGACCTTGACGAGTGCTGACCGCTCTTTCAACTGACGCGCTGTAGCGGCGTGCAGCATCGTGCCCGACATGATACAAGGTCGGATCCCCGCCGAGTTGTCGGCGCCGACGCAGCAGCCGGTGCCGACAGCGCCCTGCGTAGCGGTCTGTGATGCCAGCAACAGATTGGCGATGTTGAACCCATTGAACACCGCAGTCGCGGAGGCCTTGGATGGACCTCGGGCTTGGGTCCGCTGACGGTTAGCATTGTACGGTGAACCTGAGAAAGGCGCAGACAATCTATATGATGGAGGAGCGGGAAATTCTTGAAGCCGGGATGTTGTCCTGACGAAGCCGCTCCGCGGCGCGGAGGCGTTTCGGAAACGTGGTGCTGATTGAAGAGAGGTGCAGGGAAATGTGGACTTGGACGTCTGCGGAGCGGCTGGATCAGGATCTGCGCTATGGGTTTCGCCAACTGCGACGCGCGCCGTCGTTCGCCGTGGTGGCCGTGCTCACGCTCGCGCTCGGCATCGGCGCAGTGGCGGTGATCTTCAGCGTGTTGGATAACGCCCTGCTTCATCCCTTCCCTTACCGTGACGCCGACAGGATCAGCGTGTTCCGGATTCACGATCTCGATGAGGCGGGCAATTCGGGCCGCCTCGTTATTTCGGTTTCGGAATTCCTGGATTACCAGCAGCAGAACCACGTCTTCTCCGGCATGACCGGCACCACCACGGCAGACGTGCTCTACACCGGCGCCGAGGGTACGAAAGAACTCTCCGGCGCCTACGTGACCCCCAACACCCTCCAGTTCCTGGGCGTTCCGCCGGTTGTTGGCCGCTGGATCACGCCCGATGACGGCAAGCCCGACGCGCCTGCGGTTTTTCTGATGAACTACCGCATGTGGCAGGAGCAGTTCCACGGCGACCGGAGCATCATTGGGCGCGCTTTCAGCTTGAATGGAGTGTCCCGCCAACTCATCGGCATCATGCCGCCGCGATTCCAGTATTTTGGGGCCGACGTCTACCTGCCCATTGTCCTGAGCCGCACCGGCGTGTACTCGGCGGGCTGGGTCAGCCCGCCCGGACGTCCCGTCTACCTGATTTCCGAGCAGCGCCGCAAGCCTGGCGTAAACCTCGAAGCTGTGGCGGCCGACCTGAACGTGATTGCCCACCATCTGGCCCGGCAGTATCCCAACGATTATCCGAAACGCTTCAACATTCAGACGGTCGGCCTGGCGAGCGACGTGGTGGGCAATTTCAAGACAATGCTTTACATCCTGCTGGCTGCCGTCGGCATGCTGCTCCTGATCGCCTGCAGCAACGTGGCCAACCTGCTGCTGGCGCGCGCCACCTCGCGCCAGAAGGAGATCGCGATCCGAGCCTCGATCGGCGCCGGGCGCGGCCGCCTTGTGCGGCAGCTTCTGGTCGAGAGCGGAATTCTGGCTGGCATGGGCGGCGTCGCCGGACTGCTGTTCGCCTACTGGGGCCTGAAGGCGGTGATGGCCGCCATGCCGCAGAACGCGCTGCCCAGCGAAGCGGTGGTCAGCATGAACTGGGCGGTGCTCGCCTTCACCATCGCCGTCACCGTGGTGACCACACTGCTGTGCGGTCTCGCCCCGGCGCTGCACGCCGTCCGCAGAGACTTGCAGGCGCAATTGCAGGACGCCGCCCGCGGCGCGAACGTCGGATACCGGCACGGCGGGCTGCGCTCGGCCCTGGTGGTGGCCGAGGTGGCGCTCTCGATTGTGCTGCTGGCAGGGGCCGGCCTGATGATGCGCAGCTTCTTCGCCATCGAGAACGTGGACCTCGGCTTCGATCCTCATCATGTGCTGGCGCAGCGATTGGTGTTTCCCGCCGCGCGCGCCAACGCCGCCGATCAGAAAATCTTCTTTCAGCAGCTCCTGCCACGCGTCGCCGCTCTGCCCGGCGTGGTCTCGGCCGCCGAGGCGGTGACGCTGCCGCCCTTCTTCGGGCCTGGCACCGAAGTCACCATCCCGAACCGGACGCATTCGGAGCGCTGGTTGGCCATGTACGAACTCTGCAGCGCGGGCTGGTTCCGCACCCTCGGAGTGCCGCTCGAGCGCGGCCGCCTGCTTTCGGAAACCGACATCGATTCGGCGCGCATGGTCGCGGTGATCAACCAGACGTTTGCCCGTCAGTACCTCGGCGCCGGCGATCCCCTCGGGCAGAAGGTCAAGTTCAACGATCTCGACCTGACTGCGGCGGGGACAATGGCCATGGCCAATGGCGGCTACTTTGAGATCGTGGGTGTGGTCGGCGACAGCAAGAACAATGGAGTTCAGGCTCCGGTGGCTCCCGAAGCCTTCCTGCCTTACACTGTCTCCGGCGCCGGGCGCCGCGCCCTGCTGGTCAGGACTACCGGCGATCCCCTGGCCATGGCGCGCACCATCAATCGCGCGGTCTGGAACCTCGACCCCGGCGTCGCTCTGCAGCAAACCCGCTCCATTGACACTTTCATGCGCGACTTTGCCTTCGCGCAGCCCCGCTTCAGCCTGATCGTGCTCGCGGCGTTCGCCGGCATCGGTCTGATCCTGGTGATCACCGGCGTCTTCAGCGTGATGGCTTACTCGGTGTCGCTGCAGACTCATGAGATCGGCATTCGCATGGCGCTGGGCGCGCGGCGGGGCGCCGTACTTGGAATGATCCTCAGCCGCGGAATGCGGTTGCTGATCGCCGGCATCATTCTCGGGGAGATCTCGAGCCTGCTGGTGACGAATCTGCTCTCGGGCGAGATCTGGGGCGTCTCCGCGCGCGATCCGCTCACGCTCGCCGGTATCGCGGTGATCATCGCGGCTGCGGGCGCTTTTGCCTGCCTGATTCCGGCCCGCAGGGCCTCACGCGTCGATCCCCTGGTGGCGCTGCGCTATGAATGAAGCCCTCATCGTTCAGCGATCAGCCAGCGGCAAAAGCGCAAGCTGCGGCGAATCGGTGTTCGAATGCTTGCGCTTTGACGAAACCAGCCTGGAGAGATCCACGCCTTCATGCTCCAGCAGCCAGCGCTTCCGTTCCAGTCCACCGCCATAACCCGTAAGCGAACCATCGGCGCCGATCACGCGATGGCAAGGCACTACGACGGCAATCGGATTGGAGCCGTTCGCCAGACCCACCGCTCGAACGGCTTGCGGACGGTTCAGTTGCGCAGCCAGGCCGCTGTAGCTGAGGGTGGCGCCGGCGGGTATGCGCCGCAGCGCAGCCCACACCTCCTGCTGAAAAGGCGTACCGCGCGCCTTAACGGGGACGGCGTCAATGGCGTGCAGGTCGCCCGCCAGGTATGCCTCGAGCGCCTTGCGCGCCGCCGATGGGGTGTCCCGCGCCTCCACGCGGATATCGTTCCGGCCATACTGGCGGCGCAAGTGCCGGCCCACTTCCTCCTTATCGGCGTCCCAATGCAGGAGACAGAGAGTGTCCTCGGGGTCCGTCACCACCACCATCTCACCGCAGGGTGCGGCGACGCGTTCGAAGGGGAAGAGTGAGCCGGAATCGTCTTCAAGTTTCATACCTTTCCTCCGCACAGAATTCCATTGTCCCTCGGTCCCATCTCCTTTGCCCAGAGAATCCGCAAGGCCTGGTGTACCGATTCGGCGTAGGTGCGGCCTGATCTTCGGGCAGGTTGCTGCAAGCCACGGTCAGAATCAGCCGCGACCTGCGAAATCGTGCGGAACGGATTCGGTTTGAATTCCGTATGAGGAAGAGAGCTGGACGAGTGGCAGCGATGCTCAGGTAAGATGAAGCAGCGGACGACCGTTCGAGACGCTTATGCGCCCTTAAGGAGCCGCGAAAAATGCGAGATTCGATTGAGACGCTCTGGCAGGACCTCCGTTACGCGCTGCGGATGCTGCGCCGGAATCCCGGATTCACGGCGGTGGCGGTGTTTTCGCTCGCGCTCGGCGTCGGCGCCAATGCACTGGTCTTCAGCGTGGTGGACGCGCTGCTGCTGCGTCCGCTGCCGGTGGAACGTCCGGACCAGTTGGCGTTCCTTGAAACCAAATCGGGGATCACGCAATCGTTTCCCAATTACCGCGATCTCCGCGACCGCAACCAAGTCTTTTCGGGACTGGTGGGCTACCGGCTCGCGCCCGTCGAACTGGAATCCTCGAGCGGCGCATCGCGCATCTGGGGTCTGCTCGCGACCGGCAATTACTTTGACGTGCTCGGCGTCCGCCCGCTGATGGGCCGCTTCTTTCATCCGGCCGACGACCAGCATGTCGGCGCCAGCCCTTATGCGGTCCTGAGCTACAACGCCTGGCGCGGCCGCTTCGGCGGCGATCCTGGGATCGTCGGCAAGACGGTCCGCATCAATCGGCTGCCCTATACCGTACTCGGCGTCGCTCCGGCCGATTTTCACAGCACCGAACTTTGGTACTGGCCTGACGTCTGGGTGCCGATGATGATGGAACCGCAAATCGAGAACTATACCGGCACCGGCTCGCTCGACAATCGCAACACCTGGGATACCTGGGTGCTGGGCAGGCTCAAGCCAGGCGCGTCCCAATCGGAGGCGCTCGCGAATCTGAACACGATCGCTGCGGAGCTCGCGCGCGAGCATCCTGACAACAACTCGAGCTTGCAGTTCAAGCTGGCCAAACCCGGGCTCGCCGGCGACATGATCGGCGGTCCGGCGAAGGCCTTCACCTTGGGCGTGCTGATCCTGGCCGCTCTGGTTCTGCTCGCGGCCTGCGCCAATCTGGCGAGCCTGCTGACGGCGCGCGCTTCCGACCGGCAGCGCGAGATCGCGATTCGCCTCTCCATCGGGGCCAGACGCGAACGCGTGATCCGTCAGGTGCTCACGGAGACGCTGGCTCTCTCGCTTGCCGGCGGCGCGGCCGGATACGCTCTCGCCTTCGTGATCTCCCGGGCGCTGAGCGGTTGGCGCGCGCCCATGGACATCCCGGTGCAATTCAACGTCAGCCCGGACTGGCGCGTCTTCGTTTTTGCTTTCGCGATTTCTATGATCGCGGGCGCGCTGTTCGGCCTGGCTCCGGCGTGGCGGGTCTCGAACACCGATGCTAATGCCGTGCTCAAGGGTGGCGCGACCGATGGGCGGCTGCGGCGGCTGGCTTTTCGAGACGTACTGGTCGTCGTGCAGGTGGCGCTGTGTTTCGTCTTGGTAGCAGCTTGCCTGATCTCGCTTCGCGGCCTTCAACAGTCGTTGAAAATGAGCCTCGGCTTCGAACCCAACGGCGTATCCGTGGTGGCGTACGACCTGGGTCTCGGCGGCTACTCCGACCCCAAAGGCCGCGCGTTCGATCAGCGTGTGCTTGATGCGCTCAAGCAACTGCCGGGCGTTCGCTCCGCAGCCTATTCCAACTCCGTCCCGCTCAGCATCGACCAATCCACCACGACCGTCTTCCCGGGAGATCAACCCGCGCTTCGATCCTCCGAGGCCATCAGCGCCCATTACTACGAGGTCTCGCCGGGATACTTCGAGACCATGGGCACCCGGCTCCTTGCCGGACGCGATTTCACCTGGCACGACGACGAGAGCGCTCCGCGCGTCGCGATCGTCAACGCGGCCTTCGGCCGGCAGGTTCTGCACTCCGACAATGCGCTCGGTAAGCGCTTCCATCAGGGCATGCGAGGAGCACCGGTGGAAGTCGTCGGCGTGGTCGAAGACGGCAAGTACGTGAGCCCCACCGAGTCGCAGGACCCCGCGCTCTTCTGGCCGATCTTACAGAACTACAACGGCACCACGACGCTCGAGGTGAGATCATCACTCCCGGCGGCGCTGATGGTCCGTGAAATGCGGCACGCAGTGACCGGACTCGATCCGGAACTGCCGCTCTACGGCACGGGAAGTCTCGATCAGATGCTCGGCTTTGCGTTCTTCCCCGCGCGCGCAGCAGCCATCGCGCTGAGCGCCTTCGGCGTGCTGGCGATCATGCTGGCGGTGACGGGCATTCACGGGCTGGTGTCCTATGCGGTCGCGAGGCGAATTCGCGAAATCGGAATCCGGATGGCGATCGGCGCGCGTCCGTCACAGGTGCTGCGGTTGGTACTCGGCAGAACGCTGCTGCTGCTCGCGGCGGGTTCCGCAATCGGCCTGGTGCTGGCGCTGGCCGCGGGCCAGGTATTGGCGAGCGTTGTCTACGGAGCTTCGGCGCGCGACCCGGAGATCCTGCTGGCTGTCGTCCTCACGGTTGCGCTGCTCGGAGTCTTCTCGTCGTGGGTGCCCGCTCGCCGGGCGCTGCAAATCGATCCCATGTCGGCGTTGCGATTTGAGTAGGGGACGCCCTACCGGGCCATTTGGGATAGCGCCTGGCGCGCCTCGGCCATCTGGGGGAAGCCCGGGCTGCTCACCACGCGCTCGAGTTCCTGGCGGGCGCGAGCGTTGTCTCCCATCTTGGCGTAAGCGAGCCCGAGATGATAGCGGTAGCTCGGATTCGTTGGGCTGTCCTTCACCGCTTCCTGCAGTTGAGTCACGGCCGAGCCGTAAACGCCCTTCTGATAATAGGCCCAGCCCAGCGTGTCGTTGACCGCCGGCGAATTGGGCAGGCCGCGCCGCGCCGCCTGCGCGAGCGACAGCGCCTGGTCGGAATTCAGGCCGTGCTGGAGCATAAGGTAGGCTAGATTGTTGGCTGCGAGCGGATAGTCGGGACGCTTTTCCAGCGATTTCTGGTACCACGTCTGCGCCTGCTGCCAGTTGCCGCGCGCCTCCTCAATCTGCCCCACTTCGGCGTAACCGAAAGGATCGCTGGGATTGAGCGCAATCGCCCGCTGGAGGGTGGCAATGGCCTCATCGGACTTGTGCTGCGCCTGCTGCGTCTCGCCGAGCAGCTGCAGCGCCGCCAGGTCCTTGGAGTTCAGAGCTGCCGCTCTCTGGGCCGCCGCCTCGGCTTTGTCGTACTCGCGATTGCCCGCCAGCAGCCGTCCCAGCATCACATCGTAAGTTCCATTCCCGGGTTCCTTGGCGATCTGCGCCTGCACCAGGGCCAGCGCCCGGGCCGGCTGGTTCTGTTCCAGGTCCAGTTGGACGAGGCCTCTTAGCGCCTCCACAGAATTGGGGTCGATCTCGAGCGACTGCTGGAACAGCTTCTCAGCCTCGGCGTAACGCTTCTGACCGGCCCGGAACTCCGCCAGACGTGCGTAGGGCACCGCCGACCGCGGGGCCAGTTGGACGGCTTTCTCGAGATCAGCCTCGGCGCCGGCGGTGTCGCCCTGCGCGTTCCGGGCTACCGCGCGATCCATGTAGCCTTCGGGAGAGCCGGGCGCCACCTTGATCAGGTTCTCCGCATTCCGCGTCAACAAATCCCAATCGTGCTTCTGCGCCGCCAGATCGACCAGCGCGCGCGAGGCCGAGGTCATCTCGGGCCGCAGCCGCACGGCCGTCTGCCATTCCGCCTGCGCCTGTCCCACGTCTCCCTTCTGATCGTCGACCAGGCCCAGCAGGTAATGCGCGGCGGCATTATTGGGATCGTTCCGGAGCGCTTCCTGCAGCGCCTGGACAGCGTCATTCGTCTTGCCTCGCGCCGACATGATCTCCCCGCGCGCGACGAGCGCCCGGTCGTTCGTCCGGTCCTTCTTCAGAATCTCGTCATCCAGTTGCGTTGCTCGATCGAGATCGCCCTGGAAAATCAGCAACTGGATGTAGTTCTGCTGGGAGGCGAGGTCCTTGGGATGAGCCTTGTAGATGCCGTCATACTCCGCCACGGCTCTGTCGAGGTCGCCGACCGCAAAGTAGAAGTCGCCGAGCAGCCGGTAAGCGCCCGGATCTTGAGGCAACGCAGCCTTGGTCTCCGCGAGCACCTGCTCGGCCTGTTGCTTCTGGCCCTGGGCAAGGTAGAGCCGCGCCAGAGCCGTCGGCGGCAGCGTGCTCTTCGGGTCCAACTGCATCCCGCGGCGGAATTGCTGTTCCGCTTCGTTCCAGTGCCGCTCCTGCATGTAGAAGTTGCCGAGCGCCAGCGCCGCGGTCATCGACTTGGGATCGAGCGCGACAGCTTTCTTGAAAGCCGCTTCGGCCTCGGCCGTTTGCCTGGCGTTCCATTCCAGGTAAGCCAGATTCAGATAGGACTTGGGCTGCCCGGGCGCCAGTTGAATGGCGTTCTGCATCTCTTCGAGCGAACTCGAGACGTTATTCAGCGCCGCATAAGAGTTCGCCAGCAGGATGTGGCCCTCGACGTTATTGGGGTCCTTCTGGAGGATGGTGTTGGCGACGTCTTGCGCGTGGTGGAACTCCTTGCCGGCCAGCAGCAGGTTGCCGAGCATCACCTGCGACTTCAGGTCGTCAGGATCCTCGGTGACGGCGCGGTTCAGTTCCTGGTAGGCGCCGGGCCACATGCGGAGCTTGACATAAGTCGCGGCGAGTTTGGCGTGCGCGCTCTGGAAATTGGGATCCACCCGGATGGCGTTCTGATACTGAATGGCCGCCGAGCGATACTCGCCCTTGTCGAAATAGCGATCGCCGCTATCCTGATATTTATGCTTGGCAACGCTGGGATTGCGCGAGCAGGCGCCGAGCAGCAGCACGGCCGACAGGACGCCGGCCAGCAGGGCTAGGCCTCTGCGTCGACGGCGGCCCATCGTGCGGCCGCGCCCCCGCCTCGAATCTGGTTGGAATCCCACCCTCTCAGCTCTCACCCACACTTCGAATCCATCATCTCCAACATCATTCAGCATCAGGACTCCTTTGATGAGTTTACCCCTGCGCAGGGATTCCTGAACATAGCTCGCGCGCGGGCCGCGGTAAGGCAGCGCTGTCGAGCGCCACGGCCCTCGAACTACTGATATCGCTTCGGGCTGTTTACTCGCGAATTGCCCTCTTTTTTCGCAATTTGACACTACTTTTTGCCCTTAAAGATCAATTAAACTTCTGTACGAGAGTAACCTAACGGCTTTCAAGAGAATAACTCTTTTGTTGTCAGTAGGATAACGGCTCTCACCGTGGAGTGTTAACTGTAAAATAGTGTGAAAGCGGCAAAATGTTAACTATTTAAGCGAGCTAACGGCCTCGTTTTTCCGGAGAATTATCGTTCTTCCGCAAAGCAAAGCCGAGAGATCTATGAAAGCAAATCACTTACTGTCTTTTCATGGGACTCGAAAATCAAAAGCTATTTGAAAATAAAAGAGTTAAGCCTTTGAAAGTCAAGAGGTTATAGATGGACAGGAGTTCAGGTGGCTTAGGGAAGCGAAAAGGATGTCGGATCCAGGAAGCGCGCAAAGTCGCCATCAAGAGCACCGAATTCGGCATGATTCGTTCGAGAGTACACCGCCAGCGGACGCGTCGACCTTATGGCAGCAGCGTCAGGTGCGCTTCTGCTTCAAACTGATCGCCTGCCGCACTGGCCGACTGCGCGCCTGCTCGACTATGATGAAAGCCGGACTGGGTTCTGTGGACGATTTCCGGGTATTGGAGCACACCGCAGACGTCGGATTCGAGGCGTTTGGCGCGACGCCCGAAGAGGCGTTCCGCAATGCCGGCCGCGCGCTCATGAACGTGATCGTCGAGCTCGACTCGGTGGCCTCGCGCGAACGGATCGCGATGACGGCGCAGGCTCGCGAACCGGCAGGACTGCTGGTTGCCTGGCTGAGCGAGATCGTTTATCTTTGTGACGCAGAGGGTTGGCTCTTCCGGGACTTCGAGGTAATCCAACTGGCAATCTGCGGGGCGCCCGTGAGGGCGGACAACTCGGGCGGTTCGTCGCTGGCGGCCGTCGGCATCGGCGAGCGTTTCGAGGCGGGACGCCACCAGATCAAACTGCTCGTGAAGGCGGTTACCTATCATCAACTCGCCTTTGATGAGATCCGTGCAGGACATTGGCGTGCGCAAGTCTATCTGGACATCTGAAGTGGCCCGGCTCACCACCGCGCTGAAAGCGCGGCATCGGCTGATCACCGCAGGCGCGCTTGTCGTGGCAGTCTGTCTGGCGCTCTGGCCCGGTGACGGTCGCGGAGCCGGTTGGCAATATCAGGTTCGTGAGTTGAAGCCGGGGGTGTTCGCCTGGATCCCCGATGACATCATCGAGGCCGACGGCGATCCTCAGTACGAGCGGGCGGGCAACGCCGGGTTCGTGATTACTCCCGAAGGCGCGGTGGTGATCAACGCCACCAACAGTCCCTTCCACGCTCGCGAGGTGCTTTACGAGATTCGCCACCGCACCCAGGCGCCCATCCGCTACTTAATCGACACCGGAAGCGCCAGCGACGAGACGCTGGGCAATCAGGTGTTCGGCGATCTGCAGGCGTCGATCCTCGCCACGCCCCGCATTCAGGCCCAGATTCGCGATCGCGGGCAGGCGCTCCTGCGGCAGGAGAGGGGCAGCGAGGAATTCCAGCGGCGTCTGCGCGGCGTGCATATCACTCCCCCGAACCAGACCTTCGACAGTACGGATACGCTGACGCTCGGCGGGCAGAGCGTCCGGGTGCTCGCCTTTGCGGGACTCGACGCGGTGGCTGTCCAACTACCCGCCGTGAGGGTCGTCTTTCTCGGCGACCTTTTTAACAACCGGTATTTCCCGAAGCTGGACTCGAGGGATGTTCAGCGGTGGATCGAGGCGCTGCGCGAAGCCGAGGCCCTCGACGCCGACGTCTATGTTCCCGGGCATGGCGATCCGGGTGGCAAAGAGCAAGTCAGGGAGTTTCGGGAGTTTCTGGAGTGGCTGACCCGCGAAATTCAGACGCGGCAGACGGCGGGGAAAACGCTGGAACAGACCAAAGCGGAACTGATTCCTCTCCAGAGCTATGCCTGGCACGGGGGCGAGCTGCAAGCAGCGCTGGTGGAGGACGTGTACCAGCAACTGGCGGGGCGCGGCCCCACGCCTTCCGGCCCTCCGCGTTGAAGAGAGGCTAGGAGTATCAGCTAGTGGCTGTTCTGTCCTTCGACGAGCTGGCGCGCGCGCTCCGCGGCCCGCACCACGGCCTTGATCAGGGTTACGCGCAGGCCGCCTTCCTCCAGTTCGAGCAGCCCGTCGATGGTGCATCCTGCCGGCGTCGTAACCACGTCCTTGAGTTTGGCCGGATGCTCGCCGGTCTCGAGCACCAGCGCCGACGCGCCGAGCAGCGTCTGCGCCGACAACAGCGTGGAGAGTTCGCGCGGCAGGCCCATCTTCACGCCGCCTTCGGCCAGCGACTCGATGATCATGTAGACGTAAGCCGGACCCGAGGCGGAGAGGCCCGTGATGGCGTCCATGTGTTTCTCGTCAGCGACCACTGTGCGTCCCATCGAGCTGAACAGAAGCTCAGAGAGGGCGACGTCGGCGTCGGTGGCATGATGCCCGCGGGCGATCGCGGTCATACCCTGGCGGATGAGCGACGGCGTGTTCGGCATGGCGCGCACCACGCGGGCCGCGGAGCCGAGCTCCTTCTCGATCAGAGCCGTGGTCACGCTGGCGGCAGCCGAGATCAGCAGGGCGTCGTGGCGCAATTGCTTTTTCACGTCGTGCAAAAAGCCCTTGACTTGCTGCGGTTTGAGGCAGATCAGCACCAGGTCGGCGCCCGCCACCGCGCGCTGATTGTTCGTGCTGGCGTCGATGCTGTACTTCTGCGCCAGGTGATCCGCCCGCGGCTGGTGGGCGACCGTCGCCACCACGCGGTCTGCCGGAACCAGTTGCGAAGCGAGCAGACTCGAGAGCAGCCCTTCGCCCAGTTTTCCGGCTCCGATCAGCGCCAGCTTCTGCACGCCGGCATCGCGCCCACCCGCCGGCAGGTGTTTCTCGCTCTTGGTCTTCATAAACCTGTCGCTACCTTCCTCTGTCGCAAGCCGAGCACGGCGCACCTGCCACGAAACGCGGCCGCCGCACGCGATCGTCCTGCAGCCGGACTGATCTGTGGATGCCTAGAATAACCCAATCGGCGCAAGCGCGGGAAACTTCATTCAGCAAGAGGCGGCGGAAAGCATCATGCGAGCGGCGAGAGGCAGACCGGCCTCCGAGCCGGTCCGCCTGCCGGGAGTGCGATTCAAACCAACAGCGGAGAGTGCTGCGTCAGGTCGCGTCCGACGGGAGGCGCGAGGCGGATGTCTGTTCCGCTTGCGTTCCAGTCGCTCGCGCCGGAATTGCTGGCCCGGAACTGCGCTATCGTGGCCGCTACGCCGTGCCATGCCAGGCAATCGGAAATCGACTTGGCCGTCGACGCGCTTTCGGCTCCCTGGCTGAGAATCCCGATCGACGGCCCCGAACCGCAGACGAACGCCACCTGCCCGGGTGCGCTGAGACGCAGCGCCTCGTCGAGGCCGGGAACCGTCTTTTCGGCAACAGCCGCCAGACTGCCGCCGAGATCACCTGTACCGCCGGATTGCGACAGCAGACCGCTGAGAGCCGCGGCGCGATCGAGGCAGGCAGCACGATCCTTGGCCGTCAAATTCAATCCGCCACCCGCCCGATTCTGCACGCTGCCGATCTCGGGAATCACCACGCTCAGCACGAGGTCATCGGGAACCATGGTGGAGCGATAGAGCAGCGAGGGCCCCTCCTGGAACGAGGCCACAAATCCACCCAGCCATGCTGCCCGCAGATTGTCAGCGCGCGGTTCCAGCATCGAAGCGAGTTCGAACAATTCCTTCTCGCCAAGATGGAGGCGATAGAGACGATCGGCAGCCAGCAAACCCGCCCACACCGCGGCGGTGCTCGACCCGAATCCGACCGCCACGGGCACCGAGCCGTACATCTCGAGTTCAACGCCGAGAAACAGCTGCCCCTTGTGTTCCAGGGCGGACCGCACGGCGCGCACCGCCAGATTGCTGGAATCGCGCGGAACCCGCTCGCCGTTTTCGCCGAAGTAGCGAACGCTTACTCGTTCGTCGCGCCGCGCGCTGGCACGGACGTTCAATGCGGCATCGAGCGTCAGGGCGGCGCAACCGGTAGCGCCGCCGAAATTGCCCACCGTCGCGGGGACACGTATCAATACGGATCGATCGGTCATATGAAGCCTCCTGAGACGTATTCAGGAAAATCTACAACCTGATGTTAAGAAGGAGCGGGAGTAAAGGGAAATTTGAAATTTTTATCAGGCCGATCAGCGCAGCAACTCTTCGAGGCGGGCCGCGACATCGGTCTTTTCGTCGCGATACTTCACGATGACCGGCGCTTGCAAAGAGAGTCCCAAGTCGCGGCCAGGACCGCTGGTGATGGCGCGAGCGCCGGGCACCACCACCGCTCCGGCCGGAATCCGCAGCGGCATTTCCACCTCGCGGCGGTGGACCACGTCGCGGACCAGATCAAACACCGGCGTCGAGCCGGTCAGAATCACACCCGCGCCGAGCACTGCGCCCTTCCCGACGATCGCGCCTTCGTAAACGCCGCAATTGCCCCCGACCATCACCTCATCCTCGATGATCACCGGCAGAGCGCCCACCGGTTCGAGCACTCCGCCGATCTGAGCGCCGGCGGAAAGGTGGCACCGCGCGCCGATCTGGGCGCACGACCCCACGAGCGCATGGGAATCGATCAGCGTTTCGTCGCCGACGTATGCCCCCGCGTTGACGAACATCGGCGGCATACAGATCACACCGCGGCCAATGTAGCAGCCGTCGCGGATCGAGGATCCGCCGGGCACCACGCGAATGCTGCGCTCCGAGGGGAGGCACTGCAGCGGATAGGTGTGCTTGTCGCGAAACTGGAATCCCGCGTCCAGCGCGCCGGCGACTTCGTCCGCCAGATGCGCACAAGGACGCAGCGACATTTCAACGATGTGCCCGATTCGGAATCCCAGCAGAATACCTTTCTTGACCCAGCTGTTGACCCGCCAGCCGGTGGGCGAGGTGGAATCAGGTTGGGCCGCGCGGATCGTGCCTTCGTTCAAGCCCACCTTCAGCTCTTCGAAAGGGTGCAGGCACTCGTCCCGGGATAAGTCTCGGGAGGAATAGAGCCTTTCGATTTGCTGCGGGAGCGTTGACAGCATAGCCGTCATTATAGGGCGAGCACCTGCCTCAGCCCTGCTTCCAAGTCTGATAGCAAACGGTTGGGAAGACTCCCCACACGTTCGGTAAGCAACCGTTTGTCCACAGTGAGAAGCTGAGAGACATTGGCCACGGACTCGCGGCGAAGGCCGGTATCGCGTGCCCGCAAGAGAACGTTTCCGGGAGCAGCAGCGCGCCGGAGGTTTGAGGTGATCGCTGCTACGATTACGGTACGAATGGCGCTCGCGTTGAATTCGTTGGCCTGAACGATGATCACCGGCCTGCGATATCCGGGGCCAGGGCCCGTCGGATCAAAGAGCGAAGCCCACCAGACCTCTCCGCGTCGCATCACCAGTCCTCATGATCAAGAGACTCAACTTGCATTGCCATGAATGCGGGATCGAGGCCGGAGTCCTCTTCCGCATACACGGCGTTCAAAGCTTCCGTGACGCCCTTGGCGCGATTCGCCTTTACGAACTCCTCCACCGCCTTCGAATAGAACTCACTTCGCGACATGCCTAAACGCTTGGAGGTTCGCTCGGCGGCCCGAAAAAGGGGGTCAGGAATGGAAATCGCTGTCTTCATGCTGGAAGTATAACTCCGGTTATACCGTCCGCCAAGTCAGGCGCTTGAATTGCCGGTTCATGAGACCAGCCGATTCATCTCCGCATACGGAATCGCCCAATCGTCCAGCATTGTAAACGTGCGCTTCTCCGCCAGCTCTTTAGTGAATCGGGCAAGGAATCCGAGCGCGGCTCGCGCCGGCCAGGATCCAAAGCTCAGACGACGGACGCCCATCCGCTCAAGCTCCGAAATCGAAGGGGATTTGGGATTCGCCAGCACATTGAGCGGACCGGGCAACGCCTTGGCCAGCCTGCCGATGGTCTCCGCATCGTAGACGCCCGGGACGAAGAGCGAATCTGCGCCTGCACCGCGATAAGCAGTGAGGCGTTCGATCGTATGATCGAACCGCCGCGACGGTTCTCCAATTCCGGCAAGGTAGACGTCCGTGCGGGCATTGATCACGACGTGCACGCCCAGACGCTCGCCGGCCTCGCGGATCCGCTTAACTTTCTCGACGTGTTGCTCGACCGGAATGAGTGCGGCTTCATCCACGCCGTCTTCGAGATTTAATCCGACGGCGCCGGCTTCGATGAGAGCGCGGGCGGTTTCGGCCATGTCCTCGGCACTCTCGCCGTAGCCAGCTTCGAGATCGGCGCTCACCGGTACCGAGACTTTCGCCGCGATGCGGCGCACGACTTCGAGCATCTCCCCGCGGCTGATGCGCTCGCCGTCAGGGTAGCCCAGCGAATTCGCCACTGCCGCGCTTGACGTGGCAATCGCCGGGAAGCCCGCTTGCTCCACAATGCGGGCGCTGGCCGCGTCCCATACATTGGCCAGAATCAGGATCTCCGGACCATAGTGCAGCTTCAGGAACCGATCGGCCTTAGCGGCGTGAGTCGGGTCGGCCATGACGAACACTCCAAAGGGAGATTCTTCGCTACGCTCAGAATGACGAATACAGGCAGAGTGAGACGACAGGCGGAATGAACACGCCACAGGGAATCACAACAGCTAGGCGCTGCGGCGCGATTCCGTCTTCGACGCCAACAGGCCCTGCGATTCCAACACCTTCTCCAGCCTGGACCGATTCTCCGGCTTCATCGGCACCAGCGGGAGCCGATAAACTTCCTCCACCATGCCCATCATCGCCAGCGCCGCTTTTACCGGAATCGGATTGCTCTCGATGAAATTGACCTGCATCAACGGCAGGAGTTCGAAATGCAGCCGGCGCGCTTCTTCAATCTTGCCGTCCAGCATGAGTTGCGCCAGACGTGACATCGGTCCCGGTATTTCATTCGAGGCTACCGAGATAATTCCCTTGCCACCGAGCGCCATCAAGGGAAAGGTGAAGGCGTCGTCGCCGGAGAGCACGCGGAACGCGGGCGGCGCCTGGGCGAGGAGGTCCATCTGCTGCGTGATGCTTCCGGAGGCTTCCTTGATCGCGACGATGTTCGGAATTCTCGCCAGACGCGCCACCGTTGCCGGCTCAATATTTGACGAGGTGCGGCCCGGCACATTGTAGAGAACGACAGGAATACCGGCTGCCTCGGCGATTGCCTTGAAATGTTGGTACAGTCCCTCTTGCGTCGGCTTGTTGTAATAGGGAGCGGCCGAAAGGATTGCCTGCACCCCGAGCGCCGCCACCTCTCGCGCCATCCCTACGACCTTGGCGGTGGAGTTCCCCGTCACACCCGGCACCACAGGGATGCGGCCCTCCACTTCCTCGATGACAGTGCGGATCACCGCCAGGTATTCGTCGGGCTCAAGCGTCGGCGTTTCACCTGTGGTCCCGCAAGGCACTAGGAAATGGATGCCTTCGCGAAGCTGAAATCTCACCAGCCGCCGCAGCCCATCCAGGTCGAGCGAGCCGTCGCGCCGGAAAGGCGTGACGATCGCCGTACCGCAACCGCGAAGATCGAGAACCATGGCTTCTCCTGACTTCCAACAAGTGGCAAGTGACTACAACGGACCGCTGACATTGGACAATGAACAACGGGCCACTGACAAACTAGCATGCTACATTGTACCTTTCACCATGCGAGAAGTAACCATCAGCACCGATGGCGCCTGCATCGGCAACCCGGGTCCGGGCGGCTGGGCCTGCATACTGCGCTCGGGCGGTCGTACCCGGGAGATGTTCGGCTCGCATCCTCATACCACCAACAATCGGATGGAACTGACAGCGGCGATTGAAGGGCTGAAGGCTCTGAAGCAGCCCTGCAAAGTGGCCCTCTATACCGATTCGCAGTACCTGAAGCGCGGCATCACCGAATGGATCAGCGGCTGGAAGGCCCGGGGATGGATGCGGCGTGAGAAAGGCTCCGGCCTCAAGCCTGTCCTCAATCGCGACCTCTGGACCGAACTCGACCGCCTGGTCCAGTCTCACCACATTACCTGGGCCTGGGTGAAAGGTCACGCCACCGATCCTGACAACATCCGATGCAATGAACTGGCGCAGCGAGCGGCACGCGAGCAGATCGCGTCCGTCTCATTCCCCAGCTAGTTGCCGCTGATTTCGACAAGCGGCGCGCCACTTTCCAGCAGCGTGAATGTCCTTTTCCGACATCCGTCAAGAGCCGCTTAAGCTCGGCGTACGCTCCAAGACTCGTTGCAGTGTATCAGCAGGGCTTCACCACCGTGACCACGGAGAACACGGAGAGCGAGGGTCAATCCAAAGAACTGACTGTTGCCTGTTGACTGTCGACTTGATTTCTCACATCGCCACGCGCGTGCCTTCCACGCCTTTGTCGGTGGCGAGCTCGAGGTAGAAGAGAATCCGGCCGCAGCTCTCGCACGTGTGAAGCGTATCCGAAGTGCGGATCTCGTTGTAGTACTGCGGCCGCAACTTCACGTGACACCCACTGCACGAAGCGTCGATCACCGGGACCACGGCGGTGCCGCGCGATTTGCGGGCGCGCTCGTACAGCCGCAGCGTGCCGGACGAGAGCGCGCCGCTCAGCGTCTGGCGGCGTTCCTGAAAACCCTTGCGCTCGACCTCATCCTTACCGCGCTCCGCCTCGAGATTTTTGATCTCCGCCGCCACGCGCGAACGTTCGCTCTCCAGCCGCGCGGCCGCGTCGTGGACGTAGCTCTCGAGCTGTTCGGCTTCCGACATCTCCTCGAGGATGCGATCTTCGATGGAGCGGATATTCGCCTCCTCGCCCTCGATTTCGTGGACCATCGCCTTGTACTGCTCGTTGCTCTTCAACTCATAGAGCTGGTCTTTGTGCTTCGCGATCTTGCCGCGGATCATTTGCACTTCCGCGTCCATCTCGCGCCGCTCCTTCTGGTTGGCGGCCAGGCGCGCCTTGCGCTGCTCGTAGGCGTGCTGGAATTGATTCAGTTGATCCTGGATTTGCTTGATCTGGGTGGGTATGGCGTCAATCCGTGCCGTAAGGATGCCAATCGATTGATCGACATCCTGGAGGTCTCTCACCGTCTGAACGTCGGGGTGCAAAGCTGCTCCTGTCTCCTTGCCTGCGATCGCGGGCTGTAAGATTCTCTCGCCATGAGGTTGAATCCTATTCTGGCACAGGAGGAGGGAGGTTTCAATCCGCTGTAGCGCCGGTAGCGCCGGTGTCCTCACCGGCGAGGAGTTGACAGTCGACAGTTAACAGTCGACAGTTAATAAGTCGACAGGCTCTGGAATATTAACTATCTTGACTGTCGACCTGAACGCCAGACCGATGGGATCTCAGCCCGTTTACGACGTGATCGTGGTGGGCTCCGGCGCCGCCGGGGGCATTGCCGCGTACGTGCTCGCCACACAGGGGCTCAAGGTTCTCTGCCTCGAAGCCGGCCGGATGATCGATCCCGCCCGGGATTTTTACACCCACAAATTCCCTTACGAATGGCCGTATCGCGGCGCCGGCAAGCCGGGACAATATGGACATCTGCCGCAGGGCATGGAATGGAAAATCAAGGAGTGGACTGATCAGCTCTTCACGATTCCGGACGAAGATCCCTATGCGCTCGCGCCCGGCGCCAAGTTCACCTGGACGCGTCTTAGAGGCGTCGGCGGCCGGACGAACGTGTGGGGGCGAGGCAGCGATCGTTTCGGGCCGCTCGATTTCAAGCCCGCGACCCTGCAGGACGGCTGGGGCGACGACTGGCCGATCGGCTATGAAGAGGTTGCGCCCTACTACGATCGCGTGGAGCAACTCATCGGGGTTTCCGGCAGTCACGACGCAGCGGTATATAACACGCCGTCGGGAGAACATCTGCTGCCTCCCTTCAATCCGCGCTGCGGCGAAATGCTGATCAAGAAAGGTGCGGCGAAACTCGGCATCAAGGTGGTGCCGAAGCCCCTGGCGGTGCTCAGCCAGCCTTACGGTGGACGTCCGCCCTGCCACTTCTGCGGCGCGTGCAATTGGGGATGCGACGTTGCCGCGCGTTTCAGCAGCCTCGATGTGCTGGTTCCCAAGCTCCGCACTTTGAGCAATTTCGAGCTGCGCACCAACTCGCCCGTGCATACTGTCTTGAGAGATCCGTCAACCGGCAGGGCGCGCGGGGTGACCTACATCGACGCGGCGAGCAAGATTGAATACGAAGCGTACGGCAAAGCCGTGGTGCTGGCGGCCTCGATGGTGGAGTCGATTCGCATTCTGCTCAATTCGCGTGACCGCGAGTATCCGGCGGGGCTGGGAAACTCGAGCGGCACGCTCGGCCACTACCTGACGGAGCACGTCGCCTTCAACAACATCGAGGGATATTTCCCGCAGCTTGCCGGACGTCCGGTGACGAACGACGACGGTCCGGGCGAATCGTGTCTCTACATCCCGCGATACAACTACGGCGCTAGGAACAAGAAATATCTGCGCGGATGGCGATTCGATTTCTACACCGGCTGCGGCATGGGTCCGGGGCCGGGCGCAGGACTGCCGGGGTTCGGGTCCTCGTATAAGCAGAAGATCAAGGAACTCTATCCGGCGGCGGTTTCAATGGGCGGCTACGGCGAAGGACTGCCGTTCTACTCGAACTACGTGGAAATCGATCCCGATGGCCTGCGCGACCGCTTCGGGATCCCCCAGGTGCGCTTCCATACCAGCGCGGAATATCCCGAAGCGTTCGCGATCCTCGATGATATGTACGCCGGTATCGAGGAGATCCTGAAAGCGTCCGGCGCCGAGATCTTTCCTTACAAAAAGGTCGCACCGTATCCGCTGGGAAGCGTGACGCACGAAGCGGGCGGGTGCCGCATGGGGAACGATCCGCGGACGTCGGTGCTCGATGAGTGGAACCGCTGTCACGACATGAAGAACGTGCTCGTGACGGATGCCGCGTGCTTCGTGACGCATCCGGAGAAGCAGGTCACGCTGACGATCATGGCACTGTCGTATCGGGCGGCGGATCATCTGGCGGAGGACTTCCGGCGCGGCAATGTGTAGCGGAGCATGCTGTAGCGGCGGTCTGTGACTGTCTGTGACCGCCGGCTTTTGTCGATCGGCGCTCATCGAGCGCCGCTACAGCGACAGACCTGATCAGCGGTGAGGACACCGCCGCTACAGCAAAAGGGAGTGAGCCTTGTCTGAACAAGTCATCGGTCGGAGAAAGACACTGAAGTATCTGGGGGTGCTTGCTGGAACGGCGGCGGGCCGGAAGTTCCTCGCGGCGTGGCTCCTATCCGCGACAGGCTCGAGCGCGCGAGCCGACGGTCCGGAGAATTCGTACTCCCCGCAGTTCTTCAAACCGGAGGAATTCAAGACCATCGAGGTCCTGACGGCGTTGATCATCCCAAGCGACGACACGGCAGGCGCCAGGGAAGCGCAGGTGGCCCGCTTCATCGATTTTGTTGTTTTCTCGGCGGCGGAGTTCAGGCCGGGAATGCAGCGCGAGTGGATGGGCGGCTTGCAGCAACTCGATCGGTTCAGCCGCGACAAGTACGCGCGTCCTTTTGCCGACGCTGCGCCGCGCGAGCAGGAGGCTTTGTTAATGGAAATCAGCCTGCCCGAACGTCAGCCAGGTGCCGAGCATGCCGCGTTCGCTTTCTACAGCCTCGTCAAGGAAATGACCGTGGATGGATTCTACAGCTCCCGTGTAGGGCTGATCGACGTCCTCGGCTATAAGGGTCTGGCGGTGATGAGCGAATTTCCGGGGTGCACACACTCGGAACACCAAGTGTGAGGATGAAGCATGCTAAAGGATCGGAAGAAGTCTTACCACAGAGAACACAGAGGACACGGAGAGTCTAAGATAGCGGCAACTCTCTTTGCTCTCCGTGACCTTTGTGGCGAAATGCTTGCCTTCAGCTCGCTTCCTTGTGCAATCGTCGGAATGCTACTCTTGTCCGTATCGATCACAGGTGTTGTCATGGCCGCACCGCAATCTGGCTCGCAGAGTCAAGGGAACCCGAACTCCTTTCACTGGCCGGACGGGAAGCGCGCCGCCGTCAGTTTGAGCTTCGACGACGCGCGCACCAGCCAGGTGGACACGGGACTCGCCTTATTCGATCAGCGCCAAATGAAGGTGACGTTCTTCCTGCAGACTGAGAACATCAGCAAGCGCCTGGACGGCTGGAAAAAGGCGGTGGCTGACGGTCATGAGATCGGCAACCATACGACCACGCATCCCTGCACCGGCAACTATACATTCTCGCGGCACAATGCCCTCGAAGATTACAACCTCGAGATGATGGCGGCGCAACTTGACGGCGCCAGCGCCGAGATCGAGCGGCTGCTGGGCGTCAAGCCCAAAACCTTCGCTTATCCCTGCGGACTGAAATTCGTCGGCCGCGGGCTCGACGCGCGAAGCTACGTACCGCTGGTGGCGGATCGATTCCTGGTGGGCCGCGGATACCTCGACGAGTCAGCCAACGACCCCGGATTCTGCGACCTGGCACAGGCCATGGGGACGCCCTTCGACGATCTCACCTTCGACCAGATGAAAGCGCTCGTGGACAAGGCGGCCCAGGACGGACGCTGGATCATCTTCGTCGGTCATGAGATCGGCCAGTGCGGCTTTCAGATCACCGACGCCGACGCGCTGGGGAAGCTCTGCGATTACCTGCACGATCCCGCCAACGGCATCTGGGCGGGCACCGTAACGCAAATCGGAGGGTACGTGAGCCAACACCAGCAGTTGGGCTCGCACGTGCGCCCCTAGCGAGCCTAATGCGCCTGTTCTCGCGGGGCGAACCTCGGGGATGACCGAACCGCGCCGGCTCGGAGAAGAAGCCGATATCGCAAGAGGTGCTTCGTCCGGCGCTGGGGAGGCCGCTAGTCTGAATCTTAACCGGACTGCTGGCTGTCTCAAAAATGGGTACCACTCCATACCGTCTCTAGACCCTATGAAATGCTGATAAGCCACGCTATGGCTGGGCAGGGGCGACACGCAAATCGGCTTGCAAATCGATCTTCGACTTAATCGAATTCGAGATGAAGCAATTCGCTTCTACGCGATGCATGATCTCGCGCGCTGCGTCGAGACTGTCCGCGGACTTGAGGGTAATCTGGGGATGCACCGTGACCATCGTGACCTGATACTTGCCGTCCACGTTTTCCAGCAACGCCTCGGCGGTGCTCGTGTAAGCGGCCACTTCGATGGCGCGGCGTTCCGCCATGGCGAGAAAAGTGAGCATCAGGCAGGTGCTGAGCGAGCTTGCGAAGAGATGCTCGGGCGACCAGACGCCCTCCTCGCCGCGAAAATCCGGCGGGCTGCCCACGGAAATGACCTGCTTGCCGGCGGCTGAAGCAGTTCCATTGCGCCCGCCAGCCCACGCCAGACTCGCCGTGTAGCGAAAAGTCTTATAAGCCTTTTTTACTTCCATAGGGGATCCCTCAGCGAGGCATCGGCGTTCGCGCTCGGACGTGGCCTTCGCAGTAATCACGCGCTGAGTGCCGCAATGATCTTCCCTATTTCGTCGACGGCACGGGGATCACCCACAAAAGCCTGTTGCTGACGAACAAGATTTTCCCTTGTAGTCTCGCGCATCCAGCCAGCCACTTCTGTGCCAAGCAGTTCAATCAAAGTGCTCATGAGCAGCTTTCCAATCGCGATCGGCCATTGCCAGTTCGAGCTTCGTCGCTGTCTGCCAATAGCGCTCCTCGTTGTTCTTCGGCGCCGGGGCAGATGCCACCGAGTACCGAACCACCGGCATTAGCGCCTTAAGGGTGGTGTAGTCGTCTTCTGTCCCGCGGAAAAGGCGCAAAGTGACGCCGTTTACGCCAGGGTAGTAGTCGCGAAGGTCCGTGCGGAAGCCCTGCTCGTAGGCGACGAGCAGTCTCTCGAACATGGCTTTGTGAATGAAGCCGCCGGACGTTTCAAAATCAGCGCGGATCGCCTCGAATCCTGCTGCCTCGGCGCCACGCTGGATAAACTGGTGGACGCGATTGAAGTCGATCTTCATTCCGCGCTTTGCTGGGCGGGTACCGAACGGCATAGCGATGAAGCACATCGGACTTAGTGCATCAGGGGCAGGCATGGCTTTCCGGCCTAAAGTATCACATCGCAACGGAGTTGAAAAGGCGCGGCTCAGGTAGGTACGTAAATAGATCTCGAAGGCAGAAAAAGGAGTAACAATGACAGCCGAATTGCTGCGATTCAACGGTGCTCGGGAGCGCGATCCCGCCATCGATGCGTGGATGCGAGAGCATGCCGGTGAATTGGGAGCTATCGCGCATCGGTGGTTTGAGGTGATGCGAAAATGCGGAGACGAAGTCCGGGAAGTGCTGCATGACGGCTGTCCGGTCGCCTGCCTGGGAGATGCGCCTTTTGGCTACGTCATGTGTTCACGTCGCACGTCAACGTGGGATTCTTTCACGAGATGGCGTACGCGGACATAAAAGCGCGCGTCGAAAACGGCTAGGCCGAAGCAGCCTCTCGACGATCGACCGGTGCTTCCTGTTGCCCACCCGGCAAAGCTGAGAGCGTTGAAGTAAAGTGGACGCTTGACGCTGGGGGGCGCCAAACTGGTATCTGAGGTATGGGTGGCCCTGAAGGAGGCCCTCCGGGAGGCAGAGATGAGACGATCGGAGCTGCTGCTGACAATTCTTCTGGTGGCCTGCGCCACGGGGAATCGAACGGCCAGCGTGCCGGCCAGGCCGGCGCCTCAGGACAGCCGCTCGTTGCCGGTCTGCGGGTCGCACTGGCCCATTACGGTCGACAGCTACGCCAACGTCACCTGCCAACGAAACGGCG
>Ga0335085_10003156_pt1 | contig 29144 bp, 14 predicted proteins | sample Lox_Sample_45_FD_206712 | JGI IMG/M metagenome (GOLD analysis project Ga0335085, IMG submission 206712) | Soil microbial communities from Loxahatchee National Wildlife Refuge, Florida, United States - Lox_Sample_4.5 | ecosystem: Environmental > Terrestrial > Soil > Wetlands | place: USA... | reverse complement strand
GCAGATCGGCCACCTCTTCACCACCGCCATCGACCCGGACGGCGACGACATCCGCTACGACTACGCGGTGGTGTGCAACCCCGGCCCGCTGCCGCCGGCGCCGGGCCAGTCGAACCAGACCAGTCACCTCTCCTTCTCCACCCTCACCGGTCCGACCGGGACGCCTTCGAATCCCGACTGGGCGCTGGGCGACCCTGCCTCGAGCTGCGTCTTCACCGTGGTGGTGCATGACCTCTGCACCAACAACAATTGCGGCGCCAACCTCAGCGGCGCCCAGGGAAGCCTGCCCAACGGCGCCGACCGCGGCGGAACCACCACCGGCGTGCTCAACGCCACCGCCCCGGCCCGGCCGGAGAAGGCGCCGCTGATCACCCGGACCGTCGCGCCCAACACCAACGGGCCGACCGGCCAGACCGTGATCGATCCCTCCACCGATTACAACTTCGCCATCGAGGCGACCGATCCGGAGGGCGGAAACCTGAGCGTGGTGTGGACGGCAAACCCGGGCACGTTCAGCGGGCCGAGCAACGCCGGCAACCTCCGCTCGACGGCGGTCTACCACTCCGCCGCGACCCTGCTCCCCGTCATGTCGCTCAGCGCGGCGATCACCTCCGACGCCTCCGACCTGACGACGGTGTACACCTTCAACCTGATCGCCTCCGATCCTTGCGTCGGCCGCCCGGATGGGACCTCGTGCAGCACCGGCAGCCTCTGCGTCACCGGCCAGACCTGCAGCGCCGGCCACTGCGGCGGCGGCACGCCCGTCACCTGCACGGGCGCGAACTCCTGCCAGGACAACGTCTGCAACCCGAACACCGGCTGCGGCATCGTTAACAAGACCAACGGCACGCCTTGCGACGACGGAAACGCCTGCACCGGCATTTCCGGGAACGCCGACAGCTGCCAGGCCGGCTCCTGCCAGGCCGGAGGTACCGTCGTCTGCGCTGCCGCGCCCCAGTGCTTCACGCAGGGCGCCTGCGTTCCGGCGACCGGCTGCCCCGCCCCTACGCCCGCGATCGCCGGAACCGCCTGCAACGACGGGAACCTCTGCACGCAGACTGACGCCTGCAACGGAACCGGCACCTGCGTAGGGAGCAATCCGGTCTCCTGCACGGGCACGCAGTGCAGCACCGGCGGCACCTGCAACCCGGCGACCGGGACCTGCCAGGGCGGCACGAACCAGCCCAACGGAACTCCTTGCAGCGACGGGGACAACTGCACGGACAGCGACAGCTGCCAGGCTGGAGTCTGCACGCCGGGAACGCCGCACTGTCCGGCCGGACAGACCTGCAACCCCACCGGCCCGGTCTGCGTGGCGACCGTGGTCGCGCCCCAGCACGCGCGCGATCTGCAGGTGGCGCCGCCCAGTGGCCTGGCCATCGACTCCGGCGGAAACACCTACGTGGCAAGCTCGATCTTCTCCCTCACCCCGATCAACTTCGACGGACACCCGGTCGCCTCGACGGGAGACGCCGACATCTTTTTCGCCCGCTACAACACCGCGGGAACCGCGGACTGGGCAGTCGGCTTCGGCGACGCAGCTGGAAGCCCGCAGGTGGCCACCCAGGTGGCGGTCACGAATGACGGCACCCTGGCGGCGATCGGCAACTTCAGCGGCGCGGTGACCATCGGCGCGAACACCATCAACAGCGCCAGCCAGATCGACTTCCTGGCGGCGGTGACGGCGAGCAGCGGCGCGGGCATCTGGGCCAAGCAGTTCGACAACGGCGCGAATGGCGTCCTGCTCGCGGTGGCAGCCAACCCGAGCTCGACGACCAACCGCATCGCGGTCTGCGGGAAGGCGAGCGCGGCAGCCACGCAGCTGGTGCCGGGCGCGACCTTCGGGGGCGCCACGGACCTGATCATCGCGGTGTTCAATTCCGCAGGGACGCGCCTGTGGGCGGCGCAGCTCGGCGGGACGGGCAACGAAGAGTGCGACGCGCTCGCCATCGACGAAGCGGGCGACGTGTACGCCGCCGGCAAGTTCGACGGCGCTTCGCTCGTCTTCCCGGGCAGCCCGCCGATCACCCTCACCGGGCCGGGGAGCACGAGCCGCAAGTTCCTCTGGGTGGCGAAGTTCAGCGGCGCGGGATCGGGCGGCAACGCCTCGACGCTCGAGGCCGTCTCGTACAACGGCGCCACGGGCCAGACCACCCCGCTCTCGGCGGCGGTGGACTCGGGCGGCAAGCTGACGGTGGTCGGCAACTTCACCGGCAGCTTGTCGTTCGGCGGCACCACCCTGACGAGCGCGGGCGGCCAGGATGCGTGGATCGCCCAGCTCGACTCCGCAACCGGCCTGTCGCCCAGCTGGGCGGTGCGCATGGGCGGCACCGGCCCTGATGCGGCGAACTCGGTCGGCCTCACCTCGTTCGGCGACGTGATCGTCACCGGCGGGTTCCAGAGGACGACGACCGGCGTGGCGGTACTCACCGCCGCGGGCACCACGGCCTCGGACGCGTTCGTTCTCAAGCTGAACGGCGTGACCGGCGGCCTGGACTTCGCGGCGGCCTATGGCGACACGGCGACGCAGACCGGCGATGCGCTGGTGGTGAACCGCTTCGGCGGCAACCAGATCTCGCTGGCCGGCACGCTCAACAGCACCGTGGTCTTCCCCGCTCCGGCGGGGCCGGTCACGGCTGCGGGGGTGACCGACACGTTCCTGGTGACGGCGCAACTGCAGTAGCAGGCGAAGGAAAGTCGGGGGCCGCCCGCGCGCAACCACTGGCGCGGGCGGCACACGCGTTTCACGAGGGAGAGGAGAGCCACCCGGAATGTGGAGGCGCGGTGACATCCAGCGGGCGATTCGCGCGAGAGCGCTCGCCTGGGCTGCGGGGCTGGCGCTCTCCTCCTGCCTGGGCGGCCCCGATGCATCCCGCTGCGCCGCGGTCCAGTGCCTGGGGGGGCAGGCGTGCGACCCGGTGGACGGCCTCTGCAAGAACGATCTCTGCGCCGGAGTGAGCTGTCCCGCCGCTCCGGACCGTTGCCACCAGCCAGGGACCTGCGATCCCGCAAACGGCCGCTGCTCGGCGGCGACGGTGAAGACCTGTCCGGAAGGCCAGACTTGCGATCTCGCAGACGGCAAGTGCGGGAGCTCGCTCAGTTGCACCCAGGGCGTCTGCACCGCGTCCGACCTCTGCCATCTTCCCGGAAGCTGCGATGGGGCGTCGGGACGCTGCTCTCCCCAGACGCTCAAGCCCTGCCCCGCGGGGCAGACCTGCGATCTAGCCGACGGGCGGTGCAAGGGGTCCGATCTGTGTGCCGGCGTGATCTGCCCGCCGGCCTCGGATCCCTGCCACGTCGCCGGAAGCTGCGACCCGGCGAGCGGGCTCTGCAAGTCGCAGACGGCAGTCTCCTGTGCGCCCGGGCTCGCGTGCGACCCGGCGGACGGGACCTGCGAGACCCTCGATCCCTGCGCCGGAGTGACCTGTCCTCCTCCCTCCGGCCCCTGCCTGGTCCCGGGCTCATGCGATCCGGCGACGGGATTCTGCTCGCCCGAGAAGGCGAAGACCTGTCCGGGGACGCAGACCTGCGATCCAGCCGATGACACCTGCAAGGACTCCCTTTGCGCCCGAGTGATCTGCCCACCGCCGGGCGACCTCTGCCACCTGGCAGGGACCTGCGATCCGGGGACCGGCCTCTGCTCGGCGCAGACCGCGAAGCCCTGTCCTCCGGGGCAGCGATGCGACCTCGCGGACGGCCAGTGCAAGGCCTCCAATCCCTGCGACGGGGTCACCTGCCCGGGCGGGCAGACCTGCGACCCGGCCGACGGCGTGTGCAAGGGACCGCTCATCCCGGCGCCCCAGGTGGCGAAGCAGCTCGGGGTGTTCGCCCCGCTGGCCGGCATCGCCATGCTTCCCACGGGCGCGACCTTCGTCGCCGGATCCCTCTCCCAGACGAGGAGCTTCGACGGCATCTCTGTCTCGCCGGCAGGGGACAGCGACGTACTCGTCGTCCGGTACGATCCGGGCACCCGCAAGGCCGTCTGGGCGAGGAGCTACGGCGACGCGGCTGCGCAGACCGGGCAGGACGTGGCGGTGACCGGTGACGGGACGGTCGCCGTGATCGGGTCCTTCACGGGCAGCATGACGTTCGGCTCCTCCACCATCACCAGCAGCTCGACCATCGACTTCCTCGCCGGCGTCGACGGAAGCAGCGGCGCGGGCTCGTGGGCGAGGCAGTTCAACAATGGCGGCGGGCAGCTGGTCGCCGTGGCAGCGAACCCGGCGCTCGACCGCATCGCCGTCTGCGGCTTCACGGACCGGGCATCGACCGACCTGGTGCCCGGCGCTGTCTACGGCGGCGGCAGCCGCGACCTGGTGATCGCCCTCTTCGACTCTGCCGGGAACCGGATCTGGTCGGCGCAGGCGGGTGGTCCCGGCAACGAGGACTGCGGCGCGCTGGCCATCGACGACACCGGCGACGTCTACGCGGCGGGCAGATTCGACGGCGCCTCGCTGGTGTTTCCCGGCGGAACCATCGCCCTGAGCGGGCCGAACAGCACCATCCGCAAGTTCCTCTGGATCGCCAGGTTCGCGGCGGCCGGCTCGGGAGGAGCCGCCTCGACGATCTCCGCCGCGGCTTTCAGCGGAACGACGGGTCAGACCAGCGCGGTCTCCCTCACGGCTGATTCCACGGGTCAGGTCGTGGTCGCTGGAAACTTCACCGGAGCCGGGCTCGCCTTCGGCAGCTCCACCCTGAGCAGCGCCGGCGGCCAGGACGCCTTCGTCGCCAGCCTCGATCCGGGCGCGGCGGCTCCGTTCCAACCCCGATGGGCGGTGCGCCTGGGAGGAACCGCCAACGACGCCGCGAACCGGGTGGCGGTGGACTCGTCGGGCGACGCGACCGTGGTCGGCTTCTTCAACCGCACGACCACCGGCGCCGCGGCCCTGACGGCCAACGGCACCGGGGCCGACGTCTTCGTCCTCAAGCTGAGCGGGACTACCGGCCAGACCCAGTTCGCCACGGGCTACGGGGATCCGAATCCCCAGACAGGGGATCGGATCGCCGTCAACCGGCTGGGCACCGGGGCGGTCAAGGACCTCCCGGTCTTCGCTGGCACGTTCTCCGGCACCGTGGACTTCGGCCCGCCCGCGGGCGCGCTCACCATCTCCACCAGCGACGTCCAGGTCTTCCTGGTGTTCGCGCTCTTCACCCATTGATGCGGCCCGCGCTCCTCATCCCCCTCCTGCTCTGCGCCGAGGCCGCCCGCGCCGGCCGCGTGCTCGACATCCTCGAGCTCCGCGTCAGCGGGGTCGAGCACCTGACGGCGCTCGAGGTGGAAACAGTCCTGATGCCATTCCTCGGGCCTGCCAGGCCCATCGAGGACATCGAGAAAGCGCGGCTGGCGCTGGAGAAGGCGTACTCCGACAAGGGATACCAGTCCGTCGCCGTGGCCATTCCCCCGCAGACCGTCCGCGAGGGCGTGGTCCTGCTCACGGCCAGCGAAGGCAAGGTGGGCCGGCTGCGCGTCCGCGGCGCGCACTGGTTCTTGCCCAGCGGGATCAAGAACGACGCTCCTTCCCTCGCGGAAGGCTCCCTCCCCAACTTCAACGACATCGCCCGCGACATCGCCACCCTCAACCGGCTGCCTGACCGGCGGGTGACGCCGGCGCTGCGGGCAGGCGTGGAGCCCGGCACCATCGACGTGGACCTGAACGTGCAGGACCGGGCGCCCTTGCATGGATCCCTCGAGCTGAACAACCGCTACAGCCCCGGGACCACGCACCAGCGGGTGACCGGAACCCTCCGGTACGACAACCTCTGGCAGGCAGGACACTCGCTCAGCATCGCCTTCCAGGTGGCTCCCGCGCGGAACCAGGACGGGAAGGTCTTTTCCGCCTCCTACCTGGCGCGGTTCGCCGACGCGCCCTGGCTGAGCGTCCTCGCCACCGGTCTGGTGCAGGACAGCGACATCTCCACCCTCGGCGGGACGGCCGTGATCGGCCGCGGCCGCATCTTCGGGGGGCACGCCACCTTCACGCTTCCCTCCAGCGTGGGCCTCTTCCACACGATTACGGCAGGGGTCGACTACAAGCACTTCGGCAAGGAGATCGAGGCCGATCCCTTCGCCTTGCCCATCGTCTACTGGCCGCTGTCGCTGCAGTACGCTGCCAGTTTCTCCAGCGAAAGCTGGCAAGCGCAGGCCGGAGCCACCGGCGTCATGGGCTTGCGCGGGCTGGGGAGCAGCGACGACGCGTTCGATGCCCGCCGGTACAAGGCCAGCGCCAGCTTCGCCTACCTGCGATTCGAGGGCGCGGGCACGCAGGAGCTTCCCGCCCGGCTGCAGCTCTCGGGCCGGATGCAGGGGCAGTATTCCGGCGACCCCCTGGTCCCCTCCGAGCAGCTCACCGCCGGCGGAGCCGAGTCCGTGCGCGGCTACCTCGAGGCGCAGGCGGCCGGCGATCTGGGGCTGGTCGCGAGCCTGGAGCTGCGCAGCCCGTCCGCGGCGCGCTGGCTGGGCTCCTGGGTCGACGAGCTGCGGGCTCATGTCTTCGTCGATGGCGCGCGCGTCACGCTCCAGGACGGGCTTCCCGAGCAAAACCACATCTTCGTGCTCCTCAGCACCGGGGCCGGCTGCAGAGCGCGCCTCTTCGATCACCTCTCCGGATCGTTCGATCTGGGCGTCCCGCTCCGCAACCTGGGCGCGACCCAGCGCTTCCACGCCCACGGCCACTTCCGCATCCAGGGGGAATTCTGAATGGAAACCGCCCTGCCGAATCGACTCGCCCTCGGAGCGCTGGTGCTCGCCCTGCTCGCACCCGGCATCGCTCACGCCTGGTGGAACGACGAGTGGACGGTGCGCAAGCCCATGCGCGTCGACACCAGCGCGACGGGGGCGAACATCTCCGATCCCATCGGTCCCGCGCCGGTGCTGGTGCGCCTGCATCCGGGCAACTTCAAGTTCGAGCTGGCGAAGGAGGACGGCAGCGACCTGCGCTTCGTCGCCTCCGACGACAAGACGCCGCTGCCCTTCCACCTGGAGAAGTACGACGCCCTCCTCGGGGAAGCGCTGGTCTGGGTCGGCTTTCCCGACCTGAAGCCCGGCGTGAAGACGGATTTCTGGATCTACTTCAAGAACCCCAAGGCCCAGCCGGCGGAGGACGCGAAAGGGACATTCGACAAGGCGACCGCCCTCGTCTGGCACTTCGCGGAGAAGGGGCCGCCGCGTGATTCCAGCGTCTGGGCGAACCACGGGCAGGCCCCCGCGCCGGGCACCGACGGCGCGCTGATCGGGCGTGGCCTCCAGCTCGACGGATCGTCCGTTCTCGCCGTTCCCCCCGGGGCCTCCTTGAGCTGGGGAGCGGGAGCGAAGCTCACCTGGTCGGCGTGGATCAAGCCGGCCGCACCTGATTCCACGGCCACGGTCTTCGGACGGGACGCCGGCCTGGTGGTGGGTCTCGAGCAGGGAAAGCCCTTCGTGCGCACGGGAAAGCAGCAGGCAACCGCTAGCGCGGTCCTGCCCGCCGGCGGCTGGCACCACCTGGCGGTCACCGCCGGCGATTCCCTCCAGCTCTACGTCGACGGCTCGCCCGCGGCGAAGGTGGCGGCCGCCCTCCCTGGCCTCGCCGGGCCCGCCGCGATCGGCGAGAAGCTGAAGGCGGAGCTGGACGAGATGGAGATCTCCAGCGTGGAGCGCCCGCCGGGATTCTTCCGCCTGGCGGTGGCCACGCAGGGGCCGGATCCGGGCAAGGTGCTGATCGGCGGGCCTGAGGAGGAAGCGGCCAGCTGGGCCAGCGGCTACTTCGCCATCATCCTCCGCTCCGTCACCCTCGACGGCTGGGTGGTGATCGGCCTGCTCGCGATCATGATGCTGATCAGCTGGATGGTGATGGCCAGCAAGGCGTCCTACCTGGGCGCCGTCTCGCGGGCCAATGACCGCTTCGCGGAGACCTTCCACGCCGCGGGCAGCGACCTGGTCACGCTGGTCACCTCGGAGCGCGCCCTCGGGGAAGACGAGGCCTTGCGCCGCTCGCCCATGCTGAGCATCTGGCACATCGCGGCCAACGAGGTGCGCAAGCGCAGCGACGGCTCCTCGCCCCTCTCCGCGGAGTCGATCGAGTCGATCCGCGCCAGCCTGGACGCCGCCCTGGTGCGCGAGAACCAGCGCCTCAACGAGCGCATGGTGCTCCTCACCATTGCCATCTCCGGCGGCCCGTTCCTCGGGCTCCTGGGCACGGTGGTGGGGGTGATGATCACCTTCGCCTCGATCGCCGCCGCGGGCGACGTCAACGTGAATGCCATCGCCCCCGGGATCGCGGCCGCGCTGGTGGCCACGGTGGCGGGACTCGCCGTCGCCATCCCCGCGCTCTTCGGCTACAACTGGCTCCTCAGCCGCGTGAAGGACGCCGCCGCGAATCAGCAGGTGTTCGCGGACGAGTTGCTCACCCGCATCGCAGAGTCCTACAGCGCAAGCTCCGTGTCGGCCGCGCCTACCGGCCGCGCGCGCGCCTCCGGGGCCAGGCCATGAACGTCCAATCCGGCGAGAAGCCGTACGACGACATCAACATCACACCGATGCTCGATCTCGCCTACGTGCTGCTGGTCATCTTCGTGATCATGACCACCGCCACCGTCCAGGGAATGCGCGTGAACCTTCCCAAGGCGGGTCCGGCGAGGAGCCTGGCGAAGACCGCCACCAAGGCCATCACGGTCACCGAGGACGGGAAGGTCTTCCTCGACACCATCCCGGTCTCCCTCCCCGAGCTGGAGCAGCGGCTCGTGCAGCAGAAGTCGTTGACCCCGGAGTTCCCCGTGGTCGTCCGGGGGGACGGCGCCGTCCAGTACCAGAGCGTCATCGACGTCCTCGATCTGCTGGCGCGGCTGAACATCACCACGGTGGGATTGGCCACCAAGCCCCTGGTCAGATGACGGGCCGATGGGAAAGGGCAGCCTCCGTCCTGCGCGCCAACGCGGCGACGGCCGTGCTCGCCTTCCTCCTGCTCGCGGGCGCCGCCGGCCTGGTGCGCTTCATCGTCCAGAGCCGGTCGGCGGCGCCGGCCCCGCGCAAGGTGATGCAGTTCAGCATGGTCCACCTGCAGCCGTCCCCGCCGCCGGCGGTGAAGCCACCCCCGCCGCCGGAGCCCCAGCCGAAGGAGGAGGAGGAACCCCAGCGGACGCGGGTGGATCTGAAGCCGACCGACTTCACGCCGCCCGACATGTCCCGGCCTGCTGCCGCGGGCGGCCACCTCTCGCTCGCCGCGGAGGGCTCCGGACCCGGTGACGCGTTCAACCTCGCCGGCAATCCCGGGGGGCGTGGCCTGCTCAGCGGCGGAGGCCTCGGGGACGGAGAGGGCACGGAGGTCGGTGACGGCAGCTCCGCCGGGAATCGCTACGGCTGGTACTACGCAAGGATCGCCTCGGAGATCGAGGGCGCCTTCCGCAAGCTGAAGCCGTTCGCCACCGCCTCCGTGCGCGTCGAGCTCCGCGTCTGGGCCGAGGCCAGCGGCCGCATCAGCCGCGTCGAGCTGATCCGATCCACGGGAGACCCGGGGCTCGATTCGGCCATCCAGTCCGTGGTCGGCACCCGCCTGAGCGAGCCGCCGCCCGCCGGGATCCCCATGCCCATGATCGCCCGCCTCACCGCGCGCAGGCCTCAATGAAAAGATCGAGCTTGAGATTCCCCTTCGCCCTGCTGCTCCTGGCCGCCGCCGCCCGCGCCGCCGACCCGCCGGAGCAGCCCGCGCCGTCGGAGTCGACCCGCCGGGTGACCTACGTCCCGGAGTCCGTCAAGAACGAGATCCGCGAGGAGATCAAGAAGGAGGTGCTGGAGCAGGCGAAGCGCGAGGGCTGGGCCGCGCCAGATGTCGTGCCCTCGTGGGTGCAGCGGTTCAAGATGTCCGGGGACGCCCGCGTCCGGTTCGAGCGCGACATCTTCGCCCGCGGCAACGCCAACACCGGCGACTTTCCCGACTTCAACGCCATCAACACCAACAAGCCGTTCGACCGGAACTTCGTCGACCCGGCGAACGAGAGGTATCTCAACGTCGATCAGAACCGGACCCGCTTCCGCCTCAAGGCCCGGCTGGGGACGGTGGCGGACATCGGTTCGGGATTCTCCGCGGAGCTCCGTCTCGCCAGCGGCGACACCAACACGCCGGTCTCCACCAGCCAGACGCTGGGAGCGACCGGCGGCGTCTTCAGCAAGTATCAGGTCTGGATCGATCGCGTCGCCATCCGGTACCAGGCGCTGAACGGTGCGCTCGCCGTCCAGCTCGGCCGGTTCGAGAACCCGTTCTTCGGCACCGTCCTGCTCTGGAGCCAGGAGATCAATTTCGACGGGCTGGCGGTCCAGGGCGCGGTGCAGGCCACCGAGAGCCTGCGCCCCTTCTGGGTGGCCGGCGCCTTCCCCATCTTCACTAGCGCCTTCGCCTTCCCCGCCGAGCAGCCGGACAAGTTCCGCAGCCAGAACAAGTGGCTCTACGCGGCCCAGCTGGGGACGGAGTGGAAGGCGTCCAGCTCCTTCGCCCTGAAGATCGCCGCGTCCTTCTACGACTTCGACAAGGTGGAAGGCCGCTTCTCCGATCCCTGCTTCACCAACCTCTCCTTCGTCAGTTGCTCGTCGGACGAGACGCGCCCCTCGTTCGCGCAGAAGGGGAACACCTACTTCCCCATCCGCGTCCCCAACGACACCGCAATCGCCCTGGGAAACGCGGGCGCGCCGGAATACCAGTTCTTCGGCCTCGCCAGCCGATTCCGCGAGTTGGTCGCCACCGCGCGTCTCGAGCTCAAGGTCTCCGAGGCCCTCGCCTTCACCCTGGACGGCGAGTACGTCCACAACGCAGGCTTCAACAGAGGGCAGGTCGCCAACCTGCCGGTGGTGAACAACCGCGGTCCCAGCAACGACGCGAGCTCCCTCGGTCCGTACGCCGGCGGCAACAACGGCACCTTCGGCCGGCTCTCGCTGGGGAGTGGCTCGTTGCGGCGGCGGTGGGACTGGCAGGCGGGAGTCTCCTACCGCTACCTCCAGTCCGACGCTGTTCTCGACGCGCTCAACGATCCTGACTTCGGGCTCGGGGGCACCAACCTCAAGGGGTACTCCCTCGACGCCACGCTGGCGGTCTTTGAAGGGGTCTACGCCATCGCCCGCTGGATGAGCGCGAACCAGATCATCGGGCCGAAGTACGGCGTGGACGTCCTGCAGATCGATCTCTACGCGAGGTTCTGACGATGCCCTCCCTTCTCCTCGTCCTGCTCCTCTCCAGCGCGCCCAAGGTCGCGGACTCTCCCGAGGCCAGGCTCCGCGACGCCCTGCGCTCGACCACCGCCCAGCTTCGCGCGCTCGAGGATCAGCGCGCGGGCTGGCAGGCGAAGGAAGCGCAGCACCAGAAGGACCTGGAGGCGCTCCGCGCCGAGCTCGCAGCCGCGAAGAAGACCCGGTCCGACGCGAGCCGCGAGAAGGATCTGGCGAGGCGCCTGGCCGAGCAGGCCCAGGCGAACGCGGCCCTCACGCAGTCGCTCGGACAGTGCCAGGGCGCTGCCCGGGATCTGGAGCAGGCAAAGCGGACGCGCGAAGGAGAGCTGAAAGCCCGGCTGGAGGTCGTGAGCACACGCGCGACCGCATGCGAGGCGAAGAACGCGCGCATGTACCGGGTGAGCAAGGACGTCCTCGACTGGCTCTCGAACCTGGGCGTGGGGACGGCCTTGCTCGCGCGTGAACCCTTCTTGGGGCTCAAGCGGGTGGAGCTGGAGAACGTCGCCCAGGACTACGCCGACAAGCTGCTGGACGAGAGGGTGGGGCATTGACCATGGTTCTCTTCGCGCTCCTGCTCGCTGTAGATGTGATCGCTCGCGCCGGTTCCACCGAGGTCACCGTCGACGAGCTGCGCTCGTACCTGGCGACGCTCCCCGCAACCGAGCGGAGGGCGCTGGCGCGCGAGCCTGCCGCCCTCTCGCAGGCGGTGCGCGCGTACCTCGCGCGCCGCGCCCTGCTCCAGGAAGCGGCGGCGAAGAAGCTCGAGGAGCTCCCGGAGGTGAAGGCGAAGCTCCAACGGGTGCGCGAGGACGCGCTCGTCGACCTGTACCTGGACTCGATCTCCGTTCCCCCGGAGGGGTATCCGTCCGAAGCGGACGTCCAGGCGGCGTACGAGAAGAACGGCGCTTCCTTCGACGTGCCCAGGCAATACAGGCTGGCGCAGGTCTTCGTGGCCCAGGGCAAGGACGCGGAGCAGGCGGCGCGCCGGCCCCACCCCGCGTCCGAATTCGTGGATCTGGGCTGGCTGTCCGAGGCCCAGCTCGTTCCGGGCATCCGCGCCACGGTCGTGGGACTGCCGGCGGGCTCCGTCTCCGACCCGGTGCGCCTGGAAGACGGCTGGCACCTCGTCAAGCTCCTGGAAACCCGGCCCGCGACGCATCGCACTCTCGCGGAGGTGCGCGGAACCATCGTCGCTGGCCTGCGAGCCGAGAAGACGCAGGCGCTGCGCCGGGCGCACCTCGCACGGCTTCTCGATCGGAGCCCGCCGGCGGTGAACGAGCTCGTCCTCGGCCAGGTGCTGCAATGAGAGCGCGGCTCCTGGTCGCAGGGATGCTCCTGGCCTGCTCCGGCGGCGCGCTGGCCGGCAACATCCTCCGGCGCCCGGGCGCGACGGGCGCTTCCACTCCGGCCGCCCCTCCCGATCTCTCCGCCTGGGCACCGCAGAACGCCGCCAGCCCCCTCCGGCAGGCCCTCGACGCCATCAAGCGGGCGCAAGCCGCGCAGGACGCTGCGCGAGGATCCTCGCAGATCCCTCCCGGAAGCGTTCCCGACGGGCTGCAGCCGGGCGGACTGGCCATCGATCCGGCGTCGCCGTGGATCGGGGCGCAGGCGCCGACCCAGTCGTCGCAGGACGGTCGCACCTCCGTGACCATCTCCCAGGACCAGCAGCGCGCCATCCTCGGCTGGACCTCGTTCAACGTGGGCAGCGCGACCGACGTCCATTTCGATCAGACAGCGGGCGGGGCAGACGCGAGCAGCTGGGTGGCGTTGAACCGGGTCAACGATCCGTCCGCCGTGCCCAGCCGCATCCTCGGCACCATCCGCGCCGAAGGGCAGGTGTACGTCATCAACCGCAACGGGGTGATCTTCGGGGGCACCTCGCAGGTCAACGTCGGCACCCTGCTCGTCTCCGGCCTCGACCTCGCCGGCGCCACCATCGATCAGCGCAACCAGCGCTTTCTCAACGGCACGCTCTTCGATCTCTCCTTTGCGGGCCCTGGAGGCGCCGTGCTCACCGAAGCCGGCGCCAGGCTGTCGGCCGCGCCGCTCGGGCGCGTGGTGCTGCTCGGCGGCGGCGTGCTCAACGGCGGGAGCATCGAGGCCCCTGACGGCCAGGTCCTGCTGGCGGCGGGGGACACCATCGCCTTCAGCGCTCCCCCCGACCTGAGCGCGATCCGCGGCCTCGGCGCCCCGGCGCTGACGGGCAACGGGGTGGTGGAGAACCAGGGAATCATCTCCACGCCCCGCGGCAACATCACCATGCTGGCGGCGCAGACGGTCCAGTCCGGGATGCTCACCGCCACCACCGGCGCGCAGGCCAACGGCAGCATCGTCATCGGCGCCGACGGCATGACCACCACCTTTGGCGCCAAGAGCATCACCCAGGTCCTGCCGGACCTGGGCGGAGAAAAGGTGATCGGCTCCGCCGACTTCCGCAGCTCGCGCATCGAGGTGCACGGCGACCACATCAGCGTCCTCGACGGCGCCATCCTCTACGCGCCCTCGGGCGACGTCGTCCTCTCCGCGGTGATGACCGCGGATCCCACCCATTCCGGGCTCGACGACACCCGGATCTACCTCGGCTCCGGCGCGCGCATCGATGTCTCCGGACTGCGCGACGTCGATGTGGCCATGGAGCAGAACAACCTCCGCGCCGAGCTGCGCGCCAACGAGCTGGCCGACGACCCGCTCCTGCGCAACGCGCCGGGGCTTCGCGGCCGGCCCGTCTGGTTCGACGGTCGCCTGGGCGTGAACGGACAGGTGGTGAACGTCTCCGGCTACTACGACCTGATCGAACGCGACGTCCCGCAACTGATGACCGCCGGAGGCAACGTCACGCTCGCCGCAAACGAGATCATCACCCGGGCAGGATCGGTCATCGACCTGTCGGGGGGGAGCCTCCGCTACCTGGACGGGTACGTGCGCAGCACGCAGCTCATCGACCGGTCCGGGCAGAAGGTGCGCATCGAGGATTCCGTGCCCGGTGTGGCCTACGTGGGCATCGACGGCGACTTCGTCCTCAATCACTCCCGCTGGGGATTGGTGGAGACCTTCGCCTCCGCGCTGACGCGGGCGCGGCCCCGATTCGAGACCGGCTACGAGCAAGGCTCCTCGGCGGGCACGCTCAGCCTCGCCACCAACGATCCCACCTGGTACGACGCGCAGGCGCCCGGCGTGCGGCCGCCCTACCCCTCTGGAACCGGGGCGGTGCGCATCCTCGACGGGGACATCGCCGCCAGCACGGTGGTGGGGCCGAAGCAGCGCGAGCTACCCACCGGGTCGACGGACCCGACCCGCGTCTGGCGCGAGGCCCCGGCGGGAGCCACTCTCGACATCATCCGCGGCGGAGACGTCACCATCGCGGCGGTGGGGACGCAGCTTCCGCCCGGCTTCGCTCCCGGCGACGCGGTCGACCCGGGCCACCGCTACCAGAATCTCTTGCCGGCGCGCTGGTTCGATGGAAAGACCTTCGCCAACGTCAACATCTCCTCCGGCTACGATCCGGACGAAACCATCTCCACCACACCGCAGCTTCCCGGAACGGATAACCGTGCCCCGGGCGGCCACCTGGCCGTGGGCGATGGCGTGACCGTCAACCTGGGCGACGGCGGCTCGTTCCGCTTCACGGGGAAGGGAGCGTCGATCGACGGCACCCTGCTGGCGCCCGGCGGCACGATCAGCTTGACGGCCCTGCAGAAGGAAGGCGATGCGGACCCCGCCGGCATCCGCCTGGGAGCCACGGGCGTAATCGACGTGGCGGGCCGGTTCAGCAACGATCGGCGCGACGGCTCGCTGGGTCCCCGGCACGCGCTCGGGGGCGGAAGCGTTGCCCTGACGAGCACGGCCATCGACCTCGAGCCGGGCTCGCTGATCGACGTCTCGGGGGGAGCGCGCCTCGACTCCACGGGCAAGACGCTCACCGTCGGCGACGCCGGCTCGCTCAAGCTCGACGTGAGCCGCGACGCCCAGCCTGGCTTCCCTTCGCCGGACCCCGTCCTCGGCCAGCTCTCCCTGCGCGGCACGCTGAGCGGCTACGCGATGGGCAAGGGCGGCTCGCTCACGATCGACACGGGCTACGAGGTGGTGATCGGCGCCGGCGTCCCCGCAGGCAAGGAAGGCCAGGGCCTCTTCACGCCCGGATTCTTCACCCGCGGCGGCTTCTCCTCTTACACGCTGGTCGGAGAGCGCAGCCTGACGGTGGCGAGCGGGACCGTGCTCGCACCCTCGGTTGAGTCCCTGGTCCTGCCCGATCCGCTCCCGGGCTCGGCTCTCAGGCCCTGCAGCGCCCTCTGCCAGCTGGAAAGCGGCACGCGGCTCGACGACGTGCTCGCCCGGCAGGTGCTTCCCGCTGCTCAGCGCGCGCCGATATCGCTCTCGCTCTCGACCGTCCCGGTCCGTCCGCTGCTCGCCGACAACACCGTTCCGGTCTCCGGGTACACCAACGACCTCACCCTGCAGGCCGGCGCCAGCATCCGCATGGATCCCGGATCGACCGTCAGGCTCAGCTCCGCGCACGTCCTCGACGTGGAGGGCTCCATCTCCACGCCGGGCGGCACCATCGCCCTCTTGATGGCCAATACCGGGCTGCGCCTGGGGGCGACTCCTTCGGGCATCAACCTCGGTCCGCAGGCGCAGCTCGACGCCAGCGGCTGGGTGAAGAGCGCTCCGGCAGGAGACGTCGTCCATCGCTCGATCGAGCCCGGTGGGACCATCGCGATCTCCTCGGCGACGAGCCTGCATATCGACCCGGACGCCGCCCTCGACGTGTCGGGCACCCGCGGGGTGGCCGACCTGGCCGCGACGACGGGCAGCGATCGCTTCGTCTCCCGCGAGGTGGACGGCAACGCCGGATCGATCTCCATCTCCGCCGGGGCCGGGGTGGTGGCGGGCACCTTCCGGCTGGCGCCCGGAGGTCCTTCCGGACTTGGAGGGTCCTTGACCATCACCAAGCCTGGCGCGGTGTTCACCGGCCCCCTGCTGGTGGCGCAGCACGGGGGGAACCTCCCGGACGGATCGCCTGCGCTGATCGTGTCTGCGGCCGGGATCGACGCTTCCGGGGCGGATGACGTGACCCTGGAAGTGCAGCCCGCGAGCCTGGGTGATTTCCAGAACTCGAGCGCCATCCGCTTCCTGGGCAACGTCGACCTGTACAGCCGCCGGACGCTCACGCTGCGCTCCCCGATCCTGGGTACCCAGGGCGGAGCCGCCTCCGCATCGCTCTCCTCGGCCGCGGTCTCCCTCCAGGGTTGGGCGGCCGCGGACCACAAGGTCGCTGGACCCGACGACCTGCTTGGCGACCTGACGGTCAAGGCCGACCTGATCGACATCTCGCGCACCCTGGTGCTCGGATGCGTCGCGGGCCCTACCGCCTGCGGCGCGGGCGGGTTCGGCACGGTGCACCTGATCTCCAGCGGGGACGTGCGCCTCTCCGACCACGACGCCGCCGGCGACTTCTCCGACAACGCCGGGTTGATCACCAGCGGGGCGGTGGACATCCACGCCGCGCAGGTCTACGTCGCTTCGCGGCTCCAGGGCGCGCCGGATCTCGCCCGGGCCGCCGACGACCCCGGATTCCTCCTCCAGTCCGACGTGTCGATCTCCATCGCCGGGAACGGGCGCCCCGCCCCGATGCCTCTCTCGTTCGGGGAGCGGCTGACGCTGCGCGCCCCCACCATCTCGCAGGGGGGGGTCCTGCGCGCGCCGGCGGGCGAGATCCGCCTGGAGGGCACCGGGGACGATGGCTCCGTGACTCTCCTCGCCGGTAGCCTCACCTCCACCTCCCTCGAGGGCAGCCTGGTTCCCTTCGGGCCCCTGCGTGCGGGCGGTTCGTTCTTCGGGTACGACCACGCCGGCGCCGCGCCCGAGAAGTCGGTCTCGATGAACGCGGCGAACGTCACCACGCAGAAGGGAGCGGTAGTCGACGTCTCCGGAGGCGGAGATCTGCTCGGCTTCCAGTTCATCCCCGGAAACGGCGGGTCCACCGACATCCTCGACGCGCCGGGGAGCTTCGCAGTGGTGCCCAGCCTGGGCACCACGCCCGCGCCGATCGCTGGCACGGACGCGCTGCGAAATTCGCGGCTCAAGCCCGGGGATTCCATCTGGCTGCAGGGAGTGCCGGGCCTGCCCGATGGAACGTACACGCTGCTTCCCGCGCACTACGCGCTCCTCCCCGGCGGATTGCTCGTCCAGCCGCAGGCAGGGACGTTCGCCGGCCCGGACGCAACCACCGTGCGGGTGGACGGGTCCTGGCTCGCGAGCGGATACCGGGCCCCGGGGCCGCCGCTGTTCGGACGATTCATCGTCATGCCGCAGAGCGTCTTCGGGCAGTACAGCGAGCTGCCGCTCTATTCGTTCGACGGCTACGCCAGCTCGCTGGCGGCGCAGGCCGGCGTACCCGTGCGCACGCCGAACGATGCGGGGGCCGTCGCCTTCGACGCCTCGCAGACCCTGATCCTGCAGGGCAGCGGCCGGTTCGGCGCCGGCCGGGGCGGGCTGCTGGGGAACCTCGACATCTCCGCTCCGAAGATCGCCGTGGTGGGATCCGGCAGCGCGGCCCCCGACGCCAGCTACCTGACGCTCTCGCCGGAAGCGCTGCGCGACTTCGGTGCGGGCAGCGTCCTCCTCGGTGGAACGCGTTCGACATCCTCCGATCCGCAAGCGCCCGGCACGGTGATCGACGTCAAGGCCACCGACGTGTTCGTCTCCACCGGCGGAAGCTCGCCGCTCACCGGGCCGGAGATCATCCTCGCGGGAAAGAGCTCCGTGACGGTCGCCAACGGATCGGTCATCCGGGCCGAGGGCGCCGCCTCGGTCGACCCCAGCCCGCTGCTGCTCGCGGGAGACGGCGCGCTTCTGCGCGTCTCCACCGGAGCCCGGGTGCCGATCACCCACACGGGCGCGACTGGCACGGCCGGCGATCTGGCCATCGGAGACGCGACGATCGCCGCTCCGGGCTCCCTCACGCTCGACGGGACGAAAGGCGTCGTGCTCTCGCCCGGATCCGCGATCTCCGCCCGGCAGCTCGATCTCGCCTCCCTGCGCGTGAATCTCGGAGATGCGCCAGCCGGTGCTCCCGGGGTCACCCTCGGGCCAGACAAGCTGAACGAGCTCGCGGGCGCTTCCGACCTCCTGCTCCGCGGATACGATTCGATCCACGTCTACGGCGGGCTGGCGCTGGGGACGCGCACGGGCGCGGACCCCTCGCTCCAGACCCTCACGCTGGACACGGGGCTCCTCCAAGGCGAGGCCACTGCCGCCGGGAGCGAAGCACGGATGACCGCCGGCACGCTCACCCTCCGCAACAGCGGCGGCGGCGGGCAGGCCTCGGAGGGGTCCGGCACCCTGCTCCTCGACGTCGATGCCCTCCGCCTCGGGCCTGGCCGGGTCCAGCTGGCAGGATTCGGGGCGCTGGCCGGCTCGGCCGGGAGCATCGACGCCGAGGGGACCGGCAGCCTCGACTTCTCCGGAGACATCTCGCTCTCGACCGCCCGGGTGTCCGCCGGCTCGGGAGCGAGCTACGCCATCAACGCCGGCGGCGCCCTGCAGTTGACCGGCGACCCGGACGCGTCAACACCCGCGGCATCCAGCAGCCTGGGTGCTCGTCTCTCGCTCACCGGGGCGAGCATCGTCGTCGACACCAGCATCGTCCTGCCCGCGGGCCAGCTGCAGGCTTCGGCTGCGGCCGGCGGGCTGCGGCTCGGGTCGCAGGCATCGATCGACGTAAGCGGACAGTCCGTGGCCTTCCCCGACCGGACGCTCTACGCGCCTGGCGGCGCCATCCGCCTCTTCTCGGCCGGGGACCTCTCCATCGATCCCGGAGCCTCGCTCGACGTCTCGGCCCCGAGCCAAGGCGGCGTTGCGGGAGCGATCGAGCTGGCAGCCGCGGGCCAGGCGACCGTGCTGGGAAACCTGTCCGGAGCAGGAGCGCGCGGAGGGTCCTTCTCGCTCGACGCCGCCACGCTGGGAATGGCTCCCGCAGGCTTGAACGCGACGCTGGAGCGAGGTGGGTTCGACTCGCTCCGCAGCCTGCGTCTCCGCCAGGAGGACATCGTGGTGGGCGCCGGAGAGCGGATCCATGCGCAACAGATCGTGCTCCAGTCTGACACGGGCCGGGTGACGGTCTCCGGCCGCCTCGACGCCACCGGGTCCTCCGGCGGCAACATCGAGCTGATCGGCGACAACGGCGTGGCCGTGGAAGGGACCGCCGTCCTGGACGCCCGCGCCAGCGATCCGGTCGCCTCGAGCGGAAAGGTGGAGATCGTCGCCACCGGCGGACGCGTCGACGTTGCGCCGGGATCGAGGATCGACCTCTCCGGGGGAAGGGAGGGCGGAGGCTCGCTGATCGTCCGCGCTCCTCGCACCGGCAACGACGTCGCCGTCTCGCGGCTGGCCGCGACCATCGAGGGAGCCGGCGAGGTGGTCGTCCAGGGCGTCCGCGACTACCAGGCGACCGACGTCACCCAGCAGGTCGCGGACGGGATCTCCGCACAGGCCCTCGCCTGGCTGCAGGCGAGCGAGGGGCAGATCCGGACCCGCCTGGGGATTCCCGGGCTGCTCGTCGCGCCGGGCATGCGAATCCGCAGCGCGAGCGACCTGACGGTGAGCGCCGACTTCGATCTCTCGAAGATGGGCGGCGTGCCCGGATATCTCGGGCTGACGGCGGCCGGGAACATCGACGTGAAAGGGCGGCTGACCGACGGGTTCGACGGGGCGGCGCTGCTCTCCGGCCGCTCCTTCAGCTACGAGCTGGCGAGCGGGAACGACATCGTCCTCGAGCCCTCCTCGATGATCCGGACCGGGACGGGAAGCATCTCGCTGGACGCAGGGCGCGATCTGAAGTTCCTCGCTCCCTCCAACCCGGCGGATGCGCCTGCGGTGGTCTACACCGCCGGTAGGAGGAGCGCGAACTCGCCGGCCGCCGGCCCGAACGGGGAGGAGTTTCCCACCGACGGCGGCGACGTCGCGATCCGCGCCGGCCGCGACATCGTCTCCTACTTTCCCACCCAGACCACCTCGGCGTGGCTCTTCCGCGAGGGCTCGACCGGCTGGAACGGAACCACCTCGACTTCCACCAGCGCGCAGCCCACCCGCTGGTCGGTAGTGTTCGCCAACTTCCAGCAGGCGATCGGCGCGCTGGGCGGCGGCGACGTGACGGTGAGCGCCGGACGCGACATCCACGACCTGCAGATCGCCATCCCCACCACCGGATTCCTCACCACCCTGCCGGGCGCGGTCCCCTCGCCCGGCGATCTCGTCGTCAGGGGGGGCGGCGATCTCTCCGTGGTCGCGGCGGGCGACATCTCGGGAGGCGAATTCATCCTCGGCCGCGGCCACGGGGAGGTTCGCGCGGGCGGCAGCCTGCTTCCCAGCGTAGAGCAGGTCGGGCTGCGGACGGCACCCGGGACCGGGGAGGCCGGCGCTCCGCGCGTTGTGGGCGCCCTCTTCGGCCTGATGGACGCCACCGTCGAGGTGACGGCGCTCTCCTCTGCCACCGTGGAGGCCGCCTTCGATCCGATGCGCCAGGGCCAGGTCGCGGAAGACCTGGCGACTGGCCTCGGGTCGTCGTTCTGGGGCTACAGCGACCGAGCCGCGCTCTCCGTCACCGCCCTGAGCGGGCCGGTGGCGTACGAGAACGATCCCTGGGCCTCGGTGGACCTGACGCTCGGCCGCAGCGATGGCTTCCGGGTGCAGATGAGCGGGAGCGGCGCGACCTCGCTCAACGACGCGTTCTCGCGGGCGCCGCCCACGCTGCGCCTCGCCTCCCTGCAGTCCAGCGCCACCGTCGAGGACAGATTCGGGAACATCAGCTCGCTGGTCCTGGCGCCGGCGCCCAGGGGGACGCTGGAGATTTTCGCGGCCACGGACGTGCACCTGGCGCTGGCCGCGGTGCGGCTGGAGGACGTCGGGTCCGCCTACGCGCGCGGGCCACTGGATCCCTTCACCACCAGCGGCGACCGCATCGACTTCGGGAGCAACCTCTCCGACGCCGCCAGCAACTTCCAGCGCGGGTTCGTCCCACTCCACGCCGGCGATCCGGACCCGGCGCGCATCGAGGCCCTATCGGGATCGGTGTGCGCCCAGCGATCCGGCTCCTGCACGCCCGATCCCCGGCCGCAGCTCACCCAGACCCAGGTGACCACGCCCAAGCCCATCGAGGTTCTGGCGGGGACCGACGTGATGACCGGGATCTACGCGCCCCAGAACAACAGCCCGTCGGACTTCTCTTTGCTCCAGGCGGGACGCGACCTGTACGAGCCGGGGCTTCTCGTCGACGGCCCGGGCGCGGCCCTGCTGCAGGCCGGGCGAGACATCGTGCTCGATCAGTACGGTTCGGGGACGCTGCAGCAGAAGGGTGGGTTCATCTACAGCCTGGGGAACCGCAGCGACAGCAAGGGAACGAGGATCAACCAGGCGCTGCCCGCACAGGGGGCGGACATCTACCTCCTCGCCGGCGCCGCGAACCCCATCGACTACGACGGATTCGCCGCAGCCTATCTCGATCCCGCAAATGCGCAGCACGTCGTGCGCACGTACCTGCCCGAGCTGACCACCTACCTGGCCACGCTGGGGCTGGGGCCGGCACCGGATCCGATCGCCGCCTTCCGCTCGCTCCCGCTCTCGCAGCGGGAGATCTTCCTCGACCGCGTCTACTTCAGCGAGCTGAAGGAGACCGGCATCGACTACAACCAGGTCGGCGGGCCCCGCTACCAGAGCTACAACCGGGGCTTCAAGGCCATCTCCCTGCTCTTCCCCGGCGACCCCGGCGCGGGGAGCGGAGGGAACGTCCTCCTCAACGCCAAGTCGCTGGAGACGCAGTCCGGAGGCGACCTCACCATCCTCGCTCCGTACGGGCAGGTGGCCATCGGCGCCGACGTGCTCCCGCGCGGCGTGGACCCGGCGAGCGGCGGCGTGGTCACGCGGCGGGGCGGGGACCTGCGCATCATGGCGGACGGCAACATCGACCTGTCCACCTCGCGCGCCTTCACCCTGCAGGGCGGCGACATCATCATGTGGACCACCGACGGGAGCATCACCGCGGGATCGGGCTCGAAGACGTCCGTCTTCCAGAAGCCACTCGCCTGGAACCTGGACAACGAGGGCGTGATCACGGTGGATGCCTTCGGGCTGCAAACGGGCGCGGGCATCGGCGTGCTCGACGCCCTGCCCGAAGGGGACCACCGTCGGAGCCGCCTGGACCTGATCGCGCCTCGCGGCGAGGTCAACGCGGGCGACGCGGGAATCCGCGTCTCCGGGGACATCAACATCGCGGCGCAGGTGGTGCTGGGAGCGGAGAACATCCAGGTGAGCGGCGCGGCCGCTGGGGTTCCGAAGGTCGAGGCGCCCAACATCGGAGCCCTGACCTCCGCCTCCGCGATCGCGCAGGCGGCGGCCCAGGAAGGCGCCGCGCCGGCCGCGCAGCCGAGGAGCGCGATCGCCGATCTGCCCTCGATCATCACGGTGGAGGTGGTGGGCTACGAGCAGGCCGAACCGGGCACCGACGAGCAGCGGAAGAAGAAGAAATGATCTCCTTCCCCCAGCCAGGACACCTTGCGCACAGAGACCTTGTCCCGCCGGCCCCGGGCTCCTAGACTCGGAGCCGGCCAATTGAGCCTCCTGGACGGGGTTTGTTGGTCAGGGCCCCGGAGTCGAAAGACTTCGGGGCCCGTTTGCGCGCTTCTCCTGCTTTCCGCCGCCGCCTGCAGCGCTCCGGCGACGGGGGCGGTGCACGCCTCGGTCGCGTTCGCGCGGGGTGGAACCCCGGATATGGTCGCGCGTACGACGGTGGCCGTCGTCACCCCTTTCGGCTCGCCCACGCCCCGGCTGGAGCTCTCCGGCCCGCGCCGCAGCGCCCAGATCGACCGGGTCCCGCCCGGCCGCTGGCGCGTTGTCGCAGATGCGTTCGGCGTGTCTGGCGCCCACCTCTTCCAGGGCTCGGGCGAGGTGATCGTCGCCTCCGGGCGGACGGCCTTGTTGGCGATGAACCTCCGGCCGCTGTCGGACCCGGCACCGGGCCGCAGCCTGCCCCTCGTCGAATCCATCGCCGCCAGCACGGACAGCGTCGAATTCGGCGAGTCCGTCCAGCTGGTCGCGACCATCGGCGACACCGACCCCGCGGAGCTCCCCTTCCTCATCTCGTCGTGGTCCGCGTCCAGCGGCAGCGACCTGGGCACCGCCTCCGGGTTGAACGCCAGCTGGCGAGCGCCGCCTGGATCGGAGCCGTCGGTGGCCAGGGTCACCTACCGGGTGACCGACTTCAAGGGCGCGGCCGCCGCGCTGACGCTGCCCATCGGCGTGCACGTGGGGGTAGCAGCGGCCGAAGTCTTCGCCGACCTGAACCGCTGGCCGCAGCTACGCGCCCTCGAAGCCAGCGACGCTGCTGCTCCAGAGGGTGGCGTTTGCAGCCTGAAAGCGATCGCCGAGGATCCCGACGGCGACGTCCTGCACTACGCCTGGTCCTCCGTCGACTGTCCGGGAATGTTCCTGGGGACGACGACGCATCCCTCGACCGCCTTCCAGCTCGGCGCCCTGCCCGCCGGGGGCTCCTGCTCGCTCTCGGTCTCGGTTTCCGACGGCAGGGGCGGGAGCGCCGCGGGCTCCGTCCGCCTCACGCCCGGCCCGCCCGGAGCGCTGCCGCTGCCCGTGATCGACGAGGTCTACGTCTCCGACGGGCGCGCCTTCACCGGCGATCCGGTGACAGACTCGATCGCCGCCCACGATCCCGGCGGCGGACCTGTGACCTTCAGCTGGTCGGCGGTGAACGGCGTCCTCGATTCGGCCCGCAGCTCCGGCACGCTGGGGATCGCGACGTTCCACTTCCCCGCCTGTGCCGGCGACGCCTGGGCGACGGCCACCGTGCGCTCGTCCTCGGGAGCCGTCGTCGACTACCGATTCGATGCGCTCAACTGCGCGCCGTCCTGCGCCGACCTGAAGGGCAAGGCGCCCGGCCTGGGCGATGGAGCGTACGGCATCCAGCCGGACCTCGACTCTCCGCCGCTTCAGGCCTATTGCGACATGACCACGGACGGCGGCGGTTGGACTCTGGTCGGCCACGCTTCCTCCAGCTCGCCCACGGGCCGCCTCTTCGATCGGGCGACGGGCACCTACCTGACTTCGCGCGCCGGAGGGCCGGAATACAGCCTGGGAATCCTGCCGGCGCTTTCGGACACGGAGATGATGATCACGGTGGACGGCCCAGGTCCGGGAGCCGCGATCTTCTTCCGCTATCCGGTTGATCACCCGAACTTCAACCGCGGGCCTCTACCCTGTGCCTCCGCGATCCCGTTCGATTACCGGCCCAGTGCTGCCAGCGCTTACGTCGGCTCCGGCGGATGGGATTGCTCGTTCGGCTGGTTCGCCCTGGACGCTTCGAGAAGCGAGCTGCTCGGATTCGGCGGTCCCGGCGCGCTGGCCGATGGGACCTGGGGGCACGAGGTCTGGATCTACGCGCGCTGACCCTGCAGCTGCGCGCGTGACGTGGCTGATCGTCCGGCGCCGACCGTGACCATTTGCAGGCCGGTGGGCCGGAGCTGCCAGGCGACGACGACCGGACCCATCTGCCCGATCCCCACCGCCTGCACGACCGAGGTTCCCTGCAGCGGCGACCGCTGACGAGGTGCGTGGAGGGGAGCTTGGGGACAACCGACTGCGCCGTGCTCGGCTTCACCCGCTGCACCGTGGTGGGGACCGAGGCACGCTGAGCCCCCTGAAGTGGAGAAGGAGGTCAGCGTGACGGGCCTGAGCGCGGCGAGAGGAACTTCGGCTGCGATCTGGCACGGTCTGAACCGTGCACGCTTCATTTGCGGCGCCCGCACTTCACGTTCCTGTCACATTCCTCCGCCGCCAGGATCTGCGCCCGTATCATTTCTGGCGCGCAAGGGGTGCGCGGCTCCGCCGGGATCTCGGCGGAGCACGCCCCGTGCGCGTCGGCGCGAAGGATGCACCAGCGTGGCCCGACCGTCGGAGGCGCCATGCGGAGGACGAGCGAGCTGTTTTCCGTTCGCGGCGAAGAGCCCGATCTCGACGAGCTAACCGAGCGCCTCACCCTGCTGCGCGCGCACCTGCTCGATTCGGAAGCGCGCTTCCCGGCGGAGCTGCGGGCCGCAGCGCAGGCGCACGGCACTGGCGCCCGCAACCTGATCCATTATCTGGCGCTGCGCGGCCACGACCTTCGCGATCTGCAGCGCGGGCTCTCGGAGCTGGGGCTCTCCTCGCTAGGCCGGTGCGAGGCGCACGTCCTCCACAGCATCGAGCAACTTTTACGAATCCTGCAGGGCCTGGGCGCCCGGCGCAAGGTGAAGCTGTCGGCGCGAGGCGCGGGCATCGCCCGCGGACGCGAGCTCCTGATGCGCCACACCGAAGCGCTGCTCGGCCCTCCTCCCTCCGACCGCGCGGTGCGGATCATGGTCACGATGCCCGCGGAGGCCGCTCGCGACGGCGCGCTCGTCGACGAGCTCCTCGCCAGCGGCATGGACTGCATGCGGATCAACTGCGCGCACGACGGACCCGTTGAATGGGAGACCATGATTGGCCATCTGCGCGCGGCCCAGCGGCGGAGGGGGCGGCCGTGCAAGGTGCTGATGGATCTGGCCGGCCCCAAGCTGCGCACCGGCCCCATCGCTCCGGGACCGTCGGTGGTCGAATGGCACCCGCACCGCGACGAAAAGGGACAGGTGGTCGCGCCGGCCCGCATCTGGCTGCACGCGCCGGGCGGTCCGCTTCCGGCCGGCGCCGATGCCGCGCTCCCGATCGAGCCTCCGGAGATCCTTTCTCGCCTGCGCAAGGGCGATCGGCTCGCGTTCGCGGATCTGCGTGGAAAGCACCGGATGCTGCACGTCACCTCCGGGCAGGCGAAGGGCGGCGCCTGGGCCGACTGCCACGCTTCCGCCTGGGTCGGGCCCGGGACGGCGATTCGTTCGGTCGGGCATTCGTCGGCCGCTCGCGCGAAGGTGGCGGACTTTCCCGGTCGCGCGCGACGGCTCCTGCTCAAGCCCGGCGACAGCCTCGTGTTGACGGCGTCCGCTTCAGCCGGCGCGCCGGCACGCGCGGACCAGCCCGCCCACATCCCCTGCACGCTTCCCGAGGTGCTCGGACAGCTCTCCGCCGGGGAGCGGATCTATCTCGACGACGGCAAGATTGGCGGAGTCATCCGCGCGGCGGATCGGCGACACGCCCGGATCGAGATCACTTCCACGCGGCCCCGCGGCCAGTGGCTCGGCTCCGACAAGGGGATCAACCTGCCCGACAGCACGCTGCGCGTGCCGGCGCTCACGAAGCAGGATCGCGCCTGCCTGCCGTTCGTCGCGGCGCACGCCGACATCGTCGGGCTCTCGTTTGTGCACGATCCGCAGGACGTGCAGGCCTTGCAGCATGCGCTCGAGAAGGAGGGCGGCGGTCATCTCGGCGTGGTCCTCAAGATCGAGACCCGGCGCGGCTTCGAGCAGCTTCCGCGGATTCTGTTGACGGCGCTGCGCATGCCCCGAGTTGGCGTGATGATCGCGCGCGGCGATCTCGCCGTCGAATGCGGCTTCGAGAGGCTTGCCGAGGTGCAGGAGGAGATCCTCTGGGTCTCGGAGGCCGCCCATCTGCCCTCCATCTGGGCGACGCAGGTGCTCGAGACGCTGGCGCGAAAGGGAATCCCCTCGCGTGCCGAGATCACCGACGCGGCGATGGGCGAGCGCGCGGAGTGCGTCATGCTCAACAAGGGCCCGCACATCGTGGAGGCGGTGCGGATGCTGGACGGAATCCTGCGCAGGATGGCCGCGCACATGATCAAGAAGACCCCCACGTTGCGCCGCCTCCGGTCGATGACGATCGCGTAGGGCCGCCGACCTCGCACGTCCTTCGACGCCGTTCAGTGATTCGGCATCGAGCAGTCAGCGGAAAGTCGCACGTGGACCAGTCACGGTGAGCAAGGACTATCAGCGGTCCATCGTTGCGCCGCCCGCGACGTCGAGGATCACATCGGCGATCCACGCGGCTTCATCAGAGACGAGAAAGAGCGGGGCCCGAGCGGCGTCCCCGAACGTCCCTGGCCTCTGATCGGGCGTGCCTCGAACGAGGACAGGCTGAGGCTCCTGAGGAATGCGCTGTTGATTACGCTGGGCGAGGATCGTCTCCGGAGCGACACTGTTCACGAGAACGTTGGATGGGACGGCTTGCGCGGCAACATCTTGAGTCATGAGCTCGATGCCGGCCTTCGCCGCCGCCTAGGGGATCGGCGATCGCTGATGTGGACGGCGGTCGGCGGACGAAGACACCGTGATGATCTTGCGTGCAGGCGTCCTGGAGGGCGCAACGCTGATCGTCAGGTTTGGCGACTTTCGTACGCCCCCCACCGTACCCACTGAAGGTTGGGACGTGCCTGTGCCGGGGGATAGGGAAATCGAGCATGTGCGCCTGATTCGGGACGCACTGCGCAGGCGCGTGTGGCGCCTCATCGCGCAGCACGGTTGGTACCGGTTGCAGCCCGCGAACGCGTTTGCAACTCACGGCGGCGCAGCTGACGACACGCGCCCACCTGAGATGCGCCTCCTCTCCAGCATCGGCGTCAGGGTGTAGGGAAGCCTGGAGCCGGGGTCGCTCGGCGCAAGGGTAAGATGGAAGGTGTGGCCGTGAGACGGCGCCATTCGTCCTCGTCCCAGCGGCCCGGCTGCGGCTGAAGGCGCGGCCAGTCGAGCAAGAGGCGGTAGGCATTCGCTCCCAACTCGTTGAGCAGGTCGAGATCCTGCTCGACGCGCTCCCGATGTCCAGTCGCACGCCCCGGGCGGTCGCCACTGCGCGTGGGGAAGTCGTCCCAATCCGACAGCCCCCTCCGCCATCGAGCTGGAAGGCTGAGGTGGCGACGCCGAAGAGGAAGCCTTTCGGAAAGGATGGCAAGCGCGCGCTGGTTCCCGCCTCAGGGAGGTGTGCGCGGCGACGAGAGATCCACAGCGCCGCGCAGACGACGAGATAGAGGAGCGTGGCATGAAGGATCACGAGCAGGATCGGCAACGGCGCTCCAGTCGATTCCGCCCCAGCGATTTTCGATTCTATCTGCTTCTTGGACTTTCTCCGGGTCGACTATGCCGCCTCGTCGAGCGGCAGGCCTTCGCGCAAGGGCCCGTCCGGCGCGAGCCACCACCGAGGCCTTCCGGTTGGGTCGGCCGAGAGCCTTCGAACGTCGATCCGCGCGATCGCTCCGCGCTTGAATCGGACGTGCACGGCCCGTTCGAAAGAGACGCTCGTCACCGCCACGGCCAGCTCCTTCAAGAGCCTTCTGTGCCCGACCAAGGCGACGGAAACGGCACCGAGCTGGGAAAGGCGCGCGAGCAGAGGTGGGACCGCGCTGTCGCGGCTAAGCTCCTGGAGCACGCGGATATCATCGTGACCGAGCGCGGTCGCGAGCAGCTCCGCAGTCTGCGCGGCGCGGAGCACCGGGCTGCTGCAGATCAAGTCCACGCTCTCGCCAAGCTTGGCAAATGCCAGGGCGCTCCGGCGGAAGCGGCGGCGACCCTTCATGGTGAGGGCGCGCAGCTCATCCATGCTCGACTCGGCCTCGGTCGACTCCTCGGCGATCGCATGCCGTACGAGGTAGAGGCGCATCATCATGGCTGGAATGTTGGCTCCCGCGGGATGGGCGCAGAGGTGACAAACTTGCGAACACTGCGGGGAGTCCCCGAGCCGCCGCGCAAATTCTTCGCTTCCAGTCTGCTCGCCCCCGAGGTGGCAGCACGTTCGAATTGCGTGCCTTCACGGACCACCAGCCCGTTCCCCCGCCAGTCGATCTGGTCGCGAACGAGGGCGGTTGCCCACGCGAATGCCATCCAGCCTCCCGAATCGCCGAGAGCGCCGCGTCGAGTGTTCGACGATGCCGTCAGCTGCCCGCCGATGCTCCGACCTTCGCCGAGTCTGCACACGTCGAGTCTTCGACGAGAGTGCGCCTTCACCTCGACGGCAGAGTTCTCAACAAAGGCCG
>Ga0335085_10003155_pt1 | contig 29145 bp, 25 predicted proteins | sample Lox_Sample_45_FD_206712 | JGI IMG/M metagenome (GOLD analysis project Ga0335085, IMG submission 206712) | Soil microbial communities from Loxahatchee National Wildlife Refuge, Florida, United States - Lox_Sample_4.5 | ecosystem: Environmental > Terrestrial > Soil > Wetlands | place: USA... | reverse complement strand
AATCTTTGTACGCCACATACAATTCCATCATCGTGAATTCAGGATTGTGCGTGCGGTCCATTCCTTCATTGCGGAAATCTTTTGCAAATTCAAACACCCCTTCCATTCCTCCGGCGATCAACCTTTTCAAATACAATTCATCAGCGATGCGCAGGTATAATTTCATATCAAGCGTATTGTGATGCGTAGTGAAGGGACGCGCTGCCGCGCCGCCATACAGCGGCTGAAGAATCGGCGTTTCTACTTCGAGATAATTTTTTTTGAGAAGAAACTGCCGCATGCTTTCGATCAGTTTCGAGCGTTGAATGAAAACTTCTTTCGAATGCGGGTTGATGTTGAGATCGACATACCGCTGGCGATACAGCAACTCGGGATCGGTGACTTCATCGAACAGGTGTCCCTCTTTTTCTTTCACAACCGGAAGAGGTTTCAATGCTTTGGTCAGGAGCCTGAGCGATTGCGCATGAATGGAAATCTCTCCGGTCCTGGTTCTGAAAACAAAACCGGTGACACCGATGAAATCGCCGAGGTCGAGCAATTTTTTCCATACAACATCATAGAGAGATTTGTCTTCACCGGAAGCAATGTCATCCTTCTTCAGATAAATCTGAATCTTTCCTTTCGAATCCTGAATGGAGCAAAACGACGCGCCTCCCATTATGCGCTTGCTCATGATTCGTCCGGCAAGTGAAAAAGTTTTTCCCTCGAAGGATTGCGGATCTTTTTCGAATTGCTCAATGATTTCTTTTGAATAAGCATTTACTTCAAATCCTTCAGCAGGGTAAGGATCGATTCCCAGCTCGATCAGTTCCTGCAACGCCTGTCTTCTCAGAATCTCGTGTTCACTTAATTGCGACATGAATTAAAAATTGCGGCCAAAATAGAGGAATGAGATGAGAAAAAATTAACGAGGTTGGTTTCGGTGCGTTCTGATTTTAGCTTTGCAGAGTGACTACAAACAAATATTCCAATGTGCAGTTGCAACTCTTTGTTGTCATCTTCGGAGTTGTACTGCTCATTGCGAAGTTCACGGCTTATCTGCTCACTCATTCCAATGCTATTCTCAGCGATGCGCTTGAAAGTATTGTGAATGTTGCTGCGGCTTTTATGGGTTTATACAGTCTGCGCCTTTCTGCGAAACCGAGAGACGCAGATCATCCCTACGGTCATGGCAAGATTGAATTTGTTTCTGCGGCTGTGGAAGGCTCTCTTATTCTCTTTGCCGGTGTTCTCGTAATGGGAAAATCCGGATTCAATTTTTTTCACCCGCAGCATTTGGAATCGCTTGATGTTGGCCTGTACATTATCATAGCTACAGGCTTTGTGAATTATGCAATTGGATTTATTGCGGAGCGGCAAGGAAACAAAACCGGTTCCCTCGCGCTCGCTGGCAGCGGGCAACATCTTAAATCGGATGCGTACACAACGGGTGGCATTATTCTCGGACTCATTCTGATTTTGGTTTTCAAACTGGAGTGGCTCGATAATGCCGTTGCCATTGTTTTTGGTGCATGGATCACTTTCATCGGCTCGCGGGTCGTTCGAAAAGCTATCGCCGGCATTATGGATGAAGCGGACTACGATCTTCTCGATAAATTAATTTCAAAACTGAATGAAAACAGAATGCCGTCGTGGGTTGATCTTCACAACATGCGCGTGATCAAGTATGGCACCGTGTGGCACATCGACTGTCATCTTACATTACCATGGTATCTCAATGTGCAGGAAGCGCACAAACAAATTGAACTGCTCTATGCATTAGTCACAAAAGAGTTTCAAAACCCGGTTGAGTTTTCCATTCATTCTGATTATTGTGTGCCGCCGCAGCAATGCCGAATCTGCATTCTTGATTCCTGCACCGAACGAAAGACGCAACTCGAGAAAAGAGTCGAATGGAATCTCGAGACGGTTCTGAAAAATCAGAAGCATGGCTTAGAATAGTTTTGAAATCTTGCGAATTCTTTAGTCATTCGTGAAAACTTTTTCGGCCTGAATCAGTAAACAGTAAATCGCAACATTTAGACTTTGTACGAAACACCTTTTCACACAAAACCTATCGGAGAATTTTCATTTCTTGTTTCCGGAGGAGCCGGATTTATTGGTTCGCATCTGGTCGAATATTTATTAAAGCACGGAGCACGAAATGTTCGTGTGCTCGATAATTTTCTCACCGGGAGTGAAAGCAACGTTGAACTATTCACTAATCATCCTGCCTATCAATTCCTTCATGGTGATATCCGAAGTGCTCATGATTGTAAGAAGGCCTGCGAAGGAATAGATTTCGTGTTGCATCAGGCCGCACTGGCTTCTGTTCAGCGTTCGATGAAGGATCCCGTCACTACTCATCAAATCAATGCCGATGGGTTTCTGAATATGCTGATAGCTGCACGTGATTCAGGTGTGAAGAGATTCGTCTATGCCTCTTCTTCCTCAGTCTACGGTGATCATCCCGGTCTTCCGAAAAGAGAAGACAAGACAGGGAATCCGCTTTCTCCCTATGCTGTTTCAAAAAAAATAAACGAACTGTATGCTCATGTATTTGGTACGGCATTCAGAATGGAAATAATTGGGCTGCGGTACTTCAACATTTTTGGGCCACGCCAGGATCCGAATGGACCGTACGCTGCTGTGATTCCTGCATTCATTCGCGATCTGCTGTCAGGGAAGCCCCCCTTGATTTATGGCGACGGATCACAGACTCGTGATTTCACTTTTGTTGAAAATGCAGTTCAGGCAAATATTAAAGCATTGTTTTCGGAAAACGGGGAGGCGCTAAATCAGGTTTATAACATTGCCTGTGGTGAAGCCTGTTCAATATTTGAGCTTTTTAAATTGATCGCGGCCCAATTGAAATCAAACATTCAACCGAAATTTGCAGAGGCGCGCAAAGGCGATATTCTTCACAGCACAGCAGATGTAACCATGGCAAAAAGGTTTCTTAAGTATGTGCCAAAGATTTCTCTTAAAGATGGAATCCTAATCTTGTTATCACCGTATTGTGCTTGAACGATGATGATTTAAGTTCACTTCCGTATGCGCGCATTTAAACAAAAGTGGTTGAACCGAGCGGACTTTAACTTTTAGATAACTGTAGCAACGATGGAACAATGATTCATATCATGTCGTAAAAAATCTAACGTCAACTCATCATTTTACGAAATCAATTCTATTTTTGCGCGACTCAAATCCAACTCTATGAACCGAGCGTTACGCTTAGTGCTGTTAGGTACCCTTCTTATTCACTACTCATTTGCACAGCAATCACAGCAGACTCCTCCGAGAAACTCCGCTTCCACATCGGGATACATTCAACAAGCAGTTACAGAAGCTAATCCTTCTCTGGGAACACTTGGCATGAGTCCGATTCAGGTGAAAGGCGGTGCGCAGAAACAAGCCGCTGCACAAGCAGCAGGCACTGCTCCCGGACAAACAGCGCCGACAACCACATCGACAACTGGAGCCAAGCAACCTGCAGCTGCTGCTCCGGTGAAACCATTGCCAACGACAACAACAGTTGCGACACCGGCAGATACAGCAAAAGTTTATGTTGACACAACCCGATTACCGAAATCAACAATTTTTGGTCATGATTATTTCCGAAACAAGAATTTTCAAATGTTCAATCGCACCACCGATGCACAAGCCATGGGCAACTACGTGATCGGCGTGGGTGACCAACTCGGAATTAACGTATGGGGATATTCAAGCTACAGTGGTTCTTACACCGTTGATGAAACGGGAAGCATTATGCCGGAAGGTGTTGGAAAAATTTATGTGAAAGGACTGACTCTGGATAAAGCCAAGCAACTCATCAGGAGCCGCTTTGCCACTTATTTAGACATGCCGAATTCACAAATTGAAGTAACGATTATCTATTCGCGCGTCATCACAGTGAATATTGTTGGTGATGTTTTCAATCCGGGTTCTTATTCAATTCCTGCACTGAATACAGCGTTTAATGCGCTGCTTGCTTCAGGCGGACCAACTGATCTTGGAACTGTTCGCCAGATTTTTGTTAAGCGCCAGGGGCAAACAGTGCAAACGCTCGATGTCTATCAATTCCTGCTCGATCCAAACAGCAGCACTGATTTCTTCCTTGAGAACAATGACTACATTTTTGTTCCGCCGGCACAAAAAGTCGTTTCTATTGGTGGCGAAGTAAATCGTCCGTTTAAATATGAGTTGCTGGATAATGATGACTTGGCAAGCCTGATCAAATACGCGGGTGGCCTAACTTCGAAAGCGTATACGCAGTCGGTTGACATAAAGCGATTCAGTAACGGTCAATTTGTGTTGCTTGATGTAAATCTCGATAGTTTGAATCGGGTGAAGGGAAAATTTCAATTGATGAATGGGGATGAAGTTCTTATTGGCACCGTGCCGAGTCAGATTTTCAAATTCGTAAAGATCAGCGGAGCTGTGATGGAACCGGGACAGTATGCGTACGCTGACGGAATGCGCATTTCAGATCTTATTGGAAAAGCACATGGTCTCACTCCTCAAGCGATGGGTGACCGTGCATACATCATTCGCAAGAATACTGATCTGTCTTCTACTTATGTTCCTTTTATTCCTGACAATTTCTCAAAGAATCCAAATTCAGCCGATAACCTGAAACTGCAGAACCTTGATGAAGTCGTTTTCTTTGACAAGAAAACATTTGTCGATTCATCCTATGTGCAGGTCAGCGGTGCTGTTCGATTACCGGGAAAATATTCTTTTGCTGCGGGCATGACGTTGGGCAATGTGCTGTACACTGCAGGCGGAATGAAACCGGAAGCTGCGAACACAAGAATCGAAGTTACTCGATTCCATAGCGACAGCAGCGGAAAAAGTGCCGGTGCGCCGAGGGTGATCGCCTCATTTGCCATCGATAGCCAACTCAATCTCTTGAATGAAGGTGCAAGCTTCAAGCTCAAAGCTTACGACCAGGTTTTTGTTCGTTCTGTAGTTGGACGCGACACTCAAATGGTTATTACTCTTAAAGGTGAAGTTATGTATCCCGGCAACTACGTAATGCAAAGCAAAACTGAAAAGCTTGCCAGTATCATCCAGCGCGCCGGCGGACTAACTAAATGGGCCAACGCAAGTCAGGCCACTTTGGTGCGCAAGGATGAGAATCGCGGGATCGTAACCATGCAGCTGGACAAAGCATTAGACGATAGTAAAAGCAGATACAATTTTATCCTTAAACCCGGCGACATCATCAATATTCCTGTTACAAATGACATTGTTGCGATTTCAGGAATGATCAACTATCCTTATAAAGATTCTCTTGGCTTTGTGAATACACCCTACAATTCGGGTAAACGCGCTAAGTGGTACATTAAGCATTACGGTCTTGGGTTTGATAAATATGCTGAAAAAGGCCGCACATATGTTGTTCAGCCCGGAGGAGCGGTAGAAGGCCCCCACAACTTTACTTTCATTCGCACATATCCAAAAGTCCAGAAAGGCGGGTACATTGTTGTTCCTTACACACCTGATGCAGCAGCGAAAATGGCTGAAGCCAATGCAGCAGCAACGACTCCGGCAGAACCACCGAAGCCAATTGACTGGAACGAAGTAATTGAAAGCGCAATGATCAAGATTACGGGACTGCTTACTTTGTATGTGCTGATAACACGTATTAATTTCTAACTTTAATTTTTTGTTTCAATCGCGATGGAGCAGGAACAACCACAATATAGGATCCCGCCGGTTTATAGCACCGAGGATGAAGAAATTCAGATAGGTCCATTTTTCAAGAATCTCTGGCTTTCTGTCAAACACATCATTAGCAGATGGTACATCCTCCTGCTGTTCGTTGCTATTTTCATCGGGCTCGTTTATCTCTATAAGATTTATTATGGAGTGAAATGGATTTCAACCACTCAATTTGCAGTGGAAGGTTCGACACCGACTAATGGGTTGATCAGCTCATCGCTGTCATTGGCAAATGCACTGGGACTTCAGGCATCATCTTCCAAGCAGAATACTTATGACAACAATTTCTTTTCGCAGCTCATTCAGTCAAGAAGAGTGATCAAAGAATCGCTGATGACTGAGGCAGTGGTCGACGGGAAAAAAGACTTGCTCGCAAATCATTACATCACTATTTACCACTGGCGCGAAGGCTCATTGATTCACAAAGCATGGAATAAGATTCCCAACCTTAAGAACTTTCATTTCACACCAAAGCCTTTTGATCAATTCACTCCGCTTGAAGACAGCGTGATGAACGTCATTTACGCTGACATTATTGAAAATAATTTAGTGGTAACCTATGATGCTACTACTCCATTCAACATTGCCACATTCACCACGCGCAACCGCGACTATTCAAGAGCTATCTTGAAGGTGATGACTGATAAGGCCGCCAACTATTACATGGATGACGTGTATTCGTTAAATAAAAAGAATCTCGGCATTGCAGACGCGCGGGTTGATTCTCTTGGGGGGGAATTGAAGAAGCTTGATTACAAAGTGGCCAGCATGCACGATGTGTTGAATGCAACAACGGCGCAGCGGGGCTTTGTAGGAGTAAATTCAGCAGCTCGGGATCAGTCTTTACTCGGCACACAGTATTCGGCCGCGGTGAACAATGTTGAAATGGCTAAAGTGACCTTGCTTACAGCCGCTCCCATTCTTCAAATTATAGATGACCCGACTTTCGCGACCGTGATTTCTTATGTGCAGCTTTATATTGTGATCATCATCGGAGCACTGCTTGGCATTTTCTTCGGCGTGATTTATTTACTGGTTGCGCGCGCGGCAAAGCTTTCCAACCAGAGAGTAAAGGAAAGGATGGAAAAGCAGCAGCAGCAGAAATCCGACACGGCTGCCGCCTGATCCTAAGTCACCGTGTTAAATTTTTTTTCAAGAAGGAAAAGAAAGAGCAATATTTCGGTTCAGCCGCTTACGGTTGACCTGCATTCGCATTTGCTTCCGGCACTCGATGATGGTGTTCAGTCAGAAGAAGAATCTCTCAATCTTATTCGGGAATTAAGTGAACTTGGTTATAAAAAATTTATAACCACTCCTCACATTTATCGAGGCAACTACAATAACTCTGCGGCAACCATTAATCCCTCCCTCGACAAAATTCGGAAGGCGATTCAAATGAACAGGTTGCAAGTAATGATTGACGCTGCTGCCGAATATTTTTTCGATGAATATTTTTTTCAGCAGATAGAAACTAAACAATTACTCACGTTCGGTGATCAGTTTGTGCTCTTCGAACTTCCCTTTTCAGTTTTTCCTTCTATGCTTGAAGAAATCATTTTCAAAATGAATCTCAACGGGTATAAACCTGTGCTCGCGCATCCTGAGAGATACATTTACTTTCAGGATGTGAAGCTGCATGAACTGGTGAAACTGAAAAACGCCGGAGTTTTTTTTCAATTGAACATCATGTCGCTTACTGATCAATACGGAAATCGTGCTAAAGCTGTAGCAAGAAAACTCATCGAGAAGCAGATGATTGAATTTGCAGGCAGCGATATACACCGGCAGGCTCAGCTTCATTCACTCTCAGCAGCAATCAATGATTTTTATTTCGACAAACTTCTCGCCTCAGGCCAACTGCTGAACAATACTCTTTAAAACAAAAAAACCAGCACTTCTCGGAGCTGGCTTTTCAGAAGATTAATTTCTTTAGAAAGTAGGGCAGTAAATTTTCTTGTAGTGTTTTGGTGGTGTTACGTTTCCAATGTAAGAGAGCGATACTTCAAATCCACCCTTTCCACCAGTGGCCGGATTCAAATCAGAAGAAATATTCACATCATAACTTAATCCTGCCTGAACACCTTTCATCATCATCCCTACAGTGGGAATGACATCATATCTGAGACGGTTGAAAACACCGATGTAGAAAATCTGAGGAATTCCGCGAACTGATTCATTCGTATTATATCCGAAGTTCGCTCCCCACAAAAATTCATTGTCATTATTCTGAATCTGGTATTGTGCAAACGGGAATAGATAAACTCTCCTGCCTGCGCGGTATGCATAACTTCCATGAATTACAAAACGCATATCAAGCTGATTGGTGCTCGACTCGAAAAATGATTCTTTTGGAGTAGTCAGGTGAAAGGCGGCCGCTCCTATCTGAAAGCGACTATGATTATTCGGTACACCGTAGAGCAAAACACCGGAAGCAAAATCAGCGTATGCGATTTGATAGTATTTGAAATTCTCAGCTGTAATGTTATTAAATCCTAATCCATCAAATTGATCGGCGAAATTCAGTTTTGCAAAATCAATACTCTTCTGAACCATGCCACCTTGCAGCGCTACGGCGAGATGGTAATTTCCTTCACGATCCAAGGCCTGATGATAAGCGAGCGAAAGCATGGCTGTGAAATTTCTAAGGTTACCATCCCCGGAACGATCATTTAGCAGGAGCAAACCAACTCCCAGGTAATTATTGTTGAATTTGCCGCTGAACAATTTGGCGTCAGCCGATATCGAAGGTGTCGAATAGACAAACGGAGAATTTATGCTTGACCATTGATTCTTATAAATGACTCCTATTCGATAGGTCCCATCCATAGAGCCGCTTAAGGCCGGGTTAAATGTGAGCGGTGAATAATAGAATTGTGAATAGTGGATGTCCTGCCCTCGGGTGTAAAATGAGATTGCGGATAAGATTAGAAAATAGAGTAGTGGTTTTCTCATCGTGAGTAGTTTTTAGTCCATCTGCCAATACATTGAAAATCTAAAATTAGAATTCTTTTTCGAAAATACACCACTTGAAGAAAAATTTTCGATTAACGTTGAATTTTCGACCCGAAACTCAGATCGCCGGCATCACCCAAACCGGGCACAATGTAAGCCCGTGAATCGAGCTCGGCATCCACTGCGCAAGCCCAGATCGAGACGTCAGGAATTTTTTTCAGCACCCAATCAATTCCCGGTTGTGCGGCGATCACGCACGCGATGTGTGTGTGTGAAGGTTGCCCGTGCTGAAACACTTGTTCCAAGGTGGTCACGATACTTTTTCCCGTAGCCAGCATGGGATCTGCAAGAATGAAAACCCGGCCTTGTAGCGGAGGACACGAAAGATATTGAAGAGCAATTTCAAAAGATCCGTCAGCATTATGTTTACGATACGCAGAGATGAAAGCATTATCAGCATGATCAAAGAAATGAAGCATACCTTGGTGCAGTACAACTCCTGCCCGAAGGATAGCACCTACAATCGGCTGCTCCTTCAAAACTGGCACCTTTGCAACACCTAATGGAGTGGTTACTTCTTTCACCTCATAAGTAAGTTTTTTGCTGATTTCGTATGCGAGAATTTCACCGCAGCGCTCAATGTTTTTCCTGAAACGATGGCGGTCTTTCTGGATATGCACGTCGCGTATTTCAGAAAGATACTGGTTGACGAGTGAATTGGTTTTGCTCAGGTCTGTAACTCTCATGAAAGCATTTTACAGAGCGAAAAGGTAATTGGAATTTTTTCAATCAAGAATTCTTGGCGGGTTTGTTCTATCACTCATCAATCATAAGTTCCAGAATAATTTTGTCAGCGATCAATTTTCCTTTTTCTGTGAGCAGAAGTGCATCCTCTTTCAGTTCAACAAATTTTTCTTGAATAAAAGGAATGCTCTTTTGCTTGATGTGATTGAGCCAATCTGTTGGGTATTCATTTTGAAACACAGTGAACGACAATCCCCAAATCGTCCGCAATCGAGTCATGATTGTTTCATTCATGCGCTGAATTGGTGAGATATCTTCTTTCTCGAAAGGAATTGTTCCTCGCTCGAGGGAGTCAATGTAAAGATGATTGTTCCGCGAATTCCACTGCCGCGCACTTCCGCTGAATGAATGCGCAGACGGACCAAGCCCGAGATATTTCACCCCAAACCAATAAGCGCTGTTATGCCTCGAAATAAAATTTTCATTGGCAGAGAAATTTGAAATCTCATAGTGCAGCCAATTGTTTTCCTGCATTTTCTCTATGAGAATTTGAAACTGCTGCACTGTTTGTTCTTCATCGATTGATTTACTTTTTCCTGAAGAAATAAAATGAGCGAGTGCAGTTCGCGGCTCAACAGTAAGTGAATAACAGGAAAGATGTTGAATGTTCAGTGCAAAAGCACGTTCAAGATTCGATTCCCATTCTTCCAGCGTGGAATCGGGCAGGCCATAAATCAGATCAATGGTGATGTTTTCAAACCCATTGTCTTGCGCTCGCTTCACGCAAGATTCCGCCTGCGATGCTTCATGCGCGCGATTCATCCATCGCAAATCTTTATCTAGAAAAGATTGAGCGCCGATGCTAAGCCGGTTTATCGGAAATGATTTCAGTTGAGAAATTTTTTCGGAATTCAAATCATCCGGATTTGCTTCGAGGGTAACTTCAGCATTTTCGGAGATTGAAAAGTGCTTGTAAAGTTTCTCGAAAATTCTGTTCAACTCAATTGAAGAAAGCAATGAAGGTGTCCCTCCGCCGAAGTACAACGTTTCAATCTTTTCTCCGTTTAAATAATTTTCCTGAAGTTCAATTTCTTTAAGCAATGCATTCACAAAGGCCGGCTTCGTTTCCTGCTTCACCGAAAAATGAAAATCGCAGTAGTGGCATGCTTGCTTGCAGTATGGAATATGAATGTAAAGGCCCGGCATTCGTAATTCATTAGATCATGGCTTCAATAGTCATACTTCATTGGTAAATTCGCTGTGGTGAAACGAAATTTTTTTTTAATACTGATCTTGTTCCCAGTGTTCGTGCAAGCACAAAAAAGTTTTTCGCTTCACATCATTGCTTCTGACAAAGATAGTTCGTTCTTCGCCCATGATTTTTCCTATAGAAAATCATTCACTGACACACTTACACGGTACAAAGAACTTCAATCGCTGCTTGGCAGATTATATAAGGGTGGTTATCTCGAAGCTACTTTTCAGAACCTGAAAAAAGATTCCACCGCTTTAAATGCAACGTTATTTGTTGGCGGAAAATGGGCATGGGCTTCTCTGAAAAACGGAAACGTGGATGACGTAATTCTCAATCGCATAGGGTTTCGCGAGAAGTTATACGACAACAAGCCTTTGGAATTGCAGCAGGTAAATCAATTGACTGAAGCCATTCTCGAATACTGCGAGAATAATGGTTATCCATTTGCTTCTGTGAAACTTGACAGCATTTCATTGAATCAAGGAAAACTTTCCGCAGAAATTTTTCTTGACAAAAACAAATTGGTGACCATTGACAGCCTGAGCATTAACGGCGACGCTAAAATTGCAAAGTCCTATCTGGCAAATTATCTCGGCTTCCGGTTTCCGTCCATCTATCGGGAGGATCTGATTCAGAAAATTTCTGTACGCATGCGGGAATTGCCATTTTGCAGTGAATCGCATCCGACTCAAATCATTTTCAACAGCGATCATGCCGCCATCAATTTATTTCTGAAAAAGAAACAGTCGAGCCGTTTTGATTTTGTGCTCGGTGTTCTTCCTAATAGTAATTCAACCGGCAAGTTGCTTGTGACTGGCGACGGACAATTGAATCTTGTGAATCCGTTCGGTCGGGGAGAAAATGTTTTCGTAAGCTTCAGTCAGCTTCAGCCACGCACAACGCAAGCGGAATTGAAAGCCGATTATCCTTATCTGCTCAATCTGCCATTTGGTGTCGATGGAAACTTTTATCTCTATAAAAATGACACACTCTATCTGAATGTGAAAGAACAAATCGGGTTGAAATATTTGTTTACCGGTGTAAATTATCTGAAGCTTTTCTACAAGAATGAATCGTCCTCAATTCTCAGTTTTGATAGCGCACAGATCATCGAATCAAAACAGCTTCCATCTTATCTGGATTCAAGAACAGAATCTTACGGACTTGAATATCGTTACGAGCATCTTGATTATCGTTTCAATCCTACCCGCGGAATGAGTTTGCTCGCCAGTGGCCAGGCAGGAACGCGCAAAGTGAAAGAAAATGCAGGCATTACGCAGTTGAAAGATCCGAATGATCCCGAATACAATTTTGCTTCGCTTTATGATTCGTTGAAGAACAAGCAGGAACAATATGCATTCACTGTTTCAATTCAAAATTATTTCCGTGTAACATCAAGAAGCGTAATCATGGCTGCGTATCACGGGGCAGGAATTTTCAGCAACAAGATTTTTGAAAACGAGCTTTATCGAATCGGCGGATTTCAGTTGATGCGTGGATTTGATGAGCAATCCATTTATGCTTCGCAGTATCACATCCTCACGGCTGAATACCATTATTTGCTTGCGCAAAATTCTTTTTTCTATTTGTTCTTCGATGCTGCCTATGTGAGAAATAAATCCTTGACGCCACCCACCGATGATTTTCCCTATGGATTTGGCACCGGAATCAATTTTGAAACGCGCGCCGGAATTTTTGCCGTGAGTTATGCATTGGGCGCGCAGCAAAACAATCCGATTCAGTTTCGCACAGCGAAAATTCATTTTGGCTACGTCAATTATTTTTGAAGCAGAATTTTTTGCGACTGAAAATATTCTACTCTATCTGTTTGGTGCTCTTGCCGGCAAGCGGATTTTCTTATCCGATCTCGATGAATTTATCGTTACATTTAGTTTCAACTCGAGCGGATTCATTGCCCGTTGCTGATTCAACAATTCTAAGGCATAACAAAATAAATATTTCAAAATCTTATTTCGATGAACGGCGTGCTTTCTTTGAATATTGGCGCGATCAATTTCCATCACCACTAATCATGCATTTCAATGGGCTGCCGGAAAGAACGATGGATGAATTACCTATGAGAACTGAAAATGACGAATGGAAATTTTGGTTGCTGCTCACTTTGCTGGCCATGCTTGCGTGGATTCGTTTCGGCTATACAAAAGAATTTGATGATCAATTCGCAGCATTTCGCAGTTGGGGTATGAATCAACAGCTTCTCAGAGAATTAGGTGTGGGCGCTCCATTTGGTGTAGTGCTGCTGAATATATTTTCAATCACGGTTATTTCCTTCTATGTGTTTCTACTTATTCAGCATTTCACATACATTTTTGTCCAACCCGGCTGGCTCGTTATGACCGCGACTTTTATTCTTGTTTTTGCCTTCTTTATTCTGCGGTATCTGTTGCTAAAGTCGATTGAAGTGATTACGACCCGCGGAAAGGAATTACGCCTTTATATCTTTTACGAATTGCAACTCAATCGCGTAATCGGAATCTTTTTGTTTCCTCTGGTTATTCTTATGGAGTTCTCTAATCCACCTGTAAGTTTATATGCCATGTATCTTTCATTTGTTGTGATTGCTGCCTTGCTAATCATACGTTTCATAAAGGGATTTAATCTCGGAATCTCCTACTTTGGAAAGCATGCAATACACTTTTTGCTGTATATTTGTGCCCTTGAAATTGCACCGATTCTTATTGTGGTGCGCTTGTTATCAGATATAAATCCCGCTCGATTATCATTTTAAAATGATGAAATGAGATTGACGGTGGCAACGGAAAAACCCCACTCACCCAAGGTGCTGAACAACACGGCGACATCAAAAAAAATGAACGGCTCAGCCAGCAAGTCTGATGTTAAATCCATTCTCATCACTCAACCCAAGCCGGAGAATGACAAGAATCCTTATACAGACTTGGCCCGCAAATTCGGACTGACGATTGAATTCAAACCCTTTATTCATCTTGAACCTTTATCGCCTAGAGAATTCAGAAAGTGGAAAATAAATCCTGCAGATTTCACTGCAGTCGTTTTCACCAGTCGTGGCGCAGTTGATCAGTTTTTCAAATTGTGTGATGAACTTAGGGTGAAAATTTCACCCGACCTGAAATATTACTGTATGAGTGAAGCCATAGCTCTCTACCTTCAGAAATATATTTTGTACAGAAAGCGAAAAGTATTTCATGGCGACGGAACGTTTCAAGGAATTACCGAGGTGATCGAAAAACATTATGATGGCGAGAAGTTTTTGATTCCTTGCTCGGATAATCATAAATCCGATTTTTCAGATTATTTCAAGAAGATGAAGTACGTTTTCGCGGAAGCGGTCATCTTTAAAACAGTTTCAGCTACAATCACAGAGAAAGAGCTTAGAAGATTCGACATGGTCGTTTTCTTCACGCCGGCTGGAGTAAACGCATTACGTCAGAACTTTCCTGGATTTCGTCAGCGAGGAATGAAGATTGGAGCATTCGGCCCTCTCACCACACAAGCGGTTATTGATGCCGGTTTGAAACTCGACGTTCAGGCACCGGCACCCGGCACCCCATCAATGACGATGGCTATCGAAAGTTACCTGCAGAATAATTGAGCACATTCCACCAGTCACTACAGGATTTTCTCCAGTAACAGCTTCTATTTTCAAATTAATTCTCATCAATGTTATAATGACACTACAATTTTCCTTCTTTTGCTGATTCATAGAAATGGTCTTAATTAGCAACGGAAGAATTCTTGTATGAACAAGAGTAAAAAGCCAGTACTGGCAATGTTTGTAATCTGTCTTTCTGCGATGAAATCTTTCTCGCAGCAGGATCCACAGTTCAGTCAATATTTTTTTAACGCATTCATTTATAATCCTGCCTATGCCGGTCTGGATAAAGCTCTCAGCTTAACCGCACACTTACGAACGCAATGGGTAAATATCGATGGCCACCCGTTCAGTCAAAATGTTTCAGCGCACACACCAGTGAGTTTGCTTCATGGTGGAATGGGCCTGGAAGTTTTGAACGAGCAGGCAGGTGCTATGCGAGTAACCTCAGCTTCGCTGGCCTATTCATTCATTCACAAATCACGCATTGGATATTTTTCGATCGGCGCAAGCGGCGGAATTGTTCAGGCGGGTCTTGATGGATCTCAGCTGCGGGCACCTGATGGCGATTACACAAATACAATCGATCATAATGATCCTATATTGTCACCCGGTATGGTGAGCGGTGTGGCTCCTGATGTTTCAGCAGGCTTCTTTTTTAGCAGCAGCAAGTTCAATCTCGGACTATCCGCTGAACATGTTCTACCTGCCGCCATCAAACTTTCTGGAACTTCTTCAAATCTTGATTTGGATCTTACGCCACAATATTATTTTCAGTCCAGTTACCTTGCTCCGTTCAGCAAGAACTTTGCGCTACGACCAAGTATAGAAGCCAAGTCAAACGGAAGCAATTTGCAGGCAGAAGGAGATTTAGTCTGCAGTATCAAAAAATTCATCTGGTTCGGAGCAGGTTATCGGGGCTTCAATCACTATACACAGGATGCTGTAATTGGCATAGCCGGCATTAACATTAATGAGAACTTATTGATCAGTTATTCGTATGATTTTACTATGTCATCACTTCAAGCGGCCTCGCAAGGATCGCATGAAGTGATACTCAATTACCGCGTGAATCTGGTAAAACCCGCAAAACCGGGTAAAGCAATATTTAATCCCAGATTCTGACAATAAAAGAATGGCAAACGATACAATAAAAAATACATGGCGGCGTTTGTTTTTTGCATTGGGAAATGAAAAAACCCATTTGGTCAGAACCTATTGTTTGAATTGATGGATTTCTCTACTTTTACAAGCTTTAGTCGTTAAAGACCCTTTCATCATGAAGAAACATCCGGTCTATCTGGTATTAGGCAGCCTGCTCTTGCTTGCTAGTTGCAAAGGAGGTTATGATGGCCAGTTATTAGGAGTAATTGATCGCCCAGGTTGGTCAGTCACCATTCCTTATGGCATGGTTTACGTAAAAAGCGGAACACTGCATATCGGACAAAGTGACGAGGATATGAATAACTCTCTTATCCAGCGAACCAAAGCTGTTTCCATTCAAGGATTTTTTATTGATGAAACTGAAATTACTAACAACGAATACCGACAGTTTGTTTACTGGGTACGTGACTCTATTGCTCATACGATTTTGGGAGGAGATTACATGACCGAGACAGACCAGGGCGCCTCTCTTGTAAACTGGAACATGGACATCGATTGGACTGATCCCGATGTCATCGACCAATTACAAAGCATGTACTATCCCGAAGATCAGCGGATACTTGGAAGAATGGAAATTGATCCTCGGCAGTTGAATTATGTCTACTACTGGACAGATTTCAGAGAAGCTTCACGTGATGTAAACCGGCTTAATCCTGATTTTGACCGCACATCTGTGATGAAGGAGGAAGTAGTTAATGTCTATCCGGATACCCTATGCTGGGTTCATGATTTCATCTATTCATACAATGAACCCTTCACGAGGAATTATTTCTGGCATCCCGCTTTTGATAATTATCCTGTTGTAGGTGTTACGTGGAAACAAGCTATGGCATTCAGCAAATGGCGTTCGCGTTTCTACAACGATTGGAGAATTCAAAACGGATTGGTTACAGAAGATGAGTTTAGGCTTCCCACAGAGGCTGAATGGGAATATGCAGCCCGAGGCGGGCGTGAATCAGCTCCATATCCATGGGGCGGACCTTACATGAGAAACAAAAAGGGATGCATACTTGCAAACTTCAAGCCCGGTCGGGGAGATTATCCGGATGACGGTGGGATGTATACCGTAAAAGCTGATGCATATTTCCCCAATGATTATGGTATTTATAATATGGCCGGTAATGTTTCAGAATGGACCTCCTCAGCATTCTATGAAAACGCTTATGGCTTTGAGCATGATTTGAATCCTGACATTCGGTACGATGCGCAAGATAACGATCCGATTACCATGAAGAGAAAAGTAATTCGTGGCGGCTCATGGAAAGATGTAGCGTACTTCTGTCAAACCGGAACACGCCAATGGGAATATCAGGATTCAGCTAGAAGCTACATTGGTTTTAGAGATGTGATTACATTCCTTGGCAGATCAATTGACGATCGCTAAACTTGAACTACTTCTTTTATAAAATCAGTTTTAAAACTTCATTCTAACAATGAAAAAAATTGCTGTTTTCTTCGAGTCAGAGCGCGGCAAGCGCATCAAGAATCTGGTTATTGGTTTAGGTGCATCCGTTGTGTTGCTTGGTGCATTGTTCAAATTGCAACATTGGGAAGGCGCCGGATCGATGCTTATTATTGGAATGTCAACTGAAGCATTCATTTTCGCTTTGCTTGGCATTACACCGCCAGCTAAAGATTATTACTGGGAAAAGATTTATCCCGAATTGAATCTTGCTCCTGATGAAGAGGAATTGCAGATGCTGAAAGAAACTCATTCGCATGGAACGCTCACTCAGCAACTTGACAAAATGATGGAGGAATCGAACGTGGAACCGGAACTAATCAGGAGACTGGGTGACAACTTGAGACGATTAGGAGAAAGCATCAACCAAATGAGAGAAATCTCTGATGCTCATATTGCGACGAACGATTACTCTGATAAAACCAGACAGGCGGCTGCCGCCATGGCCGAAATGAAAGTGGCTTACACCAACGCTACTGAAGCAGCTAAACTTCTTTCCAACGCCACTTCAGACACTAAAAATTATCACGAACAAGTTCAGTTGGTTTCTAAAAATCTTGCGCAACTGAATGCAATTTATGAATTGGAGCTGCAGGACACCAACAGCCATTTGAAGACAATGAACAGATTCTACGGCTCAATTACGCAGGCGATGGACAACCTCACTGAATCCATTGAAGATACCAAGCGCTATCGCACAGAGATCGCTGACCTTGCAAAGAATCTCGGCAACCTCAACCAAATTTACGGCAACATGCTTTCAGCAATGACGCTGGCCGGCAGACAAAGTTGATTCAAACAACACTATTTACTTAAACTTAAAATTAAAACACAAAGAAAGAATGGCTTCAGGCGGATTTCCGAAAGAACCGAGGCAGCTTATGATCAACCTAATGTATTTAGTGTTGACAGCTCTTCTTGCGCTCAATGTTTCAGCCGAAATTCTTCACGCATTTCATGTGGTGAATTCAGGGCTTGATGTTTCTTCAAAGGCCGTAGCAGAAAAGAATGATCAAACATTCGCCGCCTTCAATGAGCAATTGAAAAATGATCATGACCGCACTATTGATTGGTACAACAAGGCAATTCAGGCCAAAAAACTTACTGATAATCTCTATGAAAAAATTGAAAATCTGAAGCGCCAGATTATTGATGGTTCCGGAGGGCTCGTGAACAATAACACGAATAAAAAAATGCTTACCCTTTCAGATTCGCTCAAAACTGTTCCAGTAGCGCAACTTATGCAAAGAGGAGAATTGTTTGATGACCGTAATCTTGAAGTATCTACAAATGTAATGATCAATAAAGGAAACGGTGATTCACTTCAAATCGCAATCAATAAACTCCGCAGCGATTTGCTGGGACTTGTTGTTGATCCCGGAGCAAAAAAACAGTTGGAAGCCGAAATTCCACTTCGAGCCGATACAGCGAAGCAAAAGATTGATGGGGTACTGAAAAATTGGTCTGAATTGAATTTTGAAATGGTTCCCACTATTGCATCCGTTACACTGCTAAACAAGTATCAGAATGATGCGCGAAATTCAGAGGGATTAATTGTTGAATATCTGCTCAAACAAGTAAATGCTAAGACGGTTGTAGTTGACAAAATTCAGGCGAAAGTGATTGCCCCAACGAGCTACGTAATGCAAGGGCAGGATTACAAAGCCGACATATTTGTTGCAGCATATAGCTCTACGGTAAAGCCAAAAGTTTACATAGGTGCACTGGATTACAACATCGCAAAGAAAGACGAGGATGGTAATTTTCTTGAGCTTACCGACAATCCTGTTGTCGGCGGCGGAAAAGAGATTGATGTATCAAACGGAATGGGCCATTATGAAGTAGCCGCAGGAGGTGAAGGTGAACAAAAGTATTCAGGAGCGGCAATGATTCTTGGCCCGGATGGCAAACCGAGATACTATCCATTCGAGGCAGAATATCAAACCGCAAAAGGTGCTGCCGTTATTTCATCAGATAACCTCAACATCATTTACGCAGGTATTCCAAATCCATTCTCAGTATCAGTTCCCGGTTTCCCCGCTGATAAAGTGAATGCTTCTGTAACTGCTGGTTCCTTTACCAAATCTGCTCCCGGCAAATTCAATGCGCTCATGGATGCTTCATTGATCGGTAAAAAGGTAAACATTAATGTAGGCGTGCAAGTAGATAACGGTGCAAGACAGATTGGCTCTTTAGAGTATGTCGTAAAAAGAATCCCGGATCCACAAGCTCAGATTGCTGGCTATATAGACGGAGATGTTCCGGTGAATGTTTTGAAAACGGCTCCCGGAATCACCGCTGCGCTCAAAGATTTCTATTTCCAGGGAGTGCAATTCAACGTCACTTCCTTCGAATGTGTTTATGTCCCGAAACGACAAGATCCTAAAATTGAAACCAACAATGGAGCAAGATTCACAGGGAAAGTGGCAGACTTCATCGCTAACCTTAAACCAGGTGATCAGATTATTTTCAGAAAAATCAGAGCTGTTGGACCTGATAAGCAACCGAGAACTTTGAATTCAATTCCATTTCAGATCAAATAACACAAGCCGAAAATGAAAAGCAAAATTATATCTGCCGCAGTTGTCCTTTTGATCGCACTAACGTCATTCGTCAAAGCACAGACAACGGACACGCAACCGCGCGATTTGTTTTATGATGAAACAGCAGTGAAAGAACGCGAGGCGATTCCATATGATTATGTGAGTGAAAACGATGTTTACTGGCACAAAAGGGTTTGGCGATTGATTGACGTCAAGGAGAAAATGAATTTGCCTTTCAGCTATGAAGGACTCGATTGGAGCAACCTAAAACCGCTAGTGACTGTTCTTCGCGATGCAGCTATTGCGAATGAGATTACCGTCTATGAAGAAGACAATTTTAAAGTTCCTTATACGCCGGATGTAGTTAAGCAGCGAGGAGCGAGCATTGACACACTTCCTAAATACGATTTGCAAACAGGAGAAGTAATTGGTGATACCATCATGCAGCGTCCTTTCGATCCCAATAAAGTTCTTCATTACCGAATAAAAGAAGACTGGTTCTTTAACAAGAAAACTTCGCAGATGCAGGTTCGCATCATGGGTGTTGCACCCATGTACTACGATGAAGAAGCGAAGATTGAATACCCCTTGTTCTGGATTTATTATCCTTCCGCAAGAACCTTATTGGCTCACAATGAAGCCTTCAATCCAAAGAACGATGCACAACGGATGAGTTGGGATGATGTTTTCGAAGAGCGCTTGTTCACTAGCGTAATTATTAAAGAATCTAACGTGTTTGATCGTCGCATTCAGGATTACGCAACAGGTGTTGATGCACTGCGTGAATCCGATCGCATTAAAGATGAGATTTTCAATTATGAACATGACCTCTGGTCTTACTAAAAAACCCCAAAAACCATTTCAACGCCCCGCTCAAAGCGGGGCGTTGAAGTTTTTTGTTCTAACTATTATCAAATGTTCATCGTCTGATAGAATTACCACATTACCGATTTCAGACCGAAATTTGCGCTTCGATCCTTTCAGGGCATGATCACCTTCAATCGTTTGAACTACTCTGATGAAACGCTGCGGCAACTTTACGAAGCCATCGTTAAGCCGCGCATCATTGAAGAGAAAATGCTCAATCTTTTGCGGCAGGGAAAAATTTCAAAATGGTTTTCCGGAATTGGACAAGAAGCAATTTCTGTCGGCGCTACCCTGGCACTTGAGGAGGACGAATACATCATGACTCTTCATCGAAACCTTGGTGTTTTTACGGCGCGTAAAATGCCATTTATAAAACTCTTCAATCAATGGCAGGGCAATGTGAACGGGTTTTCGCATGGCCGAGAGCGTTCATTTCATTTCGGAAGTAATGAGCATCATATCGTAGGAATGATTTCTCATCTCGGTCCGCAACTTACCATTGCGAACGGAATTGCTCTCGCACACAAGCTCAATAAAGAAAGCAAAGTTGCGCTTGCCTTCACCGGAGAAGGCGGAACCAGCGAAGGAGATTTTCACGAAGCGCTCAATGTGGCCAGCGTGTGGGATTTGCCGGTAATTTTTTTGATTGAAAATAATGGCTACGGATTATCTACTCCAACGAGTGAACAGTACCGCTGCAAATCACTCGTTGATCGTGCCATCGGCTACGGAATGGAAGGCATCACCATTGATGGCAATAACATTATCGAAGTATATGACACAATCAGAGGAGTGCGAGAATACTGCATCAAAAATCAAAGGCCTTATCTTGTAGAATGCATGACTTTTCGCATGCGCGGACACGAAGAAGCAAGCGGCACAAAGTACGTTCCTAAAGAATTATTTATTGAGTGGGGAAAGAAAGATCCGGTTGTGAATTATGAAAATTATCTTCTGGCAAATTCAATTCTTTCCGATGAGAGTGTAAAAAAAATCAGATCGTGGATTAAGGAAGAAATTGAGGAAGAACTGAAAGCTGCTTTTGCTGGACCTATGCTTGTTCCAAATTCAGAAAAAGAGCTCTCTGATGTCTACGCACCTTCGCCCTCCGCTCCGAAATCACAAATAACGATCAATACTGCTCAGCGTGAATTGCGACTTGTGGACGCAATTGCAGAAGCAATAAAGCAGGCAATGGAGAAACACGAGAACCTTATTCTGATGGGGCAGGATATTGCTGAATATGGCGGAGTTTTCAAAGTAACGGAGGGGCTTGTGAGAATTTTCGGAAGAGAACGAGTGCGCAACACTCCATTGTGCGAGAGTGCAATTCTTGGCGCTGCACTCGGATTAAGTGTGAAAGGATTCAAGAGCATGGTGGAAATGCAGTTCGCTGACTTTGTCACGATGGGCTTTAATCAAATCATCAACAACCTTGCAAAAATTTATTATCGCTGGGAACAGAACGCCGATGTAGTTGTGCGCATGCCTACAGGTGCAGGAGTGGGTGCGGGTCCGTTTCATTCGCAAAGCAATGAAGCATGGTTTGTTCATACGCCGGGATTGAAAGTGGTTTATCCTTCCACGCCGTTCGATGCAAAGGGATTGTTGCTTGCTGCATTCGAAGATCCAAATCCGGTTATGTTCTTCGAGCATAAAGCGCTTTATCGCGCTATTAACGGAAATGTTCCTGAAGAATATTACACACTTGAAATTGGCAAAGCCAGCCTGGTTAATGAAGGAGAAGATGTTTCCATCATCACGTATGGTGCAGGCGTACACTGGGCACTTGAAGAAGTTAGAAACAGAAGTTCAAAAGACGGTAATTTCTCGGCGGATGTTCTTGATTTGAGGACGCTTCTTCCTTACGACAAAGAAACCATTGCAAACTCAGTAAAGAAAACCGGAAAGGCAATCATTCTTCATGAAGACACATTAACCGGAGGAATCGGTGCTGAAATTTCTGCTTGGATCAATGAAAATCTTTTCGAACATCTAGATGCTCCCGTCATGCGCTGTGCGTCACTAGATACGCCGGTTCCGTTTGCCATTGCTCTTGAGAATAATTTTCTGCCCAAAGAACGATTCGTGAAAATGCTGCAGTCACTTCTCGACTACTAGTTCAATTCACAACGAAAAACATACGGAGGAACAAATCACGTGAAGAAAAGTCGGGGTGGCGTGACTCGAACACGCGACCCCCTGCTCCCAAAGCATCATTTCTTAGTTTTTCAATTCTTGTAATTTTCTTATTGATGATTGCTAATCAATTATTTGCTGGGAGTTGGCGCTTTATTTGCAATTTTCATTTTATGGTTTTTTACCCCAATTGTTTAAACCATGTTTAAACCAGATTAAACACAAAAAAGATGGCGTCCATAAAAATTGTTCTTTATACGCAAAAAATTCTCGCTAATGGTGAACATCCGATTATGCTGAGGATTATTAAAGACAGAAAACCCACCTACCTATCCATCGGCAAAAGTTGTTCAAAAATATTGTGGGATTTCAAAGAGAATGCGCCGAAGAAAAAGCATCCCTTTAAGCATGAACTCGATATGCTCCTGGCAAAAAAAATCAGAGAAGCGAGCAAGATCATTCTGGATTTTGAAAATGAAGAAAGATATTTCTCTGGTGAAGCGATAAGAAATAAGCTGCAAAAAACCTTTTCCAAAATAAGCGTCTATCAGTTTTTCGACGTAGAAATTGAACGTCTGACAAAAGCGAATAGAATTGGCTATGCGCGTGTTTTCAAAGACACGAAAAGGGAGTTAATGCGTTTCAGGGGAGGCAAGGATTTTCAGTTTGCCGATGTGAATGTGAAATTCCTCAATGACTTTGAAGCGCAGTTCGCCGAACGAGGCGTCGCAAATAATTCAATCAGCGTTTTTATGCGGACGCTGAGAAAACTCATCAATAGTGCGATCACTGAGGGTTATTGTCCGGCGGAAATCTATCCCTTCAAGGCATACAACATTTCGAAGTTGACTTCACCAACAATCAAAAGAGCCTTGACAAAAGAGCAGATGAAAAAAATAATTGCAACGGAAGTGACACCGGGGTCGAGTCTTTTCCATTCGAAAAACTATTTCCTTTTCAGCTTTTATAACCGGGGAATGAACTTTACTGATTTGGCATTTCTCAAATGGAGCGACATCAGAGATGAGAGATTGCATTATGTGAGAAAGAAAACAGGACAGCATTATAATATTGAGTTGTTGCCACCATCAAAAGAGATTTTGGAATACTACCAGTCAGATACCCGTGGCGAATTCGTCTTTCCAATACTCAACGAAGGTCACCGGACAGCAATAAGCATCCATAACAGAACTAAGAAAATGCTCAGGCAAACAAATCAAGACCTGAAAGAGATCGCAAAAATGGCTGACATAAATGTCCCCGTGACAACCTACGTGGCTCGCCATTCGTGGGGAACGATTCTCAAAAGGAATGGCATTTCCACTTCCATTATCAGTGAAGGCTACGGGCACACAACCGAGCGCACCACACAGATTTATCTCGATAGCTTCGAGAATCAAACGTTGGACGAAGCCAATAGAGCCCTTCTCTGATTCTCAATTCGTGTTATCATTCATTGGGAGATAATTATTGTAATTGAACTGATGAGGATTCAGGAAGAGTTTTTCATTTCATGTTCTATCTCCGCAGTACTTTTCTTTTTCCCAGCGAGAATCCACTGCAGTAGCTCCGATCTTCTGAAATAAAGTTTTTTGCTTCGCTTGAAGAATGGTAGTTTCCTCTGTGAGGTGAGACTGTAAACGGTTTGTTTGGCGAGATTGAGAAACTGACAGGCCTGATCAATATTAAAAATTTCGTCTTGCGGCGCATTCACCTTCACTGCATTTTCATCCAACAATTCACGAACGGTATCATGAATCAACTTTTGCAATTCTTCGGGGGAAGTGAGAATTATTTTTTGCATCTGCTGTGACCTTACTCATCACAAAGATCAGGACAAGTATAGGTGTGGGGTGGGATGTGGGGTAACCCCAAATCTTATCGTTTACTTGCAATCTCTTTATCTATCTGATCAGCAATTTCCTTTAATCCCAGTTTTTCAAAAAGGGGTCTAATGACTCTTAAGTCTTTATTGAGTTGCTTTTTGTCTCCCCGCAGAAGAGTTTTCAGTTTCTTGTAGATTGTCGTATCATTAATTTTTGCAGCGCCGGTCTCTTTTCCCGTAATGAATTGTATGAACCTCGCCACTTCTGTCTTGTCAATGTTGGCATTGACATCGAGCTGTTCAAGAAGATACCAAATAGCTAATACCTGCTGCGCAGTAGTAAATTCAGATTTCAATTGTTTGATTTCACTTTCACTGCCCTGATGAACTTCAAGCTCATCCAATTTTTCTGCTAAGAATTCCAGGTATTTTCTCTCATAGTGGTGGAAAAACAGAGCAGAACAAAGAGCTTGCTTGGGCTTTTTCTTTTTGAGTAATTCTTCCACGAAGCTGTTTGCTTCTCCCAGCTCCCTTGACATATGAATCAAGTTGGAAAAAACATTTTTGTTCAGCTCGACTTTCCCATGTGATAAGATATCCACGGTTTCTTGAGCAACCGCTTTGCCCGGCACGTCAGCATCTTCAACAGCCTCATTGAATTGCGAAGCACTTTTCTTGAAAGTATTCGCCAGACCGACGCCCTCCTCCATTGGCAGACTCAGATAGCTATAAAGATTACCAAGTGTATCGTCATCTATATTTCTTTGTGTCTCCTGAATTTCGGAGCGGATGTATTCCCTCTTTGATTCGGTTCCTATTTTCGTTTTGATTCTGGATTGAAAATTAATTTTCTTCTTTTCGAATATCAGCTTGCAGTGATCCGCTAGTTCTTTTTCGACGAGAAGCAGTGCGTCAATAAACGAATACACTATTTCCTCTTCCTTTTCTTCCGATTTATGTGATGGCATCTTTTTCATTGTTGATTCGGCAACCATTTATTTCATCACTCCACACAAGCCTCATTTGTTATTCAACTCCGCCACTATCGCCTTAAAACTCTCCAACCCCGCTTCCAGATTCTCCACGATCTCTGTTGCTAATATATCCGGATCGGGGAGATTATCCAGGTCAGCGAGTGACTTGTCTTTGATCCATGAAATGTCGAGAGAGGTTTTATCGCGGTTGATGATTTCATCGTAGGTGAATTTGCGCCAGCGACCTTCGGGATTTTTCTCTGTGTTGAATGTTTCTTTCCGCTTATGACGGTTCGAAGGATTGTAGCATTCAATGAACTCTTTCAGGTCTTCGAGCTTCAGCGGATTTTTCTTGAGCGTGTGATGGATGTTCGTGCGGTAATCGTAGTACCAGATTTCTTTTGTCCACGGTTCTTTGGCTGCGGGTTGCGCATCAAAGAAGATCACGTTTGCTTTTACTCCCTGCGCATAAAAGATTCCTGTGGGCAGCCGAAGAATCGTATGTAGGTCAACCGTCTCCAATAATTTTTTACGGACTGTTTCTCCTGCACCGCCTTCAAATAAAACATTGTCCGGCACCACCACGGCTGCTTTACCTGTTGTCTTCAATATCGTTCTGATGTGCTGAACAAAATTCAATTGCTTGTTGCTCGTGGTTGCCCAGAAATCCTGGCGATTGTAAGTGAGTTCTTCTTTTTCCTGTTCGCCTTCTTCATTGGTAAACGTCATGCTGCTCTTTTTTCCGAAAGGCGGATTGGTGAGCACAAAATCATATCGCTTGCCATCATCGGCAACGAGAGAATCATTGGAGGAGATGAGTGTTTGCTCACTGTCAATGTCACCGATGTTGTGAAGAAATAAATTCATCAGGCACAGGCGGCGGGTGTTGGCGACAATCTCATTTCCGAAAAAGGTTTTGTATTTCAGAAACTGCTTTTGCGATTTATCGAGCTCATGATGCTGCACGATGAAATCATACGCTGCAAGAAAAAAACCTCCCGTGCCGCAGGCAGGATCAGCAATCGTTTTGTTTGGCTCAGGATGCAGACACTCCACCATCACCTTAATCAATGATCGTGGCGTGAAGTATTGCCCTGCACCGCTCTTGGTATCTTCTGCATTCTTCTCGAGCAAGCCCTCGTAAATCTGGCCTTTCACATCGGCGCCCATCGTGCTCCATTGCTCTTTGTCAATCATCTCGATCAGCTTAAACAACTTCGCAGGGTCCGTAATTTTGTTTTGACTCTTGGTAAATATCTGACCGAGCATTCCCTTCTCTTTCCCTAACTCACGAAGCAAGGTGTTGTAATGAAGCTCCAGCTTATCACCCGTTTTTGATGTGAGTGTTTCCCATTTGTATTCACTGGGAATTGGCAGCTTGCGGTTGTGTGGTGGTTTTGAAAACTCATCTGCCATTTTCAGAAACAGCAGGTAAGTTAATTGCTCGAGGTAATCTCCATAGCCAACACCATCATCACGCAACGTGTTGCAGAAGGACCAGACTTTTGAGATGATGGAGGAAGTGTTATCCATGAAGTTGTTTGAGTGCTTGATGTTGATAATGATTGCCGATTTGATCTCTTCTTTTGAAAGGCGAAGCTAACTTTGTTATGTTTGCAAAGTTATTCGTCCAGTCCTTCTCATTATTCTTGCATGTCCCGTAAATTTAAGCATCCACCATTAGCAGAAGCACTATGCGAATTTCGTTTTGAGTTGACTGATCCATTCGACCCAACGTTACCTGGAATAATCTATTCAAAACTCAGTGGTACTTATCCAATTCGTAAGCAGCGTAACATGGGGTTTCCGAATGTCAAAAAAGAAACAAATGAAACAGAATTGGTCTTTGGAAATTTAGCACAGTTTCGGACTGAAGATGATAGCATGCTTATTCAAGTCGGAGGAAATATGTTGTCTGTTAACTGCGTGAAAGATTATCCACATTGGGAAAAGTTTAAACCGAGGATAATGGAAGCGCTCAAGATTTATCTTGATGAAGCAAAGCCAATCAGTATTATTCGTATTGGAGTAAGGTGCATCAATAAAATTTTCGCTAAAGGTGATCGTATCGAGTTGAGTGACCATTTCAAGTTTTTGCCAGTGAGGCCGGAAAACTTAAAAGAGATACCTTACTCAGCATTCAATGTTCATGTTGAGGCACTTTGCGAGAATAACAGAGATCTCATTGTGATGAAAAACTTTACCATTGTTCCTGAGGGAGATAACCAAGCTGGTTTCATGCTTGACCTGGAGTACGCAATGAATCAACCCAATGGATTGGCGATTGATGAAAGGACAATTGATGACTGGCTTGAAATAGCGCACCAAAACTTAAATAACGCTTTTGAAAATTCATTAACTGAAGAACAGTTAGATAAATTTGATCAATGAGAGTTACTTCGTCATATCAAATTTGCCAAAGAGAAGACAATTCTTCATTGATTTTCAATGAAGATGAAACGCCTTACGTTCGAGTGAGTAGCAACCTCATTCCCTGGACTATTACTGCTCAGAGATTTTCGAATACATTTTTAATTTCAGGATCCGTTACACTTCAAACAATCTCAATTCAAGAAGCACTTGCTCCAAATGAATCTTCCGTTTATCAATTTTACCTGAGTCAACTCAAAGCCACTTCTATTCTATATCACCATGTTAATAAGAAAGAGATTGGGTCATTCTTGTCAGAGCACATTGATCTTGTGCCTTCTCTCCTTTCACTATCTTTTGAAATCTTCAAGCGCTTTGACATTCGAATTCCAAATATTGAGTTGGTAGTTGATCAAGAAATGCCTGATTGGAAAACTGTTTTCGTAACGATTCCTCATCAATTAGACTTTGATCTTGCATATGAAAAGCTCACCGACCTTATTCAAAATTGGGCATTCAATCAATCCGCTGAATTCAAAAAGTTCGTAACCATTTCCATTCTTTAAGATGGCTTTTGACTGGAACGAATACATAATTCTCGCAGAAAAATTAATTGAAGGAACTCCTTCAGAAGCTCAACTTAGGAGCGCCACAAGTCGTGCTTATTACGGTGCATTCATTCAATGCCGTCGAAGGACTCCACACGCTCATGTTAAGGATGCTATTGCTCACGCTCTCGTACTTGATCACTACCGAAGAGATGGTGCTACAAGAAAAGAGTATTCGATTTCCAGTAATCTTGATGGATTGCGAAAGAAGCGAAACGACGCAGACTATAACTCCTTTTACGAACCCAAGAAACCCGAAACTGAAAATCACATTCGGCTTGCCAAAGTAACTGTAAAGCTTTTAGGCGAACTCGATTCAGAGTAGATTCTATCATCTCTATCATTCTAAACCAATCTCCCCTCAAACGCCTTCTTCAAAATACTTTGCCGCAGTGCTTCTGCCTGCTGCAAATTTTCTTCAATGGTTGTTTCTAATTTATCACACACACTCAGGCGGCTTTCAATTTCTGAAACGACTTGATGTTGCTCTTCGATAGAAAGAAAAGGGATCTGAGTTTTAGTCACTGCTTTCATTCCTACGTTGCCTTGACCAACATTACCCGTTTCATTAGCAAAAAACTGATCCTTGAAAGAGTCAGTCCACGAATAGTAAAGAAAAAATTTTGGCAAGTAATCTTTGCTAAAACGAATTGCTGCCAACCTCTGGTTCAAAAGAAGATTTGAATCTGAGATGGACGTGGTGAACCCATAATCTCTTTTCTTCTTTGTTCCAGTTAATGTAATAATTATGTCATCATGCTTTAGTTGAGAACGACTCAGAATATTTTCATCATCACATTCGATAAAAACTGGTTTCTCATTCAAACGCAAAACTCCCGGTCTTACATTTCCAATTCTGATGACCTGATACTTTCCCTTCTCTTTGAAATCTGAACTCTTGAACGCATATCCACCAAATGCATTTGAAACTTGTTCGAGTGGCT
>Ga0335085_10003154_pt1 | contig 29168 bp, 25 predicted proteins | sample Lox_Sample_45_FD_206712 | JGI IMG/M metagenome (GOLD analysis project Ga0335085, IMG submission 206712) | Soil microbial communities from Loxahatchee National Wildlife Refuge, Florida, United States - Lox_Sample_4.5 | ecosystem: Environmental > Terrestrial > Soil > Wetlands | place: USA... | reverse complement strand
GATTGTAAAGCAAAAAGATGGATGCCCAGGCCGCTAAACTTTACACTTTATTGTTTGCACCTACCCTTTGCCCTTCAACCTTCCCTGCTCTCATGCGGGCGCCAACTGCTTGAGAAACTCCTCGGCGAGCTTGCGAATGTCCGGTCCGCCCAATAAACCGCGAATTACCGCCACCGAATCCGCCCCCGCCTCAATCACCGCGTGCGCGTTCTCGAGGGTTATGCCACCGATGGCCACCAGCGGCTTGCACGTGGCCTTCCGCGCTTCACCGAGACCCGCAAGGCCCACCACCCGGTCCGAGCTCTCCTTACTGGCGGTGGGGAAGATGGGGCCGAAAGCAACGTAATCAGCCGAGGAACGGTCGGCCTCCCTCACCTGCTCCAGAACGTGGGTGGAATAACCAATTAATTTGCCCATACCCAAAATGGCGCGGGCAGATTCGACCGGCAGGTCGTCCTGCCCCACATGCACTCCACTGGCATCCACAGCGAGGGCCACGTCGGCACGGTCGTTGACGATGAAGATTCCACCCGTCGTGCGCACAAATTCGCCGACCTGCCGCGCGCGCTCGTAGAGTTCGCGGGAAGACGCGTGCTTATCTCGAAGTTGAATAAGCCGGACGCCCGCTGCCAGAAGGGCCGCCGCCACCTCGACGGGCGAACGGCCGCCACTTTGAGCAGGGTCAATTATGGCATAGAGGCGCGGGATTGGAACAGCATCGGGTGATCGGGTGATCGGGTGATCGGGTGATCGAATCATTGAGTCATAGGGTTATCAAACCATCGGAAAGGCCATGGTGCAATAATTCACTGACTTGCCGAATCTGTAATTCACTGTTCCCCCTGCGTCCCGGCGGTTCATGGATTGTCGCCGTTGCGGGAATATCGGCTCAAAAAATGGGTGTCAAAATTTCCCGCCTGAAAATCAGGGTCGGCCATAATCTTCTGGTGAACAGGGATGGATGTGGAGATGCCCTCAATGATGAACATTTCCAGAGCCCGGCTCATGCGGCGGATGGCCTCCGGACGGTCTTTGCCGTGCACGACAAGTTTGGCAATGAGGGAATCGTAATAGGGCGGGATCACCGACTCGGCATATGCGGCCGTATCAACCCTTACTCCCGTACCGCCGGGTTCATGGAAGACGGTTATCTTCCCCGCCGAGGGGGCGAAGGTCTGTGGGTTCTCGGCGCAGACGCGGCACTCGATGGCATGTCCACGCAATCGAACCGTCTCGCCCTCGAAAGGCACGTGCCCACCTGCCGCAATTTGGATCTGGTGCTTCACCAAGTCCAGCCCCGTCACCATTTCCGTTACCGGGTGCTCCACCTGAATGCGCGTGTTCATTTCCAGAAAGCAGAGGTTCCGATTTTCGTCCATCAACAACTCTACGGTACCGGCGCTCGTATATCCGATCTCCTGGAGTGCTCCGATAACCTGATGGCCGACGCGCCGGCGAGTCTCCTCATCAATTTGCGTGGAGGGGGATTCTTCCACGAGCTTCTGATGGCGGCGCTGAATGGTACACTCGCGCTCACCCAGATGGACCACCCTCCCGTGCGTGTCACCCAGAACTTGAAACTCGATGTGGCGGGGCGAGGTGACATATTTTTCCAGATAAATATCGGGAGTTCCAAATGATGCCGCGGCCTCATTCTGCGCCGTTCGAAGCAGGTGAGGGAGTTCTTCCGCCGAGGGCACAATGCGCATTCCCCGGCCACCGCCACCTGCCGCGGCTTTAACCATAACGGGATAGCCAATGCGTTCCGCTTCCCTCAAGGCAGCCTCTTCCGATGAGATTACCTCCGAGCCTGGCAAAACGGGGAGGCCCAATTCCTTCATCCGCGCGCGCGCCCGAAGCTTGTCGCCCATCAGGCTGATAACTTCCGGACGGGGGCCAATATAGGTAAGATTGGAAGCCTCGCAGACATCGGCAAAATAGGCGCTCTCCGCCAGGAAGCCGTAGCCGGGATGAATGGCTTCCGCGCCCGTGATTTCCGCAGCGGAAATGATGCTGGCCACGTTCAAATAGCTATCAGCGCTGCGGGGCGGACCGATGCAAACGGCCTCCTCGGCAAAGCGCACGTGCAATGAATAACGGTCGGCTTCTGAATACACGGCGACGGTGGGAATTCCCAATTCCTTGCAGGCGCAAATCACCCGCAAAGCTATTTCCCCGCGGTTGGCAACCAGGATTTTTTTGAACATGGGTTAAAGGCAGAAGCGAGAGGTTAGAAGTGAGAAGGAGGAGCCGGAAGTCTTAAAGCAGAAAAGAATCGCTCGGCTTCTAGCTTCTCACCTCTTGCTTCTAACACCTATTTCTTCCTCGCGGGTTCGATAGCGAACAAGGATTGCCCGTACTCCACCGGCTGACCATTTTCGACGTAGACGCGGACAATCTTCCCTACCACCTCTGCTTCCAGTTCGTTCATTAACTTCATCGCTTCGATGATGCAAATGACTTGACCGACTTGCACGGCATCACCTACTTTGACAAAAGGCGGCGCGTTGGGAGCGGGCGAGGAGTAAAAGGTCCCCACAATTGGTGACTTCATGATAAAAAGGCCCTCGGTGGAATCCGCCGCCGGTTCGGAAGCCGCCGGTGCAGGCGAGGGAGCGGGAGGGGCTATCGTCACAGGGATTTCCGCAGTCGGAGACTGAGCGGCCGGGACCGGCGCAAACCCGGGAGCCAGGAAATATCCATTGGCGGTTCCGGCGCTCACAGGATGGGCATTCCCGCGCCGGACGCGGATTTTAACACCCTGTTGCTCCATTTCAAATTCTGTGATTTCTTTCCCCGCCAGGAGGTCCAGCAACTCCTGGATGTCGTCCAGGTTCCAGACCCGCCCCGGCTCAGGAACGTTGCGTGTGGAATTCTTACCGGGCATTCGTTTGCTCCCCTACCGCCAGCATTTGCAGTCCCCACCTCAAGTGACAGCTCCAAGAAAAGTCATCTTATGACCCAGCATTCCTTCGACGCGGGAGTAAGAACCTCGGGACCCTCGGGACCCACAAGCACGGTATCTTCAATTCGGATCCCGCCGAACCCTTCCAAGTAAATCCCCGGCTCGACGGTGACCACGGAGCCAGTCCTCAGGCAGGTGGTTTCCCCTTTGCCCAAGCGCGGCCGTTCGTGAATCTCCAGTCCCACGCCGTGGCCGGTGCTGTGGGTAAAGTACCGGGCAAGCCTGTGTTTTGCCAGGATGCGACGAGCCGCGCAATCAATTTCTCCCGCAGGCGTTGCGTCCTGTACCGCCCGGACGGCTCGCGTTTGGGCTTTCATCACTGCCGAATACAGGTTCCGGACACGGCGATTCGGTTCGCCCAAAAAGACCGTCCGCGTCATGTCAGCGGCATAACCGCCGAGTATAGCACCGAGGTCGAAGATTACCAACTCTCTTTCTTGCAGTGCCTTAGAGGATGGGCGCGCATGAGGGTAGGCGGAGCGGGGTCCGGAGGCCACAATCGTCTCAAAAGCCGGGCCTTCCGCTCCCATTTTCCTCATCCGATAGTCGATTTCCGCCGCCAAGTCTCGTTCCCGAGCGCCGGGCCTGACCTGCGGCAACACCTCGGCAAAAGCCTCCGCCGTTACTCGACCAGCGCTCCGAATGGCTTCAATCTCCCAGCGGTCCTTGACCACGCGAAGTTCCTCGATCAGGTCTCCCGCTGGTTTCAGTTGAAGACTGTTTCCTGCCTCCTTGCTGAACTGCTCGAATTGCGCGCAGGTGAAGTTTGAGGCCTCGAAAGTGGCCTCCCGCACCCGATTCTTTCGGAACCAGCTTGCTACCCCCTTAAGGATTCCTTTCTTTTCCTCGATAACCTCTACGCCTTTAGCCTGCTCCTGCGCCTGAAGCGTGTAACGGGGATCAACCCACAAGATTCCTTGCCGCGGGCCCAGCAGGGCGGCGCCAGCGCTGCCGTTGAATCCCGTCAAGTAACGAATGTTTACCAAATGGGTGACCAGAATGAGCGGAACCCGGCGGGTTTCCATGAGAGCTCGCAGCCGCACCTGGCGGGCTCGAAAATAGGTAGAAGATGATTCTGGGCGCATGGCTATAAGCAAAAAGGAGGAGACCAAGGTCTCCTCCCTAATACTGACATTCGGTCGAGTAAGCGTGCAGGGCGAAAAGTTAACCCGGAAGTACCTTTGGCGATACGAAGAACAACAATTCCTGGTCCTCGTCGTGAACGTTGCTGGTCTTGAACAAATGTCCAATACCGGGGATGGTCCCCAGTATAGGTACATAGGTTGCAGACTTGGTCCTGGTGGTCACCGTAATACCGCCGAAGACCACGGTGCCCCCGTCGGGAACCAACACCTGAGTGGTTGCTTCCTGAGTGTTGATTTCTGGTCCGACTCCCGAGATTGCCGCGCCAACCGAGTCATTGAGCACGTGAATGATCAAAAAGATGTTGTCGTCATCAGTCACTTGCGGCGTCACCGTGAGCTGTAAGGTGGCATTATAGTATTGAACGGAAACGGTGTTGTTGATGGTAGTCTGGATGGGAACTTGCACACCCTGCTGAACCATTCCCTGCACATTGTTTTGCGTCACGATGGTGGGACGGGAAATGGTCTTTGCCTGGTCACGTTCTTCTTGCGCGGTGATTACGGCGTTGATCACGTATTTGGCCGACGCGTTGGTAATCGCGATTGCCCCAAACCCGGTGCTGGGGTTCTGTGGGATGATCAGGCTGCTAAATGGGGGCGAGGAAGCAGGCACCGAATTCGACGGCGTGATGCTGCCGGTAGAGCCCGTCGTGCCTCCCACCTGGGTGGGGCCCGGCACACCACCCGTCATGCCGCGCGCTGTGCCTGACAGTGCCGCACTCAAGGTGCGAGTGAAGTCGGCGCTAGCCAGCACCACCCGCGCTTCAATGGAAACTTGCTTCGCTTTTTTGTCGAGCTTGGTAAGAATGTTCGCGATGATGGGAAGCTGCGATTGCACATCGGAGATGATCAGCGTGTTGGCGCGGGCATCCACCAGCACGGTGCCCCGGCGACTGAGGGCGCCACCTCCCGCCCAGGTTTTGAGCAAGGTTTGGATGTCCTGCGCCTTGGCATAATTGATGGGCCGGAAGACTGTTACCAGCGGAGCCGCGTCCATGCGGGCGGCGGCTAGTTTGGTTACCCCTTCCTGTTCCGCCGTCAGCGTTTCCAGCCTCGCAATCCGCAGGACGTTGCCTTCCAGCACCTTGCCCAAGCGGTTATTCTTCATGACGATGTCCAGGGCCTGGTCCCACGGCACCGAATCCAGCACCAGCGTGACAGAGCCCGAGACATTGGGATCGATGATGATGTTCAGTCCGCTGATTTCATGAATCAAACGGAAGAAGTCCTTGAGGTCAACGTCCTTTAAGTTCAGTGAGATCGGCTCGCCCGTGTAGACAGCCTTGGCTTCCTCGGTGGGGGGCGCAGGGTTGGCGGGAGGTGCTCCCTGTGCCGCCGAAGGTAAAGCATCCTTGCCAATAGTCAGCGTTTGGGCAGCATGCTCAGCGCGCAACGCTTGCGGTGTAGCACTGGCCGGGGGCGGAAGCGGAGCGGCCACAGCTTGCTTCGTGCTGGCGATGGCGGGCAACGTGCTTTGAATGTCCGTTTTCACATCGTCCCGAGTCTCCGCCCGGAGGGGTGGCGCCACAGAGGGCTTGTGGTCATTTGCCTCCGTAGCGGGCGCCGCAGCCGTCACTTTAGAGACTGCAGCGGGAGCCGGCGCTTGGGGGATGGCGGCGGGAGCCGGCGCCGTGGCGGCGATCTCAACCGTCTTGCTCTCCGCAGGTTTCACTTGCGGAACTTGCGGAACCGGCGCCTTGGGAGTGAGGGTTGCCGACGGCGCTCCCCCGCGCGGGCGCAACTCGATGCGAATACCCGCGGGTGTGGTGTGAACGTCAAAAGCGGGATTCCCGTTCAAGTCTGCCACCACGCGAACCACTGACGGATCGCCGGCACGGAATTGCCCAATGCGAACTGCCTTCAGAACCGCCGTGTCCACCGGATAGTCTTTCTGGCGGGAAGTATTCTGGGCGCCCTCAATATCAACCACCAAGCGCGAAGGATTGGGTAAAGTTGTCACCCGATAGCCGGCAGTCCGGGAAGTGGAGACATCTACAAAAGTCTCGCCGGACTCAAGTTTGTCCAAGGTTACCTTCGAGACCAGGAGCGGCCCGCTGGCGGATGCCAAAGGCGCAGGGCGAGCGGAGGTTTCCGCAGGAGCCGCATCGGGCGCGGGTGCTGCCGCTGGACGGGTGGGGGAGGTCTTCCCCATGAGCAACCGCAGGTTTGACCCCTCTTTTTGGACAACGAAGGGATCGGCTTGCTTCGTGTCCAGTTGAACACGGACCATTGGCTGGCCGGAAGCATCCTTGTACGACAGGAGCTTGTAACCGGAAAGCACTGGGTTCACCCACTGTTGGCTGCGTGCAACCCCCTCTGCCTTGGCCCCCGCGAGGTCGATGAAAAGGGTGTCGGGACTGGCTTGAACAGTTCTATAGGAATAAGTACCGTCTATATGCAGGACCAGTTCCGTACCCGTGGGGCTGGCGGATAGCGTGACCGACTTCAAGGTCGCCGCCTCCGAGGCCGCCCATGCGCGCCCCCTGGGGGTAGGGACTATCCCCAGGATCAGCCAAGTCACCGTCAGCAGAATTATCGCTTGTCGTCTCATCTTCCTTCTCCCGGAGCCGAACCCAGTCGCTTCACCACTTCACGAGTCGTCACTCGGCCAGAAGAGTCGAGAACGTTCTCCTTGAAGTAGACTGCGTCCGGCGTGATCTTGCTGACTACGCCGTTGTACACCGACTCGTTCTCGGTCAGGAAATAAGCCCGTTTCGTTTCGTTGGTGACCACGGCGATCATTTTGTTCTGGACTTGCTCGCGAACCACGCCCTCCAGCTTCAACTGCGATATAAGCAGGCCACGAGTCCCGGGCGGCAAAACCCCACCCTCCGGCAAGGATTCCATAAAGCCCTCGGCCGTGGCTTTACCGCCACCAGTCTCCGGAAGTTTGAAGGGGTCCCGTTTCCCCGCCGACAACTCAGAAGTGGAAGAGCTTTCCGTTGTGCCCTTCTGTTGGGCGGGGGGGGTGGCCGACTTCGCCGGGGTGACCCTTGCCCTCTTCTGCCCGGAAGTCGGGGCAGCCTGGGCGCTGGGCGGGGAACTCTTCGAGGATTGCTGTCCCGCCCAACTCGTCAGGCTTCCCAAACACAATACGAGAGGCGCTATTAGTAGAAGCCGCATTGCCTGTATCCTTCGAGTGCGTTGAAACCTATGCTTAGCCATTGTCCTCATCCTGCTCGCTATTTCTTCCTAGGAGGTGGCTCCGCCGCGGCCAGAGGCTTGTTGTAATAAGTGGTCAGCACGCAATTCGCCCCGACCGTCTCGGTGGATAGTACCTTGTATGATCCCATGCCGCCGCCCTCCGGTGTACCGAGAGCGAGGCCGGAAACACTCATGATTCGCTGTTCATGGGCGAGTCGATCAAAAAAGTTCAACATGTTGTAATAAGTTCCGTCCAGGCGCACGGTGAAAGGCATTTCCACATAGTAGTCTTTCACTTCCGGAGGTTTAGGAATAAAGGTCCGGATCTGCGTGCCCGTACTCGCACCCTCTGCAAACACGGATTTCATAAACTCATCGGTGGCCTGTTCGTCGGGAACAATGGAACGGAGCGTATCCAACTGGCTTTCCAACTGCTTGATGCGGTTCAGATACTCCGTTTGTTGTTGCCGGAAGGCTTCGTTCTTGTCGTTTTCCGCCTTGAGTTTGGCCACTTCTTTTTCCAAACCGCTCTTCGTGTCACTCAAGGGCAAAACGAAGTACCAGAACGTGCCGCCTGCCAGGGCGACTGCCACGGTCACCAGAATAACTCCCTGAACCGGAGCCGGAAGATCGTTGAAGGTCTTGGCCATCTCCTCTACCCTCTCCTACAATGCTTGCTTTAGCCTCTGCTGAACTTGCGCGGGTTGACCCACCACCCCTCCGGGTGCATTGGGAGCCACTCCCCCAGGCCCGCCGGGGCCCGCGGGCGCGCCTCCCGCTGTGGGCGAAGCCCCCCCTGTGGCCGACTTGAACTGGCAACTCAGCGCGAATTTATAAGTCAGGCGCTCGTGTTGATCATCCTGAAAGAACTGCTCCAATTGAACGTCATTAAAAGACCCGGAATTCTTCATGAAAGCCAGGAAACTCGCCATGGAGTCGACAGTGGCCGACTGCCCTTTAAGCTGTAACCGTTCACCCACGGGAGCCAGCGTATAAAGATAAATATCGTTGGTCTTGCTTACGATGTTCCCCAGAGCATTCATTAATTCGACGGGCCCAACGCGGCTGTTCTGCAGCGCCTGAATGGTATTAATGCGGGTCTCGAGGTCCCTCAGCCGTTGCTGATATTTCTGATTCTGGTTCTCCACCAACTTCAGTTCCGACGCCCGGACCTTTTCCCGATTCCGGGCTTTCTCCAGATCCGCGATTTGGTTGGTCCAAACCTTATATACGACGCCGACGATTCCAAAGCAGATAATCAGCGCCCCCACAAACATCACCACCTGAGTAGCCTTGGGCGCCGGTGGTCCTGACGGGACCTTGGACGGAGGCGGTGCGACTCCTAGAAGGTTGATCTTAATCATGGCTAGTCAAAGCTCCTCAAAGCCAGCCCCACCGCAACGCTCATCCGGGGGGCAATTTCATCCACGTAACCCACATCAAACCTTTTGCTATCGACCGCCAACCTTTGAAACGGGTTGATGGCCTCCACGGGAATGTTGAACTCCGCTTTGAGCTGATCCAGGAGACCCTCGATTTTGGCGGTCCCCCCGGAAACATAGATGTGCTGGATATTCTCGGTCGACGTCGTCTGCCGGAAGAAATCGAATGTCTTCTGGATTTCCAGCATGAGGATTTCGGTCACTGACCGCAGATGAGGAAGTTTCTGGTCCTGCGTCACGTTGGGAACCTCAAAGCCTTGCTTGAGCCTTTCTGCGTCCTCAAAGCTCAAATCGAGTTCCTTCTGAAGCGTGTCGGTGTACTGGTTCCCGCCCACCGAGACATCGCGGGTGAACAGGGGATTGCCGCCCCGCCCGATCACGATGTTCATGATGCTGGCGCCGATGTTGAGCAGCGCGGCCATCTGATCGGGAGGCGCTTCATAGTTCACCTCGAATGCGTTGTAAACCGCAAAGCCATCGTAGTCAACGACCGTAGGGATCTTGCCCGCCTGGCTCAACACGTTGGTGTGATTGAGAATCTTTTCACGCTTAACCGCCACCAGCATGACGTCCGTCCCGTTCCCCGTCGGGGCGGGGCCCAATCCTTGGTAGCTCAGGTTCACGTCCGTCATGTCAAAGGGAATATGCTGCTGCGCCTCGTAAGGAATAGCGTCGTAAAGCTCTTCATCGGTGCTGGCTGCCACCGTAACGCGCTTGACGATAACCGAGTGACCGGAGACAGAAGTCGCCACATTCCTGGTCTTGATGCGATTATCGGTAAAGATTTTCTCGATGGCGGAGGATACCGAAAGTGCGTCCATGATGGCGCCGTCCACCACCGTATCCTGACCAAGAGGCTCAATCCCCAGATTCACAAGCTCATAGGAGCTGCCCTTCCTGCGCAATTCGACCGCCTTGACGGCGCTCGACCCAATATCCAATCCCACCAGGTTTTTGGCTTTTCCTAACCCAAACATTGGCGATACTCCCTACCGAACGGTGGCGCGCAACCTGCGAGCCGCTCGCTGTTCGAACTGCGCGCTTTGCTTCTCCATCCAGCGGTCCAGGACGGTCTTCTTAAATTTCCAGCGGTTACCAAGTTTGAATGCTGGGATTTTCTCTTCGTATACATACTTGTAAAGGGTCTCGCGCGAGACTCCGAGATACTCCGACGCTTCCCGGATATCCATGACCTCTCTAGTCTCTGTCATGCTCATAACCTTCCGCCGAAATCGTGCCTCTTACGCTGGCCAATCAAAACAGTCAAAAGTCATTGTCGACTTCCATGCTTGATGCGCTTATACGCCCCGCACATTTTTGTTGTCAAGGGGTATTTTAGTGGTTATAGGTGTTTCTTCGTGTTTTGCAGGTGGGTTTTTGGGGTATTTAGGGAGGGTTGCCAAAGCTGTAGTGTGGATGGGGATTGGCACTACCACAGGTGTGCCAACGAAAGTTTTTTGTTTTATGGGCTTTTTGTCACATTAAGGCGGCTTTCAGGGGGGGATTACCGCGTTCCTTCGCGGGGAAGAGGGGGTTTCTTAGGTGTTCCTTGGAATGCCAGGAGCCCGCCTTTTTCCGTTGGCAAGACCTACCACAAAACCATGGATTTTGGTATCACGCGTGGCTTGAGGGTGGAAACAAATCCAAGCGAAATTCGAGGGACAATCCGCGGGATGGAAGGGTAACAAGGTCTTCGCCCGCGCGCGGGGAATGGGCGCGAAGACTATAGAGTTAATCACGGCAAAGTAACGCCGAAGGCTTCCATCCAGATTTAATTCTGGGGCGCGCCGACACCGCTTGCCAGGGTCAACTCCGAATAAGCCATGGTGATTTGCAGGCCAATCTGCTTGTCATGGGAGTCAACATTCATGGATGTGTAGGGGTTCGGGTGGCCGGGGTTCTGTGCCTCCCAAGCAAGTTGTTGCGCCATCTTCAGACCGTCCAAAACCTGCCGGAGCGTGGTCGCGTCCGTGGGTGAAGCGCAATTGAGTTTCAGGTCCAAATTGACTTTGTCCTTGGCATCAATGGTATAGGTCAGGGAATCAACTTTCAGGAAAACCTGGCCCCAATCCAACTTCAAATTGTTCTGGGTTGATAGCCATCCACCGAACCAATCGGCCACGGCTCCCCCCAGGGCAATTCCCCAAATGGGGGCATCCTTATTAATATCCCCGATCAGGCTGGTAAACCGTGCGTCCGAATTCAGGTTGGGCGCCTGTCCGGCATGCGCCTCCAGCAGTGTTGTCAAGGATGAGAGCGGCCCGAACGCCCCGAGAGAATTATCCAGAATGACGACGCAGGTTCCCGCCACTCCCGCGGACAAGCAATACGCCTCTTGTCCGGAAATCGGCGTCGGTGTGAGGTTCTGGGCGGAAGCACGGCTGGCAACCTGCGCCTTGTTAAAACGACCGGCGGCATAACCGTAAAGATCCATTTCTTTGTCGCCAGGCTTCCACCCGATCATTAAGTCGTCAATGTCGTCTTCCCGGACTCCAATCTGGTCCAACGCTGATTCAAGCTGCTGTAAGCGCGGCCCCAGGAATTTTCCCCGCAAGCTTTGGTAATTAGATAGCTTGCGCAGCTTGGCAGGGCTGGAGCATTCCACGCGCATGGTCTGGGTAGGAAGCCCGGACATGGCCGTAGTGACAAAATCCTGGCCGGCGCCTTTCTGGGGGATCCCCGCCAACACCAGGACGGCCAAAAGCGAGAGAAAGGTTCGTCTCATATTCACCTCGTAGTTCAGCACACAGAATGCGGGACACGGGATTCGGGTCTCGTCTTGGGTAACAGTTACCACTTTAAGAAGATTTGATGTCATCTCAATGTGGCAGGTTTCCTGCACTCCGTCAACCTTGGGATTCGGGACTTGGGGTTCGGGATCAATCGTTCGGCCGCAGTTCCGATGTTGGGAGCCCGATGGTTCGACCCTAGTGACGCCGGAGCCCAAATCGAAGCCGGTTGCCGAATCCCAAGTCCCTAACTCCGAGCTCCGACGCAACGCTGAAATAGTTGATCCAGCAGGTTGAGCCCCAAGTCCATCTCTTCCTGAGTGATGGTGAAGGACGGCGCGATAGTAAAAACGTTCTTGTAGTAGCCGCCCACGTCGAGCACGAGGCCGTAATTGCCGCCGCGACCCTTAAGGTCGCCGTTCAGCCCTTCCGCAAAAATCCGGTCAACCAGTTCGCGATCGGGCGTGATTCCGTCCGGCTTGCAAACTTCCAGGCGCAGGGCAAGGCCCAGCCCATCCACCTGGCCGATGATTCCCGGATAGCGGTTCTGTAGTGTGCGCAAGCCGGCCAGGAAGTATGCACCCTTTTCATTAACCAACCTCTCATAGTCTCCCTCCTCCATCATTTTCAGGGCCTCGAGAGCCACGGCGGTGCCGAGCGTGTTGGAGGAGAACGTGGAGTGAGTGGATCCGGGCGGGAACAATTCGGGGGTGATCAATTCTTCCCGCGCCCAGATGCCGGATAGGGGGTTCAACCCATTGGTGAGTGCCTTACCGAACACAATAATATCGGGCGTGATGCCGAAGTTCTCAATCGCCCAGAATTTTCCGGTGCGATAGAATCCCATCTGGATTTCGTCATCGACAATCAGGATCTTGCGCTCGCGGCAGATTTGCTGCAAGCGTTGGAAATAATCCCGCGGGGGAATGACGTAGCCGCCGGTTCCCTGCACCGCTTCAATATAAAAAGCGCCATACTCGGCGGACTTCGCCTTGGCGTCCCACACTCCGTTGTATTCGTTGTCAAAGAGCTGGCCGAACTGATCAGCGCAATAAAGATTGCAGGTCTCGGGCTTGAGCTTATATGTACAGCGATAACAATATGGATAAAAGACAAACTGCGCGCGGTCACCAAAGTGTCCATAGCGCCGCCGGTAGCGATAGCTGGAAGTGATGGCGGAAGCGCCCAGCGTGCGGCCGTGATAACCTCCCTGGAAGGCAAACATCAGGTTCTTGCCGGTGTAATTGCGCACCAGCTTAAGGGAGTCTTCAATGGCCTGCGCCCCCCCCACATTAAAGTGCACGCGGCCCTTCACGCCGAAACGCTTTTCGCAGTATTGGGCGATGCGCGCAGCCACCTCCACTTTCTCCGCGTGCAGGTACTGGCAAGCGAGCTGCGGCAGACGATCCACCTGGCGCTTCAGCGCCTCACCCAGGCGGCGGTTCTTGTAACCAAAGCTCGCCGCGGAATACCACATCTGCAAATCGAGGTAAGGTGTTCCCTGTTCATCGTAAAGATGACTGCCCTCGCAATCGACAAAGACTTTCGGGGGATCGAGATAATGCACCGTGTCGCCGAATGAGCAGTACTTACGTTCAAGAGCCAGTAACTCGGCGGTGCGCGTGGTGGAATCAGAAATAGCCAAGAGGTCTCCCTTCAAATACACAAAAATCGAAATTCGAAGATCGAAACTGGAAACTCGAAGGTCGAAATTCGAAAACCAGGAATTCTTTTTCCCTTGCCCCCTTGGGGGAGAGGGAAATATATTCAAAACACAAACTCAAAACCACGCATCGCTCTCGCCCCAGGGAGCGAGGGAAGAACATTTCTTTGTTCTTAGCAGTTACCCTAGCGCCGCAACGGCTTGGCGGAAACGCCGGACGGGCGCCGGTGCCAGGAGCTTCTCGATAGTGACCTCGACGTCCTCAAAAGTCTCAAACGGATGGCAGGCGATGCCGGTTTCCCGGCAGTACGCCAGCAAGTGCCGTTTGGCGAACACCACATCGGCAACCTCCACGGCAAAGCGGTCTGACATGCCATCGCCGACGAAGATGACGGGTTGCCTTCCTTCCCGCAGGCGGCGGATGAGGGCCTCTTTGCAGGTGGCGCACCCGTGCGCGCAGGGTTCGGGCGAGTACGGGAAGGAAGGCGCCAACCGGCGGCCCTCCACGCGCAGTGCGCTGGCGAACAGGTTTGTCCCACTGCGAAAATGCCGCTCGACCCCAGCGCCCTTCAGGACGCGGCGAATCACATAGTCGAACCCGTCGCTGAGGACATAAAGGGGCAGCCGCTGCTTGCGCGCAAACTTGCAAAACGCCGTGAAATGGGGGTCGATGGCGATGGTATCAATGGTCGCATGAAGCTCCTCCATCGGAGCATCAACCAGGGCGATCTGCCGCTCCAGGCACTCCCGCGAGCCGATCAGCCCTTGCATCCATTGCTGCTCGATCTCGCGCCAGGAGGGATGCGCCAGTTGCGTCAGGATTTGGTCAGTCACGTCAAGCTGCGTGATGGTGCCGTCAAAATCGCAAAAGATCACGGGGCTTATCTTTGGCTCGGCTGCCTCACGCGTTAACTTTGTCATAATTTCTTTGTCCTTTTCCTTTGTCCGCCGGGGGATTGTAATTCGAGATCGGCGATGGGTGATTGTTTGCGTCGGCCGTATCGCTGGAAGTCGTCCACCGTGACGGGCGTCAATCACAACTCACCCATCATAAATCACCGATATTTCACGCCGCCCGCTCGTCGATCAGCCGCCTTCGCTTCCTTCCCTGTTCGATGCTCCCGGGAGGTAGAAAACGGAAACTGAGTTGGTACATGCCGCAGGCGTGGTTAGCCCAGACATCGGGATAAAGCGTCCTCAAGTTCGATTGAATCGCTGCCTCCACAGCGGATGCGCTGACACCATTGGTAAGCTCCATGCGGAACTCCAAAATGTCGTGCAGACCTTCCTGGCGGACGGCCACCTGCCAGTTCTCCGCAATTCCCGGTACGTCGTTCAAGATGCGCTCAAATATTTCCGGGTACATATTCCCCGCGCCCATCACTACCATTTCATCCCGGCGGCCGCGGATGCGCTCGATGCGCCGCAGGGGAGCGCCACAGGGACAAGGGGCGTCAATAAAGCGGGTCACGTCGTGAACCCGGTAGCGAATGAAGGGCATGGTGCGGCGCGACAGCGTGGTGGCCACCAACTCGCCGTAACCGTTCTCGTCCGGGTCGAGAATCTCAAAGTAAATATTGAAATCATCGAGGTGATAACCGTCTTTGCGCAAGCATTCCATGCCCGCCCCGCCCTGCTCGGTGGAGCCATAGGCGAGAAGCACAGGGCACTTCCAGACGCGCTCCACGTAACTGCGATAAACATCGGTCATGCGGTCGCCGGCGGCCAGAATCAAGCGTAGAGGAAAAGTGCCTTCCTTCTCCGCAATTTCGCTCAAGCTAACAAGCCACGTGGGATCTGCCGCGATGACGTCGTACCGGTATTCAGACATCCGCGAGTAGACCTCGCGCGGATGAGGTTTACCCACGGCAGAGCAAAACACTCCCAGGTATTTGCACGCCAGGAAAGTAACCCAACTGCTGACCCAGTACCCCGCGTCAAACGTGCAAACCACGCGAGCACCAGGACGAACGCCGTTCTCATAAAGTCCTGCGGCTTCGTAACGAGCGGCGAAATCCAGCTCCTCGTAGGAAAAATAGACCCGCTTATGCCCGCCGGAGGTTCCGGTGGTTTCAAAAACCAGTTCCGGTTCGCGGCATAGAAATTCCTCCGCGGGTAGCGTCCGCAGGTCCTCGGGGGTGGTGAAAATGTCACCCAAATCCTCGGGGCGACGGACGCGCTTCGGGTCAATACCGCATTCACGTAATTTACGCGCGAAGAATTTCTGATGCTCGGCGGCGTAACGAGCCACCTGGATAAATGAATCCGCCTGAATCCTCCGAATCACCGAGGGAGGAACGTGTTTGCCCCAACGCACCAATGCCGGCACGGAATCGCCGACCAGCGCGCGTTCAAGGAATTTTCGTACCTGGCTAAACATTATCAATCCCTGGTCCCTTGTTCTTGGACCGTAGTCCGCTGTCGGATGGCGGATCGCCGGCCCGCGGGAAGAACCGGCGGGTAACGACGAAAATCTTGAATGACTCACCCCGGCCCCGACCAACGGACAAATGACCACGGACCCGGGACGACCTTCTTCTACATCAGATACGCCGACTCACCTGATCGCGGCGAGGGGGTTGCGAGCAAATCGATATACGTGGCCTTTTCCAGCAACGCCACCGCCACCTGGGCAATGGCGTGTGCGGCGTCGGGGCGCGCCCATTCGCGGGCGCGACGCCGGATTTCTTGGAGTTCGGCGGGAGTGGAAAGCAGCCGCGACGCCAAACGCGGGATGTCGTTTAAAGTCTCCGCGTGCAGAGCCAGTCCGTTTTGGCGGAGGTAGCGAACGTGCCGCTCCTCCGGCCCCGGGATGGGATGGGTCAGAATCATGGGTAATCCGGCCGCCATGGCTTCCGCGGTAGTGAGACCCCCCGGTTTGGTAACCAAGAGGTCGGAAACGGCCATGAGTTCGGGAATATTTTCCGTCCAGCCAAACAGATGCAGGTCCATAGCCACCCGCCCCCGCAGCAATTCCAGTCGGTGGCGAAGAAGACGGTCCCGCCCGGCTACTGCTAACACTTGCATGGGCGCGTTACAAAGTTCCAGGCTTGCTACCACGCTGTCGAGGGGAACGGGTCCCATGCCGCCCCCCATGACCAGAACCACAGGCCGGCGCACGTCCAGGCCTAACGCTTGCTTCAATTCATTCCGGTCAAAGGGCAAGCCAAACGCGGAGTCCACGGGAATGCCACAAAGCAAAACCCGGTTGGGCAAGACTCCCCATCCGATCAATTGCCCACGCGCCTCTTCGCTGGCCACGCAATAGGCATCGATCTCCGCTTGAACCCAGGGAGGCTCGGTCTGAAAATCCGTTTGCACCGCCAGTATGGGAGCGTTGAACCACCCTTCGCGGCGCCCCAGCGCTGCGATTTCCGCCGCTCCAACCTCCGTAACAATTACCAGTTGGGGGGCGAAGCTCTTGATCTGGCTTAGCACCTCCCGGCAACCGCGGCGGAAAAACCATTGGGGAGCCGTCGACCGTTGCAACGTACGCTGGCGGCGCTCAAACAGCCTTCGCCACAACCACGGGGCATTCCGCAACATCCACCAGTAGGGGTCCACATAGAGCCAGTGGAACCACCGGCGAGCGGAATCGAGAGCATCCACCAGTTTCACTTCCATGGGATCATTGCCGTCGCAAAGGGCACGTTGCACGGCCTCGGAAGCGCGCAGGTGTCCGGCGCCCACCCCCAGGGTCAAAATGCAAACGCGCTTCTGAATCATCAAAGGACTCCAAGAATAATTAAGATGGTAGAAGTTAGAAGCTAGGAGTTAGAAGGTCGAACTCCTAGCTTCTAACTTCTACCATCTGCCTCTATTCAAACCGGCGGACCAGCAAAACCGCATTCAGCCCGCCGAAGGCAAAGGAATTGGAAACTGCTATGCGCACGGGCATTTCCCGCGCTTGATTGGGGACGTAATCCAAATCGCACTCCGGGTCAGGGTGCGTGTAATTGGCGGTGGGGGGAACGATTCCCCGGTCGACGGCCTGGATTGTGGCCGCCAGTTCGACCGCTCCCGTCGAACCCATCACGTGCCCGTGCATCGATTTTGTCGAGCTGATGGCCAACTTGCGGGCATGATCCCGGAACACTTCTTTAATGACCTGCGTTTCCGTGACATCGTTCACGCGGGTGCCCGTGCCGTGAGCATTGATATAATCCACCTCTTGCGGATTGACTTCGGCTTCCGTCAGCGCCATGCGCACCGCGCGCGCCGGGCCGTCAATCGAGGGCTGGGTAATGTGGCTGGCGTCGGAACTCATGCCGAAGCCCGCAATCTCACCATAAATTCTGGCCCCGCGCTGCTTGGCGTGCTCAAGTTCCTCGAGCAGAAGCATCGCCGCTCCCTCGCCCATCACGAATCCCTCGCGGTCGGCCGAAAAGGGCCGGCAGGCCTTGCTGGGATCGCCATTGCCGGTGGCCAGGACTCGCACCGATTCCCACGAGCGGAGCATCCCGAAGGTGATCGGCGCTTCGGTTCCACCGGTCAACATCACATCGGCCATCCCGTATTTGATCAGGTGAAAGGCTTCCCCGATGGCGTGTCCGGAGGAAGAGCAAGCCGTGGCGGTGGTGAGCGCCGGGCCCTGCGCGCCAAACTCCATGCAGATCTGTGAGGTGGCCGCGTTGTGCATGATCTTGGGGATGGTAAAAGGATGCAGGCGCGTGGCTTGCTCCGCGAAAAGTTTGAAGTAGCCGGATTCGAACGTGGAGGCGCCGCCCATTCCGGTCCCCGTCACCACACCAAAGCGCGGCCGCTCCTCATCCCGCAGTTGGATGCCGCTGGAATCGACGGCTTCCTTGGCAGCGAGCAAGGCAAACTGACTAAAGCGGTCGAGCAAGTCGAGGCGTTTCGCCGGGAAATAATCCAGGGGATCATAATCAGGAACTTCCGCGGCGATCTGCACACTCAGCGGCGAAGGATCGAATTGCTGGATACGGCGTATCGCCGATCGCCCCTGCAGCAGTCTTTCAAAAAAACTGCCGGCATTCTTGCCGGTGGAGGCAAAGACTCCTATACCTGTGACGACGACTCTCCTCACGATGGGCCTCTCGAACTCCGCGGATTAGCTGGCAGTGGCGGAAGGCGCGCTTTGGGCCATCGCCACCAGGTCAGACACGTCTTTTCCTTCTATTACGCGCGTAAGGCTGTCCACCACTTGACGGACACTCCGCATGTTCTGGGCGACGGTGTCAGGGATATCCAGCTTATATTCCTCTTCCAATGCGAAAAGGATATTTACGCCGTCCAGCGAATCAATACCGAGCTCGGCAAAGGTCGAGTCCAGCGTAATCTTAGTCACGTCCAGGTGTTGCTCTCGCGCGATGATCTCGATAACTTTCTGTGAAACGTCCATTTTGGCTCCTTGTCCTTAGTTGAATGCCAGGCGTAGCTGCCTGCTCTCTACGAAGACATACCGATAGAATTGTGTGCCGCGAGCGCTGCTACCGTTTGCAGCAACTCCGTAATCTGAAATGGTTTCTCCAGCAGGGCATGCACACCCAACGCTTTCGCCGCTCTTTTCTCCGCGCCGCTCATGAAGGAAGACATCAGGATGATTTCGTGCTTGGAATTCTGTTGCCGTAGATTGCGCAGGAGTTCCAATCCGGTCTCTTTCGGCATTTGAAAGTCCGCGATGACAATGTGGTAATCGCCATCGCGGCTCAAGACCTCGCGTGCAGCCAAAGCGTCCGCCACTGCATGTGGCGCGTAGCCATTCGCCTCTAAAACTTCACACAAGAGGTTTCGGCTTTCCTGATCGTCATCAACTACTAGAATTTTGTTCATCGTTACTTGAGCACCAAGCCATGCTTACAGGCAATGTGGTGGCCAAATTGCTCGTATACCCATAACGTATTGGATTGATTAGGTCTTATTAATGAAGCTGGCGGTTGCGAAGGGGAATTCACGGAAATGACCATTTCTACATGTGGCATAATGCCACACGCCTGGCAACAAATGCCCGAAATTGCAAATAATGCCCAATGATTGTGCTGTTTTTCTCTGCGTATCTTCACTATAAACTGTTTAAAATGAATAAAATGACATGCCAACAAAAGTGGCACGCCGAGGTCTTTGCCTCATGAAATGCGCCCCAGATGGAAACTATTACGTGGAGGGGAGAAAGTCCCTAAGAGGGGCGAAGGTGTACCCCCGCTGGCGGGCGCCGGCGATAATGGCAGGTAAGGCCGAAACGGTGCGGGACCGGTCAACTTCTGTGGCAGGGCGGGTATCCCTCCCGTCGTGCAAGAGGATGACGGCGCCGGGCTTCAGTTCTTGCAAGGCAGCCTCGGTAATGCCCGGCACGTCTTTCTTCCAATCGTACCCGCTGGCGGACCATAGGATCAGGTGCATGCCCCTCTCCAGCAACGTTGGTACCAGCCCAAACCACCGCGCTCCATAGGGGGGGCGGAAGATATTGGGGCGGAAACCGACAACCTTCTCGATGATCGTTTGGGTGCGATCGATCTCCTCGGCGATCCGCCGCCGGGACTTGAAGTAAACAAACAGGTGCGAATAAGTGTGATTGCCGACCTCGTGCCCGTCGGCGACAATGCGGCGGAGCAAGTCGGGATGCTTTTCCACGTTCCGGCCGCAAACGAAAAATGTGGCAGGGACCTGGTGCTGCCGCAGGATCTCTAAAACCTGTCCGGTAAACGTCTCCGTAGGCCCGTCATCGAAAGTCAACGCTATGCGCTTGCCTTCCTGCGGGCCTCGGATCAGCACCGGGCGGAAGAAGGTGGATGAGGGATACGAGCAGGCCCACCAGAACCACAGGCCCAACGCCAGCACCGCCCCTGAAACTGTCGTCAATGTGATCGTGAGCATGGTCGGTCCCATGAAGAAAGCCGAGCAGGCACAGCGGGGACCTCTTTTGAAGGTCCGCGGCTCGGCTCCTATTGATAAGGAAAAGTCGCAGACCCACAAAACATGTCCGTGCCACACTTGCTCATAATAATCGCAGAAAGTTCAGCCCGGACTCAAGCGCCAGCATGGGGCTGTTGGTATAAGCGCTCACTTCATAGGGACAGCCAATCTTACATCCCTTGCAGAAGTCCCACAGAGTCGTTTCCTGCGCGATGATCTTCTTTGCCGTCTCCGATGCAAAGATCTCCTTTAGCGGCGCCTGCGATTTGTGCAGGGTGACGAACGCGCAGGGCAGGTGGATGGAGCCATCGGGCTTCATGGAGATGAGCTTGGAAGGATGGCGGCACGGGAACTTCGGCCCGAATCCGCCCTGGCGATAGAATGCATAGTAATGAGTATAGAAGCGGACATTCTTGGGATAAGACATGCGGAGTTCGCGCAGAAACGTTTCTACTGTATCGAGATCTTTGCCATGCAATTCCGAGTCGGGCAGCAGCTCCCCTTCGCGCATGACGTTGTGGACCGCCTCCGGGTGCATCACGAGGTGGCGTTGCTTGCAGAACTCCGCCAGTTCCGGGAGGTCGTAGAGGTTTTCCATATTCACGGCGGCGTTAATCTGCGTGGTAAAGGGCCGGCGCTTGGCCAGCACATGGTCAAGGTTCTCGATGATTCGGGGCAGGCCATCCACGCCGCGGCGCTTGGCAAAGCGCTTTACGTTGAGCGAGTCAATGGATACTTCCAGCATATCCAGCCGCGCCACGCCCTCCGCATATTTCTTGATCATCAGGCCGTTGGTGGGCATGGAGGTCCACATCCCTTTGTCCGCGGCGTAGGCGATGTAGTCGCAGGTGCTCGGGTTCAGCAGGGGTTCGCCACCGGAGAAGCTGAGGGCGAAAATTCCCATCTCGCAGAACTCGTCGATGCGCTTGAAAATGCGGTCGCGGGTGGCACGGGTCTGGAGGTCATTGAACTTCCCCTCTTCACCAAAGATGCAATACTCACAAAACATATTGCACATCAGGGTGGTTTCAAACATCACCATGTAGGGCAGCTTGAAGCCCGACCAGAGGTGTTTTGCAGCCGATCTAACGATATGCGAATACTTCATTCCATCTACACCTTTTCTGCGGATCACTTAACCGCCGTGGACACCGCTGCACGCCGCAGAATGGGCGCACAAGACCTTACGAACGCTTTGCGTTTTCGTCTGCCCTGCTGCAAAGGCCTGACATTCAGGATAATCGAATTTGCATTTCTCTGCTCGACTTTTCGCTCAGCATGAAAACAGGGAGAAGCTGGGAAGAACCGCATCATGCAGAACAGGTCCGGGCTTATCACTCAACAGAGGCGCCAGGATTAATTCGGGAAGCGTCTACTTCACTGGATACGGGCCTTGGGCCAACGTTTCGGCATGATAGCCCTTTGACCCGATAAGCCTGGCCAAAGGGCTTCTGATATCTTGGCCTACTTTGAGACGGTCAACGACGAACTGGAAATCATAAAGCGGTTGCCACCCCAGCTCGCGCCGGGCCCAGTCATTGACATAGACACGGTCAATGCTGGGATGCATTTTCCATCCACGGCGGTTGTACTCTGCCTCATAATCAGGAACCACCTGCCGCACCGTCAGCGGGGCATTGGCACGCAAGTCCTGCATATCGCCTGGGATAAAAGGCGTGGTGGCGCTGATAATATATCGCCGGAAACCTAGTTCCGACGCGTGCTGGGCGGCTAACAGATGGGCGTCAACAACGTCTGCAATGTCCACACGCCGGAAAAGATACTCATTCACCTTGAGGTTGTCATCCGCATAGGCGTCTCTCATGGCCTTGTCGTCGTCCTCTTCGGGGAAGAATCGCGAGGTCCTGAGAACGATGCCGGCCAGCCCGTGATTCCTGTGGAACAACTGGCAAAGATCCTCAGCCGCAGCCTTCGTGACGCCATAGATGTTTTTGGGGATTGGCGTGAGGTCTTCGGTCACCCAGACGGCGGAATCTCCGGGTGCCGGCACAAGGGCGTCGCCAAACACGCTTGTTGTGCTGGTGAAGACAAACGAACCGACGCCTGCTGTTACGGCTTCTTCCAGAAGATTGAGCGTGCCGGTGATGTTGGTATCGACAAAGTCCTGCCGCCTATGGATGGCCACATGAGGTTTGTGCAGCGCGGCCGTGTGAAAGACCACCTGCACACCGTCCATACAACGTCTGACCCAGGCGCGATTCGTAATCGAACCAACATGCGTGGTAAAGGGAAGATCCAGGATGTCAAGGCCGACCACCTCGTGCCCCGAGTCCCGCAACGTGCGGACCAATGCTTCGCCGAGGTGGCCGGAGCTCCCTGTGACCAATACCCTCATGATGAGTTGATTTTCACACCAGCAGCTTGAACTTCTCCGCCTTGCGGTACAGAGTGCGCCGGTCAATCCCCAAAATTTCCGCAGTTTTCACCTTATTGCCACCGGTCATCTTCAACACGTGCGCCATGTAGCGCCGCTCCAATTCTTCCAGGGGGGGGAGCTCCGCATAGAAATCCTCCAGTCGTTTGATCTCGCCGGTCTCGGCGCGCACCTTGTCCGGCAGGTCTTCCGGCACGATTACGCCCGTGCGGTTGAGCGCCACGGCGGATTCGAGCGCATTTTCAAGTTCGCGCACGTTTCCCGGCCAAGCGTAGGTCATCAGCTCGGAGAGCGCCTGTGGTGAAATGGAAAGAGCGTGCTCGCGCTCGCGGCCCATCTTCTTCAGGAAGTGCTCGACCAGCAGAGGGATATCTTCCAGGCGCTCGCGCAGCATCGGGATGTCAATCTCGATCACCCGCAAGCGGTAGTAAAGGTCCTGGCGGAACTTTCCTTCCTGCACGCATTCCGCAAGATGGCGGTTGCTCGCGGCGATGATGCGCACATCCACCTTGACGACATCATTGCTGCCGATGCGTCGCACTTCCTGTTCCTCCAGGGTGCGCAGTACTTTCACCTGGAGCGCCGGGCTCATCTCGCTGACTTCGTCCAGAAAAACCGTACCGCCACTCGCCTCCTCAAAAATTCCCCGCTTGTTTTCCGTTGCGCCGGTAAAGGAACCGCGCACGTGCCCGAAGAGTTCGGTTTCAAGCAAGGTCTCGGTAATCGCGCCGCAATTCACGGCGTAATATCGCTGCTCGGCACGTGGACCGTTGTAGTGAATCGCCTTCGCCACCAGTTCTTTTCCCGTCCCGCTGGCCCCATAAATCAGGACGGTGGAACGGGAGTCCGCCACCATGGCGATTTTCTTGTAAATTTCGAGCATTTTGGGGGAGTTTCCCACCAGGCTGGAGAGTTGCGCCTGGGTACCCAGTTGCCGCTTCAAGTTGCGATTCTCCCGCAACAGTTTACGATTCCCCAGCGCCCGCTGAACCTGCAACAGCACTTCATCAATCTTGAAGGGTTTGGAAATGTAATCGAAAGCGCCGGCCTTCACCGCTTCGATGGCGGTTTCCATAGAGCCGAACGCCGTGATCAGGATGACCTCCGACTCCGGCTGGACCAACTTATAGGCCCGCAGTACGTCCAAACCATTGAGATTCGTCCCCAGGCGCATGTCGCTGATGATGACATCGAATGATTCCCGCTGGCCGATTTCCATGGCTTCTTCGGCGCTGCCGGAAGTGTTGACGCCGTAGCCCTCTTCGCTCAGGACCTCCCGCAACAACTCACGCGTGTCCTCATCATCATCCACCACCAGAATGTGTGTGGGATTTTCCGTTTCCATCTCGTCACTTGTCACTAGACATTGAAGTCAGCGCCGGCGCTTCCAATTTCTCGCGGCAATCCAGCGGTAGCCGGATCGTAAACCTGGTTCCGTGGCCCGGCTCGCTCTCCGCATGGATGGTCCCGGCATGCTGGCGAACAATCTGGTCGCAAATAGCGAGCCCTAGCCCTGCGCCCGTCCCAATGCGCTTGGTGGTAAACATGGGATCGAAAATGTGCGCCAGGGTTTCCGGCGCCATCCCCGTGCCCGTGTCCGCAATGACCACTTCCACTTCCCGCGGCTCCTCCGGGGCGGGCCCCCGCAGTTTGATGCCAAGCTCTCCGCCACGTGGCATGGCATCGGCGCTGTTATTAATCAGGTTCAAGAACACCTGGTGCAGGTAGCCGGAATCACCATAAATCTTCACACAGTCTTTGGCCAAACTCGTTTGCACGCGGATTTTTCTCAAATCCAAAACCGGGGACGACAGCAGGACGGCATCTTCCAGCACGCGCCCCAGGTCCACCAACTCCAGCTTCAGTTCATATTTGCGCGTCCAGGAAAGCAATTGCCGCACGGTTCGTACGATGTTTTCCACTTGTTTTTCGATGACCAGCAGCCGCCGCGTGGTCGCCTCATCGTTGCTCTTGCGCCGCGCCAGCAACTGCACGTGCCCGGAGATGGAATTGAGGGGAGTACCGATTTCATGCGCCAGGCTGGCGGCAAGCTGTCCTGCCACTGCCAGGCGCTCCGAGCGGGCCAGGTTCCTCTGGGCCTCAAAAAGTTCCTCGTTGATTCGCCGCAATTCCTCGTTCTGGTGCGCCACCTCCCCGGTGGCCTCCTCCACTTTCCGGCCCAGCTCATTGCTGAAATTCTCGATGCGCCGCAGCATGCGGTTCAAGTGAGCGGCAAGCAACCCGATCTCATCCCAGCTCTGAAGCCGCGCCCGAACGTCGAGCTGCCCGCTTTCCGCCGTCTCCATCGCGCGGATCATTTCTTTTACCGGCCGCCGTACGGCGCGCAGGAAAAAGACGTGAATGACCAGGACCACCACGACGAAGCTCGCCCCCATCAGCAGCAGGTTCCGCAGCACCAGTTCCCAGGTGACGGCGTTCAGGCTGGATCGGGAAACGGTAAGTACCAGACAGCCGATGGGCTCGCCTTGCGCGCTGACGTTCGTGCTGATGATCCATGACCGGCTATCCTCAGTTTCAATACTTTCCTGCTCCTGATTCGGCCGGTAGAACTCGTTGTAGCTTTCCACATTGGGGATGTTGTCGAGCTCCAAATGCTGCCCGTGCGGATTGGTGGTGGCAACCAGGTGATGGGTCTGGCCATTCACGTAAACATCTGCCTGGATGATGCCGGGCAAATCGTGCTGCAATTGGCGTAGTGCTGGAACGAGAACCTCGGGCCTGGCCAGGGTGTCAGGGGCGGCAATCTGGTGAGCCGTCAATTGCGCCTGGGCCAGAGCCTTGCGGTAGAGTTCGCCTTCCACGGGATCCCGGGTCAGGAAAGTGGCGAGGAGGGTCGATACGGCAAGGACCACCATGACGGTGGCGGTAAAGATGACGATAATCTTGACCTGCAAGCTCAGGCGGTCAAACATCCCATTCACCCCAGGCATATTCAAACTACCATTGGTTATGACGGAAGGCAACCCGCGGCAGCTTGTGTGGTGCCGGTTGCGTCGGCCTAGAGGCCGGCGCGTGCCGTGTTCGGGAAAAGAGGAATATTGGACGATGTGCAACGGGAGGTGCCGGGCCAAAAGCCCGGCACCTGGAGTTCCTAGATTTGGAATCAGGCGTCTAATTCCCTCCGATACGGCTTCCGGCGCTCTTGAACTTACTGCCCTCGCACCCTTGGGGGAGAGGGTAGCTCGCCACCGGCGCCTTCATCAGCCGGGGCGAGACGGGTGGGGGGGTCTAAACTGCGGAGTCCGATACGGCCTTGAGCAAGTTTAGTCATTTTGGTACGAACCCCCTCACCCCCGCGACAAGCAGAACGTGGGGCCCCCTCCGCATTGCGGTCCCCCCTCTCCCCCAAGGGGGCGAGGGAAAATATAGAAACTCGAGGAGCCGGGCCAAAGCCCGGCACTACCCGGATGGTCAGAAAAGGTAGCGCCGGCCTTCACCTCAGCACGTTCTAACGTAAAGGTCAGCGCTCCGGAGTCTCATCATCTCTTGGCGGCAAGCTAACTCGGTGTCGCGCGGAGCTACCCCCAGAGGTGTACAACCGTCACTCTTCGCTCCATCCCTGCTGAGCTGTTCCACCGCGAAATCAAATGGCCAGGGACGCCGCACGCATTTCGGTGGGTATGCCATTATACGTCCACGAGGGTTGTTTCCCGCTGCCGTGCTGTCCGTACAGAATCTCGGGTTGACTCGGCGGACTCACCCGAAGCCACTGGTCGACTAAATACGCATTTCTTATAGCGCTGCGCGCGGGTGACAATCGGCAAGATCGAAAAAGGCGGACGCGCCTTCTGGGTGAGGGTGATAAAATCACGAGTGTTGGCGGGTTCAGGCGAGTAGGGCCAGCAGGCGCGAGTTCAACCCTCGCGGCGTGCGTTGGTTTCGGCGTCCTTTTCACATTGCTTGTGATGGTGCGGCCAATGGTTTGGAAGCTACGACAAACTGAGAACAGAAAGGGGAAAAAGCCTATGACCAACAACCATCGAAAGATGTTCGCTGACTGCCCTCTGGAGACAATCTGGGGCGTCGGGATCAGCGCTGCGTCGGCCACCCTACTGGCCTGAACCCGCCACCGAGCGAGCGTTCAGAACACCGGACGGGCCACGGGCAAGACGCTGTGACGGAGATTATGCGCGTATTCAGCAACCGGATACATACGATTACGATGCGCCGACCGCAGAAAACTGCCTCCTGACAGCCTTCCGGCTGAGGTAACGTGTTGCAGAGCGAGGGAACAATGGAACACACCAAATCCTTCCATCTTAAATGCTACCAAGATAAATTTCCGGGACCGCTTCCTCACTTTCTTTCTGGACCACACACGGCGCCTGAAGATGCAATATGCCACATTTGCAAGCACCCAATTAATCGCGGTGAAACGATGGTGGATGACCCAAGGGTGGAAGGTTCATAAGTCGTATGCTGCCGAGGATTTGACGGACTGGAAATTTGGGAAGTGGAGGCCTGACACACGTGGCAAACGAAAAGTCCGCTCCCTTGAAGAAGAAGCCCTATGCCGTAAAGGGGGAGTGGGGTCGCTTTGATCCGGCAGGGGAGAAACCTTACCAGGTGAGCCGTTCGGGTATCGACCGCTTCTTGGAATGCCCCCGATGTTTTTATCTTGAGAAGCGACTCGGCATCGCCCGGCCGGACGCGCCCGGCTACCCGATTAATAGCGCTATCGATGAGTTACTGAAGCGGGAATTTGACGTCTATCGTGCAAAAGGAGAGGCGCACCCACTCCTGAAACAGTACGGCATCGATGCGGTGCCTTTTGCGCACGCAGAACTCGACGCGTGGCGCGACTCGTTGCGGCGCGGCATTCAATATTTCCATAAGCCGAGCGGCCTCATCATCCGTGGTGGGATCGACGACGTATGGATAACGCCAAAGGGCATGCTTCATATAGTGGATTACAAGGCGACCTCCAAGAAGGGCGAGCCGAGCCTAGAGGACGGCTGGTATCGGCAGAGCTACAAACGGCAGATGGAAGTTTATCAATGGCTCTTCAGGAGGAACGGCTTCAAGGTTTCGGATGTCGGCTACTTCGTTTACACGAACGGCGACGCTGACAAGGAGGCGTTCAACGACAAAGTTGAGTTTAAGACCATCATCATTCCGTACGAAGGTGACGACCACTGGGTAGAAAAGACCATCGGGGATCTCGCGGAATGCCTCCGCGCGGACCGGATCCCCGCAAGCGACCCGCTGTGCCACTATTGCGGCTATATGAGTGCGCGGAACCGCGCGGAGAAATGACATGGGAAATTCAATAACGAAAATGCTTACAGAGGAGGAGATCGACGATATTCTTGAAGAGCGGACCCGCTAGTGCCCTCTTTGGGTCAAGGAAAAAGGGTCAAGGAGCGAACACTTTCCCGCCACAGCGAAAGCCGAAGTCGTAGCCGTCCGCGGCTGGATTGCTAAAGTCGCGCTCCGAGACGCGTACGGAGCTGGGATAGACGAGCCAGGACCCGCCACGCAGAACGCGGTACTGCCCGCTCGCCGGACCCATCGGGTCTTGCGACGGGCTGTTCTGGTAATAGTTCTGGTCAAAGCGGTCGTTCACCCACTCCCACACGTTCCCCAGCATGTCGTACAGCCCAAAACCGTTGGCACGCTTCTGGCCGACTTCATGCATGCCGTTGCCGTTTTCGTTCAAGCGCCTCCCATATTTAGCCCGGTCTTCATTCCAAATCCCAGTGCTGTCCAACCGTTCACGCCCACTGTTATCCGCGTACCAGGCAATTTCGTCCAGACCTCCATAACGCGCTCCGGTGCTCCCCGCTCGCGCCGCGTACTCCCATTCGGCTTCTGTCGGCAGCCGTCCCCCCGCCCAACTGCAATAGGCTTGGGCGTCATCCCTTGCCACATCGACAATCGGCATGGCCTCGTCGCCCCAACCAGGGTTGAGCAGCCTCCCGCTATGATTCGGCTCAGGTGGCAATTGCCGCCCCGTGGCTGCAGCGAAGCGTTTGTAAGCGCCCACCGTAACCTCCGTCTGCCCAATCCAAAAACCCTTGCTGATAGTCACCTCATGCGCCGGTTTCTCCCAATCTTTACACTCGTTATCCCCCGCCGAGCAACCCATCATGAACGTTCCAGGCGGAATCCACACGTACTTGAGCCCATCTTTCGGGTTCTCGCGCACTTTACCGGCAGCAGGTGCTGATATGACGCGCCGGGGCGGCTCTATTTGCGGTGAGGGAGGCTTGGGCGCGACCTCCCGCAGCGCGGCCAGGAGCTCCGCCGTGGCTCCGGCCCGGCGCAACTCGCTTTCAACCTTTGGTGTAATCTGAAAATCGATGCCCCGCTGCCGCGCCAGCACTGCAATTCGCTTGGGCGACACTGCACCCTTCAGAAGCCCGACGATGGCTTCCTTCGGGTAGGGCCGCGGCGAGACCCCCTGCGCCCAGACATTGACTGCGCAAGACAGAACACCGACAAGCAGAGCTACAGGCAGTGTGATTCGTCTTCGGAATGTCCGCCGCGGCAACATGCTGATGATTTCTCCTCTATTGGTTAAATTTCTGCTCCGCCGCCTTGGCAGTTTGCGCGTGCCGGAGGGCCTGGAGAAGCTGGACGTTTGACGGGTCCAGCTTCAGCCCATCTTGATATGCACTTATCGCCTCGTCATACTTACCACTTTCATAATAATTGTCGCCTTGCCTTTTCGCAGTTTCGGCTTCGGCCTGATTGACAGTTTCGACGGGAGTGTCTCGAGATACGGGGTACTTATCAATAATCACGTCACTCGGTGCGGTCGGGGCAGGAATTTCGACGGCCGGGCTGTG
>Ga0335085_10003153_pt1 | contig 29168 bp, 26 predicted proteins | sample Lox_Sample_45_FD_206712 | JGI IMG/M metagenome (GOLD analysis project Ga0335085, IMG submission 206712) | Soil microbial communities from Loxahatchee National Wildlife Refuge, Florida, United States - Lox_Sample_4.5 | ecosystem: Environmental > Terrestrial > Soil > Wetlands | place: USA... | reverse complement strand
CCGCCACAATATGGGGAAAGCGCGGGCCGCGCGCCCGCGCCAGCGGGCGTGGGATACTGCGGCCAGCGGATCACGAGAGGAGCAGCGCCCATGGCGGACCAGGTGGGAACGGACATCAAGTCCGGTACCCAGCCGGACGACGGCGCGCTCAGCGGGACAACGGTGGGCGGCACGGTCGCCGAGCCCGGCGCCCAGCCCGGGCACTACGAGGCGTTCCACGGCCGCGCGGTGTCCTGGGTGGCGGTCAGCATCATCATGGTGGGCTTCGTGGTGGGTGGCCTGGCACTGATCTTCGGGCCGACCTGGTGGCTGTTCTGGGTGGCGGTTGGCGTGGTCGTGGTCGGTGGCCTGATCGCCCTGTCCACCAACATCTTCGAAGACTGGTATTAGTCGGCGCGCAGCGCCGAGGCCCAGCCCGCACGGCCGGCTTGCCCGGCCTCGGCGCGAAGTGGCGATCGGGGGGTTCCGGGGGGTCGTCCCCCCGGATCAATACTGTCAGTACCCCTCACTAGGCTGCTCGTTTTGTGGTGAGCATTCTTCAGCCGGCCGCTGAGCTGTCGCTGTCCGCCGATGAGGCCCGGCTGATAACGCTCCGCGCCCAGGGCTTTCTCGGCGCGGACGGCCGCCGTGGTGGCGTCCCGGGCATGCTGCGCCGGGTCGGCGCGGTCCAGCTGGACACGATCAGCGTGCTGGCCCGGTCGCACGAACTGGTCGCGTACGCCCGGCTCGGCGCCGTGCCACGGCAGCGGATCGAGCGGGCCTACTGGCATCCCGGACGGCCAACCGCGTTCGAGTACTGGTCGCACGCGGCGTGCGTGCTGCCGATCGAGGAGTGGCCGTGGTACGCGTTCCGGCGGCGCGCGCTGCGGGCACGGGGCCAGCGCTGGCACCAGAGCCACGAGCGGACCTGCGCCGAGGTGCTGGCCCGGCTGCGCGCGGACGGCCCGCTCAACGCCACCCAGCTGGGCGGGGCCAAGGCCGGTGGCCCGTGGTGGGACTGGTCGGACACGAAGATCGCCGTCGAGTGGCTGCTGGATGTGGGCGAGGTGGTCTGCGTCCGCAGGGACGGCTGGCGCCGGGTGTATGACCTGCCCGGGCGGGTCCTGCCGGGCGAGCTGCGCAGCAGCGAGAAGACCGACGCGGAGTGCCTGGCCCACCTGGCCGGGGTGGCCGCACGCGCGCTCGGCGTGGCCACCCGGGCTGACCTGATCGACTATCACCGGCTGCGCTGGCTGACCAGCGGCCAGGCGGGGCACGCGGACCTGGCCGCCGATTCCGCGCTGGCCGCCGGGCTGACGCCGGTCACCGTCGAGGTGGCGGGCAAGCCGGTGCCCGGCTGGGCCGACCCGGCCGCGCTGGCCGCGCCGCCGCGCGGCCGGCACCGGGTGACCCTGCTCTCCCCGTTCGACTCGCTGCTGTGGGACCGCAAGCGGACCCGGCGGATGTTCGGCTTCGAGCACAGCCTGGAGGCCTATGTGCCCAAGGACAAGCGGGTGCACGGGTACTACGCGATGCCACTGCTGGCCCGGGGCCGGCTGCTCGGCCGGGTCGACCCGGTGCGCGAGGGCCAGACGCTGGTGGCCCGCCAGCTGTCCCTGGACTCCGCGGCGGCGGCCGGGCCGATGGCCCAGGCGCTGCGCGAGGCGGCCAGCTGGGTGGGCTGCTCCGCGGTCCAGGTCGGCCAGGTCAGCCCGCCGCACCTGGCGGAGCGGCTGCGCGCTGCCCTCAGCTGAACTCGATCAGCTTTTCCCGGACCGCGATCATGACCGCTTCCATCCGCGAGTGGATCTGGAGCTTCTCCAGGATGTTCCGCACGTGGTTCTTGACCGTGTTCTCCGAGATGAACAGTTCCTTGGCGATGTCCCGGTTGTTCATCCCCTTGGCCACCAGCTTGAGAACCTGCATCTCCCGGTCGGTCAGCTTGGGCGGGGGCACCTGCTCGGCGCGCTCCTCCTGGTCCCCCCGCTTGTTCAGCGCGGCGAACTCGGTGAGCAGCTTGGCCGCCATCGAGGGGTTGATCAGCGACTGCCCGCCATGCACGGCGCGGACCACATCCGCCACCTCGTCCAGCGGGATGTCCTTGAGCAGGTAGCCGCTGGCCCCGGCGCGGATGGCCTCGAAGAGGTCTTCCTCCTCGTCGCTGATCGTCAGCATGACGATCTTCGAGCTGGGCGCCACTTCCTTCATGGCCCGGCACGCTTCGATACCGCTGGACTTGGGCATCCGGATGTCCATCAGGACCACATCGGGCAGCGACTCACCCGCCTTCTGCACCGCCTCCGCACCGTCGCTGGCCTCACCGACCAGCTCGATGTCGTCCTCGGCGGCCAGCACCATCTCCAGGCCGCGGCGGAACAAGGCGTGATCATCCACGATGAGGGCGCGGATCGGCTCGGAGGCGGGGGAATCCACCGACCCCGAAGCCGCACCGGGATCTGTGGACACCGCGGGATCTCCGCGCATGGCACCTCCTATTGACCCTGCGTGCACTGCCGGCGCGGATGCCACCCGCCGCGATCAGTGCTCAAACTCTGGCGCAGCGGGGGCAGCCGCGCAAACCGGTGGCGCCGGTGACCGTGCGCCGGGCACGGCTCGGGGACCGGATACGTCCTACCGGGTAACTCGATTCTCCCCTACTCGCTGGTTCACGCCGACCGGGGAGCGGGACGGCTGGCGTGGCACCTCCTCGACCAGACGGATGACCCCATAGTCGTAGCCACGCCGCCGGTAGACCACGCTCGGCAGCCGGGTTGTCTCGTCCCGGAACAGGAAGAAGTCGTGCCCCACCAGTTCCATCTCGTGCAGCGCCCGGTCGATGCTCATCGGCGTCGCGTTGTGGAACTTCTCCCGCACGACCAGCGGGCCATCCCCTTCCATCGGGATCGGCACCACGGCGTCGAGCTGCACGTCTGTGTCCGGCCAGTGGTCCAGGCTGGCATCCGCGGCGGGGCCCGGCACCGCGCCGTCCGGCCCGCCGTCCAGGGCCGGGGCCTCCGGGGGCAGGCCGTCTGCCGCGGCGGCCGCCGCCGGGGCGGGCTCGGCGGGCACTCCGTGCCCGGGCTTGCGCGCCTTGCGCCGGTCACAGGCGCGGCGCATGTGCGTTTCCAGCTTGGCCGCCGCCCGGTCGAGGGCCTGGAAGCGGTCGTCAGCCGCCGCTTCCGCGCGGATCACCGGCCCACGCGAGTACACGGTCAGCTCGACCCGCTCCCGCTGCGCGGACTGGCGCGGGTTGCGCTCCAGGGTTACTTCCACATCGATGCTTATCGTCTTCTGATCGAGCTTCACGACCTTGCCAAGCTTGGCCGTCGCGTAGTCACGGAAGCGCTCCGGCACGCCCGTCCGCCGACCCCTGAAGATGATGTCCACGTGGGATACCCCCTTCGACCCTCAAATGTGGGTGGCACCCGTCCGGCCGACCTGGTCTTCGTCCCCACATCCGCCTGCTGAGGGATTCGCGGGCCTGTTGCCACGAAGGCCCTTCTCCCGGCCCGGGGGACACCTGATCCCCCGGCGGGGCAGGACTTACCTCTAAGCCGCACCGTGATCGGTCGACGACAAGTCGCCTTACGTGGGCCGTTTCGCCTGCGGCTGGCATCGGCTTGCCAGGCCGGGCACCCCGCTGCCGGGGTACCCCGCACGGCGCAACCACGGACCCGGACGGGTGCCATATGACGACGCTAGCCTGCCCAGGCCCGGATGTCAGGATCCCGGACTGTCTTCTTGGACACGTCGCGGCACCTGGGCCGATGCCGGACTGGGAGGAACCGCGACAGCCTGGCGGAAACCGCTGGACCCGTCACCCTGGGTAGGTCGCGTCCCGGCCGATCAGCGGGGTGCTCCACAGCTCGCCCAGGCCGGCGGCCCGGGCCAGCTGGCCGGTCTGCAGGCTGGCGAACAGGTTGTTGTGCGGCCCGGCCGCGGTAACCGAGATCATCCCCGCCTCGATGCTCTGGAATGTGGACCGGTTGCCGTTGACCGGCACCTCGAACAGCTGCGGCCCGCTGTCCGCCTGGTCCACCACCAGCAGGTGGTCGGCGTCGTACCAGCTCAGCGCCGTCGGCTCGGTCAGGTCGGCGCCCAGGGTGCCGGCGCTGGCCAGGCTCACCTGGTTGCCGCTGTGCACCACGGCGGCCAGCAGCACGTGCTGGCCGGCCCGGGTGGACACGATGAGCGCGACCCGCACCCCGTCCGGGGCCACCCGGAACGCGCTGATCTGCTGGATGCCGGGCGGCAGCGTCACGATGAGCGGCGGGCCGCCCTTGCCCGGGAGCATCCGGACCGCTGGCCGGCCGTGGATGCTGCCCGCGACCCACACGTTGTCCTGATGATCCCAGCTGACCGCGCTGACCTTCATGCCGGTGAGCCGGACGTGCAGGTCCCGGGCGGACGCGCTGGCATGCGACTGCGCGGCTGCGGCCAGGTCGCTGACGTACAGCGTGCCACCGGCCGCCGGGCCCGTCCCGGCCAGATAGTGCTGGTCGGGCGAGACCGCGATGCTGCTCAGCGGGATCTGGCTGGTGCCGGCCTGGCCGGGCACCGGCTGGCTGGTGCCGCTGCGGGCGGGCAGCACCCGGGCCGCGCCGTTCGAGGTCAGGAAGTAGAGGCTCTGGCGCCCGGACGGCGGCTGCAGGCACGGCTGCGGGTAGTTGGACCGGTCCTGCACCGCACTGGCACTGCCCGGCGGTTTCCAGGCCCGGCCGTTGACTTCAAGCTTCACCGCCTGGATGGTCCGCGAGCCATACGAAGTGCTGGTCAGCGTCCAGACCAGCTGCGCGGACATCTCGGCCAGCGTGGCCGGGTCCGCGGCCGTCCTGGGCATGATCAGGTCGACGATGGCGGTTTTGCTGCCTGGCGGGATCTGCACCCGGACGGAGCGGCTGCCCGCCGGGAACCCCGAATACGCGGCGCTCTCCAGCCAGCCCTGCGGCTCGGCCAGCAGCGCGTTGACCAGCACGGTGGCCGGGTCAGCCGTGTTGACCGGCAGGAACACCGGATCCGGCACCAGGTTCTTGTAGGACGGGTCGAAGTAGTACAGGTTCCGCGGCTGATAGGCGAGCTGGAAGAAGTCCTTGCTGAGCAGCAGCTCACGGGACACCCGGCCGGTTCCGGGCAGGCTGTCGATCCGCCACTGGTGGCCCACCATCTTGAGGCCAAAGCTCTGGGTCAGCGGTTTCTGCCCATCCGGGGCCGGGATGTACTGGCCGGTCGAGTTCACCGCACCCAGTTCCTTGGCCGTGATCTCGACGATCTCGGTCTTCGAGTTCAGCTGGGGAGGCAGCTCCGGGGACACGTCCGGGGGCGAGGCGATCACAGTGACCGCCGGGCCGGGCCCGGGCTGCCACGACGCGCTGGCCGCCGCGGTCAGGTACTGCCGGGCGATCGCGTGATCCTCGGTGAAGTCCGAACTGGCCACGATGAAGTTCAGCACCATCTGGCTCGGGGACCAGCCTGGCTGGGGCGGGCTCATGATCTGCCCGCAGCACCGGGTGCCCTGCTGCTGGCCGCCCACGCTGGCAGGCAGCTTGGTGGACTGCAGCGGCCCGCTGACCGGCACCTCGGCGCAGCCCGCCACCATGGCCAGCGCGGCCAGGGGGACCACCAGCCAGCGCAGCTGCGGGGGCCGCCTAGCCATGAGCGGGGCCGGTGCTGGCCGGGCCGTCCTGGTCGGTGACGGCGAAGCCCGCGCCGGGCTGGGGCGGCGGGATGGCGTCGTCCAGATGCAGCACCAGGGGGGAGCCGATCAGCTCCGGCCCGGGCTCCGCTTCGTCCGGGCCGAGCGGCAGCGGCGACCCGATCAGCTGCTCCCCGCAGACCCGGGGCAGGGTGAGCCGGAAGACCGAGCCCTTGGCATGCTCGCCCCAGGCCTGCAGCCAGCCGTTGTGCAGCCGGGCGTCCTCCAGGGCGATGGCCAGGCCGAGCCCGGTGCCGCCGGTGGTGCGGGCCCGGGCCGGGTCGGCCCGCCAGAACCGGTCGAACACCAGCTGGGCCTCGTTCGGCCCGAAGCCGCAGCCGTGATCGCGGACGGCAACAGCCACCGCGTCGCGGTCCCCGGCCACGGTCACCACCACGTCCCGGCCCTCGCCGTGCTCGACCGCGTTGTCCAGCAGGTTGCGCAGGATCCGCTCGACGCGGCGCCGGTCCACCTCGGCGACGCACGGCTCGGCGGGCAGCCGGAAGTCGATCCGGGTGCCGCGCCGCGCGGCCAGCTGCTCGGCGTCGGCCGCAGCCCGCCGGACCAGGTCGCACACGTCGGCCGACTCGGCGTCGAGGGTGGCCGCGTTGGCGTCGTACCGGCTGATCTCGAGCAGGTCGGCGAGCAGCGACTCGAACCGCTCCAGCTGGCCTTCGAGCATTTCCGCGGACGGGGCCGCGGCCGGCAGCAGGTCGTCGCGCGCCGCGAACAGCACGTCCGCCGCGATCCGGATCGTGGTCAGCGGGGTGCGCAGCTCGTGCGACACGTCCGAGACGAACTGCCGCTGCACCTGGGACAGCTCCTCCAGCTCGTGCAGTTTCTCCTGCAGGCTGGCGGCCATGTCATTGAACGACCTGGCCAGCGCGGCCAGGTCGTCGGTGCCGCGGACCGGCATCCGCTGCTCGAGCTGGCCGTCGGACAGCCGCTTGGCCGCCTCGGCCGCCTCCCGGATCGGCACGACTACCCACCGGGTGACCAGCGAGACGATGCCGACCAGCAGCACGACCAGAGCCAGCCCGCCACCCAGCATGGCCCGCTGCACCAGGGCCAGCGTCTGCTGCTGCTGTTCCATCGGGAACAGGTAGTAGAGCTGGTAGCGCGGGCTGATCACACCGCCGATGGCCAGCCCGGGAACCGGCCCCCGGCCATGCTGGTAGCTCATCTGGGTAGGCGTGGACACCAGATCGTCGGTGCGGCCCTTCTGCTGCTCCTGGGTCACGCTGTCGATCAGCTTCTTGGGCAGGCTGTCCGGATTGAGATTCGTGTTGCCGTACTCACCGCGGAGCGCGGAGCTGTCCGAGCTCTGGGTCACGATGAACACGTCGAACGTGTCCCCCGGCCCGCTCAGGCCCTGCAGGTCGCGAGTCAGCTGGATCATGGCCTTCGACTGGTCCCCGGCCGAGCCCTCCAGGCCCGCGTCGTTCTTGGCCGTGATCAGGCCCTCGCTGATCTGGTGGGCCGCCGCGGTCCGGGTGCTGTTCAGCAGGCCGCTGGCGATCTGCTGGACCAGGAAGAAGCCGAGCACGGTCGCCACCACCACGCAGATGACCAAGGTGGTAGCGACCACCCGCAGCTGCAGCGAGCGATGCCAGCGGCGGCGCAGCCGTCCCGCCAGCAGCCGGGCCCGGCGCCGGGCGGCGCGGAGGGCCGGGCGGGCCTGCGGCGGCAGCCGCCGTGCCGCCCGCCGCACCAGCAAGTTCAGCCGGGAGCTGCCGGCCGGCGAGTCCCGGCGCGGACCGCGTCCCGCCTCGCTGCTGCTCGCTACCCCCTCCATGGCCCTTCTCCACGCTGTGGTACCTGCCGGGTCGCGGCGGGCCGGCCCCTGGTCAGGCAGGCCCTGCTTTGTAGCCCACGCCGCGTACCGTCACCACGATCTCCGGGTGCTCCGGGTCCTTCTCGATCTTCGCGCGCAGACGCTGCACGTGCACGTTGACCAGCCGGGTATCCGCGGCGTGCCGGTAGCCCCACACCTGCTCCAGCAGCACTTCCCGGGTGAACACCTGGCGGGGCTTGCGGGCCAGCGCGACCAGCAGGTCGAACTCGAGCGGGGTGAGGCTGACCGGCCGGCCGTTGCGCTTCACCGAATGCCCGGCTACGTCGATCTCGACGTCGACGATCTGCAGCATCTCCGGCGCCGGGTCGTCGGTGCGGCGCAGCCTGGCCCGGACCCGGGCGATCAGTTCTTTGGACTTGAACGGCTTGACGATGTAGTCGTCAGCCCCGGACTCCAGCCCCAGCACCACATCGACAGTGTCGCTCTTCGCGGTGAGCATGACGATAGGCACGCCAGATTCGGTGCGGATCTGGCGGCATACGTCGATACCGTCAGCACCCGGCAGCATCAGGTCGAGCAGGACGAGGTCGGGATGGGTATCCCGGAATACCTCCATGGCCTTGTCCCCGTCGGCGACGAAGGTGGGCTCAAAGCCCTCGCCGCGGAGCATGATGCCGAGCATCTCGGACAGGGCAGCGTCGTCATCGACGACGAGCACACGACCTTTCATGGGCCTCATAGTTCCACGGAAACGTCAGGGACGGCACTCTTCCGCTGGGCGGAAAGATCGCCTAGCACACGCAGGGTACCGCTGTTCACCGGCTGAGCAACACCACGCTCTGTCACCAGAGCTGTGATCAGGCCACCCGGAGTAACGTCGAACGCGGGGTTGTACCCCGGGCTGCCGGCCGGCGCGATGGCCTGCCCGGCCAGCGTGGTGACCTCATCCGCCGGGCGGTGCTCGACCACGATCCCGCCCCCGTCGGCGGTGCCGAAGTCGATCGTGGATACCGGGGCCACCACCACGAACGGCACCGAATGATGCCGGGCCAGCACGGCCAGGCCATAGGTGCCGACCTTGTTGGCCACGCTGCCATCGGCGGCGATCCGGTCCGCGCCGGTGAGCACCACATCGACCGCGCCGCTGGCCAGCAGCCCGGCCGCGGCCGCGTCGGGCAGCACCGCGTAGTCGATGCCCGCCCGCCGGGCCTCCCAGGCGGTGAGCCGGGCGCCCTGCAGCAGCGGGCGGGTCTCGTCCACCCACAGCTTGGCCAGCCGCCCCGCGCGGTGCGCGGCCAGGATCACCGCGAACGCGGTGCCCTCCCCCGAGGACACCAGCGCGCCGGTGTTGCAGTGCGTCAGCACCCGGCCACCAGCCGGGATCAGCGGCAGCCCATGGACGGCCATGGCCGCGCTCGCCGCGGCTTCATCAGCCGCGATGGCCTGCGCGGCGGCCAGGGCCGCGGTGGCGCACTGGCGTTCGGAATCGGGATCGTTGGCCTGTCGCGCCGCCTGGTACGCGGCGAGAGCCCGGCCGGTGCCCCAAGCCAGGTTCACGGCGGTGGGCCGGGCCGCGGCCAGCGCGCGCGCCGCGTCGGCCACGTCCTCGCCGCGGTGCGCGGCCAGCGCCACGCCGAACGCGCCGGCCAGGCCCAGCGCGGGGGCGCCGCGGATGACCAGGCGGCGGATGGCGTCGATCAGCTCGGGCACGGTGGCGCAGATGACCACCTGCTCCTCGGCCGGCAGCCGGGTCTGGTCGAGCAGCGCGATGGCAGGGCCCTGGCCGCCGCCGAGCCAGCGCAGCGTCGGCACGTCCATAGGCTGAGTCTGCCCGGGTCAGGGCCGCCGGTCGACCGGGCCCCGGGGCCGGTTCCGCTACCGCGCCTTCATGCCTGGCCTGCTTCGTGCGAGTATGGGCGCCAGCGAGGCGAGGGGCGCCCACTCGGCAGCGAGCAGTCCGGCGGCGAGGCGCCGCGCGGCAGGCGCAGCGGCAGCGCCGCGAGGGAGAACCATGACAGACAGTCCGTCGTCCGACACGCCAGGGGACGGGCCGCCAGCGCCGCCGCAGCCATGGTTCCCGCCCGCCGACCTGGGCGCAGCCGGCCCGCCGCCGCCCGGCAGCACCACGCCGCCACCAGGCCAGCCCGGGTACAGCCAGCCCGGTTACGGGCCGCCCGGACATGGGCAGGCCGGATACGGGCAGGCCGGATACGGGCAGCCGGGGCCCTGGCAGCAGGGCTACGGGCCGCCACCGCCGGGCCCGGGACCCCGCTACGGCGACTCCGCTCCCAAACCCGGGGTGATCCCGCTCCGCCCGCTCGGGCTGGGCGAGATCCTCGACGGCTCGTTCGCGACCATCCGCCGCAACCCCAAGGCCACCCTGGGCATCGCCGCCATCATCATGACGATCTCGGCGGTCATCACCAGCTCGCTGACGGTGAGCCTGATCAACCTGCCCAGCCCGGGCCAGAACCTGTCCTCGCAGCAGGCCGAGCACCTGCTCGGCCAGATCTTCGCCGAAGCGCTGCCGGTGCTGGGCGTGACCGTGCTGCTGACCATCATCGTGCAGGCCGTGCTGGCCGGGCTGCTCGCGCCGGTCATCGCCCGGGAGGTCAGCGGCCAGCGGATCAGCGCCGGGGCGGCCTGGCGGGCCGCGGCGCCGCGGCTGCCCAGCGTGCTGCTGGCCACGCTGCTGGTGCTGCTGGCCGGGCTGGGCCCGCTGCTGGCCCTGGGGCTCATCCTGCTGATCGGGCTCGCGGCCGGCGCGCCCCCGGCGGCCTACGCCATCATCGGCGTGCCCGGCCTTTTCGTGGCGGTCTGGCTCGGCATCTGGTTCTCGGTCAGGTTCAGCCTGGCCACCCCGGTGGTCGTGCTGGAACGGGAGCGAGCGGGCGCGGCCCTGGCCCGGTCCTGGCGGCTGGTACGGCGCAGCTCCTGGCGGGTATTCGGCATCTTGCTGCTGACCAGCATCATCGTCGCGGTGGCGGGGGCTATCCTGCAGCTCCCGTTCAGCTTCCTGAGCACGCTGTTCGGTGGCGCCACCGGGTTTTCGGCGGCCACGGTCATCGCCGTGCTCGGCGCGATCGCGGCCGGAACGGTGACCCGCCCGATCAGCGCGGCCGTCACCGTGCTGCTCTACGTGGACATGCGAATGCGCAAAGAAGGGCTGGACCTCGGGCTGCGCACCGCGGCCGGCGGCGGGCCGCTGGCCGACAGCGACTTCGCTGCCGCGTGGCAGCCACCCCGGGCCGGCGAGCCGGCCGCGGCCGCACCGCCGGGGACCCCACCGACCGCTGCGGGCGCGCCGCCGCCGTGGTGAATCCGCCCCTGCTGGGCACCGGCGGCAGCCCCCTGGTCAGCCGCCGGACCGGTCAGGAACTGGCCCGCAGCGAGCTGTCCAAGGCCATCTACCACCCGCACGAGTCACTGGCCCACCGGCTGCCGGACGCGATCAGCCGGCTGCTGAACGACCTGTACACGGCGGGCCAGTCGTTCCCGGGCGGCTGGTGGTCGGTGGTGGCGCTGGCCGCGCTGACCGCGCTGGCGGTGAGCCTGGTGCTGGCCCGGCTGGGCCCGCTGGCCCGCGCCCACCGCGAACCTGGCCCGCTGGCCACCGGCGGGGCGCCGCTCAGCGCGGCCGATCACCGGCGGCGGGCGGCCGGCCTGGCCGGCGCGGGCAACTATGCCGAGGCGATCCTGGAAGCCGTCCGCGGGATGGCCCGGCAGCTCGAGGAGCACGGCGTGCTCAGCCCCCGGCTGGGCCGGACCGCGGACGAGATCGCCGTCGAGGCCGGGCTGGCGCTGCCCGCTGAGGCGGCCGCGCTGCAGGACGCGGCCCGGCTGTTCGACGACATCTGCTACGGCGAGCGCCCCGGCACCGCCGCCGGCTACGCCCAGGTGCGCGACCTGGACACCCGCCTCCAGTCCGCCCGCCCCGCCCAGCCCAGCACCAGTGGTGCGGCATGACCCCGCCGAGACTACGCAGGCCGAGGGCGATCTTCGTGGTCGTGGGCGCGGTCTTGCTGGGCGGGATCCTGGTCGCGCTGCTCACCCCGCCCCGGCCGCCGTCCGGCTACCTGAACCCGGCCAGCCCGGGCGCGCAGGGCACCCGGGCGCTGGCCCAGATCCTCGGCCGCCGCGGCCAGCCGGTCACCGCGGTGACCAGCGCCGCCGCCGCCCGGGAGGCGGTACAGGACGCGGCGGGCCAGCACCCCGGGCTCGTCCTGACCAGCCCGTACCTGCTCACCCCGGGCCAGCTGACCAGCCTGGTCAGGCTGCACACCAACCTGCTGGTGGTCGAGCCGGACAGCCGGAGCCTGGCCGCGCTGGCCCGGCTGCCTGCGGCCCCGGCCCCGGCCCCGGGCGGGACGGCCCAGCCGGGCCCTGCGGCCAGCCCGGGCACCCAGGTGGCCGGGGCCGCGGCCCAGCGGCCGGCCGGCCCGGGCTGCCCGCTCCCGGCCGCGCAGGCCGCCGGGAACGCGCTCATGGGCGGGGTGCTGCTGCGCGACACCGCGGCCGGCGCCTGGCAGTGCTACCGGGTGGACGGCCATCCCACACTGGTGCGCTACCAGTCGGCGGGCCGGTCGGTCACCCTGCTAGGCAGCAGCGCGCCGCTGAGCAACGCCACCCTGGCCAGCCACGGTGACGCCGCCCTGGCGCTGAACCTGCTGGCGGGCAGCCGCCAGATCATCTGGCTGGTACCCAGCCCGGCGGCGGCCCCCGCGGCCGGGCCGGCGCCGCCGAAATCGCTGCTGCAGGAGATCCCCGGCCCGGCCTACCTGGTCACGCTGCAGGTGTTCCTGGCCGTCGTGCTGACCGCGCTGTGGCGGATGCGGCGGCTCGGCCCGCTGGTCACCGAGCCTCTCCCGGTCATCGTGCGGGCCTCGGAAACCGTGGAAGGCCACGGCCGACTGTACCGCTCCCGGCACTCCCGCGACCGGGCCGCCAGCGTGCTGCGCACCGCGGCCGTGCGCCGGATCACCGCCCGGCTGGCACTGCCCGCGACCGCGGATCCAGACACGGTCTGTGCCGCGGTGTCCGCACGAACCGGCCGCGAGCCGGCCAGACTGCGGGAAGTCCTTTTCGGGCCGGTCCCGCGGGACGACACCGCGCTGGTCGCGCTGGGCCGTGATATCGATGCAGTTGAGGAAGAGGTACGGACGCATTGACCGCCGAATACCCACCCGCCACCGGGCTGGCTGATCTCCCGGGCCATGGCGCCGCCGGCGCCGGCCCTGATGCCGTGCGCGGCGCGCTCGAAGCGGTCCGCGCCGAGGTCGGCAAGGCCATCATCGGCCAGGACGCCGTGCTGACCGGCGTGGTCATCGGCCTGCTGTGCCGGGGTCATGTGCTGCTCGAAGGCGTGCCCGGGGTGGCCAAGACCCTGCTGGTGCGCTCGCTGGCGGCCGCGCTGGCGCTGCGCAGCACCCGGGTGCAGTTCACCCCGGACCTGATGCCCGGGGACATCACCGGGTCACTGATCTACGACGCGAAGACGGCGCTGTTCCAGTTCCGCGAGGGACCGGTGTTCACCAACCTGCTGCTGGCCGACGAGATCAACCGGACGCCACCCAAGACGCAGGCCGCGCTGCTGGAGGCGATGGAGGAGCGGCAGGTCTCGGTGGAGGGCACGCCGCGGCCGCTGCCCGAGCCATTCCTGGTGGCGGCCACCCAGAACCCGATCGAGTACGAAGGCACCTACCCGCTGCCCGAGGCGCAGCTGGACCGGTTCCTGGTCAAGCTGGCCGTCGGGCTGCCGGAACGGGACGAGGAGATCGGCATCCTGGCCCGGCACGCGGCCGGTTTCGACCCGGGCGACCTGGCCGCCACCGGGATCAGGCCGGTGGCCGGGGCGGCCGAGCTGGCCGCGGCCACGGCCGCGGTCCGCAACGTCCGGGTGGCCAGCGACGTGGCCGGCTACATCGTGGACCTGTGCCGGGCCACCCGGCAGTCCCCGGCCCTGCGGCTCGGGGTCTCCCCCCGCGGCGCGACCGCGCTGCAGGCGACCAGCCGGGCCTGGGCCTGGCTGGCGGGCCGCGACTACGTCACCCCGGACGACGTGAAAGCGCTGGCCCGGCCGACGCTGCGGCACCGGGTCCAGCTGCGGCCCGAGGCGGAACTGGAGGGCGCGACGCCGGACGGCGTGCTTGAGTCGGTGCTCGCGTCCGTGCCGGTGCCCCGGTAACCACGCCATGTCCCTGACCGGGCGGGCGGCACTGGCTGCGCTGGCGGGCGCGCTGCTGGTGCTGGCGTTCCGTACCGTGGGCGCTCTGCTGGCGGTGAACCTGCTGCTGGCCGCGGCCATCGTCGCGGACCTGGTGCTGGCGGCCAGCGCGCGGCGGCTACGGATCACCCGGTCCGGTGACACCCGGGTGCTGCTCGGCGAGACGGCCACCGTCACCGTGACCGTGCGCAATCCGGGCCGGCGGCCGCTGCGGGCCACGGTGCGGGCGGCCTGGCCGCCGAGCGCACACGCCGTGCCCGGCCGGGCCGCGTTGCGGGTTCCGGGGCGCGGGCAGGGCTCGGTGACCAGCGCGCTGACCCCGGACCGGCGCGGCGACAAGCTGTCCACCGCGGTCATCGTCCGCTCCTACGGCCCGATCGGGCTGGCCGCCCGGCAGCGCCGGCACGCCGCAACCTGGTCCGTCCGGGTGCTGCCGCCGTTCCGCAGCCGGCGGCACCTGGGCGAGAAGCTGGCCCAGTTGCGCCAGCTCGAGGGGCAGCACCGGTCGCTGCTGCGCGGGCCGGGCACCGAGTTCGACTCGCTGCGGGAGTACGTGCAGGGCGACGACGTCCGGTCCATCGACTGGCGGGCGGTGGCCCGCCGCGGCGACGTGATGGTCCGCACCTGGCGGCCGGAACGGGACCGCCGGATCCTGATCGTGCTGGACACCGGCCGGACCGCGGCGGGCCGGGTGGCCGGGATCCCGCGGCTGGACGCGTCGATGGACGCGATCCTGCTGCTCACCGCGCTGGCCACCCGGGCCGGGGACCAGGTCGACCTGATCGCGTTCGACCGGCGGCTGCGGGCCCGGGTGCTCGGCGCCCCGCGGTCGTCCGTGCTGGCTTCGGTGACGGCGGCGCTGGCGCCGCTGGACGCCGAGCTGACCGAGACCGACACCGCGGCGCTGGCCAGCGCGGTGCTCACCGTGGCCCGCCGCCGCTGCCTGGTCGTGCTGCTCGCCGACCTGAACCCGGTGGTGATCGAGGAAGGGCTGCTGCCCCGGCTGAGCACGCTGGTAGCACGGAACCAGATCATGATCGCGGCGGTGGCCGACCCCCGGCTGACCGAGCTGGCGGCGGCCCGCGGCGATGCGGACCGGGTGTACGGCGCGGCCGCGGCCGAGACCGCGCTGGCCCAGCGGGAGCGGATCACCGCGCTGCTGGGGCGGCAGGGCGTGCAGGTGGTGGACGCGCCGCCGGACCGGATGCCCGCCGCCCTGGCCGACGCCTACCTGGCGCTCAAGGCGGCCGGCCGGCTGTGAACAGTGCCCTCTTTGCGGTCAGCCGGCCACGGGCGCGGTATCCGGCGCGTGCTCCATGTCCGCGGTCCGGCCGGCCACCGCGGCGCGCCTGCCGAGCAGCAGGACGTAGCTGAGGAACGCCGCCTCGGCCACCGCCCCGATGCCGATCCGGGCCCACGACGGCAGCGGCGACGGCGTGACGAACGCCTCGATCACCCCGGAGACCAGCAGCACGACGATCAGCCCCAGCGCGATTGTCAGCGCGCTGCGCCCCTCCTCGGCCAGGGCCCGCCCGCGGGGCCGCGGACCAGGGTCGATGACGCACCAGCCGAGCCGCAGCCCGGCCGCCGCGGCCAGGAACACCGCGCTGAGCTCCAGCATCCCGTGCGGCAGGATCAGGGTAAAGAACAGGCCGCCCTTGCCGTGGGCGACCATCAGACCGCCCTGGACGCCCACGTTGGCCGCGTTCTCGAACAGCACCAGCAGCGTGGGCAGCCCGAGCAGCACGCCGAACACCAGCGACTCGGCGGCCACCCACACGTTGTTCGTCCACACCTTGGCCGCGAACGAGGTGGCCGCGTACTGCGAGTAGTAGTTCCGGAACTCGTGGTTCACCAGGTCACGGACCTCGGCCCGGGGCAGCAGCGCGGCCTGCACGCCGGGGTTGCGGGCCACCCACCAGCCCAGCAGCACGCCCACCAGGACGGAACCGCCCGCCGTGCCCGCCCACCACCAGCGCAGCCGGTAGGCCATGACCGGAAACGAGACCACCGCGAACCTGGCCATCACGGACCAGGCCGGCGTGTGCGCGCCGGTCACCGCGGTCCGGGCCTGGGCGACCTGGCTGGACAGCCGGGCCACCAGCACCGGGTCGTGCCCGGCCGAGCGCAGCGTGGACAGGTGGGTGGTGGTCCGCTGGTACAGCGTGACCAGTTCGTCCACCTCATCGCCGGTCAGCCGGCGCCGCCGCCGGACCAGCGCGTCGAGCCGGGCCCAGTCGGCCTGGTGCGCGGCCACGTACGCGTCGACGTCCACCCCTGGAGGGTAACGGGGCGGCGGCCCGTGCCGGGACGCTGGCTGCGGCTACCCTTGTGCCGGAATCGACCGGACTGGGGAAATACGTGGCCGAGGTAGTCACTGGCGAGGCCGTGGTCATCGATGTGCCATGCGCCCGGTTTCCCAGCCGTGCCGTAGCGCTGGCCATCGACCTGCTGGTCCAGCTGGTGCTGTTGCTCGTGCTGTCCGGGGTGGCCGTCGCGGCCGCGGCGGGCGGCGCGCTCAACGCGGCCGCCGTGGCCGCGCTCGGGCTGAGCGTGTTCGTGCTGGTCGTGGTGGGCTACCCGGCCACCATGGAGACGCTGACTCGCGGCCGGTCGCTGGGCAAGCTGGCCCTGGGCCTGCGGGTGGTCAGCGACGACGGCGGCCCGGAGCGGTTCCGCCAGGCGCTGATGCGGGCCCTGCTGGCGGTGCTGGAGATCTGGCTGACCCTGGGCTTCCTGGCCCTGGTCACCTCGCTGCTGTCGGCCAGCGGGAAGCGGCTCGGCGACATCTGGGCCGGCACGTTCGTGATCACTGAGCGGATGCCCCAGCCGCGCGGGGCGGCCAACGCGCTGCCCACGATGCCGCCCGCGCTGGCGGGCTGGGCGGCCACGCTCCAGCTGTCCGGGCTGGACGACGTCACGGCGGAAACCGCCCGCCAGTACCTGAGCCGGTATTACACGCTGACCCCGGCGGCCCGCACCGACTTCGGCCAGCGGATCGCGGCCGCGGTGGCGGCCCAGGTCAGCCCGGCCGCGCCGCCGGGCACCACGCCGCCCGACTATCTGGGCGCGGTGCTGGCCGAGCGGCGCGTGCGGGAGCAGGCCCGGATGATGGGCCGGGTTACCCTGGGTGACAGCGGCCCGGCGACGGCGGCACCGCCCAGCCCGGGCCCGCCCGGACCAGTCCAGCCTGGACCTGACCAGCCCAGCTCTGATCAGCCCGGGCCTGACCAGCCCAGCCCGGTCCGGCCCGGTCCTGACCAGCCCGGCGGGCCGCCCGCGCGTCCCGCGGGCCGCCCAGGAGGGTTCCTTCCGCCCAGATGACCAGATGACCAGATGACCAGCCCAGCCCGATGACTGGCACATAAGCATGAGTAACGGGGCAAGCACGACGCGGTGGCGGCGGATCACGGTCGTGGCGATCTTGGTGGCCGGCCTGGCCGCGATCATCATCACCAACGAGCACATCCTGCTCGAGTCGCTGCACACGCTGGCCCACCTGAACTGGTGGTGGGTGCTGGCCGCGCTGGTGGCCGAGGCGATCTCGCTGACCGCGTTCGGCGTCAGCCGGGTCATCCTGCTGCGGGCCGAGGGCGACCAGGCCACGCTGGGCACGGTCATGTCGATCACCTACGCGGGCAACGCGCTGTCCATGGCGGTCCCGTTCGCCGGCGCCCAGCTGGCCGCGGTGTTCTCCTACAAGCAGCTGCGCGGCCGCGGCCTCGGCCCGGCCATCACCAGCTGGGCGCTGGCCGTGTCGGCCATCGTGTCCTCGGCCGCGCTGGCCCTGGTCCTGCTGGCCGGGGCGTTCCTCGGCGGCCAGCCCGCCGCGACGCTGGCCGGGCTGATCGGCGCGGCGGTGTTCCTGGTCCCCGGCGTCACCGTGCTGCTCGCGCTGCGCTACCAGGCCGCCCGGGCCTGGATCCACCGCACCCTGGCCGTGCTGCTGCGCCCGCTGCACCGCCGCTGGGGCAAGTCGTGGATGGAGCCGGCCGCGCTGGAGGAGTTCCTGGACCGGGTGGCCAGCATCAGCCTGCCGGGCACGCGCTATGCCCTGGTGTTCGCGCTGGCCCTGGTGAACTGGCTGGGCGACTGTGGCTGCCTGGCCTGCTCGATCCTGGCCACGGACCAGCCGGTGCCGTGGCACGGGCTGCTGCTGGCCTACGGCGCGGGCGCCGCGGTGGGCAGCTCCGGGCTGTCCCCGGGCGGCTTCGCGCTGGTCGAGATCGCGCTGACGGCGGCGCTGACCGCGGCCGGGATGACCGCCTCGGCCGCGCTGGCCGCGTCCATCGCCTACCGGCTGATCAGCTTCTGGCTGATCCTGATCGGCGGCGGCGTCTCGCTCATCGTGCTGGCCCGCCGGCCCGCTCCGGTCGCCGAGGACACGCCGCCCACGCCACCCCAGCCCGCCACGCAGTCCCCCGACCCGGGCTGACCCGGGTCAGCTCTGCTGCCAGGAACTCAGGTACTCGCGCTGAGCCGGGGTCAGCTCGTCGATGGCGGTGCCGGTGGCGGCCAGCGCGAGCCGGGCCACCTCGTCATCGATCTCCGGCGGCACCCGGTGCACCCCGGGCAGCAGCGACTCGTGCGAGCGGGCCAGCCAGGCCAGCACCAGCGCCTGGCCGGCGAACGCCACGTCCATCACCGAGGCCGGGTTGCCCTCGGCCGCGACCAGGTTCACGATGCGCCCCTCGGCCAGCAGCAGCAGCCGCCGCCCGTCGGCCAGCACGTACTCGTCGGTGTGCGGGCGCACCTCGGGCAGCACGCTGACGGCCAGGCCGGCCAGCGCCCGCACGTCGATTTCCACGTCGAAATGACCGGCATTGGCCAGGATCGCCCCGTCCCGCATGGCGGCCAGATGCTCCGGGCCGATCACGTCCCGTGAGCCGGTCGCGGTGATGAACACCTCGCCGAGCGGCGCGGCCGCGCTCATCGGCAGCACCCGGTAGCCCTGCATGACCGCGTCCAGCGCCCGGACCGGGTCCACCTCGGTGACGATGACCTGGGCGCCGAGCCCGCGGGCCCGTTGCGCGATGCCGCGGCCGCACCAGCCGAACCCGGCCACCACCACGGTCCGGCCGGCCAGCAGGATGTTGGTCGCCCGCAGCAGCCCGTCGATGACCGACTGGCCGGTGCCGTGCGTGCTGTCCAGCATCAGCCGGGTGCCGGTCGCGTCCGCGGCCACGGCCGGGAACGCCAGCGTGCCCTCGCTGGTCATCCGGTGCAGCCTGATCACCCCGGCCGGCGTGGCCTCACAGCCGCCCGACACCTTGCCCAGCAGGTCGGGCCGCTGGGTGTGCAGCGCCTCCATCAGGTCGCCGCCGTCGTCCACCACCAGGTCAGGCTCGGCGTCCAGGGCCCGCTCGATGTGCTCGGCGTACAGCGCGAGATCCGCGCCGGCCCGGGCGTACACCACGGCCGCGCCCGAGGTCTGCAGCGCGGCCGCGATGTCGTCCTGGGTGGACAGCGGGTTGGAGGCGGCCAGGAACACCTGGGCGCCGCCCGCCCGCAGCGCGCCGACCAGTACCGCGGTCTCGGCCGTGACGTGCAGGCAGGCCGCTATCCGCAGCCCGGCCAGCGGCTGCTCGGCGGCGAACCGGGCGGCGATCCCGCGCAGGACCGGCATGGACCGCTGCGCCCAGCCGATCCGGGCCAGCCCGGCACTGGCCAGCCCCGCGTCCGCGATATCGCCGGCCAGCCCGGGCGGTTCGCTCATCGGGTCAGTACCGGTAGTGGTCCGGCTTGTAGGGGCCCTCCACCGGCACGCCGATGTAGCTGGCCTGGTCCTTGGTCAGCTCGGTGAGCCGCACGCCGAGCGCGTCCAGATGCAGCCGGGCCACCTTCTCGTCCAGGTACTTGGGCAGCACGTGCACGCCCACCGGGTACTCGTCGGCCTTGGTGAACAGCTCGATCTGCGCGATCACCTGGTTGGTGAACGAGTTGGACATCACGAAGCTCGGGTGCCCGGTCGCGTTGCCCAGGTTCAGCAGCCGGCCCTCGGACAGCAGGATGATCGAGTGCCCGTCGGCGAAGAACCACTCGTCCACCTGCGGCTTGATGGTCAGCTTGCGGACGCCCGGGATGTGGCTCAGGCCGGACACGTCGATCTCGTTGTCGAAGTGGCCGATGTTGCCCACGATGGCCTGGTGCTTCATCCGGCTCATCTGGTCGGCCGAGATGATGTCCCGGTTGCCGGTCGCGGTGACGAAGATGTCCGCGGTGGTCAGCACGTCCTCGAGCTGCGCCACCTGGTAGCCGTCCATGGCCGCCTGCAGCGCGCAGATCGGGTCGACCTCGGTGACGATGACCCGGGCGCCCTGGCCCCGCAGCGACTCGGCGCAGCCCTTGCCCACGTCGCCGTAGCCGCACACCACCGCGACCTTGCCGCCGATCAGCACGTCGGTGGCCCGCTTGATGCCGTCGATCAGTGAGTGCCGGCAGCCGTACTTGTTGTCGAACTTGGACTTGGTCACCGAGTCGTTCACGTTGATGGCCGGGAAGGCCAGCGTGCCCTCCCGGGCCATCTCGTAGAGCCGGTGCACGCCGGTGGTGGTCTCCTCGGTCACGCCGCGGATGCCCTCGGCCATCACCGTCCACCGGTCGTCCTGCTCGGCCAGCGAGGTGCGCAGCAGGTCGAGCACGACCTTCCACTCCTCCGGGTCGTCCTCGGCGGCCGACGGCACGCCCCCGGCGCCCTCGTACTCGGCGCCCTTGTGCACCAGCAGGGTGGCGTCACCGCCGTCGTCCAGGATCATGTTCGGTCCCTCGTGGCCCGGCCAGGTCAGCGCCTGGTTGGTGCACCACCAGTACTCCTCGAGCGTCTCGCCCTTCCAGGCGAACACCGGGATGCCCTTGGGGTCGTCCGGCGTGCCGTCCGGGCCCACCGCGACCGCCGCCGCGGCGTGGTCCTGGGTCGAGAAGATGTTGCAGCTCGCCCACCGGACCTGGGCGCCCAGCGCGGCCAGCGTCTCGATCAGCACCGCCGTCTGGATGGTCATGTGCAGCGAGCCGGTGACCCGGGCGCCGCGCAGCGGCTGCGCGTCGGCGTACTCGGCGCGCACGGCCATCAGGCCCGGCATCTCGTGCTCGGCCAGCCGGATCTCCTTGCGGCCGAAGTCCGCCAGGGACAGGTCGGCAACCTTGAACGGAATGGCTTCCGTGGACATGACGCTCCTCAGCAGGATCTTGGGGTAGACACCCCGACGCTACGGCACGGCGCGGGCCGCCCGCACCATCACCGTCCCGTTCTTGACAAGAATTTGTTAGCTTAACGGCCATGCGTATCTCGGCCGCCGCCCAGCAGCTCGGAACGTCGCCGCGGATGCTGCGGTACCGCGAGCTGCTCGGGCTGCTGCCCGCCGTCCGCGAGCCTGTCACCCGGTGGCGGGCGGCTGGGACCCGGCCGGCGCGCGGCCCGGCCCACCGGCAGTTCAGCCGGGATGACCTGGCTGCGGTGGCGCTGGGCCTGGACATCGAGCGGCGGCTGGACATCAGCCCGGCGGAACTGGCGTTCGGCCTGCGGGTGCTCAGCGACCCGCAGGTCCGGGCCCAGGTGGCCGAACTGGGCCGCCGCCTCGGCCGGATCCCGGCCCCGCCCGGCCAGGCCCTCGACTTCGAGAAGGAACGCGCCCTCCGCCTCCTCAACCTGGCCCGCCGCCCGCGCGCCGCTGAGCCTCGCCCGCAACTGGTCAAGCCACGGGGACGGGCCGCAGGGCGTGAATGCGGGATTAGTGCAGTCCTGACTACAGCAGACCCGCATTCACGCGGCCCGGGCGGGGCTGGTGGGGTTGGTGGGGCGCGCGGGGATTAGCGCTTCGGGCGGCGGACGGCGCGGATGGCGGGGTCGGTGGCGTCCGCGCGGGACTCCCGGTAGATGTCGGGTTCCAGGTAGATCATCTCGGCGATGGGCACGGCCTGCCGGACCCGGCGTTCGGCCGCGTCGATCCCGGTCGCGACCAGGGCCGCGCTGTCCGCGCCGCTGATCGCGATCTTGGCCGCGACCAGCAGGCTTTCCGGTCCCATGTGCAGCGTGCGCAGGTGGATCACACACTGCACCTCCGGGCCCGCCTCCAGCGCGGCCACGATGGCCCGCTCGGTGTCGGCGCTGGCCGACTCCCCGATCAGCAGGCTCTTCATCTCCACCGCCAGCACCGCGGCCACGCAGCCGAGCAGCACGCCGATGGCCAGCGACCCGGCCCCGTCCCACACCCCGTTGCCGGTGATCACGGTCAGCGCCACCCCGGCGGTGGCGAATATCAGGCCGGTCAGCGCGGCGATGTCCTCGAGCAGAATGGCCGGCAGTTCCGGGGCCTTGGCCCGGCGGATGAACGCGAACCAGCTACTGCGCCCGCGCACCTCGTTGGTCTCGTGCACCGCGGTGCGCAGCGAGAAGCTCTCCAGGCCCATCGCGATGACCAGCACCACGAACGCCACCACCGGCGAGCTGATGTGCTCCGGGTGCATGATCTTGTGGATGCCCTCGTAGGCCGAGAACACCGCGCCCACGGTGAACAGCACGACCGCGACCACGAACGCGTAGAAGTACCGCTCCCGGCCGAACCCGAACGGGTGCTCCTCGGTCTGCGCCCGCTGCGCCCGGCTGCGGCCGAGCAGCAGCAGGGCCTGATTGCCGCTGTCGGCCAGCGAGTGCACCGACTCGGCCAGCATCGAGGCCGAGCCGGTGATGGCGAACGCGATCAGCTTGGTGACCGCGATGCCCAGGTTCGCGCCGAGCGCGGCCAGCACCGCGCGCAGCCCGGCGCCGTGGGATCTCTGGTCCTGCTCCGCCCCGGCGGCCTGGTCCGGGACGGCCTCGCCGTCAGTACTGATAGCTACGCGATCCTGTCTTTGAGGTCGCCGATGGCGGCGACCGGTCCGGGGTCTACGCCGGTGGCGATACCCAGGTATACCGCCGCATAGTCGGCCAGCTGGATGAGGCTGGCCAGCCGGTGCAGCGGCCGGTCCCCCTCCGCCGCCAGTTCGCTGACCTCGATGCCACGCCGCCCGGCCAGCTCGGCGGACACCTCACGGCGCCGGGTCACCTGCGGATGCTCGACGGTGTCCCGCATGATGACCAGGCGCAGCGGCACCGGAGGCCCGGCCTCGTCCGCCTCGTCAAGACCCGGCTCATCGAGCACCGGGGCGGCCAGCACCGGGTCGGCCAGCACGGTGTGCGTGGTGGCCGGCCAGGGCGCGAACGGGCCGTCGAACACGACCACCTGGTTGTGGTTGGCCTCGGGCAGCACCCCGTGCACCGCCGGGTACTTGGCGTCCTCGTTGAGCTGGCAGGCGAACCGGAGCGCGGCCAGGCCGGCCAGCGGCGAGCTGCCCCAGATCATCGGCACCGTGCCGGCCAGCTCCAGGGCCAGCGTCTTGGCCGGGTTGACGAACGCCTCGCTGTCCGGGCGGCACAGGTGCGAGATCCGCTCCAGGATCTCCGCCGTCGCCTCGAAATCGGCGGCGCCCGCCTCGGTCAGGCCAAGCCGGTCCGCGATCACCAGCAGCGGCACGGACAGGCCCCACAGGCCGGCCCGGTCCATGGCCGGGCGCTCGATCGGCACGTACGGTGCGTGCGCCTGCTCGGCGATCAGGGCCAGCGGGCTGCGCGCCGCGCCCACCGCGGCCAGCGGGCAGCCGCGGCGCGCCGCCTCGGCCGCGACCGCCAGCGTCTCCTCGGCCGACCCGGAACTGGACACCGCGAGGACCAGGTCGGCGGCACCCACCCAGCCGGGCAGATGGTAGTCGTGCACTACCACGACCGGGACGGCGCAGCCCGGGCCGCACACCGCCCTGAGCAGTTCCGCGGCCAGCCCGGACCCGCCCATGCCGCAGGCCACGATGGCGCGCGGCCGCCCGGCCGTGACCACCGGGGACAGCTCCGCCTCCTCGGTGGCCCGCAGCGCCCGGCGGATCTGGGCGGCGGCCGAGGCGACGTGCCGGAGCATGCCGCTGGGATCGGCCGCCTCCAGGTGCGGCACCGAGTCCAGCCGCTCCTCGGCTGCGGGCGTCATGAACCTGCCGCGGGCCGCCGCGCCTCGTCCACCAGCAGCACCGGAATGTCGTCGCGGACCGGATAGGCCAGCCCGCAGTCCGGGTTGGTGCAGACCAGCTCGCTGGCGGCCTCGTCGGCCCGCAGCGGCGCGTGGCACTCCGGGCAGGCCAGTATCTCGAGCAGCCAGTCGTCGATCTTCACAGCGCCTCCCGGCGGTCTTCCGCGGCCGTCCCTGGCCGGCTAGCCGGGCTGGCCCTGCCGCACCATGCCCAGCACCTCGTCACGCAGCCTGAGCATAGTGGCCTCGTCGGCCGCTTCGAGGTTCAGCCGCAGCAGCGGCTCGGTGTTGGACGGCCGCAGGTTGAACCACCAGCCGTCCCCGGTGATGGTCAGCCCATCCAGCTCGTCGGCGCTGGTCCCGGGCCGGCTGGTGAACTCCCCCCGGACCTGGGCGGTCACCGCGGCCTGGTCCGCGACCTCGCTGTTGATCTCCCCCGAGGCGGCATACCGGGCATAGCCGGACAGCAGCCCGGACAGCGGGGCGTCCTGCTCTCCCAGCGCGGCCAGCACGTGCAGGGCGGCCAGCATCCCGGAGTCGGCGGACCAGAAGTCGCGGAAGTAGAAGTGCCCGGAGTGCTCGCCGCCGAACACCGCGCCGGTCTCCGCCATCCGGGCCTTGATGAACGAGTGCCCGACCCGGGTCCGGACCGCGGCGCCGCCGTGCTCGGCGATGATCTCCGGCACCGCCTGGGAGGAGATCAGGTTGTAGATCACCGTCGCACCGGGCTCACGGGCCAGCTCACGGACCGCGATCAGCGCGGTGAGCACCGACGGGGAGACGATCTGGCCGCGTTCGTCCACCACGAAGCAGCGGTCCGCGTCACCGTCGAAGGCCAGCCCGATGTCGGCGCCCGATTCGAGCACCGCGCGCTGCAGATCGCGCAGGTTGGTCGGCTCGATGGGGTTGGGTTCGTGGTTGGGGAACGTTCCGTCCAGCTCGAAGTACAGCGGCACCAGGGTGATGGGGAGGCCCTCGAACACCTTGGGCACGGTGTGCCCGGCCATCCCGTTGCCCGCGTCCACCGCGACCGTCAGCGGCCGGATGGCGGACAGGTCGACCAGCGCCTTGAGGTGGTCCGCGTACCCGGACAGCAGGTCGCGCTGGGTGATCGTGCCGGCCGGCCCGGCAGCCGGCGGCGCGCCGGCGGCGGCCATGTCGCGCAGCTCGGTGAGCCCGGTGTCCTGGCCCACCGGGCGGGCGCCGGCCCGGCACAGCTTGATGCCGTTGTACTTGGCCGGGTTGTGGCTGGCGGTGACCATCGCGCCGGGGATGCCCAGCGTGCCGCTGGCGTAGTACAGCATGTCGGTCGAGCCCAGGCCGCCCTCGATGACGTCGGCGCCCTGGGCGGCGGCACCCCGGCCGAACGCCTCGGCCAGCGGCGCGGACGAAGTGCGCATGTCGTGCATGGTGACCACGCTGCGCGCCCCGGTTACCCGGGCGAAAGCGGCGCCTACCGACTCCGCGACCCGCTCATCGAGTTCGTCCGGGACGATCCCGCGGATGTCGTAGGCCTTGAAGATCTTCTGGTAGTCGCCCACTGAGCGTCTGCCTCCCGTGCCTGTAGCTGCCCCGTCGCAGGGCAGGCGCCGGTTGATGACGGAGCTGATAACCGAACGAACGATGCCGTGGCCAGCGCCGGCCCGCCCCGCTCTTTGTCCGATGTTGGAATACGGGCGAGCCTACCGGGGCTAGCGGATCCGGTCCCCGCCGTCCGGCGCGGAACGCAGCACCCGCAGGTGACCCCGGCGGCCGACTTCGACGCCCTGGCCCACGGGCTCAGCCGCCGACGGCAGCCCGGCCTCGCGGACCGCGTTGGCCAGCGCCTCCAGGTCGTCCACTTCGGCCGGGGCCGGGTCCACCGGCAGCCGGACCACCTCCCAGCCGCGCGGCGCGGTCAGCCGGTCAGCGTGGGCCGAGCACAGGTCGTAGCAGTGCGGTTCGACGTACGCGGCCAGCGGGCCGAGCACCGCGGTGGAGTCACGGTAGACGTACGTGAGGGTGTACACGGCGGGGTGCTTGCACGCGGGCCGGGAGCATCGGCGGGGGGTCACCGGAGCGCCTTGCGGTGGGGGCCGGACGGGGTGGCGGCGTGGCGAGGCGACCAGTCTGGGGAGAGGCAGCGTGCATCGCTCACAACGGCTGACCGTACTCACCCGAGGGCGGTAACGCCACCACCCGGGGCACACTGTGCGATCGTGTCTCGCCGCGAGCCCGTTTTGCGGCCCCGCGGGGCCGCTCCTGCCCACGGGGGAACACTGGGCGATACGCTCGGCAACTGTGCGTACCGGCAGTGAGGATGGCCCGGGCCGTCCCCGGATCAGGCGGCGGGACCGGCACGGGCGCGGGCTGCGCGGGGTGCTGGCCCCGCCCGGGGTGCCGCTGCACCGGAGCCGGTCGGAACGGTTCGATGAGCTGATCCTGGAGGCGGTGGCCCGGCTGGAGCCGCGCTGGGAGGCGCAGCTGTCCGGGGTGGAGTTCGCGGTCGAGGAGATCCCGCGGCCCGGCCTGCCCGGGGCGCTGGGCGAGGGTGTCCCGCTGGCCCGGCTGGACCCGGGCGCGCCCGGGGTGGCGGGCCCGGCGGCCCGGCCGCCGCGGATCGTGGTGTACCGGCGGCCGCTGGCCGCCCGCGCGGACAGCGAGGATGAGCTGGGCGAGCTGATCTTCGAGGTGATCGTGGAAGAGTTCGCCCGGCTGCTCGGCGTGGACCCGGACGAGGTCGATCCCGGCTACGCCGGGGACGAGTGACCGGCCGCCCCTGGACGGTCAGGGCGAGGCGGTGATGGCGGCCTGGTGCACCGGGGGCAGCGGCACCGTGGTGAGCGCGCTGGCCACCGGCAGCATGGCCTGGAGCGCGGCGCCGGCCCCGTTACCCATGATCACCCGGCCGGCGTATACCGGCCCGGAACCGGCCTGCGGTGTGATCACCACCGCGAACGGGGTGCCGCGGGGCGCCCCGCGTATCGCGCGGAGCGAGACCACGACGCTCTTGCCCGCCGCCACCTGGACGGTCTGGGTCTGCCGGGCGGCCGAACCGGCTGAGGCGATCTCGGCCACGGTGACCTGGGCCGCGCCGCGCGGGGCCGACAGGACCAGCGTCGACGACCGGCCCGGACCGGTCAGGTTGTCCGCGACCACCCCCTGCTCCTCGATGGCGGGCGCGGCCGCGGTGAACGCGCCAAGCGCTCCCCCGCCGCCGGGGATCAGCACGGCGGCGGTGATCGAGGTGTTGGCGGTCAGCCGGAGCGCGGCCGGGATGCCGCCCAGCGACGGCACGGTGATCTCGGCCGCGGAGCCGCCGGGCAGGTCGATGCCGGACGCCCCGGTCGGCTGGTAGCTGCCCCGCGAGGTCACCGCGGTCACCTGGACGGTGGCGTCCTTCACGCCGGGCACCGCGATGTACAGCTCCCGGGTGCCGGCCACCCCGGGCAGCCCGGGGACGACGACATGCTTGGCGGGCGTCTGCGCGGGCGGCAGCCAGGTGGCCGCGCCGCCCGCGGTGCTCTCCTCGACGGCCGCCGCGACCTGGCCCACGCTGGTCCGCACGTGCAGCGCGATGGCCCGGGAGTTGTGCACCGTGGCAGCCAGCGACTGAACGATCATGCCGTGCGGCGGCACGCTGACCCCGGTGTCGGTGGTCTCCTCCAGCGGCCCGGCATCGGTGGAGATGTCCACCGACACGTCGGCCACCTGGGTGCCCGCGTTCATCAGGTACAGCTCGATCCGGCTGGCCGTGCGCTGGCCCGGCCCGCTGAACCAGAAGTTGGTGCCCGGGCTGGTGCAGGCGGCCGTGGGCAGGCTGCCCGCGCTGGTCTGCTCGGCCTCCAGGCCCTGAGCCAGCGACCCGCTGGCCTGGATGACCACGCCGCCGCTGACCGCGGTGGCGCCCAGCGCGCTGCCCTGCTGAGCCGGGGTCTTCTGCTGGGTCGTGGTCTTCTTCTTGGTCCCGGTGGTCTTCCCAGCGCCGGTTCCGGTCCCTGTTCCGGTGCCCTGCTGGCCGGCCGTGCCGCCGGTGCGCTGGGCCCGGGTGGTCTTGCGGGCGGTGGCCCGGTCCACGGCCACCTGGGCCACCCGTGGCACCCCCGCCTGGGTGACGCTCAGCACCCGCGGGCCGGCCGCGGCGCCGCCGGCGCCGGTCAGCCTGGTCACGTTCAGCGCCGCGCCGGCCTGGCTGGATCCGCCCGCCGGGACGGTCATCACCGCGATGCCACCGGCCGGGCTGGTGGTGCTGCCCGGGGCCGGGCAGACGCGCTGCACCGAAGTGACCGCCGCCAGCCGCGGGGACTGCGGCGCAGAACCGGCGCTGAGCGACACCGTGTGCCGCAGCCCGGCCAGCCCGTATACCGCGCCCAGCAGCAGCACGACCACGGCCGCGGCCAGGATCCGGCTGCCGCGGAGGTTCCTCACCACTCACCCTCCCCGGGCTCGTCCCGGGTCTCGCCGCCCCAGGCCGCGGGCACCCCCTCGTTATCGGGGTCGTCCTGGCCCGGGTAGTCCGGCCGGCCCGGGTAGCCGCCCAGGCTGGAGTAGCCCCCGCTGTCGCTGTACCGGTCCGGTCCGGGGTAGCTGCCCTGGTCCTGGCGGCCACCAGGATCCGGGCGGCCGCGGCGGCCGGCGCCGCGGCTGGGCCCGGCCGGGGCGTCCGACGGCAACGGGGCCAGGCCGTCCCCGGCGCCCGGGTAGCCGTCGCGGCCGGAATAGCCGAAGTCCGGGAAGCCGGAGCCCGGGTAGCCGCCCGAGCCACCCCGGCCACGCCCGTCCGGCATGTTCCCGCCGGGCGGGTTCCCGCCGGGTGCGGCTGGGCGCGGGGTGCCCCGCCGCCGTGGCGGGAGCGTGTCGTCGTCGCCGGGCAGCCGCCCGCGGCTCACCCGCCGGCCACCCTCCGGGTAGCTCCCGCCGCGGTACCCGGTGTCCCCGGCGCCGCCGCGCCGATGGCCGCCGCCGTCAGCGGGATAGCCGCCGCGGTCCGCCCCAGAGGGCCGTCCACCGGCGGGCCGGCTTCCGGAGCTGGCCGGGTAGCCACGGCCTGGCTCAGCCGGGTAGCCGCCGCTGGACTGATCGGGGTAGCCGCGGCCCGGCCGCGCGGGGTAGCCGCCGCTGGACTCGCCCGGGTAGCCCCGGCCCGGCCGCGCCGGGTACCCGCCGCTGGGCTCATCGGCGTACCGGCGGCCCGGCTGCGCCGGATACCCGCCACTCTGCTCATCCGGGTACCCGGCCACCGGGTACCCGCCACTGGCTTCATCCGCATACCGTGGGCCCGGCTGCGCCGGATACCCGCCACTCTGCTCATCCGGGTACCCGGCCACCGGGTACCCGCCACTGGCTTCATCGGCATACCGCCGGCCCGGCTGCGCCGGATACCCACCACTCTGCTCATCCGGGTAGCCGCGGCCGGCCTGGCCGGGATAGCCGGTACCGGGGTACCGGTCG
>Ga0335085_10003152_pt1 | contig 29182 bp, 27 predicted proteins | sample Lox_Sample_45_FD_206712 | JGI IMG/M metagenome (GOLD analysis project Ga0335085, IMG submission 206712) | Soil microbial communities from Loxahatchee National Wildlife Refuge, Florida, United States - Lox_Sample_4.5 | ecosystem: Environmental > Terrestrial > Soil > Wetlands | place: USA... | reverse complement strand
CACCTCGAGGCCGCAGCGGCGCACGCACTTGACGATGTTCTGCGCCGCCGACACCGCGCCGGTCACGATGTGCACCTTGACCTCGAGGCGCACGCCCGACATGCCGATCGGCTCGCGCACGTCCTCCTGCCCATCGATGATGAATTCCTGGCGCAGCACGTGCAGGATCTGCTGGTCGGTCGGGATGTTGACCGCCTTGGCGGTCTCGATCGCGCGCTCGACGTCGAGCGCGCCGACCTCGCGGTCCTTGATCGCGACCATGCCGGTCGAGTTGAAGCTCTTGATGTGGCTGCCGGCGATGCCGGTGAAGGCCGAGGCAATCTTGCAGTCGGCCATCAGCTCGGCTTCCTCCAGCGCGCGCTGCACGGCGTTGACCGTGGATTCGATGTTCACGACGACGCCCTTCTTCAGCCCCTTGGACTCGTGCCCGCCCATGCCGAGCAGCTCGATCGAGCCGTCCTCGCGCAGCTCGGCCACCAGCGCCGCCACCTTGGAGGTGCCGATGTCCAGCGCCACGACGAGGTTCTTGGATTCCCTGCCCATCGCCTATCCGCCCCTGTTGTCCGCCACGCGCAGCGCGAAGCCGTTCGGGTAGCGCAGGTCGACGTGGTCCACCTTCTGTGTCATGCGGCCGAGCGTCTGCGGGTACGCCGCGACGAACCGCGCGAGCCGCGATTCCACCGGGTCGCCGGGCGCGTCTCGCCCGAGCTCGAGCGCCGTCCCGTCGGCGAGCCGCAGCTGCCAGGCGTGGCGCGGCGAGACGACCACCTGCTCGGGCACCGCACCGATCGGCGCGAGCAGCGCGACGAAGACGCGGTAGCGCCGCGTGACCTCGGCCTCGCTTCCCGCCGGCCCGGCAAACAGCGGCAGCCCCTCGCCTCCCGAGCCGGCAAAGCGCTCGCCCTGCTCGTCGACCAGGCCGTTGCCGCCCCAGCGCGCGAGCGCGACGTGCTCCTCGATCTCGACCTCGAGCGTGTCGGGCCAGACGCGGCGCACTTGCACCGCGCGCACCCAGGGCAGCGCCTCGAGCGCGCCGCGCAGGTCGGCGAGATCGACCGAGAAGAAGTTGCCCGCGACGTGCCCGCGGGCGGCCTCGTCGATCTGCTGGCGCGTCGTGTGCGCGAGCGCGCCGCTCACGTCGATCTCGCGCAGCGGAAACAGCGACGAGCGCAGCAGCAGCTGCAGCGCGGCGACCGCGAAGACGACGAGCGCCAGCGCGGTGAGGAAGCCCGCGGCGGCGTTCAGCAGGCGCGGGTTATCCCACATGCGCGAGCTCCAGGATCTTCACGCACAGGTCCTCGTAGCTCAGGCCCACCGCGCGCGCCGCCATCGGCACGAGAGAGTGGTCGGTCATCCCCGGCGCGGTATTGACTTCCAGCAGCCACGGCGCGCCCCGCGCATCCAGCATCAGGTCCACCCGTCCCCAGCCGCGGCAGCCCACGGCCCGGAACGCCTTCAGGCAGAGGTCCTGGATCTCGCGCTCGCGCGCGGGCGGCAGACCGCAGGGGATCAGGTAGCGCGTGTCGTCGGAGACGTACTTCGCCTGGTAGTCGTAGAAGTCGCGCGGCGTCTCGAGCCGGATCAGCGGCAACGCGGTGTCGCCGACGATGCCCGCGGTGAGCTCCTGCCCCTCGATGAAGCGCTCGGCCATCACGTCGCGGTCGTAGTTCACGGCGAGCGCGTAGGCCTCGTCCAGCCCGTCCGCGGCGCGCACCTTGCTCATGCCGATGGACGAGCCCTCGTTGACCGGCTTCACCATGAGCGGCATCCCGAGCCTCGCGGCCACCGCCTTGAAGTCCGCGTGCGCGTCGAGCATCTCGTGCGCCGGGGTCGGAATGCCGCAGGCCTGCCAGAGGAGCTTCGTGCGCAGCTTGTCCATCGCCAGCGCGGAGGCCAGCACGCCGCTGCCGGTGTAGGGGATCCCGAGCCACTCCAGCACGCCCTGCACCGTGCCGTCTTCGCCAAATCGTCCGTGCAGCGCGATGAACGCACGATCGAACCTTCCCTCGATCAGGTCTTCGAGGCCCTTTTCCATGGGATCAAATGCGTGCGCGTTCACGCCGCGCGCGCGCAAGGCGGCAAGGACGAGCGCGCCGCTCTTGAGCGATACCTCGCGCTCCGCCGAGCGCCCGCCGAGGAGGACGGCCACCTTCACGCCGCCTCCCCCACGATGCGCACCTCGGGCACGAGCTCGACGCCGAAGCGCGCGGCGACGCGAGCGCGCACGTCGGCGATCAGCCCCTCGATGTCGGCCGCGCTCGCGCGGCGCTCCGCATTGACGATGAAGTTGGCGTGCTTGTCCGACACGCGCGCGCCGCCGCGCGCCAGGCCCTTCAGCCCGGCGGCCTCGATCAGGCGTGCCGCGTGGTCGCCGGGCGGGTTGCGGAAGACGCTGCCCGCGTTGGGCAGCGAGAGCGGCTGCTCGGCGATCCTGCGCACGAGCAGCTCCCGGATGCGCGCGCGCGACGCTTGGCCGTCGCCGCGCGGCAGCTCGAGCCAGGCGCCGGCGAACCATTCGTCCTCGCCCAGCCGCGCGCCGCCGCGCAGCGCGCAGTGCCGGTAGCCGATCTCGAATTCCTCCTTCGCACGCTCGCGCAACTGACCCTTGCGGTCGATCGTCAGCGCGCGCGCGACGACGTCCCAGGTCTCGCCGCCGTAGCAGCCCGCGTTCATCGCGAGGGCGCCGCCGACGGTGCCGGGGATGCCGGCGAGAAATTCGGCGCCCGCGAGGTCGTGCCGCGCGGCGAAGCGCGCGACCTTGGGCGCGGCGACGCCGGCCTCGGCGAACAGGCGCCCGCCGAGCGGTTGCGGATGGCGCCCGGCCGCGTGCGTCAGCACGACCGTGCCCGGAAAGCCCGCGTCGCGCACCAGCAGGTTCGAGCCCAGCCCGACGAACAGCAGCGGCTCAGCCGGCGGCAGCTGGGCGAGGAACCCCGCGAGGTCCTCCAGGTCCGCCGGCGCGTAGAAACGCGCCGCGGGCCCGCCCGCCCGCCAGCTGACGTGGACCGCCATCGGCTCCCCCGCCTTCAGGGTGCCGCGCAGTCCCTGCAGTCTGAGCGCGTCGGCCATGTTCATGTCAGCTGCGCCGGCACGGCGGCGATCGATCCCGCGCCCATGGTCACCACGACGTCGCCGTCGCGGGCGACGCGCCGGATCGCGGCGCCCATCTGCGCGACGTCCTCGACGAACACCGGCTCCACCTTGCCGGCCACGCGCACGGCGCGCGCGAGCGAACGGCCGTCCGCGGCGACGATCGGCGTCTCGCCCGCCGGGTAGACCTCGGCGAGCACGAGCGCATCGGCCGTCGACAGCACGCGCACGAAATCCTCGAACAGGTCGCGCGTGCGCGTGTAGCGGTGCGGCTGGAACGCGAGCACGATGCGCCGCCCCGGGAACGCGCCGCGCGCCGCGGCGAGCGTGGCCGCCATCTCGGCCGGGTGGTGGCCGTAGTCGTCGACCAGCGCGAAGCGCCCGCCGCCCGCGAGCGCCACGTCGCCGTAGCGCTGGAACCGTCGGCCGACGCCGCGGAAATCGGCCAGCGCCTTCAGGATCGCCGCATCGGCGACGCCGAGCTCCATGCCGACGGCGAACGCCGCGAGCGCGTTCAGCACGTTGTGCGCGCCCGGCAGGCTGAGCACGGCAGGCAGCGGCGGCCGGCCTTCGCGCAGGACGTTGAACCGCATCGAGCCGGCCGCGTGCTCCAGCTTCTCGGCGCGCAGCTGCGCGTCGGGCGAAAAGCCGTAGGTAACGACGGGCTTGGAGACGAAGGGCAGGATCTCGCGCACCTGCGGGTCGTCGGCGCACAGGATCGCGCTGCCGTAGAAGGGGAGGTTCTGCAGGAACTGCACGAACGCCTGCTTGAGGCGGGCGAAGTCGTGCTGGTAGGTCTCCATGTGGTCGGCGTCGATGTTGGTGACGACGGCGATTACCGGCTGCAGGTGCAGGAACGAGGCGTCGGACTCGTCGGCCTCGACGACGATGAACTCGCCCTGCCCCAGTCGCGCATTCGTTCCGGCCGCGTTCAGCCGCCCGCCGATGACGAACGTCGGGTCGAGCCCGCCTTCGGCCAGCACGCTCGCCACCAGGCTCGTGGTCGTCGTCTTGCCGTGCGTACCGGCGATTGCCACGCCCTGCTTGAGGCGCATCAGCTCGGCCAGCATCAGCGCGCGCGGCACGACCGGCACGCGCCGCGCCCGCGCCGCGCGCACCTCGGGGTTGTCGTTGCGCACTGCGCTGGAAACCACGACCGCGTCGGCGCCCTCGATGTTGGCGGCCGCGTGCTCGAGCGAGACCCGGGCGCCGAGCTCGCGCAGGCGGCGCGTCGCGGCGCTTTCGGCGAGGTCCGAGCCGCTGACCTGGTAGCCGAGGTTCGCCAGCACCTCGGCGATGCCCGACATGCCGGCGCCGCCGATGCCGACGAAGTGGATGTGTCGGACCTTGTGCCTCACGCCGCGAGCTCCATGCAGCGCCGCGCAACGGTGCGCGCGGCCTCGGGCTTGCCGAGCGCGCGCGCCTTGCGCGCCATCGCGAGCAGGCGCGGCCGGTCGAGCGCGCGCAGCGTGTCGGCGAGCCGCTGCGGCGTGAGCTCTGCCTGCGGCAGCAGAATCGCCGCGCCCGCGTCGGCGAGAAAGCGCGCGTTGGCGGTCTGGTGGTCGTCCACCGCGTGCGGAAACGGGACCAGTACGCTCGCAACGCCGCCCGCGGAGAGCTCGGCCACAGTGATCGCGCCCGCGCGGCAGACAACGAGGTCGGCCTCCGCGTAGCGCCGCGCCATGTCGTCGACGAACGGCACGAGCTCGCCTTCGACGCCGGCTTCGCGATAGCGCGCGCGCAGCGCGTCCAGGTGCTTCTCGCCCGACTGGTGCACGACCCGCGGGCGCGGCTCGAGCAGCGCAAGCGCGCGCGGCACGCACTCGTTCAGCGCCTGCGCGCCGAGGCTGCCGCCCACCACGAGCAGGCGCAGCGGCCCGTCGCGCCCCGCGAAGCGCGCCGCGGGCTCCGGCAGCGCGGCGATCTCGCCGCGTACCGGGTTGCCGGTCCACTCGGCGCCGGGCAGCGCGTCCGGGAACGCGGTCATCGCCCGGTCGGCGACGCGCGCGAGCACGCGGTTGGTCAGGCCCGCGATCGCGTTCTGCTCGTGGACCGCGAGCGGCCGCGCGAGCAGCGACGCCATCATGCCGCCGGGAAAGGCGACGTACCCGCCGAGGCCCAGCACCACGTCGGGCCGCAGGCGCAGGATCGCCGCGGCGGCCTGGCCGAAGGCGACCAGCAGGTTCAGCGGCAGCAGCAGCGCCGCGGCCACGCCCTTGCCGCGCAGCGCGGCCGCGCGTATCCAGGCCATGCGGTAGCCGCGCGCGGGCACGAGCCGCGCCTCCATGCCGCTGCGCGCGCCCATCCACACCACGTTCCAGCCCGCGGCGCGCAACTCCTCGGCCACGGCCAGGCCCGGGAACACGTGCCCGCCGGTGCCGCCCGCCATGATCAGCGCGGTCCTCATGCGTGCAGCCCCCGCGCGAGCTGGCGGCACTCCCAGTCGATGCGCAGCAGCAGCGCGATCGCGACGCAGTTCACGACGAGCCCCGTGCCGCCGAAGCTCATCAGCGGCAGCGTGAGGCCCTTGGTGGGCAGCAGGCCCATGTTCACGCCCATGTTCACGAGCGCCTGGAAGCCGATCCAGATGCCGATGCCCTGCGCCGCGAGCGACGCGAAGTGCCGCTCGCGCAGCGCGGCCTGGCGGCCGATGGCGAAGGCGCGCATCACGATCCAGGCAAACAGCGCGATCACGACCGCGACGCCCGCGAACCCGAGCTCCTCGGCGATCACCGCGAGCAGGAAGTCGGTGTGCGCCTCGGGCAGGTAGAAGAGCTTCTCCACGCTCGCGCCCAGGCCGACGCCCAGCCATTCGCCCCGCCCGAACGCGATCAGCGCGTGCGAGAGCTGGTAGCCGCGGCCGAACGGATCGGTCCACGGATCCATGAAGCCGAAGATGCGCTGCATGCGGTACTCCGACGTCAGCACCAGCAGCGCGAATCCCGCCGCGAGCATCGCGACCAGCGCCGCGAAGTGGCGCCCGTTCATGCCGCCGAGGAACAGGATGCCGAAGGCGACGACGGCGATCACGACCAGCGCGCCGAAATCGGGCTCGCGCAGCAGCAGCCACGCGACGAACATCATGACCGCCAGCATCGGCAGCAGCCCGCGCCGGAAGCTCTTCAGCACCGCATGCTTGCGCACGGTGTAGTCGGCCGCGTAGAGCACGACGGCGAGCTTGACCAGCTCGGAGGGCTGCACCGTGACGGCCGCGAGGTTGAGCCAGCGCCGCGCGCCGTTGACTTCGCGCCCGAGGCCGGGCACGAGCACCAGCGCGAGCAGCGCGAGGCACACGACGAACGCGAGCGGCGCCGCCTTCTGCCAGTAGCGCACCGGCACGAGGAACACCGCGAGCGCGGCCGCGAGGGAGGCGGCCGCGAACACCGCCTGGCGCAGCAGGTAGTAGGCGGGGTTGGAGCCCGTGTAGCGGCTCGCCTCGGCCGTGGCGATGGACGCCGAATACACCATGACCAGGCCCATCGCGATCAGCAGCAGGGCCGCCCAGGCGAGCGAGCGGTCGTACTCCGGCGCCGCGTTGCCCTGCGCGAAGACGTAGGTGGCGCCCAAGGTCAGTCCCCCAGCGCTCGTACCGCGGCGGCGAACGCCTCGCCGCGATGGCGGTAGTCGCGGAACATGTCGAAGCTCGCGCAGGCGGGGGACAGCAGCACTGCGTCGCCCTCGCGGGCGAGCATGGCGGCGCGCGCCACCGCGGCCTCGAGCGACGCGCATCGCTCGAGCGGAACGCCGGCGCCGGCGAGCGCGCGCTCGAGCAGCGGTGCGTCGCGGCCGATCAGCAGCACTGCGCGCGCGCGGGCGGAGACGGCCGGCGCGAGCGGCGAGAAGTCCTGTCCCTTGCCGTCGCCTCCGGCGATCAGCACGGCCGGCCGCCCGAGTCCGGCGAGCGCCGCGACCGTGGCGCCGACGTTGGTGCCCTTGGAATCGTCGTACCAGTCCACGCCGCGCCGCCGGACGACGAGCTCGAGCCGGTGCGCGAGCCCCGCGAACCCGGCCAGGCCCTCGGCGAGCGAGTCGCGCGGCACGCCGAGGGCGCGCACGAGCGCGCAGGCGGCGAGTGCGTTGGCGACGTTGTGGGCGCCGTGGATGCGCAGCCCGGCGGCGGCGATCAGCGGGTGCGAGCCCTCGTGCAGCACGCCGTCGACCACGCCGAAATCCTCCTCGGAGCGCGGCGCGTCGAGGCCGAACGTCAGTCGCCGCCGGCTGGGCAGTCCCATGCCGAGCGAGCGCGGGTCGTCTCGGTTGAGCACCTGCGTGCCGCGCCCGAGGAAGATCCGCGCTTTCGCCGTTGCATATTCGTCGAGCCCGGCGTAGCGGTCGAGGTGGTCCTCGCTCAGGTTGAGCAGCGCAGCGGCCTCGGGCTCGAGCGACCACGTGGTCTCGAGCTGGTAGCTCGAGAGCTCGAGCACCCACGCGGCGGGCGCGCTCCGTCGCGCGGCCAGCGCCTCGAGCGCGGGCGGCCCGATGTTGCCGGCGACCGCCGCGTCGAGCCCCGCCGCGCGCAGCAGGTGCCCGGCGAGCGCGGTGACCGTGCTCTTGCCGTTGGTGCCGGTGACGGCCAGCACGCGCGCCGTGCTGCGCGAGCGCACGTGCCAGGCGAAGAGCTCGATGTCGCCCAGCACCGGTATGCCGCGCGCCAGCGCCGCGCGCACGACGTCGGATTCGAGCGCAAGCCCGGGGCTGATGCAGACCAGGTCCATGCTGTCGAGCAGCGCGGTCGAGAACGGCCCGGTGGCGAGTTCACCCGTGTAGTCGGCCGCGCGCGGCGGCGCCGCGCGCGTGTCGGCGGCGCGCACGCGGGCGCCCTGGCGCTCGGCCCAGCGCGCGACCGAGAGCCCCGTGTCGCCGAGGCCGAGCACCAGCACGCGGCGGCCCGCGAGCGGCACCGGCTCGGGGCGGCGCAGCAGGCTGAAGGGAGGCTCGCGCATCGACATGGTCACCGCAGCTTCAGCGTCGACAGCCCGAACAGCACAAGCATCATGGTGATGATCCAGAAGCGCACGACCACCTGCGACTCCTTCCAGCCCTCGAGCTCGTAGTGGTGGTGCAGCGGCGCCATGCGGAAGATGCGCCGCCCGCCGGTCGCCTTGAAGTACGCGACCTGAAGCATCACGGACAGCGTCTCGACGACGAAGACGCCGCCCATGATGAACAGCACGATCTCCTGGCGCACGATCACGGCGATCGTGCCGAGCGCGGCGCCGAGCGCGAGCGCGCCGACGTCGCCCATGAACACCTCGGCCGGGTAGGCGTTGAACCAGAGGAAGCCGAGGCCCGCGCCCGCGAGCGCGCCGCAGAACACCGTCAGCTCGCCCGCGCCCGAGATGTAGGGCAGCCCGAGGTACTTGCTGAACACGCTGTGGCCGGCGACGTAGGCGAAGATGCCGAGCGCGCTGCCGATCATCACGGTCGGCATGATCGCGAGGCCGTCGAGCCCGTCGGTCAGGTTGACGGCGTTCGAGGTGCCGACGATCACGAAGTAGGTGAGGATGATGAAGCCGACCGGCCCGAGCGGGTAGGCGATGAACTTGAAGAACGGCACGATCAGCTCGTTCAGCGTCGGGCTGGCCTGCGCGATGCTCGCGAGGTAGGCGGCCGCCGCCAGGCCGATCGCGGACTGCCAGAACAGCTTCGCGCGCGCCGACAGCCCCTTCGGGTTGCGGTGCACGACCTTGCGGTAGTCGTCGATCCAGCCGATCGCGCCGAAGCCGAGCGTCACCAGCAGGACCACCCAGAGGTAGCGGTTGCGCAGGTCGCCCCAGAGCAGCGTCGTGATGCCGATCGAGAGCAGGATCAGCGCGCCGCCCATCGTGGGCGTGCCGGCCTTGGTTAGGTGCGTCTGCGGCCCGTCGTCGCGCACCGCCTGGCCGATCTTGTACGCGGTCAGCTTGCGGATGACGTAGGGACCGAGGATCAGCGAAATCGCGAGCGCGGTCAGGCAGGCGAGCACCGCGCGCAGCGTGATGTAGCCGAAGACGTTGAACGTGCGCACGTCGCGCGCGAGCCATTGCGCGAGCTCCAGCAGCATCAGTGCCCTCCCCCGTTCCCGCCCGCGAGCGCCGCGACCACGCGCTCCATGCGCATGAAGCGCGACCCCTTGACCAGCACGGTCGCCGCGTCCCCGGCCGCCGCCGCGAGCGCCTCGGGGCTGTCGAAATGCCGCGCGCCGGCGCCGAAGGCCGCCGCCGCCTCTCGGCTCGCCTCGCCCAGCGCATAGAGCGCGCCGATGCCGCGGCTGCGCGCGTAGGCGCCGACCTCGCGGTGGAAGGCCGGCCCCCGCTCCCCGACCTCTCCCATGTCGCCGAGGATCAGCAGCGTGGGCGCGGGGCACGCGGCGAGCACGTCGATCGCGGCGCGCACCGAGTCCGGGTTGGCGTTGTAGCTGTCGTCGAGCAGCGTCGCGCCCGCGCGCGTGCGCCGCGTCGCGAGCCGGCCTGCGTACGGTCGGAAGGCCTCGAGCCCGCGTGCAATGGCTTCGGGGGAAATGCCCGCTGCATGCGCGCACGCAGCCGCCGCGAGCGCGTTGCGCACGTTGTGCAGGCCGGGAATCGCCAACGTCGCGCGCGCGCCGCCCGCGGGCGTGCGCAGCTCGATCTCGCTCGAGAGCGGCCTCAGCGCGTAGCCGCCGCCGACCGCGGGCGCGCCGCGCAGGCCGAAGTCGACCACGCGCCTCGCAGCAGCGGCATCGCGGAAGATCGGCGCGCAGTCGTCGTCCGAGTTGATGACGGCGGTGCCATCCGCGGGCAGCGCGCGCAGCGCCTGCGCGTTCTCGGCGGCGCTCGCCTCGACGCTTCCCATGAACTCCATGTGCTCGCGCTGCGCGTTGGTCACCACGGCGATCGTCGGCTGCGCCACGGCGGCGAGACCGGCGATCTCGCCGGGGTGGTTCATGCCGAGCTCGACCGCGGCGTAGCGGTGCGCGCCGGTGAGGCGCAGCACGGTGAGTGGCACGCCGATGTCGGTGTTGAGGTTGCCCCGGGTCGCGAGCACGGCGTCCTCGCCTGCGTGCGCGCGCAGGATCGCCGCGAGCATTTCCTTCGTCGTGGTCTTGCCGTTGGCGCCCGCGATGGCGATCACGGCCGGCGAGAAGCGCGCGCGCCAGTGCCGGCCAAGGCGGCCGAGCGCCCGGCGGGTGTCGTCGACCCGCACCACGGGCAGCGGCGCGGCCTCGCGGAACGCCGCGTCGACTACCGCACCGGCGGCGCCGCGCTCGCGCGCCATGCCGAGGAAGTCGTGGCCGTCGAAGCGCTCGCCGCGGATGGCGAAGAAGAGCTCGCCCGCGGCCACGCTGCGCGAGTCCGTGGACACGCCCGCGATGCGTGCGTCGGCGCCCATGCGCCGGCCCTGCATCGCCTCGGCCGCCTCGGCGAGGCTCATCATCGGCTTCCCCGCCGCTCGAGCGCGGCGCGCGCGACCGCCAGGTCGGAAAACGGCAGCCGCCGCGCGCCGATTTGCTGCGTCGCCTCGTGCCCCTTGCCCGCGAGCAGCACCACGTCGGCCGCGCCCGCGCCGCCGACGGCGGCCTCGATCGCGCGCGCGCGGTCGGGCTCGACCTCGTGCGGCCCGCTGACGCCCGCCTCGATGTCGCGCAGGATCGCGCGCGGGTCCTCGCTGCGCGGGTTGTCGGAAGTCAGCACGACTCGGTCCGCGAGTCGCGAGGCCGCCGCGCCCATCGGTGCGCGCTTGGCGCGGTCGCGGTCGCCGCCGCAGCCGAAGACCGCGGCGAGCCGCCCGCCCCGCGCCTCGGCAATCGGGCGCAGCGCGCGCAGGACCTGCTCGAGCGCGTCCGGCGTATGCGCGTAGTCGATCACGACGAGTGGCGCGCCGTCGCCGCCCAGGCGCTGCATGCGCCCCGGCACGTCGGGCAGCGCGCGCAGCGCGCGCACGGCCTCCGCGAACGGCATGCCCTGCGCGACGAGCGCGCCCACGACGGCCAGCGCGTTCGATGCGTTGAAGCGGCCGAGCGCGCGCAGCGTGCCCTCGGCCTCGCCCCAGCTCGACGCGATCGCGAGGCGCTCGCCGTCGATGCGGGTCGCCACCAGGGATTCACCGGTGGCGGGCGCGGAGACGAGGCTGTAGCCGATGGTGCGCACGCCGCGCTCCGCGAGGCGCCGCGCAAGCTGCGCGCCGAAGACGTCGTCGAGGTTCAGCACCGCGCACGCAAGCCCCTCGGCGTCGAACAGCCGCGCCTTGGCCGCGGCGTAGGCGTCCATCGTGCCGTGGTAGTCGAGATGGTCGTGCGAGAGGTTGGTGAACACGGCGCAGTCGAAGGCGACGCCCCCCACGCGCCCCTGCTCGAGCCCGTGCGAGGACACCTCCAACGCGACCGCGGAGGCCCCCTGCGCGCGCATCTGCGCGAGCACGCGGTGCAGCTCGAGCGCGTCGGGGGTGGTGTTGCCCGCGGCCTCGAGCGCGCCGGGAAACCCGGTGCCGAGCGTGCCGATCACGCCGCAGCGCGCGCCCGCGGCGTTCAGCGCCGCCGCGACCCACTGCGTGCAGGTCGTCTTGCCGTTCGTGCCGGTCACGCCGCAGGTCCACAGCGACTGCGAGGGACGGCCGTAGAACTCGTGCGCGAGCGCCCCGGCGCGCGCGCGCAGGCCCGCGACCGGGGCGTTCGGCACGCGCCATGCCGGATCCCAGTCGAAGCGCTCGGCCTCCCAGAGCACTGCGCTCGCCCCGCGCGCGAGCGCGTCGGGGATGAACCGGCGGCCGTCGTCGCGCTCGCCCGGGAAGGCGAAGAAGGCGACCCCGGGCGCGCAGCGGCGGCTGTCCGCGGCGAGCCGTTCGATCATCGCCCCCTGGCGCGCGAGCTGTGCGAGCGGGTCCATGCGCGCATCAGGTGCTTTCCCGCGCTTCCTCGCCCTCGCCGGGCAGCGGCACCGGCTCGAGCGGCGCGTCGTAGGGCACGCCCAGCGAGCGCAGCGCGCCGCGCGCCACCTGCGCGAACACCGGGGCCGCGACGACGCCGCCGTAGTACTGGCCGTCGCCGGGCTCGTCGATCATGACGGCGATCACCACGCGCGGCGCGCTCGCCGGGGCCATGCCGACGAACGAGGCGATGTACTTGTCCGGCGCGTAGCCGCCGTCTTCCTGCTTGTGCGCGGTGCCGGTCTTGCCGGCGACGCGCCAGCCCATGATGCGCGCGCGCGGCGCCGTGCCGCCGGGCTGCACCGCGAGCTCGAGCATGGCGCGGATCTCGCTTGCGGTCTGCGAGCTGATCACGCGCGTGCCCGTCACCGGACCGGGGGACTTCAGCAGCGTCAGCGGGATCAGCTCCCCGTCGCGCGCGAACATCGTGTAGGCGTGCGCGAGCTGCATCAGGCTCACCGAGATGCCGTGGCCGTAGGCCATCGTGGCCTGTTCGATCGGGCGCCAGGTGTGGAACGGCCGCACGCGGCCCTCGGCCTCGCCCGGGAAGCCGAGCCGCGGCGGCGCGCCGAATCCGGCGCGCTCGAACATGCTCCACATGTCCTCGGGCCGCAGCGAGAGCGCGATGCGCGCCGCCCCGACGTTGGAGGACTTCTGGATGATCTGCGCCACCGTGAGCACCGACTCGGGGTGTGGGTCGTGGATCGTGTGGCTGGCGACGCGCATGCCGCCGCTGCCGATCTGCACGCGCGTCGTCGGCGAGATGCGGCCCGACTCGAGCGCGACTGCGATCGTGAACGGCTTCATCGTCGAGCCGGGCTCGAACTCGTCGGTCAGCGCGCGGTTGCGGAGCTGCGCGCCCGAGAGCCGGGCGCGGTTGTTCGGGTTGAACGAGGGCACGTTCGCGATCGCGAGCACCTCGCCCGTGCGCACGTCGAGCGCGACCAGCGCGCCGGCCTTCGCCTTGTGCTCGACCACCGCCGCCTTCAGCGCCGCGTACGCGAGGCTCTGGATCTTGCCGTCGATCGACAGCACCAGGTCGTGGCCGTCCTGCGCGGCGCGGATCGACTCGACGTCCTCGACGATGTGGCCGCGGCGGTCCTTGATCACGCGGCGGCTGCCGGGCGTGCCGCCCAGGCTCGACTCGAAGGCGAGCTCCATGCCCTCCTGCCCGGTGCCGTCGACGCCGGTGAAGCCGACCAGGTGCGCGGTCACCTCGCCGCCCGGGTAGTAGCGCCGGTACTCGCGCTGCTGGTAGATGCCCTCGACGTCGAGCTTGGCGACCTTGTCCGCGGTCTCGGGCGCGATCTGCCGCTTCAGGTAGACGAAGTCGCGCGAGGCGTCGCCGAGCTTTTGACGCAACTCGCGCGCGTCGACGCCGAGCAGCCGCGCGAGCTGTCGCAGCTGCGCCGCGCTGGGCTGCGCGTCGCCCGGGATCGCCCAGATCGACTGCACCGGCGTCGAGATCGCGAGCGCCTCGCCGTTGCGGTCGAGGATGCGGCCGCGCGTGCCCGGGATCTCGAGCACGCGGCCGTAGCGCTCCTCGCCCTTTTCCTGCAGGAAGTCGGTGTGCATCGCCTGCAGGTAGACCGAGCGCCCGGCCAGCACCGCGAAGGCCGCGAGCAGCGCCGCCATCACCATGCGCGCGCGCCACACGGGCAATCGGACCAGGGCGCCCGCGGCCGCGCTCATTTCGTCTCCGGCGCGCCGACCCCGCCGACCCCGCCGATCCCGCCGACTACGCCGACCACGCGCACGCGGCGCGCATCCGGCGCGTGCATGCCGAGCGTGCCCGCCGCCACGCGCGCGACGCGCGTGTGCAGGCCCCAGGTGCTCGCCTCGAGCTGGAGCTTGCCGTACTCGACGTCGAGGTCGCGCGCGCGCTGCTCGGCGCGCTCGACCTCGGAGAAGAGCTTGCGGGCGCGATGCTGGGAGGTGACGAGCCCGAGCGCGCAGACGACGAGAACCAGGAGGAGGAGGAGGTTCAGCTTCGCCACGCGTCGGGCTCGATTCGGTTGATTCGCGGATCCAGGGGCGCGCCGGTGCGCTCCGCCACGCGCAGCACGGCGCTGCGCGCGCGCGGATTCGCGGCGATCTCCGCCGCCGAGGCGCGCGCCGGCCTGTCGACGATCCTGAGCTGGGGTTCTGGCATCTCCCGGGCGCGAATCGGCAAATCCCGGGGCAGCGTCGGGCGCGAGAGGGCCTGCAGGAAGCGCTTGACGAGGCGGTCCTCCAGCGAGTGGAAGGCGATGACCGCCAGGCGTCCGCCCGGCGCGAGCCGCTCGACCGCCTGCGGCAGCGTCATCTGCACTTCCTCAAGCTCCCGATTGACGAAAATCCGTACAGCTTGAAAGGTGCGCGTCGCCGGGTCCTGGCCCGGCTCCCGTGTGCGGACCGCCGCACCCACGAGATCGGCAAGTTGGCGGGTCGTGCGGATGGGCGCGTGCCGGCGAGCAGCAACAATCGCCGCTGCAATCTGTTTAGCAAACCGTTCTTCCCCATACCCCCGGATGACCTCTTGGATTTGGTTTTCTTCGGCCGCCGCGAGCCACTGCGCGGCGCTGAGGCCCTGCGACGGATCCATGCGCATGTCGAGCGGCCCCTCGGCGCGGAATGAGAATCCGCGCTGCGGGTCGTCCAGCTGCGGCGAGGACACGCCAAGGTCGAACAGCACTCCGTGCACGTGCGCCGCGCCCTGCGCATCGAGCGCCTGCGCGAGCGCGCTGAAGGGCGCGTGCGTGATCGAGAAGCGCGGGTCGGAGATCGAGCGCGCCGCCGCCACCGCCTGCGGGTCGCGGTCGAGCGCGATCAGCCGTCCGCGCGGGCCGAGCCGCTCGAGAATCCGTCGCGCATGGCCGCCCCGGCCGTACGTGGCGTCCACGTACGTCCCGTCGGGCCGGATCGACAGCGCCTCGACCGCTTCGGCGGCGAGAACCGGACGATGCTCGGCGGCGCTCGCGCTCATCGGCGCTCAAAGGGAGAAGTCCTCCATCCCGGGCGGCGGGCTCGCCGGCCCGGCGAGCGCCTGCGAGAGCTTCGCGTTCCAGACGCCCGAGTCCCACAGCTCGAAATAGCCGCCCTGCCCGACGAGCATGGCGTCGCGCTCGAGCTTGGCGTGCAGGCGCAGTGCGCCGGAGATCAGCAGGCGCCCCGAGCTGTCGGGCGCCACGTGCTCCTCGAAGCCGAGGAGCAGCCGCTTCCACCAGCTCGCCTGCGGATGCAAGCTCGGAAAGCCTTGAGCGCGCACGCGCACCGGTTCCCAAGCGGCGGGGGGATACAGGAGCACGCAGCCGTCGGGGTGCGCGGTCAGGACGACGTGCGTCGCGCCGGCCAGCAGGGCATCACGGTGGCGCGTGGGGATCGCCAGGCGCCCCTTCGCGTCGAGCGTCACCACCGCTGCGCCATGAAACGCTCCGCCCATGCCCCTTCTCTCCACGGCTAACCGGGGCCAGGATCTTCCTCCCCATGTTTAGCCACTTTTTTCTACCTTTTCCCACTCTAGGTGAAGGGAAAGCGGAGGTCAAGCCAAATGTTCAGGCTTGACAAAGACTTAGCGTCGTTTTTGAAGAGCGTTTCTTGAAATTAAATACACTTCTTTTTCAATAGGTTACAAATCCTACTGAAAGTGCCGTCTTAGGACTGCCGAGACCTCACCCTCGGGCAAGCTTGTCGAGGGCCTCGGCCTGCAGGCCGAGCTTCGCCCCCGCGGCATGGATCTCCGACCAGGTAGTCGCGTCCACCGCGATGCCCTCTTTCTCGCGCTTCGCGCGTGTCTCGCGCTCGGGATCGCCCGCGATGCGCACGCGGTCGGCGCCCGGTGCGGGTGGCGATTGCTTGACCCACTCGACAAACGCTCGCGCCTCCGGCACGAACACGTCTGCGGTGCCGAGCCTGTGCGGGTCGATCAGGATCGAGAGCATGCCGTTCAGCACGCGCTTTTTCGAGCGATCAGTCGTGTGCCAGGTGCCGCCGCCCGAGAGCGCGCCGCCCAGCAACTCGCACACGACGGCGAGGCCGTAGCCCTTGTGCAGTCCGAACGTGGTCAGCGCGCCGAACGGCTCGATCACGCCGAAGCGCGGGTCGATCGTCGGGCGGCCCGTGTCGTCGAGCAGCAGCCCGGGCGGGAGCTTCTCCCCCTTGTTGTGCGCGACGCGCACCTTGCCTTGCGCGACGCCGCTCGTCGCCATGTCGAGGATGAACGGCGGCTGGCCCGCGAGCGGTATGCCGATCGTGCAGGGGTTGGTGCCGAAACGCGCGTCGCTGCCGCCGAAGGGCGCGACGATGGAGCGCGAGATGACGTTCACGAAGCTGATCGACACCAGCCCCTGCGCCACCGCCTGCTCGGCCCACTGACCGATGCGGCACAGGTGGTGCGAGTTCGCGAGCGCCATGACGCACACGCCGTGCGCCTTCGTGCGCTCGATCGCGATCGCGGTCGATTCCAGCCCGATCACCTGCCCGTAGCCCGCCTGGCCGTCGAGCGCGACGAGCGCCCCGCCGTCGAACTTCACCTGCGGGTGACGGTTGGGCGCGAGGCCGCCTTCCTTCAGCGACTCCACGTAGCGCGGGATCATGCCGATGCCGTGCGAGTCGTGGCCGGTCAGGTTGGCGGTGACGAGGTTCTCGGCGACGAGCTTCGCTTCGCGCGGCTCGCTGCCGCCGGCGGCAACGATCGCCTCGATGGCGCGGGCAAGGGGCGCGGCCCGGAAGACATGGGAGGTCGGCATGGGGGCGGAGTTTATAATGCCCCGCACCCGTATCCGCCCCCATGATCGACAAGTTCATCGCCACCGCGGAGGAAGCGCTCGCCGACGTGCCCGACGGCGCGACGGTCCTGATCGGTGGTTTCGGCAACGCCGGCATGCCCGCGCAGCTGATCGAAGCGCTGATCGCGCAGGGCGCCAGGGGCCTGACCGTGGTCAACAACAACGCGGGGAACGCGGACGCCGGGCTCGCGGCGCTGATCGGCGCGAAGCGCGTGCGCAAGATCATCTGCTCGTTCCCCCGTCAGGCGGACTCGTGGCATTTCGACAAGGCCTACCGCGCGGGCGAGATCGAGCTCGAGCTCGTGCCGCAGGGCACCCTCGCCGAGCGCATCCGCGCCGCGGGCGCAGGCGTGGGGGCCTTCTACACGCCGACGGCCTACGGCACCCGCCTCGCCGAGGGCAAGGAGACGCGCCGGATCGGTGGCATCGACTACGTGCTGGAGTATCCGATCCACGCGGACTACGCGCTGATCAAGGCCGACCGCGCCGACCGCTGGGGCAACCTCACCTACCGCATGACGGCGCGCAACTTTGGGCCGATCATGGCCGCCGCCGCGCGCGTCACGGTCGCGCAGGTCCGCGAGACGGTGGGCCTGGGCGAGCTCGACCCCGAGATCGTCGTCACGCCCGGCATCTTCGTGCAGCGCGTGGTGCGCATCCCTTCGCTGAGGCAGGCCGCATGAAGAAGCTCGACCGCAAGCAGATTGCCGCGCGCCTCGCGCGCGACATCCCGGACGGCGCCTACGTGAACCTCGGCATCGGCCTGCCGACGCTGGTCGCCGACTACCTGCCGAAGGACCGCGAGATCATCCTGCACAGCGAGAACGGCGTGCTCGGCATCGGCCCGCGGCCGGCCCCCGGCGACGAGGACGAAGACCTGATCAATGCCGGCAAGGAGCCGGTGACCCTGCTGAAGGGGGGATCCTTCTTCCATCACGCCGACTCGTTCGGCATGATTCGCGGCCGCCACCTCGACTACTGCGTGCTTGGCGCGTTCCAGGTCTCCGCGCAGGGCGACCTCGCCAATTGGCACACCGGCGCGCCCGACGCGATTCCCGCCGTCGGCGGCGCAATGGACCTCGCCGTGGGCGCAAAGCACGTCCTGGTCATGATGGAGCACCTGACCAAGGACGGGAAATCCAAGATCGTCGAGCGCTGCACCTACCCGCTGACCGGCGCGCGCTGCGTGGGCCGCATCTACACGGACCTCGCGGTGCTCGACGTGCAGGCCGACGGGCTGCACGTCGTCGAGATCCTCGGCGACCTCCCGTTCGACGAGCTGCAGCGCCTGACGGGCGTGCCGCTGAAGAAGCTCGCTACTGCGGCTTGACTCCCGCCGCCGCGAGCACGCGCGCGTAGTCGTCGATCTCGCTGCGCACGAACTTCGCGAAGTCGGCCGGCGACATGTCCATCACGTCGTTGCCGCCATTCACCAGGCGCTCCTTGACCGTCGCGTCGGCGAGCGCGCGGCGCACGTCCGCGTTGATCTTGCTCACCACGTCCGCCGGCATTCCGGCCGGCCCCCAGAGGCCGAACCACAGTGGCGCCTCCGCGCCCGCCGCTCCGGCTTCGGCCGTCGTCGGCACGTCGGGCAGCTGCGGATTGCGCTTGGCGGTGCTGACGGCAAGCGGCCGCAGCTTCCCGCCGCGGATGCTGCCCATCGCGGCCGAGATCGGCGCCCAGTAGGCGTCCACGTTGCCGCTCAGCATCGCGGCGATCACCTCGGGCGTGCCCTTGAACGGGACCTGCAGCATCTGGACGTGCGTGGCGGCGAGGAACTTCTCGGTGTTCAGGTGCGTGCCCGAGCCGATGCCGGCGTGCCCGATGTTGAGCGCCCCCGGCTTCGCCTTGGCAGCGGCGACCAGATCGCCGAGCGTCTTGTACGGGCCGCTCGGCAGCACGGTCAGGACGTTCGGCTGCGTCGCGAGCGGCGCGATGTCGACGAAGTCCTTGGTCGTGTTGTACGGCAACTTGGCGTAGATCGCCGGATTGACGCAGTGCGCGTTCGAGTTCACCAGCAGCGTATAGCCGTCGGGCTCGGCTTTCGCCACCACGGCCGAGCCGATGGAGCCGCCCGCGCCGGGCCGGTTCTCGGCGACGACCGGCTGCCCCCAGTACTCGGACAGCTTCGCCGCGACGATGCGCCCGACGATGTCGGTCGAGCTGCCCGGCGTGAAGGAAATGATCATGTGCACCGGCTTGGTCGGATACGACTGAGCGAACGAGGTCGAGGCGCCGAGCGCCAGCGCCGCGACAAGCAGCTTACGAAAGTCCATCTTTCACCTCCACGTTTTCCGGTTTCAGTTCGACGCCGGAGGCCTCGGCCTGCTGCACGAGCAGCGTGGCGAAATCCTCCTCCCTCTTGCCGCGCCCCATCATCGACTGGATGAGGTCGCGCGTGGCCGAGGCGAGGGGCAGCGGCACTTCGAACCGCCGCCCCGCGTCCAGGCCCAGATCCAGGTCCTTGCGCAGCAGCTCCGGCGTGAACGTCACCCTGAAGTCGAGGTTGACGAACGCCGGCGTCTTGTAGCGCGTAAAGGTCGAGCCCATCACGCTCTGGTTGAGGAAGTCGAGAAAGGCGTGCCGCGGGACGCCCGCCTTCTGCGCCAGCACCGTGATCTCGGCGAGCGACTGCGTCACCACGCCGAGGAACACGTTGTGGCAGATCTTGACGATGCGCGCGAGCTCGCCCTCGCCGACGTAGCTCGCCGCGGGGCCGATCATCCTCAGGTACGGCAGCGCCTCGTCGAACGAGGCGCGCGGCCCCGAGCACACGAAGCTGAGCTTGCCCGCCTTGATCACCTTGGCGTTGCCGGACACCGGCGCCGCGAGATAGGCGATGCCGCGCTTCGCCAGCATCTCGCGCAGCTCGCTCGAGCCCTCGAGCGAGATCGAGGAGCACTCGATGACCATGCGCGGCTGCGACGCGCCCGCGAGCAGGTCGCCGACGACCTGCTTCACGTCCTTCCAGGTCGCGACCATGCAGAACACGATGTCCCGCCCGGCGAGCTCGGTGATCGACGAGGCGACCTTGGCGCCGTAGTGCGCGAGCGGCTCGGCCTTGGCGCGCGTGCGGTTCCACACGAGCACGTCGGCGCCGCCCTTTGCGAGCCGCGCCGCCATTTCGGCACCCATGCGGCCGGCGCCGATCCAGCCGATCGAGGGCCTAGTAAGGGTTGGCAATCGGGAGCTCCTCGGCCGGGTACAGCGAGATGATCGTGGCGCCCTTGTCGGTCAGGATCACTTCCTCCTCGATGCGCGCCGCCGAGATGCCGTCGGTGGCGGGACAGTAGGTCTCGACCGCGAACACCATGCCGGCCTTCAGCTCGATCGGCTCGCGAAGCGAGGTGAGCCGCGAGATGAGCGGCCGCTCGTGCAGGCCGAGCCCCAGTCCGTGGCAGAAATTGAGGCCGAAGGCGTCCATCTCGCTCGCGAAGCCGATCTCCTTCGCCTCCGGGAAGGCCATTGCGATCTTGTCGCTCGACATGCCGGGCCTGAGCAGCTCGATCGCGCGGTCCATCCATTCGCGCGCCTTGCGGTACGCCGTGCGTTGAGGCCCGGTCGCGCGCCCCACGTTGAACGTGCGGTAGTAGCAGGTGCGGTAGCCCATGAAGGACTGGATGACGTCGAAGAACGCCTGGTCGCCGGGCCGGATCAGGCGGTCGGTGAAGTTGTGCGGGTGCGGCGAGCAGCGCTCGCCGGAGATCGAGTTGATCGCCTCGACGCAGTCCGAGCCCATTTCGTAGAGGCGCTTGGTGGCGAGCGCGACGATCTGCGACTCCTGTACGCCGGGCTTGAGCGCCTCGGCGATGTCTTGGTAGACGCCGTCTACCATCGCGGCGGCCATGTTGAGCAGCGTCAGCTCGTCGATGTTCTTCACTTCGCGCGCCTGCAGCATCACCTGCTGGCCGTCGCGCACCTCGATGCCTTCCTTCTGCAGGGCGAACAGCATCGGCGGCTCGACGACGTCGATGCCGAGCGGCATGTTGGCGACGCCTTCGGCCTTCAGGATGGACTTGATCTCGCGCGCGGCATCGCGGAACAGCGAGAGATCCGCGCCAGTGGCGCCGCGCATGCCGAGCAGGCCGGCGCGGCAATGGTCCGCGTGCAGCCACGGCGCGTGCAGCTTGTGGTGCCTCGCCGCCGAGCCGAAGTCCCACACGTAGGGGTCGCCGGTGCCGGTCAGCAGCGAGTAGCGCGTCAGCTTGTCGCGCGCCCACTCGCCGATCACGGTGCTCGTCGTGTAGCGGATGTTGTGCTGGTCGAAGGAGAGCAGCGCGCCCAGGCCCGATTGCGCGAGCGCGGCGCGCGTGCGCGCGAGGCGATAGTCGTGCAGCCGGCGGAAGTTGACGCGCTCCTCGAAATCAACCTGCGTGTGGCCGGGCGCCTGCAGCGGCCGCTTCCAGTCGTGGTGCGGGTTGACGTCGTCCGGGCGTACGACGCGCGGCTCGCTGCGCTTTCGGGCCATGTCTCCTCCGGCGCGGAGTATATACAATCGCGCCATGAAGAAGCGCCCCGAAGAGCTGCGGTCCCACCGGTGGTTCGGCGTGAAGGACCTGCGCTCGTTCGGGCACCGCTCGCGCACCGCGCAGATGGGCTTCGACCGGTCGGACTACGCCGGCAAGCCCGTGATCGCGATCGTCAATACCTGGTCGGACATCAACCACTGCCACACCCACTTCCGCCAGCGCGCGGAGGAGGTGAAGCGCGGCGTCTGGCAGGCCGGGGGATTCCCGCTCGAGATGCCGGCGATGGCGCTGGCGGAGACGATGCAGAAGCCGACCACGATGCTGTACCGCAACTTCCTCGCCATGGAGACCGAGGAGCTGCTGCGCTCGTACCCGGTGGACGGCGCGGTGCTCATGGGCGGCTGCGACAAGACGACGCCGGCGCTCATCATGGGCGCGACCAGCATGAACCTCCCCGCCATCTACCTGCCCGCGGGGCCCATGCTGAACAGCCATTGGCGCGACCAGACGCTCGGCTCGGGCTCCGACACCTGGAAGTACTGGGACGAGCTGCGCGCCGGGCGCATCACGGAAGGCGACTGGAAGGAGATCGAGGACTCGATCGCGCGCTCGCCGGGCACCTGCATGACGATGGGCACCGCGGCGACCATGATGTCGCTCGCGGAGGCGCTCGGCTTCACGCTGCCCGGCTACTCTTCGATCCCGGCGCCCGATTCGAACCACGCGCGCATGGCGACGCTCACCGGCAAGCGCATCGTCGAGATGGTGTGGGAGGACCTCAAGCCCCGCGACTTCCTCTCTCGCGGCTCGTTCGACAACGCGATTACCACGCTGATGGCGATGGGCGGATCGACCAACGCCATCGTGCACCTCGTCGCCATGGCCGGGCGCGCGGGACTGCCCTTCCCGCTCGAGCGCTACAACGAGATCAGCGCGAAGACCCCGGTCATCGCCAACGTGCGCCCCTCGGGCAAGCAGCACCTGATGGAGGACTTCTACTACGCGGGCGGCCTGCGCGCGCTGCTCGCCGAGCTGAAGGACCTGCTCGACCTCTCGGCGAAGACGGTCAACGGCCGCACGCTCGGGGAGAATCTGGAAGGCGCCAAGGTCTGGAACCGCGACGTGATCCTGCCGCGCGACAAGGCGCTGCTCGCCTCGGGCGGCATCGTCATGCTGCGCGGCTCGCTCGCCCCCGACGGCGCGGTGATCAAGGCGAGCGCGGCGACGCCGGCGCTCATGAAGCACACCGGGCGCGCGGTGGTGTTCGAGGACTACAACGACATGGCGGCGCGCATCGACCGCGACGACCTCGACGTCGACGCGAGTTGCGTGCTGGTGCTGAAGAACGCGGGCCCGCTGGGCGGCCCGGGCTTTCCCGAGTGGGGGATGCTGCCGATCCCGAAGAAGCTCGTGAAGCAGAGCGTGAAGGACATGGTGCGGCTCTCGGACGGCCGCATGAGCGGCACGAGCTACGGCACCTGCATCCTGCACGTCGCGCCGGAGGCCTACGTGGGCGGGCCGCTTGCTCTCGTGAAGGATGGCGATCCGATCGAGCTCGACGTCGGCAAGAAGGCGCTGAACCTGAAGATTTCCGATGCCGAGCTCGCGAGGCGCAAGGCGGCCTGGAAGCGACCCGCGCCGCGCTACGAGCGCAGCTACGGCGCCATCTTCTCGCGCCACGTGAAGCAGGCGAACGAGGGCTGCGACTTCGACTTCCTCGAGGGCACCGCGCCGACCGCGGAGCCCGAGATCCACTAGCCCGCTACCCCCGCTCGATCACCACCTCGAGGTATTCGGCCGGCAGCACCATCGTGCCGTCGCCCGAGCGGTTGTCCTGCGCGATGAGCGCGAGGATGTCGCGCGTGAACTCGGCCTGCTGCGCGGCGTCGAGCGCCGCGAACGCCTTGTTCGTCGGCCCGTACCAGGCGCGGAACACCTCGATCCAGTGCTCGGGCGATCGGTAGCGGAACACGAAGTTCCGGCTCGTCGCATGCACCGCCTTCGCCGACGCGCCGAAGAGCTCCTGCAGTCGCGGCCGCGTGCCCCAAAGCGCCGGCGACTTCACGCCCGCGGGCGGCGGCAGGTATCGGCCGAGCGCCTTGAACAGCCTGCCGATGAAGCTCTCCGGCGTCCAGTTGGCAAGCCCGATCTTCCCGCCGGGACGGCATACGCGCGCGAGCTCCGCGGCGGCCTTGTCCTGGTCGGGCGTGAACATGACCCCGAACGTGGAAAGCACGACGTCGAAAGCGGCGTCGGCGAAAGGCAGTCTCTCGGCATCGGCCTCCTGGAACCGAACCGCCAGGCCCTCGGCGTGCGCGCGCGCCTTGCCGGCCTCGAGCAGCGCGCCGACGTAGTCGGTCGAGGTCACGTCGCAGAAGCGCCGCGCGGCCGCGAGCGTGGCGTTGCCGTTGCCGGCGGCGACGTCGAGCACGCGGCTGCCGGCACGCAGGTCGAGCGCCTCGCACAGGCTCTCGCCGACGATCTGCAGCGTCGTGCCGATGACGGCGTAGTCGCCCGCTGCCCAGGCGGCCTGCTGACGGGACTTGACGGCGGCGAGGTCGACGCCGGGAATGGAAGACAGGACGGCGGACATGCGTATTTCCTCCTCGAACGAGACGGTGAAGTCGGGTGCTAGTATTTGCGCCTGGCCGCGGCCGCACTTTGCCGATCCGCCGGCTTTCTTGATGGACGCTCTTTCCGACCTGCTTCAGCTGGTGAAGCTGAATGGCGCGCTGTTCCTGGACTCGCGCTTCACCGCGCCCTGGTGCGTGGAGTCGCGCCCCGCGCGCGAGTCGGGCGGCATCTTCGCCGGGCTCGGGCACATCGTGTTCTTCCACGCGCTGATCCGCGGCAGCTGCCAGGTGCGGCTCAAGCGCGGCGGAGAAGCGATGCGGGTCCAGGCGGGCGACCTGCTGCTGCTCGCGCACGACGACGCGCACTATCTCGGCAGCGACCTGCAGCTCGCCTCCACCACGTCCGACCGGCTGGTGCGCCCGGCCCCCCCGGGCGGGCTGATGAGCATCGACCACGGGGGCGGCGGAGAGGAGACGCGCTTCATCTGCGGCTTTCTCGCCTGCGACCCGCAGTTGTGCCGTCCGCTGCTCGACGCGCTGCCGCGCATGCTGAGCGTGCCGCTCGCCGACGGCGCGGGCGCGCCCTGGCTGCTCGGCCTGCTGCGCCATGGCGCGCAGGCCAACGCCGACGCGGGACCGGGTACGGATACGGTCATGGCGAAGCTCGCCGAGCTGCTCTTCGTCGAGGCGATGCGCCGCTACATCGCCGCGCTGCCCGAAGGCGAGAAGGGCTGGCTCGCGGGCCTGCGCGACCGCCATGTCGGGCGCGCGCTCGCGCTGCTGCACGAGCGTCCCATGCACGACTGGACCGTCGACGAGCTCGCCGAGCAGGCCGGGCTGTCGCGCTCGGCGCTCGCCCAGCGCTTCAGCGGGCTCATCGGGCAGCCGCCCAAGACCTACCTGACGCGTTGGCGCCTGCGGCGCGCGGCAGCTGCGCTGCAGGACAGCCGGCGGCCCGTCGCCTCGCTCGCGGAGGACTACGGCTACGAATCCGAAGCCGCGTTCAACCGCGCGTTCAAGCGCGAGTTCGGCGTGCCGCCCGCGACCTGGCGCCGCAAGGGCACGGCCAAGATTACCGCGGGCGCAGGCTGAAGCGCTGTTCCATCAGGTCGGCGGTGTCGAAGTGCCGCCGGCCGACGAACGCCGTCGGCTCCCGCCCCCACTGCCGCATCGCGCCCGCCGAGCAGATGCCCATGGGCCAGAAGTAATACCGCTCGGCGCGCTCCGTGCCGGGAACGAGCCCCTGCGGCGAAAACATGCTCCGCCGCCCGCCGCCGGGCAGCGGCAGCGATCGCAATTCGTCATACGGCGCCAGCGCGTAGGCCGCGCCCGCCCAGGGTCCGCCGTCCGGCGCCACGCGCGCCACGCGCGCCACGTAGTGGGTCTTCGTCGCCACGCGCACGCGCACCCGCTCGCCATCGGCGACGCGCGGCAGCGCTTCGGGCGCGAGCATCCATTCGGGCTCGCCGTCGGGCGCGGGCCGGGGTACCGCCCGTGGCGTGGGAAAGAAGAGGTGGTAGCAGCCGCAGGGATGGATCGTGTCGTAGACCAGCGGCTCGCCATCGGGCGCGAGCGTCACGCGCCAGACGACGCCGTCGAGCGTGCCGGAGAGCAGGTCGCCCTCGGACTGCGGCGGGCGCTGCGGGAACCACAGCACGTACACCAGCTGCAGCAGCGAGGCTTCGCCATCGCGCGTCCAGGCGGCCAGGCGGTAGACGACGGGGCGCGACGGGTCGACGGCCGGCGATCCGCTTGCGCCGGCCCATCCCAGCGCGCCCGGCCGGTCGTAGTCCCCGGTGACCTCGAGCTCGAAGATCGGCGCGTAGGTCCGGAACAGCTCCTCGAGCGCGGCGGGCCCCGGCTCCGGCACGCGCAGCGGGTTCTCGGCGGAGCGCCGCAGGATCGCGGCGACCTCGGAACGCGCGAGCGGCGCGCCTCGCGGCGGCACGAGCGCCAGCAGCGACCCGCCCTCCGGCACGCGAAGCGGCGCCGCGTAGGATGCGCGCACCTCCGCCTGATAGCGGCGCACGCCCGAAGTGAACGGGATCTTCGTCAGCGCGTACAGTCCGAATCCGCGGAGCGTGGTCGAATAGTCGTCCGCGACCGTCGAGGCCCCGAGCAAGCGCGCGCGCGCGCCCGCGTCCGTCAGATCGGCGGACTCGAGCCGCGCGCCGCACTCCTTCGCGCGGTCCAGCGAGTCCTCCGGGGCGCCCAGATTGGCGATCTCGGCCCGCCGGGCCTGCAGGTCGAGCGCGCGCATGCGCTCGGTCAGGGCGCGCAGCTTGGCATCGTCGCCGCGCGCCTCTTCGCCGAACGAGGCGAGGAAGCGGCTCGCGCGCAGGTACGGAAAGCCCGCGATCCGCGCGTCCTGGCCGTCGCGCACGCCGGCGGCGTCGATTCGCGCGTCGAGGTCGCGGAACCACGTCGCGCACTCGCGCAGCGACGGATCGGGAGACTCGATCCGCGCGCTGGGCGCGATCGACGCGCATCCCGCGGCGGCGATCGCCGCGACCAGCGCGAGGGCGGCCCGCCTCATCGCGCCGCGGCCTCGCGCCGCTCGATCTCGCGCACCATGCCGATGAACTGGTGCTTGAGGTTCGAGCGCATGACGAGCTCGCCGAGCAACGGCGGCATCGACTCGGGCTGCACGAGGCCGATCCAGCGCAGCGCGTAGCGCCGCTCGCCGAGCTTCTCGAGCCGGTAGCCGCCCTCGAGCTGGCGCAGGTTGCCCTTCACCAGCCGCACGTCGATCGCGAGCGGGGGCCGCGGCGTCGCGAGCACCGTGACGCGGATCGGGAAGTGCAGGAAGAGAAAGCTCGCCTCGCCCTCCTGCTCGACGAGCTCGGCCCCGGCCTCGCGGGCGATCACGCGGCTGCGCTTCATGCCGGGGACGAACTCGGCCAGGTGGTCGTAGTCGGTGAGCGTGGCCCAGATCGTCGCGTACGACGCCTCCACCGTGGCGAGCGCGCGGATCTCCACCGCCGGCCCGCGCCGCATCGACTCCACGTCGATGTCGTCGGATGCGGCGGCCCGCGCCGCGGCGACCGAGACCGCGAAACACGCGAGGAGCGCGACCCGCAGGAGCATGGCCCAGTCTAGCAGCGGCGGCCGGACGCGAGGATGACGCCGGACGGCGACTTCACCGTCTAGAATGGCCCGGCTGTGCCGAAAGTCGCATTCGTTACCGGCGCCACCGGATTCGTCGGGCTCAACCTGGTCGAGACGCTGCTCGCGCGCGGCTGGCGCGTGCTCGCGCTGCACCGGGCCGGCTCGGACCTGCGCTACCTGCGGCGGCTGCCCGCCGAGCGCGTCGTTGGCGACGTGACCGACGCGGCGTCGCTGCGCCGCGCGCTGCCGCCCGACGTGGACGCGGTGTTCCACGTCGCCGGCGACACCAGCCAGTGGTCCGGCGCCAACGCGCGCCAGGACCGCGTCAACATCGACGGCACGCGCAACATGGTGGGCGCCGCGCTCGAGCGCCGGGCGCGGCGCTTCGTGCACACCTCCAGCATTTCGGCCTACGGCCCGCACCGCGGCCGCATCGACGAGCGCGCCGAGAAGCTCGGCGGCGTTTCTCGCGTGAACTACCAGCGCTCGAAGTATCTCGCCGAGCAGGCGGTGCGCGCCGGCATCGAGCGCGGGCTGGATGCCGTGATCCTCAATCCCGCGGGCATCCTCGGGCCGTACGACACGCACAGCTGGGCGCGGCTGTTCTTCCTCGTGGCCGAGGGGCGGCTGCCCGGCGTGCCGCCGGGCCGTTCGTCGTTCTGCCATGCGCGCGAGGTCGCGCTCGCCCACGTGGCGGCCGCCGAGCGCGGGCGCTCCGGCGAGAACTACCTGCTCGGCGGCACGGACGCCAGCTACCAGGAGCTGCTGCGCGAGATCGGCGCCGCGCTGGGCCGGCCCGTGCCCGAGCGCGTCACGCCCGCCTGGGCGCTGCACACTGCGGCGTGGCTCGGCGCGCTCTGGGGCCGGCTGGCCGGCCGCGAGCCGGCGCTGACGCCGGAAGCCGCCGAGCGGGTCACGCGCGAGCTGACTTGCGACAGCACGAAGGCCGTGCGGGAGCTCGGCCTGCGCGCCGTTCCGCTTCGCGACATGGTCGCGGATTGCGCGCGCTGGCTCGCGGCCGAGGGCCTGCTCGCCGGGGTAGAATCGACGCGTCCCGTCGCCTAGGCCCCGCCAAGCCCCCGCATGGAGCTGCCGAAGAATCCGTTCAAGCGCGCCCTGCGCGAGGGCCGCTCGCAAATCGGCCTTTGGTCGAGCTTGTCGTCGAACTACACCGTGGAGGTCATCGCGGGGGCGGGCTACGACTGGATCCTGCTCGACATGGAGCACTCGCCGAACGACCTCGAGAGCCTGCTCGCGCAGCTGCAGGCCGCCGCCGCCTATCCTACGCATCCGATCGTGCGCGTGCCCTGGAACGACATGGTCACGATCAAGCGCGTGCTCGACGCGGGCGCGCAGTCGCTGCTCGTTCCCTACGTCCAGAATGCCGAGGAGGCGCGCGCCGCGGTCGCGAACACCCGCTATCCGCCGGCGGGCGTGCGCGGCGTGGCCGGCACGACCCGCGCCACGCGGTTCGGGCGCATCAAGGATTACGCGAAGCGCGCGCAGGAGGAGATCTGCGTGCTGGTGCAGCTCGAGACGCAGCCTGCGCTGGCCGAGATCGAGCGCGTCGCCGCGGTCGAAGGCGTGGACGGCATCTTCGTCGGGCCGGCCGACCTGCACGCGTCGATGGGCCATACGGGCGAGACGGCGAACCCCGCGGTGCTTCCCCTCATCGAGGACGCGATGCGCCGCATCCGCAAGGCGGGCAAGGCGCCCGGCTATCTCTCGCCCGTCGAGGCCGACGCCAAGCGCATGCTGGCGGCCGGCGCGCAGTTCGTCGCCGTGGGTGCCGACGTCGGCCTGCTCGCGCGCGGCGCGGAAAACCTGCTCGCCCGGTTCAGGACATGAAGCCCGACATCATCGCCACCACCAAGATCTACGGCCCGACGCAGGAGCGGCTCGACCGCGAGTTCAACTGCCACCGCCTGCACGAGGCGGCCGACCGCGCCGCGTTCCTGAAGGAGCTCGCGCCGCGCGTGCGCGGGCTTGCCACGTTCGGCCCGGCGGGCGCCGACGCGAAGCTGATGGACGCGCTGCCCAGGCTCGAGATCATCTCGAACTTCGGCGTCGGCGTGGACGCGATCGACCTTGCCGCCGCAAAGCAGCGCAACATCATCGTCACCAACACCCCCGATGTGCTGAACGACTGCGTCGCCGACACGGCAATGGCGCTGACGCTCAACGTCATGCGGCGCTTTGCGCAGGCGGAAAGCTACCTGCGCGCCGGCAACTGGGCGGCCAAGGGCGGCTACCCGCTCACCACCTCGCTCGGCGGCAAGACGATGGGGATCCT
>Ga0335085_10003151_pt1 | contig 29197 bp, 18 predicted proteins | sample Lox_Sample_45_FD_206712 | JGI IMG/M metagenome (GOLD analysis project Ga0335085, IMG submission 206712) | Soil microbial communities from Loxahatchee National Wildlife Refuge, Florida, United States - Lox_Sample_4.5 | ecosystem: Environmental > Terrestrial > Soil > Wetlands | place: USA... | reverse complement strand
CGAAGAATCGCGCTCTCATTCATGTGGCCGCTGACGCTGCGGAGGCGCTCGCTGTGGCTGTCAACAAGGCTTAATCTGTGCCCTCGGCGGCCGGCGTTATCATGCGATTATGTCGACAAAACTTCGTTTCGGCGTACTCAGCACCGCCAACATCGGCCTGAAAAAAGTGATACCTGCCATGCAGCAGGGCGAGCTTACAGTCGTAACAGCTCTCGCCTCTCGCGATTTCGAAAAGGCCCGCGAGACGGCCACGAAACTTGGCATTCCCAAGGCCTACGGATCTTACGAGGATCTGATCGACGATCCTGACATCGATGCGATCTACAATCCGCTGCCTAATCAGCTCCACGTTCGATGGACCACAAAGGCCGCCGAAGCCGGCAAGCATGTGCTCTGCGAAAAGCCGCTGAGCATGACCGTGGCCGAGGCGAGGACGCTGCTCGACGTTCGTGCACGCACCGGCGTGAAAATCTGCGAAGCCTTCATGATCCGCAGCGCGCCACAATGGCAGCGCATGCGGCAGCTGATCGACGAGGGCCGCATCGGTGAGTTGCGCGCGGTCGCTGGCATTTACAGCTACTTCAATGTGAACCCGGCCAACATCCGCAACCAGGTGGAGACGGGCGGCGGCGCACTGTACGACATCGGATGCTACCTGGTGCAGTCGTCGCGGTACGCGTTCAAGCGCGAGCCGCAGCGCGTGGTTGCGCTCGTCGATCGCGATGCACAAACGGGCACCGACCGGCTGACGTCGGCGCTGCTCGACTTTGGCGCCGGACACGCGATCCTCACGTGCAGTACGCAGCAGATTCCGTGCCAGAAGATCCAGTTTCTCGGCTCGCGGGGACGCATTGAACTTGAGATTCCGTTCAATGCGCCGATCGACCGGCCCACGCGGCTCTTTATCGACTCTACGGGCGACCTTACCTTCAGCGGGGTCACGATGGAGAGTTTCCCGACGTCGGATCAATACACGCTGCAGGGTGATGCCTTTGCGCGAGCCGTGCGCGACAACACAGAGGTCCCCGTACCCCTCGAAGACTCGATCGGCAACATGGCCGTCATTGAGGCCATTTTCCGGTCAGGGAAGACGGGCCAGTGGGAGCGGCCAGAGCAGTAGGAGATTCTCGTTCAGTGAACGGAGAGTGCGCTGTGCTTCGCATGATTGCGCAGTCTATGCGGCGGCACACGCGCGCAGGTCGCTGATGAGCGCGGCAATCCGAGCAGGATCGCTGTCCCATGCAAACATGAAGCGCGCTGCGCCGCCGATGAAGGTGTAGAAACTCCATCCGCAGGCGCGAAGCTGATTGAGCACGTTTTCTGAAGCCTCAACAAAAACAGCATTGGCTTCGACGGGCTGCGCCAGGCGGACTCCGGGAATTCCAGCGATTCCCTCCTCGAACTGGCGGGCGCAGCGGTTGGCGTGCTCGGCGTTGCGCAGCCAGGCTCCGCTCTCGAGCATTCCGACCCAGGGCGCGGAAAGAAAGCGCATCTTGGATGCCAGTTGGCCGGCCTGCTTGCAGCGGTAATCAAAGTCGGTGGCTAACGAGCGATCGAAGAAGAGTACCGCTTCTCCCATAGCCATGCCGTTCTTGGCTCCGCCAAAACAGAGCACGTCGACGCCGCTCTTCCACGCCATTTCCGCGGGCGAGCAGCCCAGGCTGGCGCAGGCGTTGGCAAAGCGCGCGCCGTCCATGTGGAGCGAGAGGCCGCGTGAACGGCATTCAGCAGAGATTGCGCGCAGCTCGGCAAGGGAGTAGACGCGGCCGGTTTCAGTGGACTGCGTGATCGACACGACGCGCGGCTTGGGATAGTGGATGTCGCTGCGCTTGGTCGCCAGCTCGCGAATGGCGGCGGGTGTTAGTTTTCCTTCCGGGCTGGACGCGACCAGCAGTTTGGAGCCGTTTGAAAAGAATTCGGGCGCGCCGCACTCATCGGTTTCCACGTGCGACTGATCGGAGCAGATGACGCTGTGATAGGACTGGCAGAGCGACGCGAGCGCCAGGGAGTTGGCTGCCGTGCCGTTGAAGACGAAGTAGACCTCGCATTCGGTCTCAAACAGGTTGCGGAACGCGTCGGATGCCTTGGCAGTCCAGGGATCGTCGCCATAGGAGGTGGCGTGGCCGCGATTGGCGGCCTCCATGGCGGCCCAGGCCTCGGGGCAAATTCCCGCGTAATTGTCGCTGCCAAATTGTTGCGGCAGCTCTTTCTTAACGGTTTCAGACATGATCGTCGCTACAATCATGTTATCGCGACCGGTCTTGCGATCCGCGTTGACCGCCATTCGCCAGATCTTCAACCAGCTGACGAAGCATCTCCATCAAGCGCGCCGCAACATGGGCATCCTCCCTGGTTTGGCAGGAGCAGACGTGCATGCACAGGTCAGGGCCATTTCGGGCGAAGACTTCGAATTCGTTGGCGAAATATTCGGTGGCTTTGGTAAAGAGCATCTCGCAATGCTCTTCCATCGCATCTATTTCGCCCACATGAGGATTGATGAAGCGGAACTCGCGGGGTGTCTCGTCCTGAAGCAGGTCGCGATACTCATAGGGCAGAGGGTTCGGCTGGCTGTCCCTGATCTCTTCCAGGATGCGGGACGATTCCACGAGCTCGTATCGGCCGTTGCGCTTGACGAGCGCCATGCCGCTAAGGAAGTTGTTGTCTGTGCGACGGGGAGCATTTTGATCGCGTGCACTCATGGGTAGACTCCCAAAGGTAGAAGGTAATTGTCTCATTGGTCGCGACGCCGGGGAAGGCTCAGTTTTATACGGAGTTGGGGCGCGGGCCGAGATCGATTACAGTGCTACCCTGCCTGCTCATTAGAACGGAGCTACTGCCGATGGAGCGTAGGGAGTTTTGTCACCGGGCCGTGAGGCTTCGAATGATGTCAATCTCGCGTTGGCGATAAGGCGTGCCGTCGGCATGAAAGACATCGTGGAACCAGATAATGGGCTGGTCAAGAACGTAGGGACGCGCCCAGGAGTCCCAGGGCAGATAGGTCTGGCTCTTGCCCGCAACGAGACCCCAGTTGATAGCTCCGACGTGATATTGATGCGCGATGGGTAAAACGGTGTCGAAGGTGCTGCCGGCGCCGCGGGCCATGTACTCCGTACAAATGATTGGCCGGTGAAATTGCTCCAGCAGTTTGACATGCTGCTCGAAGTCCTCTGGCCAACCGTAGTTGTGGAAACTGATCACGTCAGATTGCTCAACCTGAATTCGCGCGAGCGGAGGCAGGGTCTCGAGCGAGGTCCAGTCGCCGTGCCAGAGACCACTGGTGAGGGGTTGAACAGGACGAAGCGACCGGGCCCAACCGAAGACCTGGGGTAAGAGGCCGATGACGATCTCGGTCTTGTTTTTGGGTTCATCGCGGGAATAAGAGCCCTGGTTATCGTTGTCAGGTTCATTCCACAAGTCCCAAGCGAGAATACGGGGATCGTTTGCAAATGAGCCGACGATGCCTTTGACATAACGTTCGAGGCGCGGGAATTGTGCGGGATCAGAAAGCACCTCGGCGCCTGGCGCCTGCACCCAGCCGGAGTTGTGAACTCCGGGGATAGGTGGATGCTGCGGGCCAAGCCTGGGGTGCGGGTCCCAGCAGGAGTCAAAGAGAACAAAGATGGGTCGGATATGGTGCCGGGCAGCGATGGCGAGAAAAACGTCAATGCGGTGCTTGAAGCCTTCCGGGTCCTGTTCCCAAAGGAGGTTGTGGAGGAACACGCGCATGGTGTTCATGCCGATGGCTTCCGCCCACCCGAGCTCACGGTCGATGGTTACAGGGTCGAAAGTGCCAGCCTGCCACATCTCAAGCTGGTTAATAGCGTTGGACGGAAGAAAATCAGCGCCGACGAGCCAAGGCTGTTGAGCGTACCAGGCGTTTGCCCGGTCTTCTGTCCACCTGGATTGGGCGCGAGCCCCCGTGGTCGTCAACAAAGTCAAGGCGATGCAGGCAACTAGAGTTGCGCGCCGCAGCATAAATCCTCCCGCCCAAAGGCAGGAGAATTCTAGTTCACCTCGGCGTAAAGAGTGAAGGATTGAATTTTCTTAGAAAAGTTGGAGGCGCGGGCCGGGATCGAACCGGCGCATAAAGGTTTTGCAGACCTCTCCCTTACCACTTGGGTACCGCGCCTTGGGCTGCCTGCCTCACGGTTTGCGGATCGTTCCACTTCGCTGTCCGTCCGGCTCATCAATGCCGGTCGAATGCGGAATGGAGCGGGAGACGAGACTTGAACTCGCGACCCTCGCCTTGGCAAGGCGATGCTCTACCACTGAGCTACTCCCGCTTAGGCCGGTTCCTGAGTTGATGTAGCCTTTTCAGAAGTTCTGCCGGGTTGCTCTTTCTCGACGAAAGATCCGCGTGGAGCAATCGCTTCGGGATACAGCAACTCAGAAACCGGTGTAACGCAAATTCGAGTATACCGGGGTGCGGAAAGGGGGTCAAACGGGCGAATTCCGTTGAATCCGCTTTTTCCCATTGAGTTGCTAATAGAGATGATAAGTGGATATGGTAGGCACGATTGGATTCGAACCAACGACCTCTTCCGTGTCAAGGAAGCGCTCTAACCAACTGAGCTACGCGCCTATTCTCAATAGCTGCTAGTTTATCAGGGCTGCGGCAGCGGGGGAAGCATGACTGAGCACGATCCGCCCGATTCAATCATGGAATCAAGGGAGCACTCATCTCTGTTCAGATCGATTCGATCGACCGCCGCCAGGGCCCATTTGCTTCAGCTATAGAACGTCTTTAAGACTGCATCCGAAGTGCCGAAGCGCGGACTGGGAGTCCTCAACGTCTCGGAACCAACAAGATCGTACGCAGTTTTTCCTGAAAGTGATTCACTCATGACCCTTCTTGGTCAAAAGGTCGGACTTCTTGCGAGCGATCCAGTCATTACCACATGATCAACATTTGGGCCCGCCACCTGGGGGTGTACTTTTCCCGGCCCCGACTTGTGTCCCGGGGACGTTTGACCCGCCCCGGAAATTCCCGTAGACTAAGAGTTTGCGAGGGATGCGGCTTGAGTCAGGCTCGAGCCGGCCACTACCCCGCATGACTTTTCCTGAAGTCAGGACCCCCCTCGAATTCAGGCTTTGGAGATGGAAGTACAACCATGGCAAACCACGTATCGGCGCTGAAGCGCGCCCGCCAGACCGTAACCCGCACTGAAGTGAACCGCGCCAACCGCAGCCGCGTGCGTTCGAGCCTTCGTTCGCTGCGTGAAGCGCTCGCGAAGGGCGATGCGAAAGAAGCACAGGCGCAGTACCGGACCACGGTTTCAGCTCTGGACAAGAGCGTGCAAAAGGGCGTTCTGCATTCGAACACCGTCTCGCGCTACAAGAGCCGCCTGAATGCGCGCGTGAAGGCGCTGGCTACCGCAAAGGCGAAGTAACGCCGCGCGGCAAGATCAATGGAACTGCAGGAGCCGGGAGCGATCCCGGCTCTTTCGTTTTTGGGCGCGTGAAACCTTACGGCGTCTTGCGCAGCAGCGGCTTCAGCATCGGAAAGAGTGTGTCGGCGATGATCGCGGAGCCTTTTGCAGTGGGATGGATGCCGTCGCTCTGGATGGTTCCGGGGACATGGACCAGGTCTTTGTAGAGCATGGGAACGAAGGCGACACGGTGCCTGACCGCGAGATCGCGAAAGATCTGATCGAATGAGCGGATGTAGTCCGGTCCGTAATCGGGCGGCAGCGTGATGCCTGCAAGCAGGATTTTTACATGCGCCCGCTCAAGCGTGGTGAGCACCTGATTGAGATTGGCGCGCGTCTGGGCGACGGGCAGGCCGCGGAGACCGTCGTTGCCGCCGAACTCCACAATCACAATGGCGGGATGAAGGCGCAAGACATAAGGCAGAGTGGCGACCGCGTCTTTTGTGGTGGCGCCGCTGGTGCCGAGGTTGACGACTTTGTAGGCATATCCGTCTGCATCGAGCTTTTTCTGAAGAAAAGCGGGATAAGCCCGATCCTGCTGAAGGCCCAGGCCGGCGGTGATGCTGTCGCCGAAGCAGACGAGAATGGGGCGGCTGGAAGTTGGCGGATCGGAAGCAGAGAGCACCGCAGCGGGTGACAGAAAACAGAGTGCGGCGAGAACGAATTTCCGGGCATCCACGTATCAAGTGTAGCTGGGCGCACCGTTCAAGTAGGGACGTGTGTGCCACGCGCCGAAGCGGCGATGACCGGGCATGTACACTTCGAGTGACGGAGGATGAGTTGATTCAAGTTAAAGGCGCGAGGAAGTGGATCCAGAATGGCGCGCGGCGCGTGGAGATTCTGCAGGGAATATCGATCGAGATTCCCGCGGGTCAGTTTGTGGCGATCGTTGGCGCGAGCGGAAGCGGTAAAAGCACGTTGCTGGGGCTGCTTGCCGGACTGGATTCGCCGAGCGAAGGCGAGATCTGGCTGGATGGCGTGCCGATTCACAACCTGGCGGAGACGGAGCTGGCGGCGGTGCGCGGGCGCAAGATCGGCTTTGTGTTTCAGTCTTACCAGTTGATCCAGACGCTCACCGCTCTCGAAAATGTGTTGCTGCCCTACGAGCTGAACCTTGAAGGCAACGGTGTGGAGCGGGCGCGGCGGCTGCTCGACGAGGTTGGCCTGAAGGAGCGCGTGGATCATTATCCGGTGCAGCTTTCCGGCGGCGAGCAGCAGCGCGTGGCGCTGGCGCGGGCGTTCGTGGTTGAGCCGCCCATTGTGATGGCCGATGAGCCGACGGGCAATCTTGATTCAACGAACGGCAAGCTGGTTCTCGATCTGCTGCTGGACCGCAATCGCAAGGCGGGAACAACGTTGGTGCTGGTGACGCACGATCCGGAAGTTGCCAGCCGCGCCGACCGCAAGATCGTGCTCAAGGATGGTTTGATTGTCGAGGATTCAAAGCCGGACGCTGGTGCGCCAGGCACTCAACCTGCGCTGGGAGGAACATGGCCAAGCGCGCACTGAGCTGGAAGCGCGCCGCGGTGATCGGCTGGCGCGATTTGAAGTCCGCACCCGGCAAATTCGCGTTTGTCGTGTTGTCGGTGGCCATTGGCGTGGCTGCGCTGGTAGGCGTGCGGGGGCTCAGCGACAGCTTTCGCCAAACACTGAACTCCGAGGCGCGCTCGCTGCTGGCGGGTGATCTGAGCGCGCGCATGTTTCGCGCCCCCACGCCCGAGGAGCTCGGCAAAATCGCTGCGATCGAAGCGCAGAGCAAGGGTGCGATTCGTTCCACGTGGGTGACAGAGACGGTCTCGATGGCGTCGGTGTCGACGAGTTCTGTGCCATTACTGGTCTCGCTCAAGGCCGTCGATCCGGCTGAGTATCCCTTTTATGGAACGGCTGAGCTGGATCCGGCGATGCCGCTGCGGCAAGCGCTGGCGGGTGATTCGGCGGTGGTCGCGGATGAGTTTCTGGTTCGCGTGAATGCTCACATGGGCGACATACTGCGCCTCGGCGGCAAAGACCTTCGCATTACTGCGGTGCTGAAGCAGGAGCCCGATCGCATTACGGCGGGCATGGGCCTGGGCCCGCGCGTGATGATTTCGAATGCGGCGCTGGCGCAGACCGGATTGCTGGCGCCAGGCAGCCGCGCGAGCCGCAGGCTGCTGGTGAAGCTGCCGGAAATGCCACCGAAGGGGATGTCGGCGGATGCGGAGACGGCTGCGATTCGCAAGCAACTGGAAGCGGCGCTGCCCGACGCGCAGGTGATGGACTACCGCGAAGGCAACCCGGCGCTTACGCGCGGCCTGGACAATGTGACCTCAATCCTGAGCCTGATCTGCCTTGTGGCGATGGTGCTGGGCGCAATTGGCGTAGCGATGGCCATGCATGCGCATCTGGAACAGCGCATGGATATGCTGGCAATCCTGAAGGCTATCGGCGCGGATTCATCTGATTTGCTGCGGATCTTTCTGTTGCAGACGCTGGGACTGGGTCTTGCCGGAGGATTGCTCGGTGTAGCCGCGGGCGTGGCAGTGATGGCGGCGCTGCCAGCGGCATTTGGCCAGCTGCTTCCGGTGCATGTGATTCTCGAATTTCCGTTGCAGTCGGCACTGGCGGGACTGGGAACGGGCCTGCTGACGACGCTTCTGTTTTGCCTGCCGCCGCTGCTCGATGTGCGCGCGGTGAGGCCGGTGCTGGTGCTGCGCCGGATGGTGGAGCAGGGGCCGTCCGGGATTGGGGGTTGGCTTGCGCGATGGTGGGCGCGCCGGTTGCAAATCGGCGTCGCGGCGGCGGTGATTGCCGGGCTGGCCGGGATCGCGTGGGCGCTTTCCGATTCACCGAAAGTGGGCGCATGGTTTGCATTTTTGTTTACCGTTGCGCTGGTGGTTTTGCTTGTTCTTGCAGTCGTGACTCTCGCCACGCTGCGTTTTGGGCTGAACCGCACGCGCCTGCATTTGCCTTCGTTTTTGCGTCAGGGTTTGGCCAATCTCTACCGTCCCGGCAATCAATCTGCCGCGGTGCTGGCGGCGCTGGGCACGGGAGTCATGCTCATCCTCGCGGTGTACCTGATGCAGAAGGATCTGTTGACCGACCTGCGCAACACGGCGTCGCCCAAACTGCCGAATGTTTTTCTCGTCGACGTGCGAAGCGAAGAGGTCAAAGGAGTCAAGGCATTCTTCGCGCATCAGGCGGGTGTCAGCCAGCAGCTCGACCTGATGCCTGTGGTGCAGGGGCGATTTATTTCCATCAACGGCCAACAGGTGGAGCAAATGAAAGGCCAGCACTATCCGGTTCGCATGCTGGAGAGCGCAGAACTGACCTGGGCGGATGCGCCTCCCGAGGGCGATAAGGTGACTGCGGGTGCGTGGTGGACGAGCGGCGGCGCGGCGGAGATCGCGGTTGGCGATGGTGTGGCGCAGCGCCTGCACGTCGGCGTGGGTTCGACCGTGGAACTTGAGACGGGTGGAACGACGCGAACGCTCAAAGTCGCGGCCATCTATCGCGCCGATGGGCAACACCTGGGCGCGCGCGTGGCGTTCGTTCTGCCTTCGGGATTGATCAGCGATGAGCCGGCAACGTGGTACGGCGGCGCGCACATCGATCCGAAGCAGGTGCCTGAGATGGAGCGCGCGTTCTTCACGGCTTATCCAACCATTACAATCATCAACGTCGCCGACGTGCTGGAGCGCATCGAGAATGTCGTCGATCAGATCACGTTTGTGGTGCGCCTGCTAGCCGGGTTCTCCATTCTTGCGGGGCTCACGATTCTCGCTTCGAGCATCGCCAGCACGCGCTTTCGCCGCATGCAAGAGGCGGTCGTGCTCAAGACCCTCGGCGCCACGCGGATGCGCATCGTGCGCACGTTCAGTGTTGAGTTCAGCGTTCTGGGGTTGCTGGCCGGCGCGGTCGGGGTCGTCTTTGCCAACGTGCTTACGCGCGTGCTACTGCATCGGCTGGATATTGGCTTTCACATCGCGTGGGGCGCGACGTTGACCGCCCTCTTTGGAACGGCCTTGCTGGCGACGTTGACTGGCTGGATTGCAAGCTACCGCATTCTGGGGCTGCGGCCACTCGAAGTGCTCCGCGAGGAATAACGAAGCGCGGGCCGTCGGCGAGGATACTGAACGGGGGGCCACTAGCGACGGCTCAGCGCACGATCCGGCAAGAGGATGGGGTTTCGCGTTCGAATTTGCCGGGAGCAGTGAACCGGCTAGCACGGAACGGTGAAATTGACCGCGCGCGGGAATGTCCGTACCATGAAGAGGTTGGCTTTGCGCACCCCGCCCGGGGAGCCAGGTCGATCGGCTGCAAGATGCGCCGTCACTCGCGCTTGTTGCCCCCTCGTTCAATGGTAGGACAGCTGACTCTGGATCAGCATATCGGGGTTCGAATCCCTGGGGGGCAGCCAATAAAAGCAGGAATTCCCGCACGACTCCCACCATATCTCTACCTGTCTTGCTCTCGATTGCGCCCGCGTTTCAGATTTGTTGCCGAGGCACGATTGCGTTGAATCGATCTAACCGGATATCCCGGTTCCAGCCAATGTAGCCTCCAGTGATGTGCCGCCGATGCAACGCAGCGGGGACCGACCTTCCAAGCGCGGCGCTTGCGCTTCTGTTATTCAAATCATTTTCGCGGGAAAACTCAGTGAGCTGCTCTTTCGTATTGGTTGGCCGCACCCGGCGTGGCGATGCTGCCCGTGACGGTGGAGTCGCTCTCGTGTTCGCGAGTTAGTGGAGCGGTTAGTGTAATGCCCGTGCCCGAGAGCTGCGTCCCTGCCTCATGTGGCTTGGTGAGCGGCGCGGAGACGGTGATGGTGGGGATTGGGAACCTGGACATGCGGGCGATCACCGCGGTCTCAGAGTTATCGCCGCTGCCAATCTCGATGGTTTGGCCGTCGCTAAAGCCCCGGCCATTGGCGACTGGAATCTCAGTGGCGCCCACGGCAGTGCCGGCGTTCAACATGGTGCCGCCTGCGGTGCCAATCGTCGCGATTTCGGCGGTCTCGAGATTTGCGCCGGTGCCGATTCGAATGGTGCGGACCGTGCTAAAGTTATCAACGCTCGCAACCTTGATATTTGTCGCGCCGGCATGCGAAGCAAACAAGAGCCTGGTGGAAGGCGACGTGACGAAGTCGGTGCAGTTGCTGCCGGTATCGGCTCCATCGGGGAATCGCCCGGCGCTGGTATCGGCCGCGCTGGCTGATGGAAACTGCCCGAAGCCGCCGACCTCGCCGGGCGCAGTGACGTAGCAGCCGCCCTTTCCCGGTCCTGAAGCAGCTTGATAGCCCTCGGCTGCCCACGGATCAACAAGCAAACCGTAGTTGAGGCTGTCGACAACCATCCCGGATGCGTCGCGCAACACCATGCTGCCTTCCCGGCGAGAGATGATGTGGTCGAAGTAGGGCACGCTGCTGGCGAGCTCGGGTCCGCCGAACCACTGGTCTGGCGCGGGCGATCCCTGGTAACCCGCGGTCGTGACCGCAGCGTCGTGCACCACTGCATCGATGCCGTGACTCCGGGCCAACGGGCTCGACAGCGTGATGCCGGTGCCGAGCGCCTCGACAGGCTCGTTGCTCGAGTGGGCAAAGGCCGTGGCCGGCTCAAAGCTGATTCCTGTTCCGCGATCGCTGAAGGGGAGATTGGCAGAATGGTTGAATTTGAGCGGAGCGGCGAGAACGAGGCCCGTGCCGGGGTCCATCACTGTTTCGTCGGCGATGTGCGCCTTGGCGAGCGCAGGCATAAACTCCAGGCTTGCGCCGGGACCGGCCCCGCTGACTGCGGTAACTGTCACCGTTTCCAAGGTCGCCGGCGTGCCGACGTTGATTTTGTCGCCCACGGCAAAGCCATCGATCCTCCGAACTCGAATACTGTCTGCACCGGCATCGGCAGGGGTCGCGAGATTCGTGCGCGTGGCCTGTGTGCCGACTTGGGCGACCGTAACGGTTTCGATGCCGTGGCCGCCGCTATCGATATCGAGCCTGATCTTGTCGCCGACAGAGATGTTGGCTACCGACGTGACTTTAGTGTTGGTCGAGCCGGCCGCCGCGTCCGCGCCCAGATAGGCCTGCGTGCCCTGCTTGCCGACTGCGGTGATGGTCGCCACCTCGTACTTCTCAGTGGAACGTGCGACGGCGGGGTAAGATGCGCCAAATCCGAGAGCAATCTTTTCGCCGACCTCGAATCCATTCACGCTGGTTACGGGCACGTTGGTGGATCCGGCGGGGATGGTGATTATCGGGCCGTCGGGGAGAGGTTGCCACAGCGTCGTATTCGGAGTGGCAGCCATTCCGACGCTTGCAATTTTGCGCGTCTCTGCTTCGGGACCGGCGCCGATGACAATGGAATCGCCGGCCGTCATGCCCTCTGTGTTCCGAACGTAGATTGTGGCATCGCCTGCGCGGGCGGCCACAGCCAGACCAGAGTCAGAGAGGCCGAGCAGGTAAAACCCGTGAGCTTTGAGCTTCGTTCCGCCAGGAATCTTGATCGTCGAGAAGATGGCCCGTTGTGCCGGACGCAGTGTCAGCGTCCAATTGGAGACGTCGACCGCATTGCCGCCAGCGTTGTAAAGTTCGATGAACGAGTCGGTCGAGTCGACGGGCGGACCAGCGCTGATGCGAAACTCGTTCACCTTGACCGGGCTTACGTTGCGCACCTTTTCTGACGCGGTCTCGGTTTGCGTGTTGCCGCTCGCTTCGCTCTTCCACGAAGCGTTGGCCACCAGGTCGCCGTTAAAAACCGCCGGCCCCGAGGTGACCTTGAACGTGGCGCTCACGCTTGCTCCGGGAGCCAGCACATCCGCGAATGTTTTCGATGACTGTTTAGTCCCCTCAACAACAGAAGACCACTGTCCGCCGGGGAGGGCAATCCTCAGCTTCAGGCCCGCGACGGGCGCGCCGGTGGTATTGGTGAAAGTTACGGTGGTGTCCTGCGACGATCCCGGCGTAAATGTCTGCAACCCGGGCGGCTTGGCCGTTGCCGAAGCCGGCGCCAGGCTCAGCCGCTGCACATCGTAGTGCGCAGCCACCACATTTGCCTGCACCAACTGGTCGGTTGCGTCGGACGGAAAAGTGCCTGCGGCAGTGATTGCACCTTCATAGAAGGTGCCCTGCGAGCCGTTGCTGTTGTCGCCGCCATTACCGAGCAGGATCGCGCCCTGCTTGCGCATAGGGTCATAGGTCGCGTTGACGCGTGGCCCACTAAACATCACCGACAGGCGGCCGGTTTGCGCGGCGCCACCCATGCTGGTCCAATGGTGCGGCTCGCCCTTCGCGATGGCTGTCACAAAGCGCCAATCGACGGTTGGAAGGTTTGCGCAGAATTTGGATCCATCGGAGTTCGCGCAGCCTACCAGATTGTTTTCCTGGTCGGTCATTACCCACGGGCCGGGTGGCTGGCCATGAAACCACGGTGTGGCGTCGCCGTAATACGCGGTCTCCATCGTGCCGTTGTCGTCGTCGCGGCTGTCGGTTTCGGCGTTGCCGTAGTCGAAGCAGCAGCCGTTGTTGAAGTGCAAGCCGTTGATGACCCAGTACTGACCCTCCGCCTGGTCGTCGACCGCGGTGCCCTTTGCGTCGTCTTCGCGAAGGCCCATTCCCGGCTCAATAAAGACGCCGTACACTTTGTGCCCCATGACGGTGACCGGCGCCATGCCGGCGAGCGGAAGGTTGTTGAACCCGCCCATGGCTGGACCGCTGAATCCGCCGCGGGGCGCCTGCGTCAGATCGTTATGCTTGCCGGATTGATCGTAGATGGTTGTGATCCAGCAGTAGGTGTTGGCGCAGAACTTGTCCTGCGCGGATGCGTCGGCATATCCGCCCGCATCGGGAACGGGCGAGGAGCTGGGAGCGACCACGCCGATGTTCAGCGTCTTGCCGTCTGACTGGCGCAAGACCTGATAGAGCGGGCCGTTGTAGGAGGCGTACAGCGCCCGAGTGGTGCTGTGAGCCGCCACGCAGGGGTCTCCCGCCGCAGCATAGATGTCGCATGGGCCTTTCGGACGGGGAGGGACAGCTTTGGCCGCCGGCGCAGCGGTTTGCGCCATCATCAACGTGGCGCCAATGAACGTGAGCGCGGCTGCAAGCATGAGTGCAAAGTCTATCTTCGTTTTCATGAATCTCAAGCCTTCCAATTTGCCTCGTCGAGGCGGTACGAGAAAACAGCGAACGTCAAATTAGCGCGGCCTTGAAAGTGGCGTTCGGTTGGCATACGGTACGTGGTGCAATGCGAGAAAACGCTTACTCTCCAATGCACCTTGTACCGTCTTACCTCGGCCAGTGTCAATGTGCGACTTCTGTGCCGGTAATGACGGCTTAATCCGACCAAAGATTCACATCGGAATTGTTGTCAGGTGAAACGCAGGCCGCTCTCGGTCCCGCTGCTCGGATTTGTGGCACAAGGATATCTGCATCCAGAGAGTAATCTGGTTCGAGCGGTACGAGTGAGCGAGGGAAGGCCATTCTTGCTTTCCATCAAGCTCATGCGGACCGATTTCGCTTCTGGAGCTTATTGATGTCGCGTTTCACGATCACTGGAACTACAGCTCTTGCACTTTTTACCATCGCGTTATTGCCCAGGTTGGCCAATGCCCTCGGGGAGCCGAAGTACGTGAGCAAATCGCCGGCGCCTGGGGATTTTGCACTGTCAGAAGATGGCAAAGCAGTCTCGCTCGTGGTGAGCGATTCGGATTGGCCGGGCGTGGTGCGGGCTGCTGGCGACCTGGGCCTGGACGTGGGGCGCGTGACGGGACACGATGCTCCGGTGTTGAAGAGCGACGCGCCGGCTGGGGATGAAGTGGTGATGATCGGAACCATCGGCAGGAGCCCACTGATTGACTCGCTCATTAAGAGGCACAAGCTGGATGTGGGCGGTATTGCGGGCCAGTGGGAGTCGGCCGTGACGACGGTTGTGGAGCACCCCATGAAGGGAGTGCGGCGGGCGCTGGTGATCGCCGGAGCGGATAAGCGCGGCACCATCTACGGGATCTACGACCTTTCGGAACAAATTGGTGTGTCGCCGTGGTACTGGTGGGCCGATGTGCGCGTGCCGCACGCGGATGCCTTGTATGTGCAGCCGGGACGCTATGTTCAGCCGGTGCCGGCGGTCAAGTATCGTGGGATCTTTTTCAACGATGAAGCGCCGGCGCTTTCGGGATGGACGAAAGAGAAGTTCGGAGGGATGAATCACGAGTTCTATGCGAAGGTGTTCGAGCTGCTGCTGCGGCTGAAGGCGAATTTTCTTTGGCCGGCCATGTGGAACAATGCGTTCGCTGCGGACGATCCGCTGAACGCGAAGCTGGCCGACAAATACGGGATCGTGATGGGGACCTCGCATGAAGAGCCGATGATGCGGGCCGAGAAAGAGTGGACGTGGGGACATCACGGTCCATGGGATTACACGACGAATCAAAAGGAGATTGACGAATTCTGGCGCGCGGGAATGGAGCGCGATAAGAACTTCGAGGAAGTGGTGACGCTGGGGATGCGTGGCGAGAACGACACGCCGATGTCGGCGAGTGCGAATACGGAGCTACTGGAGAAGATTGTCGCGGACCAGAGAGAGATTTTGAAGGAGACGGTGAATCCGGATCTGAGCAAGGTTCCGCAAGTGTGGGCGCTCTACAAGGAAGTGCAGGGCTACTACGAAAAAGGCATGCGCGTGCCGGACGATGTAACGCTGCTGTGGAGCGACGACAACTGGGGCGACCTGCGCAGGCTGCCGACGGCGGAGGAGCGTAAGCGCTCGGGCGGCGCCGGGATTTACTACCACTTCGATTATGTGGGTGGCCCGAGATCGTACAAGTGGCTGAACACGAATCCGATTCCGAAGGTTCAGGAACAGATGCACCGGGCGCTCGCGTACGGCGCGGACCGGCTCTGGGTGGTGAACGTGGGTGATGGAAAGCCGATGGAGTTTCCGATCGAGTTTTTCCTGGATTATGCGCGGACGCCCGAGCGCTGGGATAAAGACCACCTGGACGAATTCACGAAGCTGTGGGCGACACGGGAGTTTGGGCCGGTGCACGCGGACGAGATTGCGACGGCGATGGAGGATTACACGCGATACAACGGGCGGCGGAAACCGGAGCTGATCGATCCGTCGACATTCAGCCTGACGAACTACGGCGAAGCTGACCGCGTTGACGCGGAATGGCGTACGCTGGCCGACCGCGTGGACAAGCTGGTGACGGGGTTGCCAGAGAATGAGCGGGCTTCGTATTTCGAGCTGGTTCAATATCCGGTGGATGCGTGCGCGAATCTGACCGAGATGTACATTACGGCGGCGCGGAATGCGGCGGACGCGAAGGTTGGGAATCCGCAGGCGAATACAGAAGCCGAGGCAGTGTGGGCGATGTTTCAAAAAGATGCGGCGCTGAGTGCTGAGTATAACCATGGGCTTTTGAACGGGAAATGGGACCACATGATGGATCAGACGCACCTCGGCTACACGGCGTGGAACGATCCGCCAGCGAATGTGATGCCTGCGGTGAGCTGGATTCAGGTTCCTGATGAAGGCTCACTTGGAGTAAGTGCGGAAGATGCAACTTTCACGCGTGCAGGTGGACATTTCGGATTTTCTCTGGGGACGATTGATTCCGTTTCCGACGAGACGCGAACGCTGACGCTCTTCGATCGCGGCAAAACGCCAGTGGATTATACGGTGAAGACAAGTGTGCCGTGGATTGTTCCCTCAGAGAACGGTGGCAGAGTCAGCTTAATCGAACAGAAGGTTGCGATTCACGTGGATTGGAGCAAAGTGCCAACGGATGGCGACAGCGCGGAGGGGACTATTGCAGTGAGCTCTGGGGAGGGCCGGCCGATGGCATACACCTTGCGCGCGCTGCGGCTGCCGATTACGCGCACTGACGCACACGGGTTCGTCGAGGGCGATGGCTACGTCGCCATTGAAGCCGCCGATACGTCAAGCCGCGCGACCGACGGCGATACGCATTGGGTAGAACTTCCCGGCTACGGTGAAACGAAATCAGCGATGACCGTGTTTCCGGTGACGGCGGAGAGCAACACGGATTCGAAGGCTGGGCTTGAGTACAACATGTATCTATATGACGCGGGCGATTTTGAGTTGCAGGCTACGCTGGCGCCGACGCTGAACTTCGTTCCGGGGCGCGGACTGCGATTTGCGGTCTCGGTGGATGATGGGCCGCGCACGGTGGTCGACGAGTTGGAACATAACACGCAACAGGACTGGGAGCGTGCGGTGAGCGATGGAGTACGGCACGTCACGCTTCCGCTCACCATTGCGAAGCCCGGATATCACACGCTGAAGATATGGGCGGTCGATCCGGGTGTGGTGCTGGAGCGGATCGTGGTGAGTCACGGTGCGCTGCGGCCGAGTTACCTGGGTCCGCCGGAGAGTGTGCACTTCCCAGGCTAGCGAGTTCGGCTCATTGCCTCTTCGCGTCACTACCGCCGCTCGGCCCGTGAATGCTCAAGGAAGTTTCGGCCGGCTTGCTCGCGCGCGTGGCGGCCCACACGTGGTAGCTGTTGAAGAGAAACTGGCCGCCGAGGATCAGCAGCCAGATCCAAAGCGCAAAACGCAAGGGCCGGCGGGGAACGCGCGTGCTCAGCAGGGTTCCGCAAACTGCCCCCGCCACGCCGCCGATGATGAGCTGCAACAGCAACTCAGGGTTGGTGGCGTGTGTGAACCAGTGTGCGCCGCTGCCGATGAGCGAAACCACAAAGCCGAAGACGATGTCGGTTCCAACCACTTGCGCCGGTGCCAGGGGCGTCATGCTCAGCAGTGCAGCGCTGCCCAGAGCCCCTGCTCCCGCGGAAGAGAAACCCACCTCAGCGCCCACCGGGAACATGAGCCACGAGAGTAGCGGGCTGCGGTCGCGCGTATTCCGATTCTCTTCCATGTTGCGGAAGGAGAAAAGAATTTGCCAAATCGCAGTGGTGACCAGGATGGCCCCGAGGATGGCATTGAGCAGGTTCGCCGAGCCCGCGTTGATCAGGTGTTTTAGAAAGAGCGATCCGACCAGAACGCCCGGCGCTCCGCCAAGCAGCATGTAGCCGAGCGTACGCCAAGAAACATTGCGCCGCGCGATCTGCGTGGGCACCAGGATCAATTTCACCGCAGCCGAGAACATCAGTCCGATGCCGACTGCAACCGGCGCGGGCACGCCGAGAAACAGCACCAGGACAGGCACGGTAACTGTGCCGGCGCCCACGCCGGTGAGCGCGATGAACAGTGCGATGAAAAATCCGATTACGTACTGCATCTGCTGGCCCTCAATCCCTCTTTTCGTGAACTACTTTGCCGGCGCTGCCTGAATGTGAATTCCGCACTCCACTTTGCGGCCAGCCCAACGGCCCGAGCGGGGGTCGTTGGGATCGAGCGGCAGCGACGTGCATGGCTCGCAGCCGATGGAGGTGTAGCCCTTTTCGTAGAGCGGCAACAGCGGAATGCCGAGCTGCTCGCATGCATACCAAACATCTCGCGTTGACCACTCAACGAGCGGCGCCAGCTTCAGCACCTGCTTGCCGCCGGGCAGCGAAAACATTACCGACTCTTCGAGCGCGGCGCGACTTCTCGCTTGCTCGCGGCGCAGGCCGGTGAGCCACACGCGATATCCGGCCACAGCCTTGAACAGCGGTTCAACTTTGCGCAGCCCGCAGCAGCGGTCGGGCGCGATCTGATAGAGCAGGCCGAATTCCGCCTCCTGCTCGGCTACCGTTTTCTCGGGCAGCAGATTGATCAAGTTCAGGTCCCACTCACGCGCAATGCGATCGCGATATGCGTATGTTTCGGCGAAATGGTACCCCGTTTCGAGAAAGAGAATCGGAATCTGCGGATCGACGGCGATCGCCAGCTTCGTGAGCAGCACGTCTTCGGCCTGAAAGCTGCATGTCAGGCACACGTCGCCCTTGCCCGTCACTTCGCGCGCGAGCGTGGCCCGCACCGCGTCCAGCTTCGTGTTTACTTCAGCAGCAATCTCAGCAACGCCCATTACAAATCCGCCCCTTCCGGAGAAATGAAGATCCCCGCGCGCTGCAGCAACTGATGGACAGCGGCCACAGCATGCATCCGATTCTCCGCGTCAATGGTGATCTCGAAGCCACCGGCATTTGCAGTCAGCACGCCCTCATCGCCGGGGCGCGCCAGAATGGTGATAAAACCGGAGCGAGTTCCAAGATCGGTGACCACGTCGAGAATTCCCAAATGTTCGAGAGACGGCAACTCCCCGGCATCCATACGGGACGTTACAGCTCCGATGGCGAACAACGAGCGCTCAACGGCATCAATCAATTCCGTCGTGCCAGCCAGCTCAAGGACGCCGCCACGATGTCTCCAGCGTGCCTCGCGCTCGCCTGCAGTCACGCGGCCCCACGCCGCCGCTTCGTCTTCCTCGATCGCCGGGGCGTGACCTTGCGCTTCGGTGATCATGCCGGCCGCCACGGTCGCATTGGTTTCAGGATCGATCAGGATCAACGCACCGGTACCGCGATTGTTGCGATAAAGATCGACAGCCATCGGGCGCAGCAGATGCAGCGAGACCGCGCCGATGTCGTTCATGCGCAGCGTGACCGTAGGCTCGTGCCTGAGCGCGCCCAAATCGACGCGGTGATCGATCAATGACACAACGGCAGGAACCGTGTGGCTGGTGTGCTTCAGCAAATAGCGGCGGTTCGCATCGAGAGGCCGCTGATCCATCCATACGAGCGAAGCCTTCAGGCTGCTCGCCACCACGGGCGCCGCATTGGCGGCTGCGATCAAGTCGCCTCTGCTGATGTCCACTTCGCGGTCGAGCACAAGCGTGACGGAGAGCGGGGCAATCGCCTCTTCAAGATCACCGTCGAAGGTGACGATGCGTTCAATCTTCGCGCCTCGTCCCGACGGGAAAACCGCGATCTCGTCGCCGCGGCGAATGGTTCCTGACGCAATCTGTCCCGCAAATCCGCGAAAGGTGTGATCCGGCCGCAGCACGCGCTGCACGGGAAAGCGGAATGGTTCGTTGCGCGTCTCGCGCGATGAGGGCAAAGCCTCCAGAAGCTTGAGCAAAGACGGTCCCGCATACCATGGCATCGCGCCGGTTGAGTGAACTACGTTGTCGCCCTTCAGCGCGCTGACGGGAACAAAGTGAACCTCAACGGGCGTGCCGGTATCAGCCGCAATCTGATCAAGAATATCTTTGAAACTGGATTCGATCGCGCGGAAAGCCGGTTCATCGTAACCGATCAAATCCATTTTGTTGACGGCGACAAGAACATGACGCACCCGCAAAAGAGACGCAATGTACGCGTGGCGCCGCGACTGGATCTGTACGCCCTTGCTGGCGTCGATGAGCACAATGGCCGCATCGGCGGTTGACGCGCCAGTCGCCATGTTGCGTGTGTACTGCTCGTGGCCCGGCGTATCGGCAATGATGAACTTGCGGCGCGCCGTAGAAAAATAGCGGTAGGCTACGTCGATGGTGATGCCCTGCTCGCGCTCGGCGCGCAGACCGTCTGTGAGAAGCGCAAAGTCGATCTGGCCCGGCGCTGTGGTGCCTTTGCCCTCGATCGACTTCACCTGATCTTCGTAGACCGATTGCGTATCGTAGAGCAACCGCCCGATGAGCGTCGACTTGCCATCGTCCACGCTGCCCGCCGTGGAAAAACGCAGCAGATCTTTCTCGCGCTCGGCGAGCAGGAATTCCTCGATGGAAAATGGGGGAGCGGTGAGAGTGGCCATTTAGAAATAGCCCTCCCGCTTCTTGATCTCCATCGAGCCTTCCTGGTCATGATCGATCACTCGATTGGCGCGCTCCGACGAATGGAATCCGATCAGCTCCGCAATGATGGCGGGAAGCGTATCGGCATCGGAGCGAATGGCGCCCGTGCACGGACTGCAGCCGAGCGAGCGCAGGCGGCTCTTTACCATTTGCGGCTTTTCGCCGGGTCGCGCCACAAAAGCCTGCTCAATGGGCAGCAGCGCGTCGCCACGCACAAACATGGGGCGCTCCTTGGCAAAGTACAAATCGACCACCGGAATCTTTTCTTCGTGGATGTACTGCCACACGTCCATCTCCGTCCAGTTCGAAATTGGAAACACGCGAATGCTTTCGCCCGGGTGGATGCGTCCGTTGTAAAGGTTCCAAAGCTCGGGGCGCTGATTCTTCGGGTCCCACTGACCCGCGGAATCGCGGAAGGAATAAATTCGTTCCTTCGCCCGCGATTTTTCCTCATCGCGTCGCGCGCCGCCGAAGGCAGCATCGAAGTTGTAATGGCGCAGCGCGTCGAGCAGCGCCTGCGTCTTGAGCAGCCCGCAGCAGCGCTTGGTATCAAGCACGATGGGATTTGTTCCCGCGGCAATTGCCGGCTCATTGCGCCACACCAGCAACTCAGCGCCGACTTGCCGCGCCATTTCGTCGCGGAAGGCAAGCATCTCGGCAAACTTGAATCCGGTATCAATATGAAGAAGAGGGAAGGGAATTGGCCCGGGGTAAAAAGCCTTCTGTGCGAGGCGCAGCATCACCGAGGAATCCTTGCCGATGGAGTAAAGCATTACCGGCCGCTCGAATTCCGACGCTACTTCGCGCAGGATATGAATACTTTCTGCTTCAAGCAGGCGCAGATGGTTCAACCGCGGCGATGTGATGGGCGGCGTTTGCGGCGATGGATTAACTGGTTCAGTTTCGGCGACCGGCATTCAAGACCTCTCGGTTTCAGTGGGAAGGCTGAAAACCGGTGCGCGCAAAGACAAACCCGGCATTCAGCAACGGGTGCGTCGTCTGGATCGATTGTGCTGATGAGATCAGAGACTAGCGGGGACACCCGTCGAAGATGTTCGACAGGCGACAACAGGAGCGGCTTGGAAAGGCGCAAACCATGTGTAAATAGATGGTAACAAAACCTGCTTCCCGGAACAAGGGCGCCTCGGGGCTGCGAAGCGAAAAATGCGCATATTCCGCTGGTTTGACGTAGGATAGGTGCGTCTCACTCTCTTACCTTCAAGTGAACGCGAACGGCAGACCACCCGGTGCCAGCCCGGCGGCCATGACCCGCCGAAGCGGAGCGCTGATTGCGTTCGCATCCCTGGCGGCGGTGGGCGTGCTCATTTCGTGGGTTGGGAGAACTGTGCCGGCTGGCCGCCACATCCTCCACTTCGGACGGCAAGATCACGCACAGACGATTCCAGCTGCGTTGGCTCGATCGAGGCCGGGGCTTTCGTGGGGCGACCGATTCGGCGATGGCACACCCGATTTTCTCCGTCTGACCGATCCCGCGGACCAGGCCGCATTCCGGCGCTGGTTCACGCTTATCGCCGAGTACCAGGCCGTTCGCCCGCCGGCCGCCGTTCCACCCGAGATCGCCGACTGCGCCAGCCTGCTGCGTTATTCCTATCGCGAAGCGCTCAAACGCCACGATGAAAACTGGCTGATGGCGAGCGGAATCGACGTTCCGGCCGCCCCCGGCGAGATTCGCGCCTGGAGCTATCCACACACGCCGCTTGGAACGGCACTCTTCCGCATTCGGCCCGGCGCTTTTGAGCCCGGCGACATTTCGAACGGAGCCTTCGCGCAGTTTGCCAACGCCAAAACACTGGTCCAGCGGAACGCGTACTTTGTGAGCCGCGATGCGCGTGCCGCTCTGCCCGGAGATCTGCTCTTCTATCGCCAATTTGGCCAGTCGTCGCCGTGGCATTCGATGATCGTAGTCCGCTCCGGCGCCGATGCCGAAGTGGTCTACGATACTGGGCCCGATCATCATCAAGCCGGAGAACTGCGCCGCGTTCTTGTCTCCGAACTCCTTGACCATCCTCAGCCGCAATGGCGGCCGCTCGCCGATAATCCCAACTTTCTCGGCGTCTACCGCTGGAACATTCTGCGAGGCACTCCATGAACTGCTGGAAATTGACTGGCCGGAATTCAAATTGCAGGAAACCGACGCTTCCCAGGCCAATGCTGACCGCTTTGCTTCTTATTTTCTCGGCCGCAGCCGCAGCCCCCGCATCGGCCACCGACGCGCCGCGTTCCTTCTCGCTTTCCACAACGCGTACCTTTGCGCCCGGTGAGAGCGTCAAAATCCAGCTCATCGCCCATAACGTTCCAGAACTCGAGTTCCGCGTTTATAAGGTGCGCGATGCGGAAAAGTTTTTCGCCGGACTCAAAGATGTGCATAGTTTCGGCGTGCAGAACTACGCGCCGCAGGAGCAGATCGACCAGGAGACGTTCGTCGAGCGTTTGCACGACTTCAAGGCACACCTGTGGTTTCTCATTCGGCACTTCTTCCGCAGCCAATTCACTGACGATGCGCGCGACAGCTTCCGTGAGCAGCAGGCAAAGCTGGGCAAGCGCAGCCAGGTAGTCGGCGCGGCGCAGTTCGCGCAGATTCCGCTGCTCAACGCAAGCCAGTTAGTCGCGCGCTGGAGGCTTGAAACACCGCCGGCGCTGGTGAGCGAGACTCAGCAGCTGCCGATCGATGGGCTGAGCGCGGGCGTTTACCTCATTGAGGCCACCGATGGCACCTACAAGGCCTACACCGTGGCCGTGGTTACATCCATCGCGGTGGTGGAGCGGACGGAAGGTGCGCGAGCGGATCTCTACGTTGCCGATCGCAAATCCGGCGCGCCCATTGCAAATGCGGATGTTGTGCTCTGGGCGAACGGGCAGCCGCAGTCGTCCGGAAAGACGGGCAGCGATGGCATGGCCTCGCTCACGATGACGATTCGCGGCGGCTCGCAGGGTGCGGAACCGGAGAACGTATGGATTCTTGCGCGCAACGGAGCTGACGCCGCGTTGGTTACGCCGTGGGGCTACAACTTTCAGATCAATGGGGCACAAACGGAGCGTTCCTATCTATATACCGACAGGCCTGTCTATCGGCCCGGCGACGCCGTCCATATCAAGGGCATCCTGCGCCAGGAACAGAACGATACCCTGGTGCTTCCCGGGCCACAATCGATCACGCTTACGGTGAACGGTCCCGATAACAAAGAAGTCCTGCGAAAGCAGCTAACGCTTTCGCCGCATGGAACGGTGGCGGTTGATCTCAATCTCGAATCCGACGCGGCGCTGGGGTACTACTACATTGGATCTGCAGACCAGAATATTGGTGGCAACGGCAGCTTCTACGTTGAGGACTACAAAAAGCCCGAGTACCAGGTGACCGTGAAGCCGGCCGTCCCGCGCGTGCTGCAGGGTGATTCGATTCAAGCCACAATTAACGCGCGCTACTTCTTTGGCGAGCCCGTCGCAGGCGCCAAGGTCACTTACGTCGTGCACACGTCCACTCATTATTGGTGGGATCAGGACGAGGGCGACGACAACGACGCGGATGCCGATACCGATTCCGATCAATCGGATGAAGCCGACGATACCTACGGCGAGACAGAACAGCAGGAGCACCAGGGCATTCTCGATGCAAACGGCCAGCTGACCGTCACGCTGCCGACTCGAACCGACCCCAAACACACCGACCAGGACTATCGCATCGAGGCGCGCGTAACGGACGCAGCGAATCGCGAGGTTGCCGGTCACTCCAGCGTGTTGGCAACTTATGGTTCTTTTCGTGTCAGCGTGGAGCCCACGAACTACGTAGTCCAGGCCGGCCAGCCGACGCGCGTCAAAGTGACGGCACAGGATTACGACGGCAAACCGGTGCAGACAAAAGTCCACATCGCGGCGGCGCTCGAAAAATGGGATTCAGTCACTCACGAACGAACTGATACAGATGCCGGCAGCAAAGATGCCGTCACCGGCGCAAATGGAAAGGTCCTGGTCGATCTGTCACTCACCGGCAGCGGAGACTTCGATGTGAAAGCGACTGCCCAGACGCCGGAGGATCGAACCGTCGAAGATTCCACCTACGTTTGGGTATGGAACGGCGCGGGCACGTGGTATCAAACCAATGCGCAGGCGCAAATCGTCGCCGACAAAAAGTCGTATATCGTAGGCGATACGGCGCACCTGCTTCTCGTAACGGGCTTGCCGGAATCCTGGGCAGTGGTGACCAGCGAGGGCGACAGCGTGCAATCGCGGCAACTCATCCATTTAACGGGCGCGAGCGTTCCATTTGATATTCCCATCACGCAGAAGGCGCAGCCCAACCTTGTGGTCACCGCTGTCATTGTCCACGACGATCAGTTGATGACGGCGCAAAAGAGCCTGAAGGTTCCGCTCGTCGAGCGCACGCTCACCATTACAGCCACGCCTAACAAGAGCCAATACGAGCCGGAGGAAGCAGCCAGCTTCGACGTGTTTGCGGTCGATTCCGCGGGTAAGCCTGTTCAGACCGATCTGAGCTTTGGCGTTGTCGATGAGGCTCTCTATTCCGTGCGACCCGATACGACGCCCGATATTGTCGGGTCGTTCTATCCGGCGCGATATGTCTACCTCGATCCACAAACCTCCTTCGATTTCTTCTTCTCAGGTCAGGCAGGCACCAAGAACCCGCTGCTGGCCGAGTTGGCCAATGGCCTCTACCACCCGCGCTTGGCGCAGGTAAAACCGGGCTCCGATCTGGTGGTTCCAAAGATACGCAAAGCCTTTCCCGATACGGCGTATTGGAACCCCAGCGTGGAGACCGGCGCCGACGGTCATGCGCACGTTACATTCAACTTCCCTGATGCACTCACGACGTGGCGCACAACGATCCGCGGCATGACCGATGACGGAAAAGCCGGCGGCGTGGTGACGCGCGTGTTGGTGCGCAAAAACCTGATTGTGCGCCTGGCCGCGCCGCGTTTCTTCAGGCAGGGCGACGAGACAGTGCTGCGCGTGATCGCACACAACTACCTTGCGACAGCCAAAGACGTGACCTTCGCTCTCGATGTCAGTGGAGTGGACGTGCTCAGCGGCCAGACGCAGAAGATCACCATTCCCGCCAATGCCGAGAACTATGTGGATTGGCGCGTGAAGGCGCGAGCGATCGGCAACGCGACTCTCACCGCCAAAGCGCTCACCAACGAAGAATCGGACGCGCTCCAGATGACGCTGCCGATTCTCCCGTTCGGTGTTCAGCAGAGCGCAACCGGCGCCGGTGTGGTCTATTCGGGCACGGGACAGAATCAATGGGCGTTCAGCTATCCGGCCACTTCCGATCCCGGCTCGCGCGCGCTCACAGTTACCGTCGCGCCGTCTGTCGCAGGAACCGTCTTCGATGCTCTTGACTACCTAACCAGCTATCCGTGGGGCTGCACGGAGCAAACGATGTCGAGCTTCCTGCCCGACCTGATTGTGGCTCAAGCGATTGACAAGTTGCATATCAAGTCGCCGATTGACAGCAAAACACTGAGTGATGAAGTCAAAGCGGGGCTGGAGCGGCTCTACAGTTATCAGCATGACGACGGCGGCTGGGGCTGGTGGCAGGACGATCCGAGCCTCGTATTCATGACCGCTTATGTAGTCAGCGGCCTGGGGCAGGCAAAAGCGGCCGGATACACGATCGACGATGAACGGCTCAACAACGCGCGGAACTGGCTGATCTCGACGCTGGCCGCTCATCCCGAGATGATTCCCGATCTGCGGTCCTATACCGTTTATGCGTTGGCCACGACGGGTGGCGCGCCGAAAGACGCTCTCGATCGAGCGTGGAGCAGCCAGGACAAACTCAGCGACGAGGGGCTCTCCCTCACCGGACTTGCGCTCGATGCGGCCGGCGATGCGCGAGCGCATCAGGCTGCCGTGCTTCTCGAAAGGAAGGCGCATTCGACCTATGTGGACGCTTACTGGGAGGGCAACTACGACGGCATGATGGAATTCTGGGATGATACTTCGCCGGAGACCACGGCCTTCGCGCTGAAGCTTCTTGTCCGCCAGGATCGATCGAGCGGCCTGATGCCGAAAGCCGCGCACTGGCTCGCCGAACACCGGGACGGCGACTACTGGTATTCGACCAAACAGACGTCGATGGTGATCCAGGGGCTCACCGATTACCTCGCACTCAGCGGCGAACTCGCCAACAGCTCCGACGTCGAGATCCTCGTGAATGGCGCAAGCGTGGGCAAACACCACTTTGGTGCCGATGACGCCTTCGCCGCGCCATGGCAAATCAAGATTCCCGCGGCTCAGGCTGCCGGTGGGGGGCAGGTCACCATCAGCAAGAGCGGCAACGGAATCACGTACTGGTCCGCTACAAGCAGTTGGTACTCCGCCGATCGGAAAGCTTTCCAGCAGGGTCAGCTGGCGCTCAACATTACGCGTGACTATTATCTGTTGCAGAAGAAGCAGGACAAGCCAACCGATCCTATCACCTACGATCTGGTTCCGCTCAAGGGGCCGGTTCACATCGGCGACATTATCGCCGTGAGGCTGGCGCTGAACGGAACGGATTGGAAGTACCTGCAGGCGCAGGACCCCATACCGGCTGGCACTGAGTTCCTGGCAAACCCCGGCCGCTACACGCTGAACAACAAGCCAGACTGGTGGGCCGAATTGTTTACACGCGAGGAGTTCCGCGACGACCGCGCCGCATTCTTCAACACCGATTTCAATGCGCGGAGCGTTTACGTTTACTTGATTCAAGCTGATAATTCCGGTCTCTTCCAGATCAGTCCTGCGCAGGCCGGGCCCATGTACCAATTGAATATCCAGACCACCACCGACCCCGCAACGCTGGAGGTGCAGCCGTGAGCGATGTTGCCGCCGCAAATCCTTTGATCGATTTATTTCGTCGACTGCGCTCGTGCATCGGGTGGGTTGCAGCCCAGTTTTGGGCCACCCTCCTGCTGATTCTCGCGGGCGTTGCCTGGACGCGCTTGCCCGATAGTTATGCATGGCAAGTGGGGCTTACCCTGTTTGTGCCGCTCGTGTTGCTTGTTTTGGCTTTGCTTCTGGAGGCCGGTACGATGCGCGGGCTCTTCCATGACGAAAAGCGGCGCGTGCATCTGGGTCTCGGCGTACTCACGCTTTTGGTTTGGGCGGCGATCGCCTGGGCCGCATGGGCACTTCTGGATTGGTGTGGCGACCAGATTCCAGAATGGGCCGGCTATCTGAATTCACGCTTCGGTGCCAACGAACGCGCGACGCTCTTTACCTACGACCACATTCAAAGCTGGCTCACCTTCCTTATATGGATCTTTCGCTGGATCGCGCTGCCGGCCAAAGCGATTCCATGGGCGATGTCCTCGGCGCAATGGGGCTGGCGGTTACCGTGGCGGAAGATCATTCACCTCCTGTTTAACTGGCGCTGGTGGTTGGCGGTCATCATCGCAGCTCTCCTGGCAGTCGAGTGGCCCAGCCATTTCTTCAACAGCGAGCCGCATGGGACGGTTTCCCATCAAGTTTGGTCGGTCATACTCAGACTTGTGGCGGTCTATTTGCTGGCCGTGGTTGGCTGGATTCTTCTGCTTGCGTGGTGCGCAGTGTTGTTTTGCCGGACTTTGCCTAACAAACAGAAGCCAGATGAAGGCTCCCTCATTCCTGTAGCGGTGGGACCGACTCCGCTGGGCGAAGATTCCGTCAAGCTACCGCTGCCCGAGGGTGACGGCGACTCGGGCGGGAACGCCTGATCGAAGCCATTCGAGCACGTGCGCTCGCCCATAATGAGCGAGAAGTTGCGCGGCATACCACTCGGCTGCGCGATGCGCGGCTGCCGAGTGCGTTTCGCTTATCGCATGTGCCAGTGAGGCGTCAGTCTCATCAACCGTCAGCGCAGGCGCGAGTTTTTGGCGATGGCTCGAGTCTGTTTCGCCGCTCGGCTCACTCCAAAACTCCACCAATCCTTCGCGCAGCCACAGCGGCGCGTTCGGTCCCGCCTGTTGTTCCACAAGTGCATGCAGAAACTCGTGGCGCATCGTGTCGGCCAGGAGCCGCCGCCCTGCCAGCGTTCTTAGAGGCTGTGTGCCGATCCAATCGCCTTCAGTGAATGCCGCCACCCAGCCGGGCGCAAGTGTGGCTTCGCGAAAGGCCGGCGTGGAAGCGAATGCGCGCACAGTAATCGGTGACGCCGCTTGCAATCCGGATCGCTGCGCTGCCTCGGCCCGTGCCCGATTCAGATCGGTTAGATACGCCGCGTCGTTTGCATCGAGCGATTCAAGAACAAACCCGTCGCCCGAAAATTTGCTCCACTCGCGTCCGGTTGCCTCGTCTTCGACCTGCGTTCCCGGAAAATACTGCTCCAGAATCTGCTGCGTCGACCGTCCCCGCTGCGCCATCGCCGCTGCGCCTTTCTGGCATAGCCCGACGCCGTGTCCCCATCCGCGCCCATGAAATGCGAATCGGTCGCCCTGTTGGCTTACCTCAAACCAAGTGCTCGGAATCTTGCTCCACCCCAGCGACTCGCCTACGGCCAGCCGGAACTCGTCGGCACCAATTTCAGTTCCGTCGATTTTGATCGTCACAGCTCGCCCAGACTCTCCGCGCCGCGCGACGGTGATGTTCTGCCATCCCGGCTTGGCGAGCCCGTGCACAGCCAGCGCACCTGTAAGCTCTGTACGCGTAATCTCCGATGCCCACTCCCTGCCGCCGTCCGCCGTGCAGAATCGATCCGGCTGCGAAGGCAGATAGGGAACCGGCTTGGCATGCGGCCAAATCTCGGCTGGCGAAGCCGTCCGCCCACCGCAATCTCTTCCGAAGTAAGCCAACGCGCGCTGACCATGGAACCACAATGTCTCGCCCGCGGTAGCAAGCGTTGCGGCATGCGCTGCGGCTCCGCGCTCGCCGTTTCCGCCCCAATGCAAAAGCTGGCAGTGAGTGGAGTCGCACAGGTCAAAATCCGCATGCCCATGCGCCTCATGCAGCGCGAAGCTGCGCACCACAATCGACAGCGCCTTCAATGACTCCGCACTATCCGCTGCGCCACTCTCGCTCGCCACCACCCGCTCTACATAGTTCTCCAC
>Ga0335085_10003149_pt1 | contig 29217 bp, 23 predicted proteins | sample Lox_Sample_45_FD_206712 | JGI IMG/M metagenome (GOLD analysis project Ga0335085, IMG submission 206712) | Soil microbial communities from Loxahatchee National Wildlife Refuge, Florida, United States - Lox_Sample_4.5 | ecosystem: Environmental > Terrestrial > Soil > Wetlands | place: USA... | reverse complement strand
GCCCACGCTCGTCGCCGAGGCCGCGCGCGATCTCGGCGAGCACGGCGCGCTGGTGGAGCGGCTCGCCCGCGCGCTCGCGGCGGACCTGCCGCTCCTCGCGCGCGACGGCGGCTTCATTGCGGCCGGCTATGCGCCCGCGCTCGACGAGCTCAAGAGCCTCCGCGACGAGAGCCGGCGCCTCATCGCGGGGCTCCAGGGACGCTACGCCGTGGAGAGCGGGATCGCGAGCCTCAAGATCCGGCACAACAACGTGCTCGGCTACTACATCGAGGTGACGGCGGCGCAGGCGCCGAAGCTCGGACAGGGCTTCATCCACCGCCAGACCATGGCGAGCGCCATGCGCTTCACCACGACGGAGCTGGGCGAGCTCGAGAGCAAGATCCTGACCGCCGCCGACAAGGCCTTGACATTGGAGCTGCAGCTCTTCGACGATCTCGTGGCCGAAGCGCTCGCGCGCGGCGAGGAAATCGCGCGGGCCGCGCTCGCCTTGGCCTTCCTCGACGCCGCGGCGGGTCTCGCGGAGCTCGCGGCGGCGGAGCGCTGGTCGCGGCCCAAGGTGGACCGCGGCAACGGCTTTCGCATCGCGGGCGGGCGGCATCCCGTGGTCGAGGCGGCGCTCCGGCAGAGCCAGCAGGGGAGCTTCATCGGGAACGACTGCGATCTCGGGGCGGAGCGGCGGCTCTGGCTCGTCACCGGGCCCAACATGGCCGGCAAGAGCACCTTCCTCCGCCAGAACGCGCTGATCGCGATCCTCGCGCAGATGGGCTCCTTCGTCCCGGCGGAGAGCGCGGCGCTCGGCGTCGTCGACCGGCTCTTCAGCCGCGTGGGCGCCGCCGACGATCTCGCGCGCGGGCGCTCCACCTTCATGGTGGAGATGGTGGAGACGGCGGCGATCCTCAATCAGGCGACGGAGCGCTCGCTCGTCATCCTCGACGAGATCGGCCGCGGCACCGCCACCTTCGACGGCCTCTCGATCGCCTGGGCGACCGTCGAGCATCTCCACGACAGGAACAAGTGCCGCGCGCTCTTCGCGACGCACTACCACGAGCTCACGGCGCTTGCGTCACGGCTTCCGGCGCTCTCGTGCCACACCATGCGGGTGAAGGAGTGGCAGGACCAGGTGGTGTTCCTGCACGAGGTGGCGCCGGGGGCGGCCGACCGCTCCTACGGCATCCATGTGGCGAAGCTCGCGGGCCTGCCGGCGGCCGTGGTCGAGCGCGCGGAGGAGGTGCTGGCGCTGCTCGAGAGGAGCGAGCAGTCCGGCGACCTCGCGCGTCTCGCGGAGGACCTGCCCCTCTTCAGCGCCGCGCGGCCCAAGGGCGGAACGGCGGCCAAGGACTCGGCGGTGGAGACGGCGCTCTCCGAGGTGCAGCCGGACGCACTCACGCCGAGGGAGGCCTTGGAGCTCGTCTACCGGCTGAAGCTGCTGCTCTCGGGCGGGTGAGTTGCGAGCGTCTGCCGTGTGTCGCGGGCGGCGGCACCGGATTCCCAGGCGGATCGGCCCCCATATTGACAGACGTCATATGACCGTATAATTGCCGTTCGAGAAGAACGAGAACCGCAGACAAGGGAGGATCGACAATGAACGAGCGCTGGCTGCTGTCGCGTCGCAGATTCCTGCGGACGCTGGTCGGGACGGGTGCGATCGCCGCGGCGGATCTCCCATGGTGGGACGCGCCGCTGATTTCGCCGCGCCGGGCCTTTGCCGCGGAGCCCGTGCGCTTCCAGTTCAGCGTGCCCGAGCCGACACGCATCACGCTCGTGACGTCGCTCGTCGAGCGGTTCAATCAGTCGCAGAAGGACTTCGCGGTCGAGGTGGAGTTCGTACCGCAGGCGCAGGCGCGCCAGAAGCTGATCAGCGCCATCAGCTCCGGCAGCCCGCCCGATTGCTGCCAGATGTGGGACAACTGGCTCGGCCAGTTCCAGGGCATGGGCGCACTCGAGGACCTGAGCGCGCGGGTGAAATCCTGGAAGCTGCAGCCTGACGTCCAGCCGACCGCCTGGGAGACCGTGACGATCGGCAAGGAGATCGTCTCGCTGCCGCTCGCCGTGACGCTCGATGGAATCTTCTACCGCAGGGACCGGCTCAAGGAGCTCGGCATAAAGGAACCGGCGCCGGATTGGACCTGGGACGATTTCCTCAAGATCGCGCAAGCCTTCACCAAGCGGGACAAGAACCAGTACGGCTACGGCATGCGTGGCGCCGGAACCTGGGCGGTCCTCTATCCCAGCGAGTTCGCCTACGCCAATGGCGCGCAAGTGCTCAAGGACGGCAAGGTTGTCATCAATTCGAAGGAGGCAGTCGACGCTCTGACCTGGTATCTGGACCTCGCGCTCAAGCACAAGGTGACGCCGCCCAGCGCGCCCACGGACGGGTTCGTGGAGATCGTCGAGGGCTTCGGCCGCGGCGTCACCAGCATGTACCAGCACAACTCGGGCTCGGTCGGCCAGCAGAAGAAGAACGTGGGCGCCGAGAATTTCGCGACGCTCCCGGTTCCGATCGGCCCCGCGAAGAAGCGGGCGTCGTTCTATTTCTCCGAGACGCTCACGGGGTTCAAGGGCTCCCGCAACAAGGAAGGCGCCTGGCGCTTCATGAGCTTCATGCTGGAGGACGAGCCGAGCCTGAATTACTGCAAGACGCTCGGCCTCCTGCCCGCGCGCAAGTCGATCGTGGAGATGCCGGACTTCAAGGGCGACCCCGCGCTCGCGGGCTTCCTCAACTCCTTCCCCTTCACGATCGTCAGTCCCTATCTCGCCTACGCCGGCTGGGGCGGCAAGCTCGATTCCGACGGCGTTCCTCTCATACAGCAGGCGATCGTGGGCAAGATCTCGCCGAAGGAATGTCTCGACAAGTTCGCGGACATTCTGACCAAAAGCATGACCTGACGTCGCCGCTCCGCGATGTCCACGGCCCAGTCCGCCCTCGCCAGCCGTCGCGCCCGCCCGCTGCTCACGCTGCGGGCGCGATCGCTGCTGACGGGGTATCTCTATCTCGCGCCGGCGGCACTCTGTCTCCTCGCTACGGTCGCAGTTCCGATCGGCAAGGCGATCCAGCTCAGCCTCTACAACGACGTCCTGTTCAAGCCGCAGGAATACGGCTTCGCCGGGCTCGCGAACTACATTCGTCTCGTCGAGGACCCGGTCTTCTGGTTGACGCTCTGGAACTCCTTCGTCTGGGTGTTCGGCTCGGTGATCCTGCAGTTCCTGGTGGGTTTCGCGGCGGCGCTGCTGCTGCATCAGGCCTTCACGGGACGCACCGTGATCCGCACCGTGATGCTGCTCCCTTGGGTCATTCCGGGTGTGGTGGTGGGCCTCATCTGGGAATGGCTCTACCAACCGAACTACGGCGTCATCAACGATCTCCTGATCAGGGCGGATTGGCTGAACGACCGAGTGGCCTGGCTCTCCAATCCCGACCTCGCCATGGGGGCGGTGATCTTCACCAATGTCTGGCGCGGCATTCCCTTCTTCGCGATCATGCTGCTTGCGGGGCTGCAGGCGGTGCCGGACGAGCTCTACGAGGCCGCGCGCATCGACGGCGCGGGAGTGCTCCAGCGCTTCTGGCACGTCACGCTGCCGCTCATGCGGCCCATCATCGTCGTCGCGACGGCGACGCGGATCATCTGGACCTTCAACTACGCCGATCTGATCTTCGTGATGACGAGCGGCGGGCCCGCGAACGCCACGCAGATCACCTCCACCTATACCCTGATGCAGGCCTACGCGAACCTCGATTTCGGGTACGCGGCCGCGCTCTCCGTGGTCCTGCTCCTGATCATGCTGGCCTTCACCGCGGCCTATCTGCGCATCACCAAGGGCGTCGAGGAGACCGGATGAAGCGACGAGGCATCCCGTCGAGCGCGGCCGAGCGGTTGCTGGGCGGCCCCGTTCTCTGGACGGGGCTCGCGGGGCTCACCGCGTTCGCGCTCGGACCTTTCGTCTGGATGCTCCTTACCTCCCTCAAGAACCGGCAGGAGCTCTACGCGACGCCGCTTCGCTACCTGCCGGAGCACCTGACCTTCGAGAACTACGTCGAGGCCTGGACCTCGCCGATCACGCCATTCAGCCGCTTCTTCCTGAACAGCCTCTGGGTGTGCTCGGCGACCATGGTCGCCACCACGGCGATCTCCGTGCTCGCGGGCTATGCGATAGCCCGCTTCCGCTTCGCCGGCCGCGATACGCTGCTGCTGATCTTCCTGGCGACGCAGATGTTTCCGAGCGTCCTCCTGATCGCCCCCTTGCTCACGCAGTGGCGCGCGCTCGGTCTCATCGACACCTATCAGGCGCTGATCTACTCGAATTTCTCCTTCACCGTTCCGTTCACGGTCTGGATGATGGTCGGCTACTTCAGCTCGATCCCGCGCGAGCTCGAGGAGAGCGCCATGATCGACGGCTGCAGCCATTTCGGCTCGCTTTGCCGCGTGGTGCTGCCGCTGGCGGCGCCCGGCATCGCCGCAACCGCGATTTTCGCCTTCGTCGTCTCCTGGAGCGAGCTGCTCTTCGCGATCTCCTTCACGACCCAGACCAGCATGCGCACGCTCTCGGCGGGCCTCCTCTACATGGTCGGGCAATACGAAGTGCAGTGGGGCCCGCTCTCCGCAGGGGTCATCATGAGCACGGTGCCGGTTGCGGTCCTCTTCACGTTCCTGCAACGACATCTGATCCACGGGCTCACCGCGGGCGCGGTCAAGGGTTAAGCGAACTTTCGAGGCGCACCATTGAGCAAATTCTCTGGAAGCAAATTGGCCCTCCTCAAGCCGCTTCCGGCGGCCCGCTCGCTCACGAGCGAGCTCGTCGCGCGCCTCAGCGCGGACATCGTCAGCGGCAAGCTCGCGCCGGGCTCGCAGTTGCCGACGGAGCAGGAGATCATCGCCGCGACCGGCGTCAGCCGCACCGTGGTGCGCGAGGCGGTGGCGGCGCTTCGGGCCGACGGGCTCGTGGTTACGCGGCAGGGCGTCGGCGCCTTCGTCGCGGATTACGTCCGGCGGCCATTTCGAGTGGATTTCGACGAGCGCTCGCCGATGCGCGACGTGCTCAACGTCATGGAGCTGCGCACCGGGGTCGAGGTCGAGGCCGCGGGCCTCGCCGCCGAGCGAGCCTCGTCCGCGCAGATCAGGAAAATCGCCGACTGCTTCGCGGCCGTAAACGCCGACATCGCAAAGGGCGGAACCGCGGTCGACCAGGATTTTGCGTTTCATTGCGAGATCGCCGAGGCGACCGGGAATCCGCAATTCCGGCGATTCCTGGAATATCTCGGCCGCTTCATCATCCCGCGCCGGACCGCCTGGCGCGGCTCGGCGCCGCCGACGAAGCACCGCCAGCTCGAGCTATTCCAGCGGGAGCACGAGCAGATCCTCAATGCGATTCGCGGACACGCGCCGTCGCAGGCACGCTCCGCCATGCAGCGCCACCTCAACAATAGTCGGGCCCGCTACGAGAAGCTCGCGGCCGAGAAACCGGCGAAATAGATCGCCCGGCTCCGCCGCCGAAGTCCTTCCGCCTCCGGTACCGCAAAAAAAGAATCCGCGCCACTTGCGTCGGGAGCCGTTCCGATATATCTAAAGTTCCGTTATATCGAAACACACTCGGAACGACAATGGAAAATAGACACACGCACGACAAACACCCTTTCCGGGACCGCAGGCGCCGCTTTGCTCGGGGGGAGCGCGATCATGATGGCCCGTTCTTCGGCGGGGGGTGGCGCCATGGCGGCGGCCGGTTGGGCCTTCGCCGTTTCTTCGCGCATGGCGACCTTCGCCTGGTCATCCTCAATCTCATCGCGGAGAAGCCGCGCCACGGCTACGAGATCATCAAGGCCATCGAGGAACGGGTCGGCGGCGCTTACAGCCCGAGCCCGGGCGTCATTTACCCGACGCTGACGCTGCTCGAGGACCTCGGCTACGTGACGGTCAGCGCGAACTCCGAGGGCACGAAGAAGCTGCACGAGATCACGCCCCAGGGCCGGGCCTATCTCGAGGCGAACCGCCCGGCGCTCGAGGGCCTGCTCGCCCGCATGGAAGAGGCGAGCCGGAGACACGGCGGCGGGCGCGCGCCGCAGATCGCTCGCGCGGTCGAGAACCTGAGGCTCGCGCTGCGGCTGCGCCTGGCGCGAGGCCCGCTGAGCGCGGAGCAGATCGATGAATTGACGGCCGTGCTCGACGCCGCAGCCGCCAAGGTGGAGAAGATTTGACGAGCGAGACCTAGACGATCCGCTCCTCCGAGGCGCGCGTGCCGACGGCTGCGGCGCAGCCAACTCCCCCTCCTTGCCGAGGCGACCGAACGGGTCCATGCTTTTGAGCCCGCGCACCCGTCCAAGAACCGGGGTTTCGGCCATGGCAGGATTCCCATTTGCGGAATACTTCAGCGAGATCAACACGCTCGCGGACTTGCAGTTCATGCCGGGCGAGCGGCAATTCATCGACCGGCCCTCTGCTGCGCCGGAGCCGAAGGATCTGCTGCTCTATCTCGGCTGCAACGTGCTGCGGACCGCGCATCTCGCGAAGACCGTCATCGACGTTCTGAAGGCGATGGGGTTCGACTTCAATGCGGCGGGCGGCCCGGCGCATTGCTGCGGCATCGTTCACTTCCAGAATAACGAGCGCGAGACGGCGCGCAGTTTCTCCGCGAACAGCATGCGGCATTTCGCGCGATACGGCGCGAAGACAGTCCTGATGTGGTGCCCGTCGTGCAACGAGCACTACGACGAGGTCGTGACGAAGGAGCAGGGCGTCGCCTTCCCCTACGAGCACGTGACGGCGTTCATCGCGCGGCACCTCGACAGGGTCCGGTTCGTCCGGCGCGTCGAGAGGCGCGTCGCCGTGCATTTCCACACGGGCATCCCGCAATCCGATCTCGACTGGCAGAATGTCCGCGCCATCCTGCACGCAATCCCCGGTCTCGAGCTCGTCGATATCGAGAACCCCGCGGCGCTCGGGAGGCATTGCGCGCCGAAATGGATCGGCCGGATCGGCCGGCCGCAATGGCAAAAGGAAATCGCGGGTATCCTGGACGCGGCGAGAGTCGCCGGCGCGGACGTCCTAGCTACTCTCTACCATTCCTGTCACCGGGAGATCTGCGAGGCCGAAGGAAAATACCCGTTCACGATCGTGAACTACATAAGCCTGCTCGGCGAGGCCATGGGCATCGAGTATCCGGACGTCTACAAGCGCTTCAAGCTCGAAGCTGACCCGAGCGCGATCTACGAGGAGGTCGAGGCCTATGTCCGGGCAAACGGCCTCGATCCCGACCGGGTCCGGAAGGTCCTGCGCAAGGTGTTCGCGCCGGCATGCGAAGGCGACGCATCGAATCCTTCCTGACCGCAAAGGCCTGCCTTCTCAATAAAGCGGCGCCTCTATACCCTCCCCGGCAAACGCGCGCTGCACCGCCGGGCGCGCCGTCACCCGCTCCAGCAGGCGCGCGATCGCGGGCCGGGTCCGGGCAGGACGGGTGAAACCCCGGCTCCAGCGCGAGAGCATCGTCAGGAATAGATCGGCGGCGCTGAAGCGGCTGCCCAGGAGATAGGGGCCGGCGGCCGCGAGCTCCTTTTCGATTTGATCGAACATGCCGTCGAGATGCGTCTCGGCATGGCGCTTCACGTCGGCCGCCGCGGCCTCGGACCAGCGCTCGGGATAGAAATAGACGATCATCTCGGACTGGACCGTGTTGGTGAGATAGACCATCCACTTGTAGAACTGCGCCCTTGCGGCAGTGCCGAGCTCGGGCGCCAGGCCCGCTTGCGGGTGGCGGTCGATGAGGTGGAGGCAGATCGCCGCGGTCTCGTAGAGCACGAGCTCGCCGTCGACGAGCGTGGGAATCCGCCCGTGGGGATTGAGCTTCAGGTATTCCGGCGCCTTGTGCGCGTTCTTGCTGCGGTCGAGGAGTACGAGCTCATGAGGCGCCCCGATCTCCTCCAGCACCATGTGCGGGGTGAGGTTGGCGTTGCCGGGGTAGTAGTAGAGCTTATAGGGCACGTGGTTTCTCCCTGAGGACGTGGGTTCCCGCCGAGCCTGCCGCGGGAGGCATTCCGGTGGTAGACTGATTCCAAGCCATGATTACCACTCTCGACCGGCGGGACCCAGCCTGTCATGCCGAAGCGAGCCCCGAGATGCCGATGACGGCCCGGCCGAAAGTCTATCTCGCCGGGCCCGAGGTGTTTCTGGCCGACGCCGCGGAGATCGGCCGCCGGAAGAAGGCGCTCTGCGGGGAATACGGGCTCGCGGGCCTCTTCCCGCTCGAGGAGGATGCTCCGCGGCCGAGCGGCGGACGGATCGACCGTGCCATCTATCGAGCGCTCGTCGCCATGGTGGCGCGCGCCGACTGCGGAATTTTCGACCTGACCCCGTTCCGCGGCGTGAGCGCCGATGTCGGCACCGTCTTCGAGCTCGGCATGCTCGCGGGGCTCGGGAAGCCGGTCTTCGGATACAGCAACGTCGGCGCGGACTACCGCGCGCGGCTCGAGGCCGCGGGCCTGGCCGCGCGCGAGGGCAAGGGCTGGCGCGACCCCCTGGGCATGCTCGTCGAGGATTTCGGCAATGCCGACAATCTCATGATCGACGCCTGCCTTGCCGAGGGCGGATACCCGATGGTGCGGATCGAGGTCGCGGAGAAGGACCGCTTCCGCGATCTCCGGGGCTTCGAGGCCTGCCTCGAGCTCGCGAGACGCGCGCTCCTCGGCGCGCCGAGGCCGATGGCGAGGCGCTCGTGAGCAACGACACGGCTCCTCCCGCGAAGCCCGCGCGCCAGCGCGAGATCCTCGACCGCCTCCAGCTCTTCGAGCGGCTTGCCGCGCTCGCGGAGGAAGGCGAGCCCGACCGGCGGAAGGTCGTGGAGACCGTCAAGGAGGCGCTGCAGGCGGGACGGCTCACGCTCCGCGAGCGCTTCGAGAGCGGCGTCTCCTCGGGAGCGGAGACCGTGCGCGGCCTGAGCTTCCTGATGGATCAGGTGATCCGCGCGCTCTACGACTTCCTCACGACCAAAGTCTATCCGCTCGCGAACCCGACCGCGGGCGAGCGCATGGCGGTGGTGGCGGTGGGCGGCTATGGGCGCGGGGAGCTCGCGCCCTTCTCCGACATCGATCTCCTCTTCCTGCTGCCCTACAAGCCCACGCCCTATACCGAGCAGGTCGTGGAGTATCTGCTCTATACGCTCTGGGACCTGGGCCTCAAGGTCGGGCACTCCACGCGCACGGTCGAGGAGTGCATCCGCCAGGCCAAGGGCGACCTCACGATCCGCACGGCGCTCCTCGAGGCGCGCTATCTCTGGGGCGATCAGCGGCTTCCTGCGGAGCTGAGGCAGCGCTTCGAGAGCGCGATCCTCAAGGGCTCGGCCGCCGACTTCGTCGAGGCGAAGCTCGCGGAGCGCGACGAGCGCCACAACCGCCTCGGGGATTCGCGCTATCAGGTCGAGCCCAACATCAAGGAGGGCAAGGGCGGGCTCCGCGACCTCCACACGCTCTTCTGGATCGCGAAATTCATCTACCGCATCGACGACGTGGAGAAGCTCGTCGAGCTCGGCGTCCTCTCGGCCAAGGAATCGCGGCGCTTCCAGCGCGCGCAGAGCTTCCTCTGGGCCGTGCGCTGCCATCTCCACTGGATCGCGGGCCGCGCCGAGGACCGCCTGACCTTCGACCGCCAGAGCGAGATCGGCCGGCGCATGGGCTACACCGACCACGCGGGCACCCGCGGTGTCGAGCGCTTCATGAAGCACTATTTCCTTATCGCGAAGGACGTCGGCGACTTGACGCGCATCTTCTGCGCCCAGCTCGAGGCGGAGCAGCAGCGCCGGCCCTTCCTGCTGCGGCGCTGGGCCTTCTTCAGGCGGCAGATCGGCGACTTCGTCATGGACCGCGGCCGGCTCGACGTCGCATCCGAGACCGCCTTCGCCGAGGATCCCGTGAACTTGATCCGCCTCTTCCAGGTCGCGGACGAGCACGAGGTCGACATCCATCCGCACGCGCTCCGTCTCGTCACGCAGTCGCTGAAGCTCATCGACCCGAGGCTTCGCGCCGATCCCGAGGCGAACCGCCTCTTCATGGAGATCCTTACCTCGCGGAAGTCGCCGGCGATCTCGCTGCGGCGCATGAACGAGGCCGGGGTCTTCGGCCGCTTCGTCCCGGACTTCGGCCGCGTCGTCGCGCAGATGCAGTACGACATGTACCACCACTACACCGTCGACGAGCACACGATCTTCGCGATCGGGATCCTGCACGACGTGGAGAAGGGCGCGCTCAAGGAGGAGCTGCCGCTCGCGACCTCGCTCATCCCCACGATCGACTCCCGCCGCGCGCTCTATCTCGCGGTCCTCCTGCACGACATCGCCAAGGGCCGGGGCGGCGACCATTCCGTCCTCGGGGCCGAGGTCGCGCAGAAGCTCGGGCCCCGGCTCGGCCTCACCGAGGAGGAGACGGAGACGGTGGCCTGGCTCGTGCGCTGGCACCTCCTCATGAGCAACACCGCCTTCAAGCGCGACATCGACGATCCCCAGACGATCCGCGATTTCGCCGAGAAGGTGCAGTCGCCGGAGCGCCTGAAGCTCCTCCTCATCCTCACCGCCGCCGACATCCGCGCGGTCGGGCCCAAGGTCTGGAACGGCTGGAAGGCGAGCCTGCTCCGCGAGGTCTATCACCGCACCGTCGAGGTGATGTCGGGCGGCCTCGCCGGAGAGGAGGGCGCATCCCGCGTCGCGGCGGCGCAGCAGGCGGTGCGCGCGCTCCTGCCGGATTTCTCCGAGGCGGAGTTCGCGGAGTTCATCGGACGCGGCTATCCCTCCTATTGGGTCTCCTTCGACGCGGAGAGTCTCGCGCGGCACGCGCGGCTCATGCGCGAGGCCGAGCAGCGCCGGCAGCCGCTCTGGGTCGAGACGCGGGTCGATCCCAAGATCTCCGTGACGGAGGTGACGCTCTACACCGCCGACCATCCCGGCCTCTTCTCGCGGATGGCGGGGGCGCTGGCGCTCGCGGGCGCCAACATCGTCGACGCCAAGATCCTCACCCTCGCGAACGGCATGGCGCTCGACAGCTTCTGGGTCCAGGACGCCGAGGGCGGCGCCTTCGACCGCCCCGAGAAGCTCGCGAAGCTCGCGGTGCTCTTCGAGCACGTGCTGACCGGCGAGCGGAAGCCGCACGCGGAGCTCGCGGCGCCCAAGCCCTACCCCGCGCGGACGCGCGCCTTCAGCGTTCCGCCGCGCGTCCTCATCGACAACCGCGCGAGCGCCACGCACACCGTGATCGAGGTCAACGGCCGCGACCGCCCGGGCCTCCTCTTCGAAGTGACGCGCGCGCTCACCCAGCTCAATCTGCAGATCTTCTCCGCGAAGATCTCGACCTACGGCGAGAAGGTCGTCGACGTCTTCTACGTCAAGGACCTCTTCGGGCACAAAATCGAGCACGAGAAGAAGCTCGCGGACATCCGCCAGCGCCTGATCGAAGTGCTCTCCGAGCCCGGCGCCGAGAGCGAGCCCCAGCCTCCGATCCGCCGCCGGCGCGCCGACGAGGTCGCCGCGGAGTAGCGCCCTACCCGCGCGAAGCCTCCAAATTGCTACAACGATAATTCGTTGCAGAGCGGTAGAGTTCGTTCACTCGAAATTCGGCGAGAAGACTCGCGGCTCGGTGCGGTCCGCCACGGTGGCGCACCGGCAATGGGAGCGTGCGCGGGAAATCGGTCGGTCTCAACTCTGGCGCCGGCGAAACCGGCTCTCACGGAGGGGGAATATCATGGCTCAAAAAACCTCAGGCACAACCGGCGACGTCGTCACTCCGGCAAAAGTTCCCTGCTGCCCGGAACTCGAGCCCTGCGAGGTCTGCGACGTCCTCAACTTCCCTTATCGGCTGCCCTTCAGACCCGTCGTGGGCGACCAGCGGCAGACGGTGCCGGTGACGGTCACGCTCAATTTCCGCCTCACGCGCTGCTCCGGCCCGCTGTCGCTCGGCGACATCGTCTATACGACGACGCTGCTCCCGGGCGAGAAGGTCCGGCTGCAATCGAGCGACCGCCATACGCGCTTCACCTACGACAGCGAATCCCAGCTCAGCTACTACAACGAGAACACCTCCGAGGAATCCTATTACGCCGCCGGCATGGCCTATGGGATGAGCAACCTCAACGTGCTCGACACCACCAACGCCAGCTCCTCCTTCAGCTCCTCCTCCGTCAGCGGCGGCGGCGGCGCGGGGATCGATCTCGGCATCTTCAGCATCGGCGGCTCCGTCTCCGGCAGCTCCTACGATGCGCATTCCACGAGCTCGCTCGCGCACTCGCTGAGCCAGCACGCGCAGTCGCTGAGCCAGCACATGGAGGTGAGCACGCGGGCGGCCGCCTCCACCTCGGTCGGCGAGGTCTCGACGCGCAACCACACGCAGACCGAGTCCGACGACCAGTACGAGTCGTCCTCGCGGACCTTCTCGAACCCCAATCATTGCCATGCGGTGACGTTCCTCTTCTACCGCATCAACAAATGCCAGACGCTCAAGTTCGAGCTCGTGAGCATCGACCGCCGCGTCGACGATCCCTCGGCGCCGACGGGAGTGACGCTCAATCCGCCGAAAGCAGCGACGAGCGTCGCCGTGCGCTCGAGCCTGGTGCTCGCGACGGCGAAGAGCCGTCTCGACGTGGCGCAGCGCGCGCAGCAGAGCGTCGCCGTGGAGCAGGGCGGCGCCGGCCTCTTGGCGGGCGGGGCGCTCGCCCGGGGCATCGCCGTCTTCGCGCAGCAGCAGATCGCGGCGAACGTCCGGCAGCTCGCGCTGCAGCAGGTCGACCAGGAGCTCGTCAAGGAGGGGCTCCTCGACAAGGTCGGCGGCACGGTCTCGCCCGCCGCGCAGAAGGCGCTCGGATGGGAGCGCGAGATCGCGCTTCCGACGCCCGGCGTCCTCGTCAAAGGCTGCCTCGACGAGTGCGACATCTGCGAGCCGGAGCTGCAGAAGAAGATCCAGCTCGAGCTCGTGCGCATGGACCTCGAGAACCAGCTCCTGAAGAAGCGGATCGATCTCCTCGCGCAGTCGCAGGAGTACCGCTGTTGCCCCGCCGGCGAGGAGGACACGGTCACGCCGAAGCCCTGACCGGCCGCGCGGCCGCTCAGCGCCTCCCGCGGCGAGCCTCCTCCGCCAGGCTCCGCAGACGGTCGCGCCGGATCTTGCCGGCCTCGTTGCGCGGCATCGCGTCGAGCCTGACGACGTTGATGTGGCCGAACTGATGCACGGCGAGGGCGCCGGAGACACACGCCCATAGGTCTCGGTCCCCGAGCCCTCCGGCCACGACCAGCACCCAGAGCTCCCCGAAGCCTTCCGCGTTCTCGAGCGAGCAGATGCCGACGTCCTGCACGGCGGGGTCGCGCGCGACCAGGCCCTCGAGCGCCTCCGGCGGCCATTTGACGCCACCGATGTTGAGGAGATCGTCGGTCCTGCCGAGGACGCGCAGCCGGCGCGGGCCCTCGAGCACCCCGGAATCGCCGGGATAGAACCAGCCGTCCCGGAACATCCGCCGCGTCGCCTCGGGATCGTCGAGATAGCCCTCGACCATGAACTCGCTGCGCACGCGGATGCGGCCGGTCGCGCCCGGGGGCAAGGGCGCGTCGCTCTCGTCGACCACTTCGACCTCGACGTCGGGCCAAACGCTGCCGCCGTTGCCGTCGCCCGAGCGCGCGATCGCGATGAAGCCGGCCTCGTTGGTGCCGTAGCTGGCGTAGACGGTCGTCGCGAGGCGCGCGAGGGCGCGCTCGCGCAACGCTCCCGATATGGGGCCGCCGAAGACGTAGACCGTCAGCCGCTCCGGCTTCGCGAAATCCTCCGGGAGCAGATCCAGGATGTGCTTCAGATGAAGCGGCATTGCCGTCACGTCGGTGATCCCGTGCTTCGACAGCGCCTCGGGCGGGGAGAGGCCCGGTGGCGGGTCCCGGACGAGAGCGCCGCCCGAGCGCAGGCAGGCCATGGCCGCGCCGTAGGCCGGAAACGACACCAGCGACATCGTCAGGAGATAGCGCGAGCGCTCCGTGAATTGATGCGCGAGGGCGTAGCGCTGGAGCCGGCTTTCGTGCTGCCGGCGCGGCAGGAGCAGCAGCTTCATGGCTCCGGTCGTCCCGGAGGTACGCGTCAGGCGAACGGGGCTCTCCGCCGCGACGGCGCAAGCGGCGAGATCGTCGAGGCGCGGCAATGTCCGTGCCTCCTGCAGCCATTGCGGCGTCAGGATCCGGTGCCGCCGCGCCCCGATGAGAGGGAAGTGCGGCTCCGCGAGGACGAGATCGGCGCGCGCGAGCAGCGGCCTGCAGCTCTCGCCCTCGCGGGGCGAGAAGGACGCCGAGACCGCGCCCATCGCCTCGATCGCGATCAGGAGCAGGCAATGGAGATAGGCGTCGTCGGCGCCGACCGCGACCAGATTTCCGCGCGCGATCCCGAGCTCCGCCAACGCGCGGACGAGCCGCCCGATGTCCTCAGCGAAGGCCCTATAGGTGATCGCGCCTGCGTCCGCGACGAAGGCGGCAGCATCGGGCCGCTCGTTTGCGTGGAACGCAATGAACTCGGCCGTCGCCAAGACGCCTCCCCATTCCGGACCTGCGATCGCCGCAGGCGCGAGAACTTTCAAATAACATCGGACGGCAAGTGTCGGCAAATCCCGGCCTGGCAAGGACTCTCCGCCCGCGCGTAATTGACAAGCCGCGCGTTCCAGTCGACGCTCAAGCGGAGATGAGCCAGCGCCGCGACACCGCCACGATCAACGCCGATCCGCGCCTCAGGGTGCGGATCGTGAGCGATGCGCTGCCGTGGGAGCGCTGCGATGTCCCCGGCGCGATGTGGAAGGTCCTGGAGCACAACGGCCGCATGCCCGGCCGCTACACGGCGCTCATGCGCTGGGACGAGCGGCAGCCGCTCGACCTTCACGTCCACGAGGCCGGCGAGGAAGTACTGGTGCTCGACGGCAGCTTCGACGACGAGCACGGCGAGTATGGGGCCGGAGCCTATGTGCGAAATCCGCCGGGCTCCACGCACCGGCCGACCACGCATGCGGGCTGCCTCATGCTGGTGAAGAGCCGGCAGATGACGTCCGAGGACCGCCTGCGCGTGGTGGTGGACACGAGGCGCGCCCAATGGATGGCCGGGGTCGGAGAAGAGGTGAGCGTGCTGCCGCTATACCAGAGAGGAGGCGAGAACGTGTCGCTCGTCCGCCTCGCGAAAGACTCCAGGCAAATCCCGCACCGCCACCTCGGCGGCGAGGAGATTTACGTCATCTCCGGCTCGCTCCGCGACGAGTTCGGCGAGCACCGTGCCGGCACCTGGCTCCGCTACCCCGCCATGAGCAGCCACGAGCCCCGGAGCGAGCGCGGCTGTCTTCTCTACGTCAAATCCGGCCACCTCGCCTCCGCCCGCGCGGCCTGACCAAGAATCGCGGCGAAGGCCGGACGCCGAAGCTGCAATAAGCTCGCCACAAAGACAGTGAGGCAAATGAGGAATGAGGATTGCGGCTTCGCCGCCGTACTCGGTTTCTCACCGCCTCGCTGTCGCAGTGGTGAGACTTCGCGGGTATACATTGACATCCCGCGCGACTGTGGCGAGTGTGGCTCCCCACTTACGCTTTGCTGGAGCGCTCGGGACATGCTCGTCAACGCGGATTTGAACCTGCGCGCGGTGGCGCGGACCGCGGAGATGCCGTGGACGCCCTCGCCGCTCCCGGGGGTCGAGCGCAAGATGCTCGACCGCGACGGCGACGAGGTCGCGCGCGCCACGAGCCTCGTGCGCTACGCGCCCAGGAGCTTCTTCGAGGCGCACGTGCACGGCGGAGGCGAGGAGTTCCTAGTGCTGGAAGGCGTCTTCTCCGACGAGCACGGCGACTATCCCGCCGGGACCTATGTGCGCAATCCCCCGGGCTCGCGCCATCGGCCCTTCAGCCGCGAAGGCTGCACGCTCTTCGTGAAGCTCCGGCAGATCGCGCCCGAGGACAGCGCCCGCGTCGTCATCGACACCGGAAAGGCCGAGTGGAAGCCCTATCCCGGCGCCGAGGGCCTCACTATGACGATGCTGCACACGCACGGGCGCGAGCGCGTCTACATGCTGCGCTGGAGCGCGGGCGTCGGCTACCCGATGCATCGCCACGCCGCGGGCGAGGAGGTCTTCGTCCTCGCGGGCGAGCTCCGCGACAACCACGGGACCTATCCCGCGGGCACCTGGATCCGCAACCCCGTCGGCAGCGAGCACGAGCCCTTCTCGGAGGAGGGCGCGCTCCTCTTCGTGAAATCGGGACACCTCCTCGCGCCGGTGCGCTATCCCCAGGCGGCCTGACGCCATGCGCGCTGCCCCGCCTCTCCTCGCGGCGGCATTGCTGCTGGTCGCGGGAGGCGGGGCGCTCGCGCAGCAAACCCCGCCCGCCGAGCTCCAGGCGGCACTATCGGCGCTCCGCGGCCATTTCGCCGAGAACCCCGAGACCGGCGGAGCCTCTCCCGCCTTCGACCCGATCAAGCATGCGCTCCGCGACTGGCTCCTCGCGCGCCTGCCGCCGGAGAAGCCGACGGAAGAATCCGTGGCGGCGCTCGCGGAAGCGATCAACACGGCGCTGAGGGAGGCCGATCTGACCTGTCCCGCCGGTAATGACGCCGACGACGGACCCTGCATCCACGACCGACAATTCTTTCCGCTGGGCTATCTCGACGAGGTCCGGCTGGAGCTGCACGACTGGGGCGATGGCGGTATCTTCCTCGCCGTGAGAGCCGGGCTCGGCGTCTCCTGCGGCTTCGATGTCTCCGCCTATCTCTTCGCCTGGAGCGCCGGCGGATGGCGGCTCGCCTGGCAGGGCGAGCAGAACGACTACGCCAAGGAGCGCTACCGGCCCGGCTGGATCGGCGAGGTCGGGATCGGGCCTCGCGACGAGAAGACGGGCGCGCGGCTGGTGCTGACCCTCGGGAGCAACCCCGCCTGCATCTCCTCGTTTCAAGCGGCCTATCTTCGGCTGTGGCGCATGGGGGCGCGGCTCGAGGACTCGCGGCTGCTGCTCGATCGGGCCGAGACCATCTATCTCGGCCGCAACATCCCCACCCTCCTCGGCGATGCCGGCCTAGACGACGCCACCGTCGAGTTCGCGACACCCAGCATCGACCCCGACGTGCAGAACCGCGAGGCCGTCTTCCATTTCAAGGCGAGCGGCGGCACCGTCGCACGCGTCGATCCCGTCGCGCTGAGCCCCCGCGATTTCGTCGACGAATGGCTGCGCCGTCCCTGGACGGAGAGCGTGCTCTGGACCGAGCCCAAGCACCGGGAGGAGCTGGCGGAGCGTCACCGTGCGATCCGCGAGGGCACCGACTACGTCTCCGGCAGCTTCGTCGAGCCCACGCTGCGCTGCACGGTGCGGCCGGGACTTTGGCAGGTCGGCATCACCCTCGGCGCCTCCGAGGAGGAGCGGAGCCAGCGGCAGCCCACCTATTTCCTCATCCGCTGGCAGCCGCCCTATCGCTTCCGCATGGCGGACGGCGCCGACCGTCCCTTCCCCGAATGCTTCGCTCCCGACCCCGAGGCCGACGAGTGGCGCACGCTCTTTGCAGGGCACGGGTGGCAGTGAGCGGCAGTATCAGCCTTGCCATCACAGCCCGTTTTCGGCCTTTTCTGGACGTCATGGCCGGGCTTGTCCCACGAGTGTCCGGTTCAGCGGTTTCGCTTGCGCAGCCGCCCCGCAATCGCACCAATGAGTCGTCATGGCCGGGCTTGTCCCGGCCATGACGACAAAGGAGGACGGAGGGAGCGGCCCCTTCGCCGCTACTCCCGCGTATCCCCGAAGAACTCGCGGACCCGCGCGAAGAAGCCCTCGGTCTCGGGGCTGGTGGGCTTGCCTTCGCTCGAGCCCTCGAACTCGCGTAGCAGCTCCTGCTGGCGCTTCGTCAGGTTGACGGGCGTCTCCACGACGATCTCGACGTACATGTCGCCGCGCGCGGGCGAGCGCAGCACGGTCATGCCCTTGGCCTTGAGGCGGAGCTGCTTTCCCGTCTGCGTTCCCGCGGGGATCGTGAGCTTGGCGCGGCTGCCGTCGATTGCGGGAACCTCGACGCTCCCGCCCAAGGCCGCGGTCGGCATGGTCACGGGCACGCGGCAGTGGATGTTGGCGCCGTCGCGCTGGAAGAAGCGATGCGGCTTCACCGCGAGGAAGATGTAGAGGTCGCCCGGCGCGCCGCCGCGCACGCCCGCCTCGCCTTCGCCTGCAAGACGGATGCGCGTGCCGTCCTCGACCCCCGCGGGGATCGAGACCGAGAGGTTCTTCTCGCGCCGGACGCGGCCCTGGCCGCCGCAGACGCGGCAGGGATTCTCGATCACGCGGCCCGCGCCGTGGCAGGTGGGACAGGTGCGCTCGATCGTGAAGAAGCCCTGCTGCGCGCGCACGCGGCCGTGGCCGTGACAGGTCGGGCAATTGACGGGCTTGGAGCCGCTCTCGGCGCCGGTGCCGTGGCAGCTCTCGCAGGCGACGAGGGTGGGGACGCGGACGCTCGCCTGCTTCCCCTTGAACGCCTCCTCGAGCGTCACTTCCATGTTGTAGCGGAGATCGTTGCCGCGCGCCGTGCTCTGCTGGCCGCGGCCGCGGCCCATGAACTCCCCGAACATCTCGTCGAAGATGTCCGCGAAGCCCGCGGCGAAGCCGAAATCGCCGGGCCCGCCGCCGCGCGCGCCGCCGTTCTCGAAGGCGGCGTGGCCGAACCGGTCGTAGGCCGCGCGCTTCTGATCGTCCTTCAGGACGTCATAGGCCTCGTTGAGCTCCTTGAATTTCTGCTCGGCGCCCTTGTCCCCGGGATTGCGGTCGGGGTGATACTGCATCGCGAGCTTGCGGAAGGCCTTCTTGATGTCCTCGCCGCCGGCGTTGCGCGCGACGCCCAGCAGATCGTAAAAGTCCTGCTTCGCCATCGCCGATTATCCCCGCGCCCACCGTTCTTTGTCGCGCACGCTCTTCATATGGAAACCGCCCCGTTGCGGGGCGGCTCCCGGTCTCGGACGCGGCCTCAGGCCTGGCCGCGCTTCTTCGTCTCGTCGACTTCCTCGAAATCGGCGTCGACGACTTTCTCATCGCCCGCGGGCTTGGCGCCGCCGGCGCCGGCACCGGGTTGCGCTCCGCCATCGCCGCCGGGGCCCGGTTGCGCGCCGGCCTGGGCGCCCTGCTGCGACTTGTAGACAGCCTCGCCGATTTTCATCAGCGCCTGCTGCAGCGCCTCGGATTTGGCGGTGATCGCCTGGAGGTCGCTGCCCTGGGCCGCGGTCTTGAGCTCGGCGATCGCGGACTCGACGGCCTGCTTCTCGCCGGCCCCGACCTTTTCGCCGTGCTCCTTCACCTGCTTCTCGGCCTCGTGCACCATCGCCTCGGCCCGGTTCTTCGCCTCGACGAGGGCGCGGCGCTTCTTGTCCTCGTCGGCATGCGCCTCGGCGTCCTTCACCATCTTGTCGATGTCGGACTGGCTCAAGCCGCCCGAGGCCTGGATCCGGATCTGCTGCTCCTTCCCCGTGGCCTTGTCCTTGGCGGAGACGCTGACGATGCCGTTGGCGTCGATGTCGAAGGTGACCTCGACCTGCGGCATGCCGCGCGGCGCCGGGGGAATGCCCACGAGGTCGAACTGGCCCAGGAGCTTGTTGTCCGCGGCCATCTCGCGCTCGCCCTGGAAGACGCGGATCGTGACCGCGGTCTGATTGTCCTCGGCGGTCGAGAAGACGTTGCTCTTCTTCGTGGGGATCGTGGTGTTGCGGTCAATGAGCCGGGTGAAGACGCCGCCCAGGGTCTCGATGCCCAGCGAGAGCGGGGTCACGTCGAGGAGCAGCACGTCCTTCACTTCGCCCTTGAGCACGCCCGCCTGGATCGCCGCGCCCACGGCCACGACCTCGTCGGGGTTGACGCTCCGATTGGGCTCCTTGCCGAAGAACTGGCGCACGGTCTCGATGACCTTGGGCATGCGGGTCATGCCGCCGACCAGGATCACCTCCTGGATCTCCGAGGCCTTGAGGCCCGCGTCCTTGAGCGCTGCCCGGCAGGGCTCGACCGTCTTCTGGATGAGGTCGTCGACGAGGGCCTCGAGCTTCGCGCGGGTGAGCTTGATGTTGAGGTGCTTCGGCCCCGTCTGGTCCGCCGTGATGAAGGGCAGGTTCACCTCGGTCTGCATCGAGGAGGAGAGCTCGATCTTCGCCTTCTCCGCCGCCTCCTTGAGGCGCTGGAGCGCGAGCCGGTCGTTCCTGAGGTCGATCCCCTGCTCCTTCTTGAACTCGTCCGCGAGATAGTCGATGACGCGCTTGTCGAAGTCCTCGCCGCCGAGGAAGGTGTCGCCGTTCGTCGACTTCACCTCGAAGACGCCGTCGCCGATCTCGAGGACGGAGATGTCGAAGGTGCCGCCGCCCAGGTCATAGACCGCGATGGTGCCGGTGCCCTTCTTCTCGAGCCCGTAGGCGAGCGCCGCCGCCGTCGGCTCGTTGATGATGCGGAGCACCTCGAGGCCGGCGATCTTGCCGGCGTCCTTGGTCGCCTGGCGCTGGCTGTCGTTGAAGTAGGCGGGGACCGTGATTACCGCCTCGGAGACGGGCTCGCCGAGATAGGCCTCGGCGGTCTCCTTCATCTTCTGGAGCACGAAAGCGCTGATCTGGGAGGGCGCGTATTTCTTGCCGCGGCCCTCGACCCAGGCGTCGCCGTTGTCGCCCTTCATGACCTTGAAGGGGACGAGTTCGATCTCCTTCTTCACCATGGGGTCGTCGAAGCGGCGGCCGATCAGGCGCTTCACGCCGTAAAACGTGTTCTCGGGGTTGGTGACGCCCTGGCGCTTTGCCGCCTGGCCGACCAGGCGCTCGGTCTCCGTGAAGGCCACGATCGAGGGCGTGGTGCGCATGCCCTCGGCGTTCTCGATGACTTTTGCGGTCTTGCCTTCCATGACGGCGACGCACGAGTTCGTGGTGCCGAGATCGATACCAATGACTTTGCCCATGGCCACCTCTTGCTGTCGGCGGGTTCCCCGGAGCCCGGAACGGCGCTCGCCGGAACCCCCTTTGAAATCTGCGGCCCGCCCGACCCGAGGGGCCGCGCGAGCCTCCGTGGATATAGGGAGGGCGGTTTCGGGGCGCAACCCGTATCTCACCCGGAAAATTACGCTTTTCGGGGGTTGCGGGGCCTTCCGCGGGTTAAAATCCGCGGGTCATGATCGTCTCCGCGAGCTATCGGACGGATATCCCGGCCTTTCATGGCCGCTGGCTTCTGGAACGGCTCAAAGCTGGCCACGTCGAGGTGCGAAATCCCTATGGCGGCGCCCCCTATCGGGTGTCCCTCGCCGAGGGCGCGGTCTCGGGCTTCGTGCTCTGGACCCGGAACCTGAAGCCGCTCCTCCCCCATCTCCCGGAGATCGCGGCGCGGGCGCCCTTTACGGTGCAATTCACGGTGACGGGCTACCCCCGCGCGCTCGAGTCCGGGGTGATCGCGGAGGGGGCGGCGGTGGCCCAGCTCCGGACGCTCCGGCGCGACTGGGGTCCGCGGGTGGCGGTCTGGCGCTACGACCCGATCCTCGTGACCTCGCTCACGCCCTTGGACTCGCATTGCGAACGCTTCGCGCGCATCGCCGCGGAGCTTCGGGGGACGGTCGACGAGGTCGTGGTGTCCTTCGCCGACCTCTACCGCAAGACCGCGCGCAACCTCGCCGCGGCATCACGCGAGCACGGCTTCACCTGGCGGGATCCCGAGACCGAGGAGAAGCGCGCCCTCCTCCGGGAGCTCGCGGGGATTGCCGGAGAGAACGGCATGCGGATCACGATTTGCACCGAGCCCGATCTCGCCGGCCGCGGAATCGAGCCCGCCCGATGCATCGATGCCGAGCGCCTATCGGACGTGGCCGGACGCCCGATCCTCGCGCGCGAGAAGGGCAACCGCCCCGGCTGCCTCTGCGCCGAATCCCGCGACATCGGCGCCTACGACACCTGCGCGCAGGGGTGTGTCTATTGCTATGCGGTGTCGAACTCCGATCGCGCCGCCAAATCCCTCTCCCGCGGCACGGGGGAGAGGGTTGGGGCCCATTGCAAGGGAATGGGAGGGTGAGGGCGGTCGAGCGTCCCTAGGCATCACCCTCACCCTCCCGCGCTACGCGCGGGCGAGGGAATTACACGACCTCGTCGAAGCGATCCTTTGGCGGCTCCGGGGGCTTCGGCTCGCCTTTGGCGACGCCGACCATGGCGGGGCGGAGCAGGCGGTCGTGGAGGACGTAGCCGGGCTGCAAGACCTCGACCACGGTGCCCGCGGGCTTTCCCGTGTTCTCGGCCTCGAAGATCGCCTGATGGAAGTTGTGGTCGAAGCGCTCGCCCTTGGGATCGAGGCGGCGGATGCCGTGCCGCTCGAAGGCCGCGAGCAGCGTACGCTCGGTCGCGACGACGCCCGCGAGCAGGTTCCGCGTGAGCTCGTCCTTCACCTGCCCCTCCGGCATGTGCTCGATCGCGCGGCGGAGATTGTCGGCGGCGTCGAGCAGATCCTTGGCGAAGTTGGCGACCGCGTATTTGCGGGCGTCGTCGCGCTCGCGCTCGGCGCGGCGGCGCACGTTCTCGGCCTCCGCGAGCGCGCGGAGCAGCCGGTCCTTGAGGTCGGCCGCCTCTGCCTCGGCCTGCGCGATCTGCGTCTCGAGCGAGGGCGGCGCTTCCGCTCCCTGCTGCGCCTCCGCCGCCTCCGCCGCCTCGCCGCGGCCATTGCCGTTCTTGCTGTCGCTCATGGATTGCTCGTATCGCTCCGAAGAATTGAGAATTAGCCGAGAAGGCGCCCCACCACCTTCGCCGTATAGTCGACGAGGGGGATGATGCGCGCGTAGTTGATGCGCGTGGGCCCGATGACGCCGATGGCGCCGACGACCTGCTCGCGGCTGTTGGCGTAGGGCGCCACGATGACGGAGCAGCCGGCGACGCCGAAAAGCGGGTTGTCGGCGCCGATGAAGATCTGCACCCCCTCGCCCTCGCGCGCGGAGTCGAGGAGCCTCAGCATCGTCTGCTTCGTCTCGAGCATGTCGAAGAGCGCGCGGAGGCGCTCGAGGTCCGCGAGCGCGGTCACGTCCTCGAGGAGCTTCGCCTGTCCCCGCACGATCAAGGCCGAGCCCTCCACGCCGCCGGCCCAGGAGGCGAGCCCCGCCTCGATCACCTTGCGCGTCAATTCGTCGAGCTGGGCGCGCTGGCTGTCGATGTCGGCGGCGAGCTGGGCCTTCGCCTCCTCGATGGTGCGGCCGACGAGGCGGGCGTTCAGGTAATTGCTGGCCTGCACGAGGACGGAGGGCGGGACGCCCAGCGGCACCTCGACGATGCGGTTCTCGACGAGCCCGTCCTCGGTCACGACCACCACGAGGGCGCGGCCCGGCGCCATCGGCACGAATTCGAGATGGCGGAGCGGCCGCTCCGTCTTGGGCGCGAGAACGAGGCCCGCGCAGCGCGAGAGGCCCGCGAGCGTCGCCGTCGCCTCCTCGAGCGCGTTCCCGAGGCTCTTCCCGGCCGCGGCGCAGCGCGCCTCGATCGCTTCGCGCTCCTCCTCGGAAAGCCCGCCGATCTCGAGGATGCCGTTGACGAAGAGGCGCAAGCCCGCCTCGGTCGGGAGCCGGCCCGCGGAGGTGTGCGGGGCGTAGAGGAGCCCGGCCTCCTCCAAGTCCGCCATCACGTTCCGGATCGTCGCGGGCGAGAGCTCGAGGCTCGAGCGCCGCGAGAGCGTGCGCGAGCCCACGGGCTCTCCGGTCTCGACATAGGCGTCGACGATCTGCCGGAAAATCTCGCGGCTGCGCTCGTTTAGCTCGCTGATCAAGGGTTTAGGAACGGGCGGTGTCATGCCCGTGGGAATGTAGGGAGGCCCCTCCGGAGCGTCAACCGGCCCTCAGGCCGTGGCGCGCACCCGCTCCATATCGCGGCGGACCTTGGCGGCGGCGGCCTTGGCCGAATCGCTCGCGGTGAACATCTCCAGCGTCTCGAGCTCGTCTTCCGCGACCGGGGTCAGCGCCTGGTCCATGTAGCCCCGGGCATTGGCGTCGCGCTTCAGGCGCCAGCGGAAGGAGCCGAAGCGGATGATGAGCTCGGCGAGCTTGACGTGCTTGCGCAGGAGGTCCCAGAGGTAGCGCGGATAGAAGACGAGCATGCTCTCTCGCGGAAGCGTCGGGCGGCGGTCGCGGCGGTACTTGCGCCGGAGATAGCCGCCCTCGAGCGGATGGATCTTCTCGACCGTGATGCAGCCGTAGAACCACAGCAGCAGGAAGAGTGTGTTTCCGGCGCTGATGCCCTTGGCGGCGGCCCGGCGCAGCACCGTCTTCATGTGCTCGGGCGTGTAGTAGGTCGCCCAGGCGCGCCGGTAGAGCGCCTCCCACTCCGTCCTGGTCATGAGCGGGTGGTTTTGCGTCACGTGCTCGAGGTCGTACTTGTTGAGGTCGGGGTCCATCCATTGGCCGGCGGCGTGCGCCTTCTGGTGATCCTCCGAGCCCGGCAGCGGCGTCAGGCAGAAGAACTCCATGAGGTCGATGGGGAGCTCGCGCTTGATGATCTCGAGGTCGCGGATCAGGCCCTCGGGCGTGTCGTTCGGGAATCCCAGTATGTAGCCCGCGTAGATCGTCGCGCCGATCGCCTTCCACGCCAGCAGCATCTTGCGGTAGTCGGTGATCTTGTTCTGCTTCTTCTTCGCGGCGAGGAGCGTATCGGGGTTGATGCTCTCGAGGCCGATATAGACCCGGCGCACGCCCGCGCGACCCGCCTTCTCGATGAAGCGGGGGATCTTGTGGCAGGCGGTGTCGACCTGGATCACGAACTTGATGTTGAGCCCCTCGCCCTGGCGCATGGCGATGAGGCGGTCGAAAATGAGCTCCCAGTCCTTGTTGCGCGCGAAATTGTCGTCGGTGATGAAGAAGCGGTTGATGCCCTGCGCGAGGTTGCGCCGCACGATCTCCTCGACGTCGTCCGCCGAGCGGCGCCGCGACTTCCGGCCCTGCACGTTGATGATGGTGCAGAAGGAGCACTGGAAGGGACAGCCGCGCCCGGCATCGAAGCTCGTGAGATGCCCGCCCGTGCGCTTGATGCGCGTCGCCGGCAGCATCGGCGGCGGCACGCCGTCGAGGTTCGGCAGATCCGGCATGTAGTTGTAGAGGGGCTTCAGCTTTCCGGCGTAGGCGTCGCGCAGGACCTCGTCGAGCCGCCCCTCGGCCTCGCCGGCATAGAGGGAGACGCCGAGATCCCAGGCCTCCCTGATCTCGGGCGTCGGCTCCGGCAGCATCGAGAGCGTGCCGGAGACGTGGAAGCCGCCGATGCAGACCTGGACCCCGAGCTCGCGGAAGCGCCGCGCGAGGTCCATCGAATGGGGATACTGGTTCGACTGCACGCCCACGAGCCCGACCATGCCGGGGCCGTTGCCGATCTCCCGCGCGATGCGCTCGGGCCGGATGCGCGTGTTGGTCTCGTCGAGGGCGGTGATCTCGATCTCGACGTCATCGCCGAGGACCTTGCGCTCCTTGCAGTCCTGCGCGAGGCCGTAGAGCACCGCGAGCGAGTTCGAGGGAATGGCCGAGCGCAGCCACTGGATCACGTAGCCGTCGGCGTCGTAGTGCGACGGTTTTATGAGCACCAGCGAAAAGCGTTTGCGGCTCGGCGCGGCTTCCATGTGCAGGTCCCCCGCGGGGTGGCGCGACGCGCCAGCAATATATCCGGCGGAGGCCGGTACGGCAACCTGAGCGGGCTTTACGCGGCCGGGCGGCCGCACTACGGTCCCCGCCGACCGAAACCCAGAACGAGCTCCGCCCATGCCGCGCCCCTCCGGCCGCGCCCCCGACGAGATGCGCCCGATCCTCCTCGAGCCCGGCTTCGCCAAATACGCGGAAGGCTCCTGCCTCGCGCGCTTCGGCGACACGCACGTGATCTGCACCGCGACCGTCGAGGACCGCGTGCCGCCCTTCCTGCGCAACACCGGCACCGGCTGGATCACCGCGGAATACGGCATGCTCCCGCGCTCGACCCACACCCGCACGGACCGCGAGGCGAGCCGCGGCAGGCAGAGCGGCCGCACCCAGGAGATCCAGCGCCTCATTGGCCGGAGCCTCCGCGCCGTCACCGACATGAAGGCGCTGGGCGAGCGGCAGATCCGGATCGACTGCGACGTGATCCAGGCCGATGGCGGAACCCGCACGGCAGGGATCACCGGAAGCTACGTGGCGCTGCACCTCGCGCTCCAGCGTCTCCTCAAGGACGGGCTCCTGCCTTCCCTGCCGCTCACGGAGGGCGTCGCCGCGATCTCCTGCGGGATCGCCGGCGGCGTCCCCGTGCTCGACCTCGACTACGCCGAGGACTCGACCGCCGAGGCGGACGCGAACTTCGTGCTGACCGCCGCGGGCGGCATCGTCGAGGTGCAGGCGACGGCGGAGAAGAGCGCCTTCGCGGAGGAGCACTTCATGGCGCTCCTCGCCCTCGCGCGCAAAGGCATCGGCGAGCTCATCGCGCATCAGAAGAAGGCGCTCGGCCTTGCCTGAGGCGGCGCGGCGGTTCTCCGGCGGCAAGCTCGTCCTCGCGACGCACAACAAGGGGAAGCTCGCGGAGATCGTCGACCTCATGCGCCCCTTCCTTGTCGAGGTCGTGGGCGCGGGGGCGCTCGGCCTCCCCGAGCCCGAGGAGACCGGGACGAGCTTCGAGGCGAATGCCGCGCTCAAGGCGGCGGCTGCGGCGATCGCGAGCCGCCTTCCCGCGCTTGCCGACGATTCCGGCCTGGTGGTTCCGGCCTTGGGCGGCGAGCCCGGCATCCATTCCGCGCGCTGGGCGGGTCCAACCCGGGACTTCTCCGCCGCCATGGCCGAGGTCGAGCGGCGGCTCGCGGGAAAGCCCGACCGCCGCGCGCATTTCGTCGCGGTGCTTGCGCTGGCCTGGCCCGATGGCCATGTCGAGGCCTTCCGCGGCGAGGTGCACGGACGCCTCGTCTGGCCGCCCCGCGGCGAGAAGGGCTTCGGCTACGACCCGATGTTCCTGCCGGAGGGAGAGCGCCTCACCTTCGGCGAGATGGAGCCGGAGCGGAAGCACCGCATGAGCCACCGCGCGCGGGCTTTTGCGAAGCTGGTGGCGGCATGCTTTTCCAGCTGACAGCTGTCAGCTTATCTTTTCGACGATGACCGACCTCGCCGTCTACATCCACTGGCCGTTCTGCAAGTCGAAGTGCCCTTACTGCGACTTCAACAGCCACGTGCGCGAGCGGATCGAGGAGGGGCGCTGGCGGGGCGCGCTGCTCGCGGAGCTCGGGCACTATGCCGCGCTGACGCCGGGCCGCACCGTCGTTTCGATCTTCTTCGGCGGCGGCACGCCCTCGCTGATGGCGCCGGCGACGGCAGCGGCGGTGCTGGAGCGCGTGGCCGCGCTCTGGCCGCTCGATCCCGCTATCGAGATCACCCTCGAGGCCAATCCGAGCTCGGTCGAGGCCGCGCGCTTCCGCGACTTCCGCGCCGCGGGCGTCAATCGCGTCTCGCTGGGGGTGCAGGCGCTCGAGGACGCCGCGCTCCGCTTCCTCGGCCGCGCGCATGACAGGGCGGAGGCGCTCTCTGCGCTCGAGGTCGCGCGGCGGAGCTTCGAGCGCTTCTCCTTCGATCTCATCTACGCGCGGCCGGGCCAGACCGTCGCCTCCTGGGAGGAGGAGCTCCACCGCGCGCTCGCTCTCGCAGGCGAGCATCTCTCGGTCTACCAGCTCACGATCGAGCCCGGCACGGCGTTTGCGACGGCTCATGCCCGCGGCGACTTCGCGCTTCCCGACGAGGAGACGCAGGGGGCGCTCTACGAGACGACGCAGGAGCGCCTCGCCGCCGCCGGACTTCCGGCCTACGAGATCTCCAACCACGCGCGTCCCGGCGCGGAGTGCCGTCACAATCTCGCCTACTGGCGTTATCGGGATTACGTCGGCGTGGGCCCCGGCGCGCATGGGCGGCTCACGCTCGAGGGACGCAAGGTCGCGACCCGCCAGCGCCGCGCGCCCGAGACCTGGGTCGAGACCGTCGAGCGCATGGGCCACGGCACCGAGGAGATGACGGCTCTCGCGCAGGGCGAGGTGCGCGAGGAGCGGCTGATGATGGGTCTGCGCCTCGCCGAGGGTGTCGTTCTCGATGCGCCGCTTGATGCCGTGCGTCTCGGTCCGCTGGTCGAGGGAGGCTTCCTCACTGTCGAGGGCGATCGCCTAAGAGCAACCCCCGCCGGCCGCCAACGCCTCAACGCGGTGTTGGCGCGGCTCTTGGGGTAGAGGCTAAGGGCACTCGGTCCTTGGCGCGGCGAAGCCGCAATAAGTCCACCACAGAGACAATGAGACAGTGAGAAGAATGGTTGCGGCTTCGCCGCAAGTCCCGTCTTCTCATTGCCTCATTGTCTCTGTGGTGACCTTGGGGCTCAGAGCCCCGCGAAGCTCTGCGGTGCCGGGCTCACGACCTTGGGGCCGGTCTGGTGCACTTCGAGGACGGCGAGGCCGTGCTCGACGCGGCCGTCGGGCAGGAGACGGAAGACGCCGTCGAGACCGGCATAGCCGCTGGGATTGGTGAGCGTGGCGTCGCTGATCCCGAGCGGCTGCTCGCCCCGCGTCAGCACCACCGCGAGCGCCGCGGCGTCATAGGCGAGGGTCGAGAGCCGGGGCGCGCCGTGGCCGTAGAGCGCCTGGAAGCGCTTCTCGAAATCGGCGCGCGCGGCGGGCTCGGGGGCGGCGTACCAGGCGCCCTCGAGCTCCGGCACGGCGACGAAAGCCGTATCGTCCCAAAGGCCGGTGCCGAGGAGATGGACGCGCTTGGGATCGATCCCGGATTTCGGCAGCAGCGGCGCGACCTGGCGCAGGAGCGGTCCGCCCAGCGGCAGCAGCACGGCGTCGAACCCGATGTCGTCGGCCTCGCCGCTCGCGAGGAGACGCTTCAGCGCCTCGCGCGAGGCCGGATCGGTCGCGGCCTCGAGCTGCTGGCGCTGGCGCTCGAAGCTCTCGCGGCGCTGATCGGCCTGCGCGAGCTCGCGCACATAGGGGCTGGGGTCGGCGGCGAGCGGATCGAAGAGGACGCTGCGGACGACGGTGACGCCCTCGGCCTCGGCCGCGCGCGCGAGCGCGTCGGCGACCACCTGGCCGTAGGTGCTGCGCGGCGCCAGGATCGCGAAGCGCTGCGCGCCCTTCTCATGCGCGAAGGCGACGACGCGACGCACCTCCTCCGAGGGCAGGAAGCCCAGGAGATAGGTCCCGTCGCCCGCGAGCGCGGCCGCGGTGGAGAAGGCGAGGACCGGGACCCTTCGCGCCGCCGCGAGCGGCTTCACCGCCT
>Ga0335085_10003148_pt1 | contig 29218 bp, 29 predicted proteins | sample Lox_Sample_45_FD_206712 | JGI IMG/M metagenome (GOLD analysis project Ga0335085, IMG submission 206712) | Soil microbial communities from Loxahatchee National Wildlife Refuge, Florida, United States - Lox_Sample_4.5 | ecosystem: Environmental > Terrestrial > Soil > Wetlands | place: USA... | reverse complement strand
AAACAGTTAGGAGAAAAGATGGGGCTTTAGCCCCTGCGGGCTCGTATAGGGGCGGATCTTCGATCCGCCCTTTGCTCGTGTGGCACAGCCGCCCTCGGCTGTGCGCTTGTCATCCCGAGCGCAGCGAGGGATCTAGGTTTTTCTTTAACCACAGAGGACACAGAGGGCACCGAGGAATCTGTTGGAAGGCGTCATGCTGAGGCGCTTCCGCGCCTAGCCCCTGAGGTGAGCCCCCGCCGGGGGCGCTGGGAGCGCTACCGCGAGGCCTGGGAGTTGATGAGGCAGTAGTTAGTAGCTAGGAGTTAGTAGTTAGCCCTCGGCGATTCTCGGCGGTGAGGGATTGACCTCCTGGGCCAGCCGCCGGAAGGCCCATGCCGAGCCGCCTCCCAGCAGCACAGCCAGCGCGCAGTTGAACCACAGCAACGGATCGTGGCCGCTCACCGACACCAAAGGCGCGGGCGCGGTGGGCGGGAACTTCCAGGCGGCAACAAACTCCAAAGCGTCGGCGCTGCTGTGCAGAACGATCGCCGGCACGATGGAGCCGCTGCGGTAGGTCAGCCATCCATAGAGCGCGCCCCAGCCAATGTCGAAGAGGATGGCAGGCGCAAATGCGCCGTGGGTCAGGTGCGCCAGCCCGAAAACAACGCTGGTGATGGCGATGCCCAGGGCGGGGCCGTAGCGGCGCTCGAGCGGCCCCTGCATGTAGCCACGGAAGCCGGCTTCTTCGCTGATTCCGGCGACCACGGCGCTCATCAGCAGGGTGGGTAGCAAGGTCGTGGGAGGAATTTGGGAGAGATCGGGAGGGAGAGGCTGCGGCCAGCGGATCAGCCGGTGGGCCAGGATGAACAGCACGATGGAAGCAGCCAAGCCCAGACCCCCCGCCAGCAAGGACCACCGCCACACCGAGGAAGAGAGCGGCTCGGCGCGCAGACTGGCGCGGCGCGCGGCCGCCGTGGACCGTGGCCAACCCCATCCCTGCAGGAATCTCCAGTAGAAGACCAGGAATACCGCCATGGTGACCGCCGCCCAGGGCAGGCTGGGCGCGAGTCTCAGGTTGGATTGTGCGAGGGCCCCCCACACGACGGTGGTTGTGCCGGTCACGGCGAGCGCTGCGAGCAAGGCGCGCAGCAGCACGGGAAGGCGCTTCCACATGAACAGACCTCGAGGCTCTCTTGGCGTGCGGTTCTCTATGGAATTGTATCGCCGCGAGGCCTGGGACCTGCTGAGAGGCAGTAGCTAGTAGCTAGGAGTTGGTAGTTAGCCTGAAACCTGAAACGTGAAACCTGAAAACGGCGTTTCCTCGGCGCCCTCGGCGGTGAGAGACCCGGTAGCTGGTAGCTAGTAGCTGGTAGCTAGATCACCCGATCGCCAGATCGCCCGATTCCTCCTCCCCCTCCTAACGCGGATTGACAAGCCACTCCAAGGGGTAGATAAAGAGCCGCTCATTCGAGGAGAGTTCCCATGAAAAAGCTGTGGACGATGGGATTGCTGCTGCTGCTGGGCGCCGGGCCGGCCTTCGCCCAGCGCCGCCACCCTCACCAGGTAGACCCGGGCAACAAGAAGGAGCCGCCGGGCAAGCTGGTCATCCACGTGCGCATGGAGGCGGTGATGGTCTCCGACGACGACGGCTCCAACCCCGGCGGAATCGCCAGCGTCGAACAGTTGAAGTATTGGGTCCACCAGGCCAACCAGACTTACAAGGGCTCGAACGCGAGGCTGATGCTGGACTTCGATCCCGACAAGGACATCGCGCACCTGAAAGATTCCTGCCTCAATCGCCTGAATCACAATCAGAACGGCCGCGCCGCCGCCGCTGCCGCGCAGTACCCGGGGAAGATGGTGGTCTTCTTCCGCGCCTACCAGCCCACGTGCCGGGCTCTAGAGATTCCGCCCCTGCGGGGCTGGGTGGCCTGAGTCTCGGTGCCTCTGTGTCTCCGTGGTGAATCCTCCGGTGGCTGCGCGCGAGATGCTTCGCGCCCTGCAGTGCGCTCAGGATGACGCCCTGTTTGTCCTCCTCTGTGTCCTCCGTGTCCTCTGTGGTTAAGAAAATCACCCGATCACCCGATGGCCCGATGCTTTCCCTGGTTCCATCACAGGGGCGGGTATCGGGCGTCACTGCCGGCGGCCCGCGCGGGTTCTACGCTGGAAGTGGCGGAACCTGCGCCGCGCCGGAGGACCAGGCACCGGCGGCCTCTCCCAGGAGGTCTGGAGGGTGGCGGAAAAAGCTCGGCTCCCCAAGCAGCCCCTCGAACTGCGCTACCACCCGCGCTACCGGCTGGAGGTGCGAGTGACGGTGACGGTGACGCGCGCCGAGGGAGTGGTGCGCCTGTGGGGCCGCTGCGCCGACATCAGCGAGGGCGGCCTGGGCTGCACCCTGGTGGGCGAATTGCTCGAAGGCGAGAGCGTGAACCTGGAGTTCATCCTGCCTCCGGAGCGCGAGCCCATGAGGGCGCGCGCCGTGGTCCGCCACCGCGCCGGCTTCCACTACGGCCTGGAGTTCCTCTTCCTCACTCCCCAGCAGTTGGGCAGGATCCGCCTGCTCGCCAGCAGCCTGCCCCGCGTTGCCTAGCCCACTTGGTGACTTGCTGACTCGGTGATTTGGTGATTGAGTAGAGGATGGAACGTCCCAGACAGGCATGAATCCGCAAATCACCAAATCACCAAGTCAGCAAGTGGCGAACATCACCTGGCCGCGGGCCATCCTGTGGAGCCTGGGGACGGGGCTGCTGGTGGCGGGGATGTTCGGAGGCGTGCTGCTGGGATGGAAGTGGCTGCATCCCGACGATCCCTTCCTGACCAGCCTGGATGCCCGGGAGGTGGTGGGGCTGCTGGGCGTGGTGCTGCTGGCCACCGCCGGAACCATGTTCTATTGGTTCACCTTCATGCTGGCCGACCGGCGGGCGGCGCGGCGGGCGGGGCGCGGCGACGGCCTCCGCAAGCCCCCGGTTTGACGGCGTTCCCGCGGGCACGCTAGAATCATTGAGTTTCCCTGCAGTGCCAATCCCTACATGGTGTTGAGGGGTTCGGGCAGGCGCTGGGCCCTGCGGCCGCAGCGAGCCTGACGGTATCTTACGGAGGCAGTCTTATGTACGCGGTGATCCGCTCCGGCGGCAAACAGCATCGGGTGGCGCCCGGAGACGTGATCCGGGTGGAGAAGGTCGAAGGCACGAGCGGCGGCCAGGTGGAGTTCACGGACGTGCTGGCGGTCAGCCCCACGGACGGCCAGATCGCCCGCCCCCAGGGCGCGCGCGTGCTGGGGCGCGTCGTGGAGCAAGGCCGCGCCGACAAGATCCTGGTCTTTCACTACAAGCGGAAGAAGCAGCACAAGAAGCTGGCGGGACATCGCCAGCCGTTCACCGCGGTGCGCATCACCGAGATCGCCTTCGATGGGCAGAAGTTCACGGCGTCGGAAGAGCCGGAGAAGCTGAAGAAGACCAAGCCGGCGGCGGGTCCCAAGGCGCACGCCAAGCCGCACGCGGAGGAGCACGCCGAGCCCAAGGAAGCCAAGCACGCGGCGCCCTCGAAGAAGGCCGAGCATCACAAGAAGCCGGCGGCGGGGAAGAAACCGAAGAAGAAGTAGCGAGTACCGAGAACAGGACAGGTTTATGGCACACAAGAAGGGATTAGGCAGTTCGAGGAACGGGCGCGACAGCAACTCGCAGCGCCTGGGGGTGAAGGCCTTCGGCGGGCAACTGGTGCCCGGGGGCTCCATCATCGTGCGCCAGCGGGGCACGCGCATCAAGCCGGGCCTGAACGTGGGCCGCGGCAAGGACGACACCCTGTTCGCCAAGGTCACCGGCATCATCAAGTTCGTGGACAAGGGCTCGATGGGTCGCTTCGTCATGATCGAGCCGGTGCCGGAGAGCTAGGACTCGCCGCCGAGCGCGCCGCGACCGCCGGGAAAGGCGGATCCAACTCAAGGCCTCGTCATCGGGCGAGGCCGTTCGCTTTTCTGGGACTGGGAACCGGGAACGGAGAACTGGGAACCAGCCAGCGGCGGACGGCGATAGAGGCGGGCGAGGGTGTCGGAGGCGGAGCGCGGTTGCTCGCGCTGCTGCAAGCGAGGCGGAGCCGAGGGCCCCACGCGGCCGAAGGTGGCCGGGCTGAGCAGGCAGGGCATCAGCAGCCAGAGCAGCAGCAGCGCGGCGGCGATCAGGCTGAGATTCATGAGGGGCTCTCCTCGCGGCGGGCAAGGACGCAAGCGGCGGTCCTAGGCAGCGGGTGGGGGAAGTCCTTTGTTTGTGGTCCAATAGGGGTTTGGAACGGTGGACGGGACGTCGCTGGAGAAACACAGGCGTGTTCCACGAGACACAGTTCCCGAGGAGTCAGGGGTCAGGGGTCAGGAGTCAGCGGCGTCCACGCCACCGGAGCGATGGTGGCAGGCGTCATCTTCAGGTCCTCCGCTCGGCTCCGCCTCGTGAAGGATGACAGCACAAAAAGGTAGTCGGGAGTCAGCCGGGCGGCCAACGACCAACGACTGACGACCAACGACTAACGGCCAACGACTGAGGCCGACAACCGACGGCCGAGGGCCGACGACCATCCATGTTCATTGATGAAGCGCGAATCCGGGTGAAGGCGGGCGACGGGGGCAACGGCTGCGTGGCCTTCCGGCGGGAGAAGTTCGTGCCCCGGGGCGGGCCCTCGGGCGGCGACGGCGGCAAGGGCGGCGACGTGGTCCTGGAAGCCAGCGAGAGCCACAACACCCTGGTGCACTTCCGCTTCAACCCCGAGCACAAGGCGGAGCGCGGGCGCCACGGCGAGGGCTCCAACAAGACCGGGCGCGAGGGCGCGGACGTGGTGCTCAAGGTCCCGGTGGGCACCATCCTCTACGACGAGGAGACGGGCGAGAAGCTGCACGACTTCGCGCAGCCGGGCGAGCGGCGGGTGATCGCGCGCGGCGGGCGCGGCGGGCGCGGCAACGCGCGCTTCGCCACCTCCACCCACCAGGCGCCGCGGGAGGCCGAGCCCGGACGCGCGGGCGAGGAGCGCACGTACCGCCTGGAGCTCAAGCTGCTCGCCGACGTGGGGCTGGTGGGATATCCCAACGTGGGCAAGAGCACGCTGATCTCGCGCATCTCGGCGGCGCGCCCCAAGATCGCCGACTATCCCTTCACCACGCTCGAGCCCAACCTGGGTGTGGCGGTGATGGGCAAGGAGCCGGAGCAGCGCAGCTTCGTGGTGGCCGACATCCCCGGGCTGATCGAGGGCGCGCACCAGGGCGCGGGGCTGGGCACGCAGTTCCTGCGGCACATCGAGCGCACGCGCCTGCTGGCGCACCTGGTGGACGTCTCGGACGCCAGCGGGCGGCCCGACCCGGCCGAGGACTTCAAAGTCATCATGGGCGAATTGGAGAGCTTTGGCGCCGGCCTCGAAGAAAAGCCCATGCTGGTGGTGGCGTCGAAGATGGATGCGGCCAACAAGAAAAAGCTGGCCGCGCTGCGGCAGTTCTGCCGGCGCAAGAAGCTGGCGCTGTTCCCGATCTCGGCGGTGACCGGGGAAGGGGTGGAGAAGCTGAAGCACGCGCTGGGGGACGCGGTGGAGAAGGTAAGGCGGCGGGAGCAGCAGGAAGCCGCCAGCGAGCGGGCGTCCGCGGTCAGGGACTAGGGGCGGCCGCCGAGCCCTACTCCTTGGTCAGCAACTCGATTGCCTCGGCCAGCGTGGCATTCTCCGGGACCGGCCGGAATTCGCTCCGCATCTCGTGTTCCTCCTGACGCACCCTCCTGAAGAGAAAACCTCTGCCCTGGAGGTGCAGGTCGATGCTCGTGATCTCCCAGTGCCCATCCGCGACTTCAGCCTCCTGCACCTCAAAGGTGCTGCCCTTCTGACGGCTGCCAAGTATTCCCCAGCCGAACTTGACGTCACGGGTGAGTCGGCCGTGCAGCGCGACCAGGCGCTTCTGCTCCAGGTTCACGAGCATGTCGCCTTCCATCGCGTGGAGAACTCGAGCTGCCCTGGTGGACGGGTGGTAGCTGGGGTCCGCGCGAAACCGCAGCCAGACGTTGGGGCCCTCGTCGCCGGCGTATCGATACAGGAAGCCTTCAGCCAGCATCTTCAACAGCTGTTGGTCTTCCTGGGCGTGGCGTTCGTATTCCAGCTTGCTCTTTTCCATCTTGCGGCGATCGGCAATCAAGGTCTGCAGCCGCTGATGTTCCAGTCCGGGCTGGAGCGGCTTCTCGTTGAACGCGACGATACGCACCAGGGTCCCCTGGCTGGTTTCTATGACCTTCTCGACCTCGCTCATGCCCGGTTTCTGGACCGTGCAGTCATACATCCAACGAGTCCGGTCGCTTTGCTGGGCTGCGAGTTCCTTGGCAATCACCTGGCGCACCAACTCTTGGGGATCCGGCCGTGTCATCGCGGCCACGGCAGAAGGCGTCGACGCGGTCTTCTGCCGGATTTCCAGGGCGCGTTGGTACAGAGGCCCGGCGAGGGCACTCTTGCCTTCCTCTGTGTAGAGCCAGGCGAGGTTGTCCAATGCTGTGACCAGCCTGGGATGTTCGGACCCAAAGGTCTTCTCGAGAATCTGCACGCAGCGCTGGAGCAGGGGCTCGGCCTGGGAGTACTTGCCCTCCCTGCCGTACAGCATGGCCAGGTTGTTTAGGGAGTTCGCTACCTCGAGATCATCCGGGCCCAGGGCTTTCTCCCGAATCTGCAGGGCACGCCGGTACAAGGGTTCGGCCTCGGCGTAGTTCGCCTGGTCGACGTACAGCGCCCCCAGATTATTCAGGGAATTCGCTACATCAGGATGATCCGGCCCCAGTGCTTTCTCGTGGATCTGCAGGGCGCGCTGGTAGAGGGGCTCAGCTTGACCGTTCTTGCCTTCCTTACGGTAGAGGAATGCCAGGCCGCCCAGAGAGTTCGCCAGGCTGGGATGATCTGGCCCCAGCGCCTTCTCCCGGATCCGTATGGCACGCAGGTAAAGAGGCTCGGCCTGCGAATACTTCCCCTCCTCCGCATAGAGCCCGGCCAAGGTATTGAGGGAGATGGCCACGTCGGGATGGTCTGGTCCCAGAATCTTCTCCCGGCTCTCCAGCGCATGGAGGTAGAGGGGCTCAGCCTGCGAGTACTTGCCTTCCTCCATATAGAGGGTGCCCAGGTTGTTGCGGGTGTTGGCGACATCGGGATGATCCGGCCCCAGGGCTTTTTCCAGGATGGTCAGGGCGCGCTGGTAGAGGGGCTCGGCATCCGGCAGCTTGCCTTCTCTCGAGTACACTCCCGCCAGGTTGTTGAGGACGGTGGCAACGCTGGGGTGCTCGGGCCCCAGGGCTCTTTCCAGGATGGCCAGGGCACGCTGGTAGAGGGGTTCGGCCGGAGGATAGTTGCCTTCAACCTCATAGAGTCGAGCGAGATTGCTGAGGGAGGCCGCCACAGAAGGGTGTTCCGGGCCGAGTGCCCTTTCGCGGATCTGGAGAGCGCGGTGAAGCAAGGGTTCGGCGGCGGCGTACTTGCCTTCCCTCATGTAGAGTGCAGCCAGAGTATTGAGGGAAGTAGCGACCGCGGGATGGTCGGGCCCCAGCCCCTCCTGTCGAATCTGCAGGGCGCGCTGGTAGAGGGGTTCGGCTTGCGCGTATTTGCCCTGTCGCATGTACATCAACGCGAGCCCATTCAGCGTAATGGCGACAGAAGAATGGTCGGCCCCCAGCACCTTCTCCCGGATCTGCAGGGCGCGCTCGTAGAGTGGCTCGGCCTCGGTGTACCGGGCCTGCGCTTGGTACAGGTCTGCTAGGTTGTTAAGCGAGGTGGCCACCTCTGGGTGCTCAGGTCCAAGCACCTTCTCCCGGATCTGAAGTGAGCGGAGGTAGAGAGGCTCCGCCTGGGCATACTTACCCTCGTCCTGATAATGGACTGCCCAGTCGCTCAGAGTGCTGGCCACATACGGGTGCTCCGGCCCCAATGCCTTCTCGCGAATCTGGAGCACTCGCGGGTAAATGGGGTCGGCCTGAGCGTGCTTACCCTCCTCGTCGTAGAGCATGGCCAGGCTGTTGAGCGAGAGGGCCAGGTCCGGGTTATCTGGTCCCAGAGCCTTCTCCTGGATCTGCAGCGCACGCTGGTAGAGAGACTCGGCTTCTGAAAACTTGCCCTGGGCGTCGTAGACAGCACCCAGGGTGTACAAAGAAGCTGCGAGATCGGGATGCTCGGCTCCCAGGGCCTTCTCACGGATCTGTACAGCGCGCTGGCACAAGGACACGGCCTGTGCGTTCTTGCCTTCCGTCCCGTACAACACCGCCAGGTCAGTCAGGGATTCGCCTAGGTCAGGGTGCTCCGGTCCTAAGGCCTTCTCGCGAATGGCGAGCCCACGCAGGAACAATGTTTCAGCCTCGGAGAGCCGAGCCTGCTCGTAGAAAACCTCACCAAGGCGGTTCAGGGACTCGGCCAGATCGGGGTGCTTCGGTCCCAAGACCTTCTCGCGAATCCGCACGGCGCGAGACAGTAAGGCCTCGGCTTCGGACCACCGGGCTAGGTCGGAGTAGACCACGCCGAGGTTGTTGAGCGACTCGGCCACTGCAGGGTCATCAGGCCCCAACGCCCTCTCCCGGAGGTGTAGAGCGCGTTGATGAAGGGCTTCAGCTTGAGCGTAGTTGCCCGACTGCTCCTGCAAGCACCCCAGCAGGTTCAGGGAGGTCGCGACCTTGAGACTCCTTGCCCCGAACCCAGCTTCGGCTAGGCGCAGAGCGTCCTGCGCCAAGGGCAGGGCTTCAGCATACCTTCCCTTCCTGCGTAGCCGGGACGCTTGTTGGTTGAGCTGCCGCCAACGGTTGGCTTGCGCCGTGAGCGGCAGGCTGAGGAACAGCGTGAGTGCAAGCAGAAGGCTTGCGGGACGCAACAGGGCACGTTTCATAGGTGAAGCCGCACCGGACCGCTCACACGGCTCCGACCGGCTCGGGGATTGTAGCAGCAGAGGGAAAGGTCGCAGTCCGGCAGGGAGAATCCGACAGCGGGAGGGTAGCAACTCACTCCTCGTCGGAACTAAGGCCGGCGCGGCGGAGGAGGCGGCGCAGGGCGCCCTCGCCGGCGGCGCCGCGCTGGATGCCGGCGATGGTGCCGTCGCGGTCGATGACCACGTAGATGGGGTAGGAAGTGGCGGCGTACATGGCCGCCAGGTTGGTGTCGTCGGTGAGCACGATGCGCACCGCGCGCGGGTTCTGCGCCAGGTACTTCTTCACCGTCTTCTTGGATTCGCCCACGTCCACCGCCAGGACGATCAGGCCCTTGGGAGAAAACTCCTTGTCCACCTGGTCCACCAGGGACTCTTCGCGGGTGCAGTACTGGCACCAGGTGGCCCAGAATTCCAGCAGAACCACCTTGCCCTTGACGGAGGCGTTGGTGAAGGTTTCGCCGCTCATGGTCTTGGCGGTGAAGTTGGGAGCGGGCTCGCGAGCGGGCGAGCCGGCGAAAGCGAAGACGGCGGCCAGGGTCAGCGCCCCGGCCAGCAGCCGGCGGGAGATACGGGCTGACATGCGGCGCACTATACCACCGCAAGCAGAGGAGTCAATGGCGGGGCGCGCTCGGTCGCGGCGCCGCTCGCTGCGCTTGCGGCGAGCTTCCTTGCGCGCCTCTCATCTGCAAGCCGCGTTTAACGGCGCGATTCGAGCTGAAGCCCGACCCAGGGCTGAAGCCCTGGGCTACCAAGCCGTCCCCTCCCGACTCCATGCAGGCGTTCCGGGTGGTGTTCGCGGACGGGCGACACGCCCGTCCTACACAACCCCGGAGCTCACGCTTTGGGCTTGATCAAGGCGGCGGCCACCAGGCCGGCGCACAGGTAGCCCACGATCTCAATGGTCATGTAGGCCTCGGTGTAGTTGGTGGGGAAGCCGAACCAGTTCCAATAGGGGACGTTGGTGGTCATGGCGGCCAGGATGCCGGCCACGAGCACGAAGCCCACCCGCCCGAGGTAGCCGAGCCGGGTCTGCGCCAGCAGGAAGGCGGCCAGCAGCGCCTCCAGGAATTCCGTGAGGAACTCGATGCCCAGTTGGCGCGGGTCCAGAGCCTTGACGCTGGCGGCGGGGCGGTAGATCAGGATGCCGGAAGGATTGGCGTCCAGCTTCTTCTGGTAATCCTTCATGGCGGCGCGGTCCTGCTCGGGCGTGGCGTTGGGGCCCAGTCCCAGGCCGGGGAAGAAGTACAAGCCGGAGTTCTGGCCCAGGCTGGCCTGCATGGCGGCGAGCACGGGGGCCTCGTTGGGGATCTCCTGGACGCCGGTCTTGCCCAGAGGCAGGACCAAATGGGCCAGGGAGGTCCAGGCGAACATGGCAATGCCGCCCAGCAGACCTGCGAGGAAAATGCGCTTCATCAACCCTCCTTGTCAGCGCGCCATTATGCTCCCGAATGGAGGGATTGCAAGCAGAGAGTGCGGCGCGGAGAAGGTTGAAATCGGGCGGGGATTGACGTATAAGTTGCGGCACTCTTTTGGGGGTCCCCGAAAAGGTACCAGGCCACTGATGACGCGCTAGCCAAGGAGGCCGTCCATGGCGCACAACCGCAATTCGCACATCCTGCTCTTGTTCAGCCTCGCGGCGCTGCTGTTGGCGGCGGGTTGCAGCAAGAGCGAGCCGAGCACCACGACGACCACCGCCGGCCAGCCGGCAGCCGCTCCGGCGCCAGCCGCCACCCCGGCGGCCGCCCCGGCGGCGGCGCCCGCCACACCCGCCATCCAGAGCCAGGACGCCAACCAGGCGGGCCTGGTGGCCGACCTGATCGAGTGCAAGCGCGGCGACGGCGTGCTCACCGTGAAGGTCCGCTTCCGCAACACCACCGGCAAGCAGGTGGGGCTGCAGGTGCTTCTCGGGGGAGGGTACGAAAAGTACTACGTGACCGCGGGAAACAAGAAGTATTTCATTCTTAAGGATTCCGAGGGCGCGTACCTGGCGACGCAGCCGAATGGTTTTGGCAACCTGAACGCCGACATCGAGCCCGGGCAGTCCTGGCAGTGGTGGGCGAAGTTCCCGGCGCCTCCCACGGACATGAGCAAGATCACGCTGGTCACGCCCCTCGCGCCGCCGTTCGACGACGTTCCTATCAGCGACAAGTAGAGCCAGCGAGGGCCGGACTATGCCGAGATTCTGCCGACGAGTGGCGCTGCTGGTGCTGCTGGCGGTGTGCGCCTGCCACGCGCAGAACGAGAAGTACAGCGATCCCGACTCGGCCGAGACCAACGCCGCGGCCAAGGCGGCGCTGGCCAACGCCAAGATCCTGGACATCGTGGGTGTGTCGAGCGGCATCCAGGGGGTGCTGGAAGACCTGAACGCCAAGGTGACGGGGCAGGAGATCCGCATCGAGCTGGCCGCCGACGTGCTCTTCGACTTCGACAAGTACACGCTCAAGCCCGAGGCCACGGCCACGCTGGGCAAGGTGGGCCAGGTGGCGGCCGCCTATCCCGACTACACCATGCTCATCGAGGGGCACACCGACGGCAAGGGCACCCACGCCTACAACATGCGCCTTTCCGACCAGCGGGCGAACTCGGTGAAGGAGTGGCTGGTGAAGAACGCTTCGATGGCGGCCGCGCGCATCACCACCCAGGGCTGGGGAGAGACCAAGCCGGTGGCCCCCAACAAGAATCCCGACGGCTCCGACAATCCCGAGGGACGGCAGAAGAACCGCCGGGTGGAGATCGTGCTGCGCAAGCAGTGACGAAGCAGTTTCTAGTTTCTCGTTTCCAGTTCCTAGAATCAGGGGCGCGACTTGGGCGGCGACTTGGGCTTGCCCTGGCTGCCCTGGCTCTGTCCCTGAGCCTGCCCCGCCTCCATCAGCACCGCCACCTGTCCCGTCTGCTGGTCGCGGGAGAAGGTGGCGCTGTACTGGCCGTCCTGGAAGGTCCAGGAGGTGGAAAAGGGATCGGTGGAAGGGTCGGAGATCTTGCCGTCCACGCTGTAGGTGCCGGCGGGAAAGCTCTTGGTTTCGGTGTGGCCGGGGGCGATCTCGAAGCGCACCAGCTCGGTGCCCTGCTTCATGGTGACGGTGAGCACGTAGTGGGTGCCGTTGGTGAGGGCAAGCGAGACCCCGGTGGAGGAGGCAGTCATCACGTGGCCGCCGGAGCCCGCCGCTCCGCTGCCCGCGCTGCCGCCGCCCGAAGCCTGCTGGTAGAGATAGTAGCCGCCGGCGGCCAGGCCGGCCACCACCGCTAGCGCCGCCATCCACGACAAGAAGGACTTCATGATTGCCTCGCTGCCATCTGCGCCACCACCACCTTGCCGGTGTAGCGCGCGATCAAGGGTGCGAACGCCGTCCGGTCGGGAGGAGCGTCGCCCTTCCAGTGGAGCATGAGAAAGGCGAGCCGGCGATAGCAGAGCACGTATTGCAGGAAGGCCCAGACGCGCCGCACCGTGGCCCGCAACTGGGGATATCCCCAGCCTCGCTGCCAGGGACGCTTCCAGTAGGCGAACCAGGCGGAAGCGGGCAGGCGGCGGAAGCCGCGGAGGGTGCGCCACAGCAGCAGGCGCTCGGCCGCCAGGGTGAGCAGGATCAGGGCCAGCAGCACGTAGGGCGAGAGGCGCCCATTGCCGTCGAGCTGCCACATCCAGCGCACCGGCGCCAGCCAGGGCTGGTTGAAGCCGAAGGTGGCGAAGTTGGCGAAAGCGTGGTCCACCATCATCCAGAAGAGAGCGAGGAGAGCGGCCGCCAGGGCGGGCACCAGCCAGCGGCGCCAGCGCCAGGCGTACATGAGGAAGCCCAGGGCGAGGGCGACGAAGGCGGTGGCGGCGCCGTGGCCGAGGAAGCCGCCGTAGCTGTCGGGAAAGAGAGCGAGGCCGAACAGCGCCGGGCCGGAGGGCGTGGGATAGGAGTGGGCGCCGCGGAAGGCGTCCTCCAGCAGGCCGAAGCCGCTGCCCAGGGCGGCGCCGCAGAGCATGAGGTCGCAGGCCCCGTAGCTGATGCGGAAGCCGCGCCAGCCCGCCAGCACCAGCAGCAGCAGCGGCAGGACCTTGCCGATCTCCTCGCTGACGGGCGCCACCAGCACGCTACCCACCAGCGGCAGGTGGCCGCCGAAGATCACCCTCTCGATCACGTACTGCACGCCCACGATCACCCAGGCGAAGAGGGAGCCGGCGAGGAAGAAGTTGTAGATCGTCCCCCAGCGCACCGAGCGCACGGGATAGGTGAGGAGGGCGAGGATGATCAGGAACGAGAGCTGGTGCCAGTAGGTGGGCCAACTGCGTCCGGCTACCAGGATCACGGCGCCGGCGATGACGCGCGCCGCCCACAGGATGTCGCCCAGGTAGCTGCGCCAGGCGGGAGCAGGGGCGGCGGGCGGGCGCGCGGCCGCAGGCCCCGGGCGGGCGGAGCGCGGGCTCATCGGGGCGGCCATGGACGCGTCTCCGTGCTGCCATCGGGATAGGTGATCTGCACCTGGCCCTGGTTGGGCTGGTACTCGACGTAGGCGTTGGGGTCGACGCCGAGATCGGCGGCGGTGGGCGGGTTGGTGGAGGTGCCGGCGCCGCCGGCGGGGGATCCGGAGGGGGCGCTGCCGCTGCCGCCCAGGGGCGTGGTACCGGAGCCGGCGCTGGAGCCGCCGGAGCCGGAGCCCGCGCTGGAGCCGCCGCCGTCGCGGGGCATGCCGGCGCCGTCGGAGCCCATGCCGGGCAGGGTGCCCACGGGCATCTCCGGGATCGAGTCGTCCTTGGGGGTGAAGATGTCGTGGGTCGCGCCCAGGCCGCCGTCGCTCTGGGCGGGGATCTGGCCGGAGCCGAGGGCGCCGGCCACGCTGTCGGAGATGGGGCCGACCACATCCTCGCCGAAGCTCTTCACGTCGTCGGCCAGCTGCTTGATGTCGTCGGCGATGCGGTCGAGCTCGCCCGCGGCCGGCACCCAGTCCTCGTAGAGGCCCTTGACGAAGTTCTTGAGCTCCCGCTTGACCTCCTGGCGCGGGTCCTTGTCCTTGAACATGCCCTTGAGCGCGTTCCAGGCGCCCCCACCGAAGGCGCCCAGCGCTGACGACAGCCACCCCGGGAGGCGATCGAGAAAAGCATCGAGGATGTGGGCTGCGAGCACGCTGCGCTTTCCGGAACCGCGGATGGGCCGGGTCGACCCTGGGCAGAGCCCTCAAGGAGGGGGCTCGAATGGAGGGCCACTCTATCCCATTCTGGACGGATGTCAAGGCCGGCTTCCCCCCGCGGGGGCTTCCCTGTGGTACAAGAGAGGCTTTCGGGGGAGGGTCTTGCTCGCCATCGGACCACGAAGCGCGCGCCGCCTGGCGCTGGGGCTGCTGCTGGGGATGTTGTGCAGCCTCCCGGCGCGGGCCGGGCAGAAGCCGTGGACGGAGGTGCGCAGCCCGCACTTCCGCGTGCTGACCGACGGCAACGCCGGGGACGCGCGGCGGGTGGCCCGCGAGTTCGAGCAGATGCGCGCCGTCTTCGCCAATGCCTTTCCCAACATGCGGCTGGATTCCGGCTCTCCCCTGCTGGTGCTGGCGCCGCGCGACGAGGCCGCCATGAAGGCGCTGGCCCCGGAACTGTGGAAGCAGAAGGGCGTCAAGCCCGCGGGCTTCTTCGAGCACGGGTGGGAGAAGCAATACGCGGTGGTGCGGCTGGACCAGATCGCCCCCGACGCCTACGAGGTGGTGTACCACGAATACGTGCACAGCCTGCTGCACCTGAGCTTCCGCTGGCTGCCCACCTGGATGGATGAGGGCTTCGCCGAGCTCTACGGGAACACGCGCTTCGAGCAGACCCGGATGCTGATCGGGGCGCCCAGTTGGCGCCTGCGGGTGGTGCAGTCGCGGCCCCTGATCCCGCTGGACACCCTGCTGGCGGTCACCCCGGCCTCGCCCTACTACCACGAGGAAGACAAGGTCGAGATGTTCTACGCCGAGTCCTGGGCCTTGACCCACTTCCTCATCTTCGGTCCGGGCATGGAGAGCGGCCGCCGCTTCAACCAGTTCTTCCGGCTGGTGCAGCAGGGCGAGGAGCAGGAGAAGGCCTTCCACCAGGTCTTCGGCGACTCCCAGGAGCTGGAAAAGGCCCTGCGGCAGTACGTGACCAAGTTCGCCCTGAGCGCGTGGGTGATGAAGAACCCGCCCCAGACCGAGGAGAAGGACTTCGGGGCGCGCGAGCTGACGGCAGCGGAGACGGAGGCCGAACTCGGGAGCTATTTCCTGTTCACCCACGATCTCGCGTCGGCCCGCGCTCCCATCCAGCAGGCCGTGGCCGACGATGCCCGGCTGGGGCTGGCCCACGAAGACATGGGCTTCCTCGACTTCGCCGAGGGCCGGGACGAGGAGGCGGCCCGCGAGTTCGCCCGCGCCTTCGAGCTGGACGGCAAGCTCTACCTTTCCTTGTACTACCGCACCATGCTCGCGCCCGCGGAAGCAGAGAGCCGGGAGAAGGCCCTGCTGCAGGTGCTGAGCCTGAACCTGCAGTTCGCTCCCGCGTACATCCAGCTTGCCCGGCTGTACGTGAGCCAGGGCAAGCTGGAAGAGGCGCTGGCGCAGTCGCGCAAGGCTGAGCAACTGGAGCCCGCGCGGGCGGGCTATCACCTGATGAGCGGCCAGATCCTGCTGCGGCTGGGACGCGGCGCCGAAGCCGCCGCCTTTGCCAAGGACGTGGCCGGGCGCTGGTTCGGCCCCGATCACAATGAGGCGGTGGAGTTGTGGCAGCGGGTGCCGGCGGAGCAGCGGCCGGCGGGCGCCGCGCCCGTCACCGCCCTGCCGCCGGGAGCGCAGAGCGCGGAGGGCCGGGTGAAGTCGGTGGCCTGCGGCCCGCCCGATCAGGGGATGACCCTGGTGCTGGAGGAAGAGGGCCAGTCGCGGAGCTTCCGCGCCAAGGGTCCCTGGCAGACCGGCTTCTCCGACACGCTCTGGTACGGCGCCGACCACTTCAGTCCCTGCCGGCACGTGCAGGGCCTGCGCGCCATCGTGCGCTTCCGTCCTTCCTCCGGCGGCGACGCCGGCGAGATCGCCGCGCTGGAGCTGCGCGTGGACCTGCCCCAACCGGCAGCGCCGCCCACGACGCAAGCCGTCCCGCCGCCGCCGAAGCCCTGAGCCGTCAGCGGCGGTCGGGGTGGGGCTCGAAGACCGGCTCCCTGCCAAAGACGCGCCGCCAGATCCCGGCGAAGCGCTCCCGGTCGGCTTCGCTGGCAAAGCTGCACTCCAGGCTGCGATGGCGGAAGGCGGTGTGCCCGAGCTGCCCGGCGTACTCGAGGGCGTAGTCCCAGCTCACCTCCATCCCCGGCAGGCCGTGGGTGCGCCAGGAGCAGACCACAGGCAGGTCGGTGGTCTCGGGACAGTCCATTTGCGTGATCTCGGCGCCCAGTGCGGGAGTGCCGCGCCACCCCGTCTGGATCCGGCGGACGCCGTCCTCGCTCCCGCCGTCCACCACCGGCGCCGGCAGGCCGAAGGCCGCTACCTCGTGGAAGAGAGTCTCCAAGAAGCGCTGCGGGCCCGGGGCCTCGCAGATGGCGTTCCAGTCGCCGGTGTCAGGCTCGTCGGGGGCGCCGCCGGTGAGGACCAAGCGCAGCATCAGGCCTCAAGCCAGCGCAGCCAGCAGGCCGGCGGGGGAGGCGTTGTCGCCGAAGGTCTGGCTGAGGTGGGCGAAGCGGTCCACGTCGCCGGGGGCGAAGACGAAGCTGCCGCCGAGCTGGAAGGGATTGGGGCCAAGCTTGTGCTGGCGATGTCCGGCGGCGCGGGCGCGCTGGCGGGCGCGGGCGTTGTCGCGGCGCAGCAGGTGCAGCAGGTTGGCGGAACGCAGGCCGGCAGCGCGGTAGGCCTGGCGCTGCTCGTCGATCAGCAGAGGGAAGGCGATGCCCGTCTCTTCGCGGAAGAGGCGGGCATAGGCGCGGTCGCCCAGGCCGATGGCGGCCAGGTTAGCGCCCTTCCCGCGGATGGCGGCTTCGTGCTCGCGCAACTGCGCGACGTGCTCGCGGCAGAAGATTCAGCCGTAGTGGCGGAGGAAGACCACGACCGCGGGGGCCTCGGCCCACAGCGAGCCCAGGCGCACTTCGCGGCCGTCGCAGTCGGGCAGGACCAGGGGCGCGAGGCGGGCGCTGAGCGTCTCGGGCATGGGGAGACATTCTGGCACAGCGGCAGGCAGCGCGCCACAAGCTGCGGGTGGCGCGCGAGGTCCTTCGGTCCCGCGGCGCGGGACCTCAGGATGACGCCCAGCCGGCAGCCGGGGTCCGGCGCAGAGCCGGACCCCGGCCGCCGGCTAGAAGGTATTCTCGTCGGCCGAAGGGCCGTAGATCGCGGGGACGGGAACGTTGTTGAGGCGCAGGTAGACGCCCAGTTGGGCGCGGTGATGGATGCTGTGGTTCATCACGAAGCTGCGCAGGACGGCGATGCGGGGCAGGGAGAAGATGGTCTTGCCGGTAGCCAGCAACGACCAGGGCTTCATGAAAGCGGCGTCGTCGTTGGCGGCGGCCAGCGCCTTGCGCCCGGCGGCCACGTTCTTGTCGAACAGGGCCAGTACCTCCTGGCGGTTCTTCAGCGGCGTGCTCTGCATGGGCTTACCCTCGGGAGCGATGTCGAGGGACTCCTGGGTGAGGGCGTTGACGGTCCAGCCCGGCATGTCGGCCAGGTGCTGGGCCAGGGCGCCCAGCTTCATGGACTTGGGGTGGGGAGCCCAGTCGAACTTGTCGTCGGGGACGCGCTCCAGGGTCTTGCGGGTGTTGGCCATTTCGTGGTCGAACTCGGGCAGCAGGGCCTGATTGATGGGCATGATTCTTTCTCCTTTGTGATCAGGGCGGATATATTCGCCGTTTGTTCGCCTAAATGTCAAGCCTTCTGTGACAATGGATTCCGGGGCCCCGGCGGGAGATTCTTTTTGACACGAATGAGGGCGGCGGGGCGCTCCGCCAGGCTCGTGGTTAGCAAAAGTTAATCTACCTCCGGCCTCACTCCTCGCCCCCAGCCGGCTTGGCGGGGTCGAGCGGGGGCAGGCCGGCCGCCTTGAGCTGGTCGTTGAGGGCGGGGAGATCGGTGGAGGTGAGCACGCCCCAGGACTTCATGACCGAAGCGAACTCTTCCGCCAGGGCGGAGACCGCCTGCACCTGAGCGGCGGTGGGCGCGGCGTCGGCCTGGCCGATGGCGCCGTAGAGCGAGCCGGCGGTGCCGTTGACGCGGCCGAGCGTGGGCGCGGGCGTGCCTCCGGCGGCGGCGCCGCGCGGCGCCTGCATCAGCGCCGCGATCTTCTGGTCCAGCGCGGAGAGGGACTCCGCCAGCGGGCCGCTGGCCTTGCCGGAGAGCGCCTTGATCTGCGCCCGCAGCGAGCCCGCCTGCGCCCGCGCCTGGTGGCTGAGCGTCGTCATGGAGGCCAAGTCGGTCTCCAGGTGGAACTGCTGCACCAGCTCTTGCAGCGGGAGGTTGATGCGCGGGTCCATCTTCACCGTGAGCTGCTTGGTGGCGGTCACGCCGTTGGCGGTGAGGCGCACGGTGTACTGCCCGGGGAGGGCGTCAGGGCCGAGGGGCTCGCGCGGCGTCTCGCCGGGCACGGCCGAGATGGGGAAGCCGCGCTCGCCCGCGGGCGCGGGATAGTGCAGGTCCCAGACCCAGCGGTGCATGCCGGGAGCGGTGGAGAGGGTGCGGGGCCAGCGGATCCAGTAGAGCGGGATGAGCTGCTTCTCCATCTCCGCGCGGGTGAACTCGGGCGGGTCGTCGCTGGAGAAGCGGCGGACGAGGTTGCCCTGGGGATCGAGGACCTCGAGGGTGACGGGACCGCCGGCGGGCTGCTCCAGGAAGTAGTCGAGCACGGCGCCGTCGGGGGGATTCTGCGCGGCGGGCTCGTCGGCGGGCAGAGGCGTGTCGGTGTTGGTGGAGCGGCGGACGCGGTAGGCAGTCGCGGGCTGGAAGAGGTAGGCAGCGGTGGCGCTCACCTGGGCGCCGGCCTGGCGCAGCGGGGTGATGTCGTCCAAGATCCAGAAGCCGCGGCCGTGGGTAGCCACGATGAGGTCGTCGTCGTGGATCCAGAGGTCGCGCATGGAGCTGTGCGGCAGGTTGAGCTCGAGCGACTGCCAGTGGTCGCCGTCGTCGAAGGAGACCCAGACGGCCTTCTCGGTGCCGGCGAAGAGCAGCCCCTTGCGCACGGGATCTTCGCGGATGGTGTCGGCGGGCGCGTCGGCGGGCAGGCCGGTGGTGATGAGCTGCCAAGTCTTGCCCCCGTCGTGGGTGCGGTAGAGGTAAGGGCGCAGGTCGTCGATGCGGAAGCGGCTGACCGAGGCGTAGGCGCTCTGGTCGTCGAAGGGAGAGGCGGCGAGCTGCGTGACCTTGCTCCAGGGCGTGAGCTCGGGCGGGGTGACGTTCGTCCAGTTCTTGCCGCCGTCGCGCGTCACCCAGAGCAAGCCATCGTCGGTGCCCGCCCAGATGGTGTTCAGGTCATGGAAGGAGGGCGCGAGGGAGTAGATGGCGCCGCGCTGCTTGGCGGCGTTGGAGTCCTTGGCGGCGAGGTCGCCCAGGCTGGCGGGCACGCCGTTGACGGGTCGCGCCAGGTCGGGGCTGATGGTCTGCCAGGAGTGGCCGCCGTCCGAGGTCTTGAAGAGCACGTTGGCGGCGTAGTAGAGGACGTGCGGGTCCACCGGCGAGAAGAGGATGGGCTGGGTGCGCTCGGCGCGGTACTCGCCGCGCACCGGGATGGGCGTGACGTTCTGCACCTGCCCGGTGCTCCAGTGGAAGCGCGAGACCTCGGTGCGGCCCGCGCCGTAGACGATGTCGGGATCGAGCGGGTCGGGGGCGGCATAGCCGTACTCGATCACGCCCACGGGATGCCACTCGCGGAAGGTGATCTCGCCGTCGTTGCCGCGGCTGGAGATGCACACCGAGCCGCTCTCCTGCTGCCCGCTGCACACCCGGTAGGGAAAGCTGTTGGAGGCCTGCACGTGATAGAGCTGGGCGGTGGGCTGGTTGTACCAGGATTCCCAGGTGCGACCGCGGTTCACGCTCACCACCGCGCCCTGGTCGCTGACCAGGAGGATGGTGTCGGGGTTGTTGGGGTTGATCCAGATGTTCTGGTAGTCGTCGCCCCCGGGAGCGCCGCGCAGGCTCGTCCAGGTCTTGCCGCCGTCCTCGGAGCGCACGGTGACGATGCTGGTGCTGTAGACCACGTCGGGGTTCTTGGGGTCGACGCGCGGGATGGAGAGATCGCCGCCGCCGATCTTCATGGCAGGGCGCTCGTCGCTGGTGACCTGGTACCAGTGCTCGCCGGCGTCGTCGGAGCGGTAGAAGCCCAGGCCCTTGCCCGACTGGTAGCCGCTGGGCTTGGTGGTGGAGAAGCTGGCATAGAGGCGGCTGGGCAGGCTGGGCGCGATGGCCACGTTGACCTGCACCAGGTCGGCGGGCAGGCCCTGGGTGAGCTGGCGCCAAGTCTGGCCGCCGTCGGTGGACTTGAAGAGGCCGCCGCCGGAGCCGCCGTAGGAGTTGGCGTCCTCCCACGGTCCCTGGCGCGCCTGCCACAGCCCGGCGTAGAGCACGTCGGGGTTGGAAGGGTCCATCTCGATGTCGGAGCCGCCGGTGTTTTCGTCCTTGTAGAGGACCTTCTGCCAGGACTGGCCGCCGTCGGTGGAGCGGAAGATGCCGCGCTCGGCATTGGGACCGTAGGGATGTCCGAGCACGGCGGCGAAGAGGCGGTTGGGATCCCGCGGGTCCACCGCCAGCGCGGGGATCTGCTGGCCGTCGCGCAGGCCGGGCAGGTGGGTCCAGCTCTTGCCCGCGTCGGTGGACTTGTAGATGCCGTCGCCGACGGAGAGGTCGGGGCGCTGCAGGCCTTCGCCGCTGGCCACGTAGACGATGTTGGGGTCGGAGGGGGCCACGGCGATGGCGCCGATGGACTGCGTAGGCTGGTCGTCGAAGATGGGCGTCCAGGTGCGGCCGTAGTCGTCGCTCTTCCACACTCCGCCGTTGCACACCCCGATGTAGAAGACGTTGGGTTGCGCGGGGACGCCGGCCACGGCGCGAGTGCGCCCGCCGCGGAAGGGGCCCACCATGCGCCAGCGCATCTCCTGGTACATGCTCGAGGGGACCTGTTGGGCGGCGAGGGTGGAGATGGCGAGGAAGAGAAGAACCAGCAGGCGAGTGGCAGTTCGATTCATGGGGACCTCACAGGTTTCCGGCGGGAAAGAATAACACCAGTGCCGAGCAGCGAGTACCGGGTACCGAGAAAGAGGGCAGGGGCAGGGCAGTTTGTCTCGGGGTGTCATTCTTCCGCCGAGCGAAGCGAGGCGGGAGAATCTGAGGATAGCGCTTGCGCTACCCGGGTGGTGGTGCAGGCGGTGCCCTCAGATCCTCCGCTCGGCTTCGCCGCGCGAACGATGACATCACCGAGGGTGCGCCTCAGTGTCCGCGGGCCGGGCTCGGAGGCGGCTGCACTTCGCCGATGATGCCGCCGTGGCAGGACTCGCACTGCACCTTGCCCTCGATGTTGTTCAGGTGCTGCTGCACCTGGATGGCGGTGGGGCTCTTGCCGGCGTCGGAGTTCTGGCGCTCGGCCCAGCCCAGCAGCGCGTCCATCAGCTCCATCTGGCGGGTGAGCTGGGTGCGCACCGCCGCGTCCGAGGGATTCAGCTTGGCGTACTCCAGCTTGGCCAGCTCGACGCGCGCGCGCAGCGAGGCCAGTTCCTTGGTCTGGGCGGCGGCCACGTCCAGGGGGACGACCCGGACCTCCGCCAGCCGCCACATGCTGCCGGCGGGCCCGTAGGCGGACTGCGCCGGGAAGCGGTCGGCTCCCGGCGGCGCCTGCGGCAGCCGGTTGCCTGGGGTCTGGGCCAGCATCAGGACGGCGAGAAGGGAGAGGAGCAGGGGAACGATGGCCTTGCGCATACGCACCTCCCAGAGGATGGTTCGCGCACTACGCTCCATGCCATCATGGCCGCCGCTCTCAGCGGGAACAAGTGCACAGCGCACGTGGGCGTGTGATGTAGGTCTGCGGCCGGGCCGCGGCGCGGCGCCCTCCCGTCTAGCGGACGAGGAGTTCGCCGAGTTCGTGGACGTGGCGCAGGAGAGGCGCGTAGCCGGCGGTCAGCGCCAGCACAGCGAAGAAGAAGAAGAGCAGCGCGCGTCCGCGGCGAGGGGGAGAGGGGAGGCGCGGTTGCCATGCCAGAAGCCGCTGCACGCGCGCCTGCAGCGCCGGCTGGGTACCGGGGACCAGGCTCATGGCCAGGTGCGGCAGCGGCGCTGGGGACGAGGCGCCCGCGATCTTGAGCAAGGCCGAGGCCAGATCCAGGGCGCCGCAGGCGTCCACGGCCGCGGCATCGTCGGCCTCCAGCTCCGCCGCCTGCATCCAGCTCCGCTCCAACCCGGAGAGGAATGGAAAGCGAGCGGCCCGCAGCGCCAGCTTCTTGAGATTGTCGCGGAAGCGAGCGTGGGCAAGCTCATGGCGAACCGCCACCCGCATCTCATTCTCGTCCAGCAGGCGCACCGCCTGCTGCGAGATCAGCAGCTTGGGCCGATGGATGCCTGCCACCACGAACAGGGGCTTCGCGGATACCACTTCCACCGCGCAAGCGCCCGCGCTCCCCTCCAGCCGCCGCAGCCCGGTCTTCGGACACGACGCCACGAAGCGGGCCGTCTGCCAGGACGCGAGCAGAGCCGAAACCGTTCCCCAAGCCACCATCAGCAGGCCCGCGCTCGCCAGCGCGATCCCGGGGATTCCGAACCGTTCGTCCGTGCCCTGAGGTTCCAGACAAAGAAATGCCGGGACGACGAAGCCCGCCACGAAGAGCAGGGCGCCGGCCGGAGGAAGCGCGCGCAGGCCGTACAGGAGGGAGGCGCTCCAGGCTGCGGCGCGCTTGCGCAGCAGCGGCCAGGCGCCGGCCACGCCCAGCGACAGGAAGACGTAGGCGAGGAAGAAGGCCGCCGACGACAGCAGCGCGCCGCGCAGGAGATAGCTCATGGCTTCTTCCTCCGGCGGAGTTGCTGGCGCTTGCGCTCGACGGCGCGCCGCAGATCCTCGAGCAGGGCCGGATCGTGTTCGGTGACGGCGTCCACCAGGAACGAGACCGGCAAGGAGGGATCGGCCGCGGTCTGCAGCAAATGGTGAAGATCGTTCCCCAGGACCGCCCGGTAGAGGTGGCGCTCGCCCTGCTTCAGGCGGTAGCGGAAGGCGCGGCTGACGGCATCCAGGGAGCGGTCGAGGAAGCCCTTCTTGTAGAGGCGGTCCAGGGTGGTCATCACCGTGGTATAGGCGGCGTCGACCTGGGCGGAGGAGAGCAACTCGCGCACCGTGGCATCGCGGCGCTGCGACAACATCCCCAGCAGCCGGGTCTCCAGGGGACCGAGCTGCGGGTGCCGGCCGGCGGAGTGCCTGATCCAACCCATGAAGCCGTTCTCCCAAAAGAGTCTCAGCTTACGCCCTCCGGGCTCGATCCGGCAAACGCCGCCTGCGCGCTCACTTCGCATCGACGACATAGTCCTTGAAGGAGCTGGTGCTGTCGGTCTTGGACCAGAGCCCGATCCGGCCGGCGACGGGCGGCCGCAGGACCGGATTGTTGGCGGGAAACAGGTCCGGGTTCGGCGGGCGGCCGTTCCGGCCCGGCCCCGGCTCGCTGCCCAGCGTGTACTCCAGGGCGAGCGTTCCATCGAGCCATGCCTTCAGGTTGGCGCCGTCCACGCTCAGCCTGAGCTCGTGCCAGGCCTTGCGGTCGAGCAGGAACGGCTTGCTCTTGTCGCTGAACTTCACGCCACGGCGAATGCCGTTGTGGAACTCCCACAGCGCCACGTTGTTCTCGGTGTCGTTGTAGCGGATCGCCAGCCAGTCGCCGTTCGGCTTGACGTTGAAGACGATCCCGGAGCAGCGGTCGGCCTCCCCGGCGATGGTCTTGAACTTCACGCTGATGCTCCCGTCGGCGAAGTCGTCGACTCCGCGCAGCAGGGCCACGGGGTAGTACGCGAACTGCTTGGCGTTATCCATCAGTTCTTCGTTGGACGTGCCATAGAGTTTGCGCGCACCCTCCAGCAGCAGCTTGGAGGGGTTGTCCTGGTTGGCGACCCAGGGGCGGCCGTCGACCAGGATGACCGTGTCGCGGCCATCCTCGGCCACCAGCCAGGTTCCGATCATCGGCTCGAAGGCCTGCGGCGCCGTGCCCGGCCTTTCCCTGCTCAGATCGACTTTCTTCTCGCCGGCCAGTGCGACAGCAGCGAGACACAACCCGATCACTAGACAGAAATGGACCCTTCTCATGAGCGTCTCCTCCCGCACAAAAATGCGAGCACGCTGGTCCCGAGCGGCCACAGTCCGTAGAAGACGAGTGCAGCACCGCGCGGCGGCGCCGCCAGCGGATGTCCCCGGAAGATCTCCTCGGGCGCCGGCGATGGTGGCTCGACGCCGGCCAGCGCATAGATCGCTTGCAGCGCCGATTCGGGCGTCACCGAGCGCACGATCGTGCTTCGGCCGGCTAGCTCATAACGCACTTCGCCGTAGTGCTCGTTCTGTTGCTCGAACAGTCCCGTGGACGTGCTCGACACGTAGCGGACCTCCAGGTGCCGCATCACGCGTCGGAGCTTCGAGAGCGTCTTCTGCTCGAGTTCGCCGCGGCGCGGGTCCTCGGGCGCCAGGTGGACCTCGATCGAGAGTGGCCGGCCGATGCCGCGCAGCGCGGCCTCGTCGGCGCGCGAGAACGAGTTCATCCGGTTCTCGGAAAGGTCCCAGCTGGGCCGCAGGGAACTCGCACCCAGCGCCAGGAGGGTCGCGCCGGCGCAGACCAGCGCGGACTCGACGACCCGCCGCCTGGTGGCTACGCCGCTCCGCATCCAGATGCCGCCCAGCCCCAGGCCGGCCAGGACCAGGACCCCTGCGACGCCGACCGCCTCCAGCTGCACCAGGCCGTGCTGGAACTGCGCGACCATCGCCGCGGGCGTGTAACCCGCGAGCCGCTCCCAGATCCCGCCGTGCACCGCCGCGATGAAACTCACGATCCAGCAGCCTACCGTCACCGCGAGCACCAGGATCGCGGCGGTCGAAGGATGTTCCACGACGTTGGCCGCCACGGTCGCCAGCGCGATCGTCAGGGCCGCGTTCAGCAGGTGCCCGGCGATGACGGAGGCCAGTTCGGGCAGAGCCACGCTTCCCCCGTAGCTCCGCCACAGCAGGACGGCGAGGAGCGACGGCGCCATTCCGGCAGCCCAGGCAGCTCCGAGCACCATGGTCTTGGCGGAGGTGCGGAGAAGCGCTGCCTTGCGGCGTTGCATCTCGATCTTCGCCGCTCCCGTCTGACGGTCTCCGCCGGCGACGCGGATGGCGACGAAGGGCAGCAGGAAGACCGCGCCCAGTTCGCAGGCGCTGAATGTCGGCGCCCAGATCCCCACCAAGGGCGAGAATGCCTCCCCGGCCCCGCCCCCTGCGCTCAATTCGGCATACGTACCGGCCGCGCTGATGAAGGCGACGCCGACCAGAGGTCCCATCAGGAGGAGGAAGATCCACCAGGCCCGCGAGGCCAGAAGCTCGCGCCACTCCTTGGCCAGCAGCCAGCGGAAGCTCCGGCTAGACGAGAGCAAGGAAGACCTCCTCCAGCTCCGGCGTCGCCGGCTCCCGTCCCCGTGCTCGTGCCATCGCCGCCAGTTCGCTCGGCGTCCCCTCGCCAAGGACCTGTCCTCCACTGAGCAGGACGAAGCGGTCGCAGACGCGGGCCGCGTCGCCGATTTGGTGGATCGAAAGCAGCATGGTGCGGCGGCTTTTGTGGGCGCGCAGCACGCCCGCGACCTCGCGGGTCTGGGGAAGGTCGAGCCCGTCGAAGGGCTCGTCCGCGATGAGCACGGTTTGCGAGGTCAGCAAGCCGGCCGCGAGCAGCGCGCGTTTGCGCTGCCCCTTCGAGAGTTCGCCCACACGCTGGCGCAGCAGGGGCCGGAGCTGCAACTCTGCCACGATGGCGTCCTGCAGCTCCCGGCGCCCTCCGAAGTAGGCCACCACGAACGCCAGCGATTGCTCCACCGTGAGCCTGGGCCATGGCGCGATGCCGTCCGGCAGGTAAAACAGGGCGTCCAAGCGCTCGCCGGCGCTCAGCACCCTGCCGCCCCGGACGATGCCCCCCGCATCCGCGGGCAAGGCTCCCCCGAGACACTCGAGCACGGTGGTCTTGCCCGACCCGTTCGGCCCGATGAGGCCCAGGATCTCACCCTGGCGGATGGTGAACGACACCTGGTTCGCCGCGGTCAGGGCGCCGTAGCGCTTCGTGACTCCTCGGATCTCCAGGTCCAGGCCGTCGCTCAAAGTCCCCCCCCGGCGAACCGCGGCCCTAAAACACGAACCGGGCCGAGAACTGCAAGGACCGCGCCGGAAGCTGGTTGGTGATGCCGGTCAGGGGCGTCCCCAGCGAGGCCGGGGGCGTGGGCCCATTCCCGAAGGTGCCGTTGTAGCCGACGAAGTTGGCATGGTTGAAGACGTTGAAGGCCTCCACGCGCCCCAGCAGATGGAAACGCTCGCCCAAGGCGAAGTCCTTCTCGACGAAGGGCGAGACATCGTAGAAGGGGCGGCCGCGACCGGCGTTGCGTCCCAACACCACGCCGTTGACCACCGGCCGGTCGGTGGTGGCGCCGGTGTCGCCGCTGTTGTTGGTCCCGGTCACGATGTTGAAGGGCAGGCCGCTCGCCAGCGTGGCGATGCCACCAACGTTGAAGCCCTTGGGCAGAGAATAGACGCCGCTCACGACGAAGCGGTGGCGCTGGTCGAAGATGGCGGGCCCTTCCTCCTGGTCGCCGGTGAAGTTCGGGTCGTTGGGGTTGCCACCGGGCGCGTCGGGATCCACGTTGTCGATGGCGTGCGAGTACACGTAGCTCGCCAGGAAGGCGAAGCGCCCCGCCTGATGGCTCAGGCTCACGTCCAGCGCGTGGTAGCGCATGGAGCCGTTGTTCACGTCGGTGGTGACCACGGCGTAGGGCGGCTGCACCCCGAAGGGCGATGAGGTGGGACACGGCATTCCCAGCCCGGCGTAGTAGGCGACCCAGAGCGGACGCGAGCAGTTGGCCACGGCGGAACTGCGGCTTTGGCCCTGCGCCGTGCGGACGAAGGGAGCGGGCGAGTCCACGTCCAGCGGGCGCACGATCTTGACGGTGTGGGAGCCGAGATAATCGACCGCCAGCACCCAGTGGTGGCCGAGTTGCTGCTCGACGCCGAAGGTCCACTGCTGCGAGTAGGGATTCAGGAGCGCATCCGGGTAGCCCTTCAGCAGCGACGTGTCGAGGAACTGGTTGTAGTAAGCGGCGCGGCCCGGGCGGATATAGATGGTCAGGGGCGGGACCGGGGCCCCCGGCGGAAAGGCCGGAAAAGGAACGGCGGAGACGCTGGTGGGGAACTGCGGGTCCGAAGGCGCCAGGGTGATGGTGATGATGCCGCCGCCCGGGTCGCCGAGCGCGTAGTTCGCCTGCGCGTTGTCGACCACTTGCGAATAGTAGATCCCGTAACCGCCGCGCAGGACGGTGCGGCCGCGGCCCCGCAGGTCGTAGGCAAAGCCGACGCGGGGCGCGAAGTTCAGGCGCGCGTCGGTGAACGTCTGCTGCTCGTAGCGGAGGCCCAGGTTCAGCGTCAGGTCCGGGCGCACGCGGATGTCATCCTGCACGAACAGGGACCACAGCGTGTCGTCGACGGTGTAGTCCTGGTTCCCGAAGGCCTGGACATACTTCGCGACGTTGGCGATGTTGTCGAGGTACGTCGGGCTCTCGCAGAAGGCGACCGACACGCCGCAGGGCTTGTAGGTCAACTGGCCAAGCGTGATCGGTCCGCCAAACTCTTTGCTGTTGCCGCCGTTGTGGGCGTGGACGAGGTCGACCCCGAACCTCACCTGGTGCCGCCCGCGCGACCAAGACACCACATCGCTGAACCCATACTGCCGGTTCAACAGCAGCGCCGACTGCGAAGTGCCGCTGGTGAAGGTGCCGCCGCCCGGCGCGGTGATCGGCACCACGAACTGGGTGCCGAAGACGACGGGATCGAACTGCGTGATGGGCGATGCCAGCTGGAACTGCGCGTGAAAGCTGTTCAGCCAGGACGGCGCGAGGACCGCGGTCTCGCCGAGCTGCACGGCATACGTGCGGCGGCGGAAGATGCGGTCCACATTGGGCAGGTTGTTGCCGCCCACCGTGCCGTTGGGGTTGGTGTCGTGGAAGCTGTCGGTATTGGCGCGCAGGAAGAGCGTGTTGTTCTGGTTGAGCTGCTGGTCGAGACGAAGGAAGGTCATCCAGCCCGCGTAATGGCCGACGAAGACGCCGGGATCCAGGGGCGAGGTGACCGGCGAGCCGCGGTTCTCCCGCGTGTACTCTCCGGCGAAGAAGAAGTGGGTGCGATCGTGGGTGCCCGGGATGGGCCCGCCGATGGAGGCGGCGATCTGCCCCAGCGAGTCGCTCACCACCTGGTTGCCGCTGGTGGCGGTGCCGGCGGTGAAGCCCGACAACTTGGCGGCGGTGGCGTCGGGCCGCCACATCCCGAGAATGTCTCCGTGCAGGAGGCTGCTGCCGCTCTTGGTCACGATGTTGACCACTCCGCCGGTGGTGGCCCCGTACTCCGCCGAGAAGGCGTTTTCCAGCACGGTCATCTCCTGCACGGCGGTCTGGGGGACGTTGGTGAAGATGGTCTGCCGGCCCCAACTGTCGTTTCCGGTGCTGCCGTCCAGGACCCACGCGGTCTGCCGCCGCCCCGAGCCGTTGGTGGTGAACAGGTTCTGGTTCATGAAGACGTCGCCCTGGTTGATGGCGGGGCGATTGGCAGCGTTGAGCAGGGGGAGATAGGTGATGCGGCGGCTCAGCAGCGGGGTCTGCTCCACCTGCAGCGCTCCCAGGCGGTCGCCGAGCTGGGGCTCGTCGCCCCGCACCTCGCCCGCCGCTCCCGTCACCTGCACCTGGGTCTGCACCGGGGAGACGCTGAGCTGGGTCTTGACCTCGGCGGTGGTGCCGGCGAGCAGGGTGATCTCGCGGGTCGCATCGGCGAAGCCTTCCTTATGGATGGTGAGGCGATAGCTCCCGATGGGCAGGCCGGAGAGGCTGAATCCCCCCTGCGTATCCGAGCGCGTCGTGCGCGTGAAATTGATGCGCGTGCTGGTGAGGGAGATGTCGGCGTCGGCCACCGCGGCGTGACTCGGATCCGTGACTTGTCCTTTGAGGGTGGCCGTGTCGGGTACCTGGCCGGCGACGCTGCCTGCGAGAACCGCCACCCAGGCCAGCCGGATCAGAGCCATGCGTATCATTCGAAGGCCTCGCGCAGTGGAAGAATGAGAAAAGCCGACCCATCACCCTAGTGCACGGGCAAGCGCTACTACCACCCTAGTAGCCGTGCACGCGGACCTCCCGTCCTCTGTGGTAAAACAGGGGTGGCGAGTC
>Ga0335085_10003147_pt1 | contig 29239 bp, 25 predicted proteins | sample Lox_Sample_45_FD_206712 | JGI IMG/M metagenome (GOLD analysis project Ga0335085, IMG submission 206712) | Soil microbial communities from Loxahatchee National Wildlife Refuge, Florida, United States - Lox_Sample_4.5 | ecosystem: Environmental > Terrestrial > Soil > Wetlands | place: USA... | reverse complement strand
TCTAAACGTCACATCCTGATCAGTCGGGCAACGCAAGTTGGCGCAGTTGATTGTATTCTCAAAGCATGGTGCGCTTCACGGTGCTGGCTTCGGGTTCCAAAGGAAACAGCACGGTTGTCTCCGGAGGGCGCACGCGCATCCTGGTCGATGCCGGGCTGAGCTGCCGCGAACTTTTCCGGCGTATGAGGCTCGCGGAAGAAGCTCCGGAGACGCTCGACGCCATCGTTATTACTCATGAGCATCAGGACCACGTGAACGGCCTGGCCGTTACCGCGCGCAAACTTGGAATTCCGGTTTACTTTACTGAGCCCACGCACCGCGCTTGGATGCGCTGGCTCACTCCGCGCCGCCAGATGACCTATGCACAGTGGCTCGAGCAGTGCCGCAAACAGGCCGCGGAGCGCGAGGCCGGGCCAGTAGCGTCGGTCCAGGAGATTGCAGCCGAACAGATTGATCCAGAAGAAGCAGAGCCTGAGAGCATGACCCACGGCGCCGGGGCCCCCGAGCCTGCAGACCCGGCGCCGAGCCCGGCCGAGGAACGCTTAGCAGCTGAACCGCTCTCGGACAAGCCGCCTTCCATGAAGGAAGACCCAACTTGGTTACCGGCGGTTGAGTACTTCCGCGCCGGCGAGCCGTTCTCCATCGGGGATATTACCTTTAGCCCGTTCACCATTCCCCACGATGCCGCCGATCCCGTCGGTTTTGTTCTCTACGCCGAAGGCGTCCGCATGGGCTTTGCCACGGACCTCGGCTACATTCCGCCCAACGTCAAGGAGCAGCTTCGGGACCTCGATCTGCTGCTGCTCGAATCGAATCACGACCTGGAAATGCTTCGGGACGGCCCGTACCCCTGGTCGGTTAAGCAGAGGGTGCTTTCTCGCGTCGGGCACCTATCAAATGACGCGACAGCCGAGTTTCTTTCGACCGCGTACGACGGCCAGGCCGCCTACGTGATCCTGGCGCATCTGTCTGAAAATAATAATCTTCCAGAGCTCGCCAGGGTCGCGGCCGAGCGTGCGCTGCAGGGCAGGGCAAGCCTGCTTGCCAACCGGCTGTACCTTGCAGAGCAACACCAGCCGCTTTCGGCTATCCGTTTCTAACCAAAAAAGGTATAATTACAGCAAGTTACGGCCAAAACAGTCGTGAGATGGGTCGTAAATTCGACGCAGGCAGTTTACGCTGGCGAACTGCATTTTCGGGACGTTATTGCATCGGTCACCAGGGATTCGGCGTCCAATAGGCAGCTTCGTCCGACTCGCGGATGGAAGCTCCGCGATTGAACTGACTTTCTTTGCAGGGTGACTCTTAATGTCTACACTGGCCAATAAGTGTACCGACCGGGTCGTAGGCGCAATCTTGGCAAGCTGGCGCTATGACATTTCCGGCATTTCGCCGGAGATGCGCCGTGATTACGAAAGTCATTTTGTCGAGTGCGCCCGCTGCAGAGCGCGCCAAAAATTCCACCGCAGCCTCGACGTAACGCTGGCCGTCCTGACGTCGACTGCCGCGCTTTTTTTCCTCTTCGCGCTCGCGGTCTTGAAGCACATTAAACCGCTGGAGCATGTCGCGTTTAAAGTCCTCGGCCTCGACATCTTCGATATGTACCATATGCTGATTTCGGCAGGAATCGCTGGGCTCTGCTTTTCGCTGATTGCGATGGCGCTTGTTCTGATGGCCACGCCTGCGCCGTCGTATCTTGGTGGCATTGCGGCGGAGCGCGCACGTTTGATCGAGCAGCACCTGCCGGCGGCGATCAAGTCGCTGCGGCCTCGCTAAAACCAATCTGCCCTCCCAGACAAAGGCCTCCCACTGCGGGAGGCCTTTTGCATTCGGGGATGAATGCGTCTTCGTGGCAGGCGAAGCCTCCAAAAAGCGAAGCGACGATTCCGTATAATTGAAGAGAATCATCAACGAAAAAAAGAGATTCGATTCAGGAAAGTGAGTTTCGCATGTATAAAGTCGTTTTGCTGCGTCATGGAGAGAGCATCTGGAACAAGGAAAATCTGTTTACCGGCTGGACGGATGTTGACCTGTCAGACAAGGGCAGGGACGAGGCCACGCGGGCCGGCCTGACGTTGAAGGAGCAGGGATACAACTTCGACATCGCGTTTACTTCGGTCCTGAAGCGCGCGATTCGCACTCTCTGGATCGCGCTGGACCAGATGGATCAGATGTGGATTCCCGTCCATCGCGACTGGCGGCTGAACGAGCGGCATTATGGAGCGCTGCAGGGCTTGAACAAGGCCGAGACGGCTGCGAAATACGGCGAGGACCAGGTCAAGATATGGCGTCGCAGCTATGATGTTCGCCCGCCAGCGCTTGAAGAGTCCGATCCGCGTTTTCCGGGAAAAGATCCGCGCTATCAGAGCCTGACGAAGCAGGAACTCCCCCTGAGCGAATGCCTGAAGGACACCGTGGATCGCTTTCTGCCGTGCTGGCACGAAGCGATCGCGCCGGCCATCCGGTCCGGAAAGAAGGTCGTCATTGCGGCCCACGGCAACAGTCTGCGCGCGCTCGTAAAGTACATCGAGGATATTCCCGACGAAAAGATTGTCGATCTCAACATTCCGACGGGCGTGCCGATGGTGCAGGAACTCGATGAGAACCTGAAGTCGATTCGTCATTATTATCTGGGCGACGCTGCGGCGATCGAGCAGGCCGTAAACAAAGCTAAGAGCACGGGCGCGAAACACTAATGCCTGCGACTCCCGAATTGCCGACGAATAGGCAGTGGGCAAAAAAGCAACAGGGCGGAGCATTGCGCTCCGCCCTGTTTTTATTTTGATTGTCGACCACGCTACTCGTTGTAGTTCAATCCTTCGAGTCCGAGATACACCGCGCCCGAACCCAGCTCCTCTTCAATGCGCAGCAACTGGTTGTACTTCGAGATGCGGTCGGTGCGGCTTACAGAGCCGGTCTTGATCTGGCCCACGCCGGTAGCCACTGCTAGATCGGCGATGAACGTGTCTTCCGATTCGCCTGAGCGATGCGAAATCACCGACGTATAGCCGTAACGGCGGCCCAGGTCGATCGCCTCGAGCGTTTCGGTCACCGTGCCGATCTGGTTCAGCTTGATGAGGATGGAGTTGGCCACTCCCTCTTCAATGCCGCGCTGCAAGAGCTTGATGTTGGTGCAGAAGATGTCGTCGCCGACCAACTGGATTTTTCCGCCCAGCTTATCGGTGAGGATTCTCCATCCCGCCCAGTCTTCCTCGGCCAGGCCATCTTCGAGCGACACGATCGGATACTGCTTGATCCAGCTCTCGTAGAAAGCGACCATCTGCTCGCTGGTCAGTTCGCTCTTGTCGCCCTTCTTGAACACGTACTTTTTCTTCTCGGTGTCATAGAACTCGCTCGACGCGGGATCGAGCGCAATCGCGATCTGCTCACCGGGCTTGTAGCCTGCCTGCTCAATGGCTTCAAGAATCAGCTCGATGGCCTCGGCATTTGATTTGAGCGATGGCGCAAATCCGCCCTCATCGCCAACGGCTGTGTTGTAGCCCTTCTTCTTCAGTACGCTCTTCAGCGTGTGGAAGGTCTCTGCCGCCCAGCGCAATGCTTCGCTGAAACGCTCCGCGCCCACGGGCATGATCATGAATTCCTGGAAATCGACGTTTGAGTCGGCATGTGCGCCACCGTTCAGTACATTGAGCATCGGTGTGGGCAACACACTGGCATTCACGCCGCCCAGATAGCGATAAAGCGGAATTTCAAGCGTCTGTGCAACGGCGCGGGCAGTCGCCATTGAGACGGCCAGAATCGCGTTCGCGCCCAGCTTGCTCTTGTTCGGCGATCCATCGAGCGCAATCATCGATTGATCGATCAGCCGCTGGTTGGCTGCGTCCATGCCTTCCAGTTCGGGCGCAATCACGGTCTCGACGTTGGCTACGGCCTGCAGCACACCTTTGCCCATGTAGTGGCTCTTGTCGCCGTCGCGCAGCTCCACGGCCTCATGTTCGCCGGTCGAAGCGCCCGAAGGCACAATCGCGCGGCCCATCTCGCCGCTTTCCAGAATGACGTCAGCCTCCACGGTCGGGTTTCCGCGCGAGTCCAGAACTTCACGGGCGCGAATGGCAACAATCTCAGTCATATTGCTCCTCAAAATGCGGTGCTGCAGCCGGTCATTCAGTTGGGGACGGCGATCCACGGCCAGGGTTTCTCCGGCGGCGCTTTGAATGGTGTCCAAAAGCCCTGGTTCGCGCAAGAAATTCTCTCCGTCCAGCGAAGAAGTACTTGTGGAAAAAATTGCTTCTATACATTCGGATTTTAACAAACCATCTGTGGATCGCCCTTGTGGTGGCGGTCACATATCGAAGAGTCAGTGATTTAGGCGCGAACGATAACCAACTTGATTCTTGCCGCCCGCGGCACGCACCCGTTATCCACCAATGCGCCATTGCCAATATCGCGCTACGCTTACATTGGCTGGTTTTACGCCTGCGGGGAACAGGGTCCGCGGGCGCGGAACTTTCCCGTCCCCGCAGGGTCTAACCGAGGTAAGGAGATCTTTGCTCCGGGAGAGGAGATCGGGATGAAGCGGATCGTTTTTGTCTATGTCGTTTTGGCCGCAAGCGCGGCTCTGTTCGGTGCTCAGCAGTCGAGCCAGTCTTCCCCTTATACGGGGACTTCGAACCCGCCACCCGATGACACCATCTCCACCCCGGCGCCGGAGCCCGCACCTGAAGCCAAGCCCTCCCCCAGCCATTACGCAGCTGCGCAACCTTCGGCACAGCCACAGGCGCAACGTTCTCTTGACGGGTCGCTCTACACAGTTCCGACCAACGATGGTTCCGCTGCCGCGGGTCCGGCCAACAACAGGATGGCCAACACAAATTCCTACAACCAGGCCGACGGCACCGACGACGGCATCGTGGAGGTTGCGCCCGAACCTTCAGCCCGGCCCGCGCTCAATGAGCGGATGGCCCGGATGGATTCAGACCGGAACGATCCCGACGGGGATATCGTTCATCCGGCCCCGCTGCCCCCTGGAACTCTTGGCGAAGGCGCTGTGATTCGCGTTCGCTTAATGGAGCGGCTATCGAGCGCCATGAACGACCGCGGTGACACGTTCCGCACGCGCGTTGTGTCCGACGTGGTTCAGGACGGCCAGGTGCTTATCCCCGCCGGATCTGAGATCGACGGCAAGATTGAAGCGGTTTCGAGCGGTCGTTTTGCCGGTCACGGTTCCATGCGCCTCCAGCCCAAAGTCGTGATTCTCAACGACGGTTCGCGCTTCCACCTTTATGCGCAGACCACCGGCGCGCCGGGCTCGAACGATCGCGTCGGCGGTGAGGGCAACATCACACCCGGCTCGCGCTTGAAGAAGGTTGGCATCGAATACGGCGCCGTGGCTGGTGCGGGCGCTGTGACAGGTGCCATGATCGGCGGACCCGGTGGAGCACTGGCGGGCGGCATTGTCGGCGCGAGCGTCATTACGGTCCATCTGCTCGTCAATCATCCCCAGGCCACACTCGATGACGGCGCAGTACTGCTGTTCACGTTGAATGAGCCGCTCCATCTGGTCGCCGCGGCTCAAACCGGCAACTAGGTTCTGCAATCGCAGCCGGGGCGCGGCGAAAGCCGACGCTCCCAGACCCAGGAGGCAAGCAATGAACTGTAGTCAATTACTGGAACGGCGCACAGCAACGAATTGGGAACGGCCAGCGCAAACTGACCGGAGCTTCAGCGAGAGTCCCGAGCCGCAGTCCGCGGATACGTATCGCTGGAGCGCTGTGCGGTTCTCCGCGGTGGGACAAACATTCGCGTCCCGCTTCACACCCACGTTCAAAGGGTCGAACTAGCCGGCCAAAACAAAGCTCACCCGGCCCCGCGGCAATTTGAAGCACGAGACGTCGGCATTGCAGCACTCAGTCGCTCGATTCGTTGAAGCCCCGGCCACTGAGAATCATGGGCACACATCTGGCCGCCCGAGCTGACTTTGTTTCTGCTTTTTGTGCCTTCGAGATGTAGAAGAAGTATGACTTCCTTCGACCCGGCGTGAGCGCGTCGAAGGCTTTCTTGAGAGGCATGCTCCCATCCAGCAGCATCTGCAATTCTTCAGGGACGGCGTAGTCCGTTGATTTCTTCAGTTCCACCTTCCTGCCGGATTCTTCCAATTCGATCGCCTCATATAGGTAGTCTCTAAGGGTCGACTGCACAGCTGTGATCCCTCTCGGCGAGGTGAACTTGATCCAGCGCCCGGCCTGCGTGTGTTCGCCAATTCGCTCCAGAATTCCCTTTGGATCTTTCAGCAGAGCGCCTTTGAAAAATGAGAGCGCGCACGAGTCGCGTAGCGGAATGATGATGGCAACATTCTTCTTCCTGAAAGTGAAGCAGGGTTTACTCCACTTCAGTTCTTCAGTCAGGGAACAGTCGAGTGCGATTCGGCGGAGCCGATCTGTCTCCTTCTGCCACTTCTTCGCATAGGGAACCTTCATCGGGTCACTCACCCCCATTTCTTGTGCTTTGCGCGCGCCCCGCCGGCCAGGCGGCACCGACTCAGATTAAAGACCAGCATCGCCGCTCTTGGTCTGGCTGACTTGCGCCGGGTCAGCTTTCTGCCTGTGCCCCCATCATCGCATTCTTTGGACGCCAAACCCATTAAAACCATCGCCACCGGCCTTCCGCATTGACACGCTGGAGCTGTGAGCTAGAAGCTGAAAGCTGCAAGCGCGCCCTTGTCTAAAGGCTGAGGGCCCACACCCATTATGGATAAGTTCGTTATTCGCGGCGGTAATCCGCTGGTCGGCACAATTCGAGTCTCGGGCGCCAAGAATTCGGCGCTGCCCTGCATGGCTGCGGCCATCCTCACCGAGGATGAAGTTACCCTCGAAAACATCCCACAGGTGCGCGACATTGAAACCGAACGGCGGCTGTTGGCCTCCATGGGCGCTGAAGTGGAACTGCGCGAGGGCGAGCTGAAGGATCGCACCACGATCAGTTGCCGCACACTATCCGATCCAGTGGCCCGCTACGAAATCGTCAAGACCATGCGCGCCAGCTCGCTGGTGCTGGGTCCGCTCATCGCCCGTGCCGGTGTAGCTCGCGTGGCCATGCCCGGCGGCTGCGCCATCGGTGGCCGCCCCATTGACCTGCACATCAAGGGCCTGGAGAAGATGGGAGCGGTAATCGCGCAGGAGCATGGCTATCTTGAGGCCCGCGCGGAGCGCCTGCATGGCGCGCATCTGGTCTTTGACAAGATCACCGTCACCGGCACGGAAGACCTGCTGATGGCAGCCGTGCTCGCTGAAGGCGAAACTCTGATGGAAAACTGCGCGCGCGAACCGGAAGTCGTCGACCTGGCGGCGCTGCTCGCCGCCATGGGCGCGCAAATTGAGGGCGCAGGCACGGCCACGATCCGCGTGCACGGCGTGACGAGCCTGCACGGTGCGAGTTATCGCATCAACCCCGACCGCATCGAGGCGGGAACCTTCATTATTGCCGGCGCCATCACCGGCGGCGACCTCATCGTCGCCAACTGCAATACGGTTCACCTCGGGGCCGTGATGGCCAAGCTTCAGGAGGCCGGTGCGCGCATTGACGTGCTCGGGCCTGATTCGGTTCGCGTCCGTGCCGGTGAACTGCGCGCCGCAGACATCTCAACCGAGGAGTATCCGGGATTTCCCACCGATATGCAGGCCCAGTACATGGCCCTGGCAACGCAGGCCGATGGCGTGAGCCAGGTCCGCGAAAACATCTTCGAGAATCGTTTCATGCACGTGCAGGAACTGGTCCGCATGGGTGCCAATATCAAGGTGGACGGTAGCGCTGCCATGGTGCGGGGCCCGGCACGGCTGACCTCCGCAGCCGTGATGTGTTCCGACCTGCGCGCCTCGGCCTCGCTCGTGCTGGCAGCTCTGGTAGCCGAGGGTGAGACCATCGTCGATCGCGTTTATCACATGGATCGCGGCTACGAGCGCTTTGAGGAGAAGCTGATCGGCGTCGGCGCGCAGATCCAGCGCCTGGGCAATGTTTTTGCACCCCGGGAGCCGGTTGCCATTGTTGGCTGACTGTAGGATCTTGGGAGCGGATCGTGGCGAGCGTGGAACCGTTGATAGCTTTTTTCAACAATACGCAACGAATTCTCCGCAATCGGGTTGATACTATTAATCGCCAGGAAAAGGCTTCCCGATTCCGGCAGATCTAAACCACGGAGGTTTAAGATTCCTGTGAAGAAGACATTTTTGGCAGCGTTGCTCGCTTTGTTTCTCACTCCTGCGGTTATGATGGCTCAGGTCGTCGTCCGCATTGCGCCGCCTCCACCGATGCATGAGCACCACGAGCATGCGCCGCATCCCGGTTGGGTATGGGTCGACGGCTATCATCGCTGGGACGGCCACCATTACGTTTGGGTGCGCGGCTACTGGGCTCATCCACCGCGCCCGGGCGCGGTTTGGGTTGCCCATCATTGGGAACGCCGCGGAGATGGCTGGGTTCTAATCGAAGGTCACTGGCGCTAAAAGGGAATTCATTCCAACGAGAAAGCGGGGCGTTAGCCCCGCTTTTTCTGCGCACGCATCATGAATTGTGTTTTGTGCTCCGGCGATCCGTCTGCTATTTGATCTCGATCACGTCCGTCGTTGCTGCCGCCGCCTTCTCGGCTTGCTCCATTACTTTTTCAGCCACCGCATAGAACGCCGCTGCCTGCGGGCTCTTGGGTCCGGCGAGAGCAACCGGCAATCCACGGTCGCCACCTTCCCGGATCGCTGGAATCAGTTCAATCGCTCCCAGAAATGGCACGTTGAATTGCTTTGCCGTACGCTCCGCGCCGCCGCGCGAGAAGATGTCGATCTCCTGGTGGCAATGCGGGCAGGTAAAGTGGCTCATGTTCTCCACGATCCCCAGCACCTCCACGTTCACCTGCGCAAACATCTCCAGTGCCTTGCGCGCATCCTCCAGGCTGACATCGCTCGGTGTTGACACCACGACTGCTCCCGTCAGTGGCACAGTCTGTACAAGTGAAATCGCCACATCGCCCGTTCCCGGAGGAAGGTCGACAATCAGATAATCGAGTTCGCCCCAGTTCACCTGCTGCAAAAACTGCCGGATGATCTGGTGCAGCATCGGACCGCGCATCACCAGCGGCTTGTCGCCGGGAGAGATGTAGCCAATCGAGATGGTCTTCAGGCCGTGCGTCAGGTTCGGCTCGATCATGTTGCCTTCGCCAATCTTCGGCGACCGCGAGCTGCCCATCATCAGCGGCACGTTGGGACCGTACACATCCGCGTCCATCAGGCCCACGCGCTGGCCCAGCTTGCTCAGCGCAACGGCCAGGTTCACGGCCACCGTGGTTTTGCCCACGCCGCCCTTACCGGAACCGACTGCGACGATCTTCGAAACGCCGGGTAGAGCCACCGGCGAAGGCATGGTTTGGGAATGGGCCATTGTTATTCGCTACTCCTTGCTCAATTGTTTCAGATCGGGCGTCTGATCATTTCAGATCGCACTTCGCGTCAGCGTTTCTCTTCCGCTTCGGCCATTGCGGCCACGGCCAGCTTGCCTTCAGTACGCCGGACGCTCTCCCGTTCACGATGTTCGCGGCGGCGCAGCGCATCCTCGTAACGGCGCACCTCGTCCGCCGTTTCTGGCTGCAGGAGCGGGACCTTCTGCACGCGCCCCTGTTCGTCGACGGCCACGAAAACCAGGTAGGCGCTCGCCACATGTGCCACTTCGCCGGTGCGCGTATTCTCCGCCCACACCTTCACGCCCACTTCCATCGAACTCGAAAACGCCCGGTTGACGCTTGACTTCAGCGTGACCAGGTCGCCCAGGTGAACGGGGCGGATGAAGTCGATATGGTCCATGGACGCCGTGACGACATTGGTCCGCGCGTGGCGGTAGGCGGCCATGGCGCCGGTCAGGTCAATGAAGTGCATCAGCCGTCCGCCCAGCAGATGGCCCAGCATATTGGTGTCGTTGGGCAGCACAATCTCGGTCTTCTCTGACTGCGTGCTGGCCACCGTGCGCACCTTGGGGTGCAACTCCTGGCTATTCATTTCCGCTCCATTTCCACTGTTTCTTCTCGCCGTCTTCATAGCGTGCCAGTTAAAATACAATCTGCGGCTGCTTGGGCCCGGAAGTTTTGTCCAATCTTCTATCTTCCAGTGTGGGCAATCCGCGGCAAAACCGCAAATCTCCGTGGTCCGATTGAGCGAAATCGGCCCGGCACAGGCAAAATGGATAAAGTCGCAGGATTGAGAGAGATTCTCGCGCTCGACCCAAAGAACAGCTTCGCCCGATACGGAATCGCCATGGAATTGGCGAGCCGCGGCGAAATCAATGCTGCGATTTCAGAATTTGATACACTTTTAGCCAACGATCCTGATTACACCCCAGGCTATTTCATGGCTGCGCAGACGTTGGCCGGCGCGGGCAGAAAGCCGGAGGCTGTTGGACGGCTCAGAGCTGGCATTGCCTGTGCCGCGCGAAGCGGTAACACACATGCCCTTAATGAGATGCAGACGATGCTTGGCGAGATGGAGATGCGGGAGTAGCCCACTGGGCCTCAGCGCAAATTGAATCTTCATCCTGCACCCTAAGGCGCGCAGCCGCATCCATTGATTCCAGGGGATTGCCCCAGTCATCCCTCTAGCATCTAAGGCGTCTAAAGGAGCGAAATGGCGAAATACTCGATCGTTGTCCCTTTTCACAACGAAGAAGAGAACGTAACCATCCTGTATGCCAGGCTCAAGCAAGTCATGGAGCAGGTGGACGAATCCTTTGAATTGATTCTGGTCGACGACGGATCAAGCGACCGCACGTTCAAACTTCTTGAGGAGGTGGCTGCAGTCGATAGCCGCGTCCTTATCGTCAAGCTTCGCCGCAACTTCGGCCAGACCTCAGCATTGGCGGCGGGCTTCGATCATGCTTCTGGTGAATATGTGCTGGCCATGGATGGGGACTTGCAGCACGATCCCAATGACATTCCCGCATTTCTTGAAAAGCTCGATGAGGGCTATGACGTCGTCTCCGGCTGGCGCAAAGTGCGCATCGATAACTTTATCTTTCGCCGCATTCCCTCCGCTTGCGCCAACTGGATTATGGCGCGGCTCTCCGGTGTTCCCATCCACGACTTCGGCACTACGTTCAAAGCCTATCGGCGCGAAGTCATCCAGAACATTCCGCTTTACGGCGAGATGCATCGTTTCATTCCGGCGCTCGCCAGCTTGTACGGCGCATCCATTTGCGAGATACCCATCCGCAATTTGAAGCGCGTGCGCGGCAAAAGCCATTACGGCCTCAGCCGGACCTTCCAGGTCTTCTTTGACCTGATGACGATTCGGTTCCTGATGAAGCACATGACCCGTCCGCTGCACTTCTTCGGCGGTTGCGGCGTCTTTGCCATGTTTGCCGGCAGCGCGATGGCCGCCGTCCTGCTGGGAATGAAATTGATGAATCCCCATGTAAATCTGATGGAATTGCATGGACCGATGTTTGTGATCGCTTCCGTTCTGATCGTCTCCGGTATCCAGCTGCTGGCTCTCGGGCTGCTCGGTGAGCTGCAGGTGCGCCACTACTACAGCAGCCAGCGGCCGACCGCCTATACCATCGATCGCCTGGTGCGGCTGGAATCCTCCGACGAACGGACCTTGCTCTCAGAGAGCAAAGACGAGAACCTCTAGCCGCCAGATTGCGTTTTTCTATTTCCTTGCGGTAGCCCGCCCTCAAGGTTCATTCTTGACGAAGTCATGAAAGCCATCCAGATCCAGTCCACTGGCGGGCCCGAGGCCTTGCAGCTTGTCGACCTGCCCATTCCTCAGCCGGGACCGGGCCAGGTTCTCATCCGCATTGAGGCCACCGGCGTCAATTTCATCGAAGTCTACTTTCGCAAGGGCGTCTACAAAGCTTCGTTCCCCATGATTCCCGGCAGCGAGGCTGCGGGCACGGTGGAAGAGCTTGGCCCCGGTGTCAACGGATTCAAAGCGGGCGATGCCGTTGCCTCCACGAGCGTGATTGGCAGCTACGCCGAATACGCGCTGGTCCCCGCCGCGCAACTCGTGAAGGTCCCCGAAGGCTTGAGTCTGGAGTGCGCCGCCGCGGCCATGCTCCAGGGCATGACCGCGCATTATCTTGCGTACTCCACCTACCCGCTGAAGAAAGGCGACACGGCGTTGGTGCACGCTGGCGCTGGCGGCGTCGGTTTGCTTCTGACACAGATCGCCGCTCGTATCGGCGCCCGCGTAATTACAACGGTCTCCACAAAGGAGAAGGCCGAGATCTCGCGCGAGGCTGGCGCGTCCGACGTGATTCTTTACACCGAGCAGGACTTTGAGGTTGAGGCCAAGCGCCTCACCGGCGGCAAGGGCGTCGACGTCGTTTACGACGGAGTAGGCAAAACAACATTCGACAAGAGCCTGAAGTGCCTGCATCCGCGCGGCATGATGGCCTTGTTTGGCGCTTCAAGCGGCCCGGTTCCACCGTTCGATCCCATTCTGCTCAACAGCAAAGGTTCGCTGTTCCTTACGCGGCCCACGCTTTGGCATTACATCGCCACCCGTGCTGAGCTTGAATGGCGTGCAGGCGACGTCCTCGGATGGGCCGCAAAAGGCGAACTCAAACTTCGCACGGAACACACCTATCCTCTCGCGGATGCTGCTCAAGCCCAGGTCGACCTGGAAGAACGCAAGACCACTGGCAAGATTCTGCTTGTGCCGTAGGAGCAAGCCGCCAGCCCTCAGCTTTCAGCCGTTGGCTGAAGGGCTGAATCTGTTTGGAGCTCCACGAAAGAAGCTGAAAGCTGAAGGCTGACGGCTGATCGCTGAAAGCTGACAAGGAAATGTCCCGCATCTCCATCGCACCTTCCGACCGAGTCTTCGTTCTCACCGGTGCCGGCATCAGCGCCGAAAGCGGATTGCCCACATTTCGCGCATCCGACGGGTTGTGGGCGGGGCATCGCGTCGAAGAGGTTTGCACACCTGAAGCGCTCAAGCGCGATCCGTGGCTGGTTTGGGATTTCTACTCGAAGCGTCGCGCCGATAACGCCAAAGCTCAACCCAATCCCGCGCATATTGCGCTGGCCGAGCTTGAGGCGAAAATTCCGGGGCGATTTTTTCTTTGCACACAGAATGTCGACGACCTGCACGAGCGCGCGGGGTCACGAAACCTCATTCATATGCACGGCGAGCTGGCCAAAGCACGCTGCGATCGCGAGTGTGGCCGTCCACCCATTGAAGACCGCTCGGTCTACGCGAGCCTTGACGAAGTTGCCCGCTGTGATTGCGGAGGCCGCATGCGTCCGCACATCGTCTTCTTCGGCGAGATTCCTCTTGAGATGCCGCGTATCGAACGCGAGATCGCTCAATCGACGCTGATGATTGTCATTGGCACTTCGGGCAATGTGTATCCGGCGGCGGGCTTCGTAAGTTGGGCACGGCAGAGCGGCGCGCACACGGTCTACGTGGGCCCTGAGCCGCCGCTGAACGCTTCCGCGTTCACGCACATCGTTGAAGGAAAGGCCGGGGAAGTGCTCCCCGGCCTCTTTGCGGTTCAATCCTGATCCGCCCGGTTGCTTGCACTTAGCTCCGCTAACACGTGCGAAGCGCGGCGAACTCCGCCAGCTCCGATCTCTTTCTAAAACTTAAACCTGTATCGCGCCTCCACCGCGATCATCCGAGGATCGTTATAGTGAAACCCACCGATGGTGATCGAATTGTCCAGTAGCACACGGTGATTGGTTACGTTGATCACCGTCGCCGACAACTTCCAGTTTTCGCCCAGCGAGTGGCCAATCGACGCATCGAAAGTTACATGTGCCGGCAGGTATGGTCCGTAGTAGGGCCCATTATCGGGGCAGGAAGAGGGATCGGTGCAAGCCAGTCCATTGGCAAATCCTGACCCGTAGTACACATTGGTTGCGAACCACGTGTGCGCCGGCAGATTCGCCGTGAAGCCGGTGTTGAGCGTGTCACGCTGGTCATGGTCGACAGGGGAGTAATCAAAGTCGCCCGGCGAACAGGCCGGATCACCCGGGATCGAGCATGTGAAACCTCCGATGATATCGCCGCGTTGCTCGGCAATCTGGTTCGAGTACGTCACGTAAAACTGGCCATAGCGCCAGAGCGACGGCGAATGCAGAGTCATCTCCCACGCGCGAACCAGCGCCCCATCCACGGCGATGGGGAAGTACATATTCGATTCTCCCAGGTTCGAGTGGTCGAGGAAGTTGTTTACGCGGCTCTTGAACGTGTCTACATCCAGCATCCATCCCCGGTAGGGAATCTCGATGCCGAATTGATGCTCCTCGTCGCGCTCTGAGGGTATAGGCGTGAAGGTGTCTTCACCGCTTCCGAGGCTGTTTGCGTAATTGAGCACCGAACTCGAAACCGTGAGAATCGGGGCGGGCTGAAAGAAGTGACCGTAGAAGCCACGAAGCACCCAGTTCAGTTTCGGAATGCGCACCGTCGCGCCGATGCGCGGATATACCGCGCTTTCATCCAGCTCCGAGCGGTAGATCGAGAAGCGTTCCCCGCCCAGCAGCGTCACATATTTTCCCAGCCGCAAGTGATCGTCAAGATAGAACTCCACCAATCCCGCGTTGGCATTGCCGGGTTGGGTGGGATAGACAGTCGGCGGCGTGGTCGTATTGTCAATTACGCCGAACTGATCGCGTTCCGCCTGAACGAACGAATAAAGGCCACCGGAAAAACTGTTCCAGCCCACATCGATGTGGCTGTCGGCCTGTGCACCCCCATAATTCGAGTTTTGATCCCACGTTGTTGCGGCCGGCATGTCGTCAGGGCGGGAGTGGTAGTCGGACTGATTGAAGTGATAGAACGGCGCCACCGAAACCAGCGCTTGGGGCGAGATCGTATGCACCCAGTTCGCAATCACAAACGAATCGCGCTCGGTTTGTGAGTCCCTCAATCCCGTACTGCAGTAATAATCCGAATTACATTCGTAATCGCTCGCGTCGGGATCGTACGGGACTTGAAAGCTATCTTGCCGGTACTGCCCATCGACGCGAAGTTGGTCCTTGGGTGTTTGATTCCGAATCAGCGAAACGAAGCCGCTCTCCGAATTTGTTGCATCGTGGTAGATCGCAGGCACGGGCGTGGCCAACCCATAATTCGATCGCGAGCCGGTCACGCTTGCGTACCACGCGCTCTTCTCCGAATGATTGCCCAACGCCACCTGCGCCTCACCGGTGTAAAGGTTGCCGGCGTAGAGAAACAGCTCGCCGTCGCGGTTGAATTCGAATCCATTGCGCGGCAGCACGTTGAACATTCCATAGGTGCGATCGCCCAGGTCGGCATCGTAGCTGCCTCGCTGGGTTTCCATGGAGTCGATGTCCTTAGGATCGATCTGCGGCCCGACGTTCGAAGCGATCTTGGTGTTGGGAATCGAAACGCCGTCGATCAGCCAGCTTGTCTGGTGGCCGCCGCGCATGTGCAGCATGTCGTGCGTCATATAGGCGCCGGGTACGTAATCGGTAATCATCTCCGTGCCGATGGTCCGATCAGCGCCGGGCGTCTCGTCGATCATTTGCCGCGTAATCAGGGTGGTTGGCGTTACCGTGTCGGCCGAGCTTTCTGTACCGTTGACGACTACCGACTCTGTTGCTCCCGCCAGTTCGAGCGGAATATGCAGGATCGGGTTGGTTCCCGAGGCGACCGTCAACGTCTCGGTAGCGCCAGCGAATCCTGCTGCCGTCACCTTCAGCCGGTAAACACCGATCGGCGCCTCGGGCAATTCAAATTCTCCGTCGGCATTGGTTGTACCGTGCAGGGCAAAATCAGAATCCGCAGCCTGCAATGTCACCGTTGCGCCCGCAATCGGCCTGTGCTGCGGATCGTGAACGACACCGTGCACCGTGGCAAAGACAGTCGCAAATGCGGGAAGGGAAGCGGCCACGAACAGTACGGCCGCAGCTGTATAAAGAAAAGTTCGCATAAAGAAATGACCTCGAATTCCTTCTCTTGCTATGAGAGGCAGTCTTCGCGGACTGCGCGGGCGCGCCATATTTACTGACGCGATGTGGGGAAACGCCGAAAACAAATCCTTCTCAGAGGGAAGTCGCTTTTCGCCAGCGGAGCGACACAACAACGGCCTCGCGCCGCATGAGCAGACGCCAACCAGCGCCCTTATCAATAAGGGTTGTCTTCAACGCGGATTTAGCTTGGGTTTGAATCCGGAGGGCCGCGCCCTGCGTGCGAGCGGCTCGGAGTTGAGAGCGCCGTCATTCGCTCGAACGCCCGCACCGAAGTACGCGCGAACTCCGACCGAGCCATCGACGACGCTGCGGTCAGCGCATGAGCCGGCATCAGCATGGAGAATGCAGGACCGTGATAGAGCGGGCAAGTCAGTGGTGCGGAAAAACTCGGCGTTGGATCGATCCCGCGGCCGGCCCTCGCGGCCATGATCTCGGCATACATGGCGCAGTGGTGCGCCCCGTGCCTCCGGCAGCAGGCCGGCAGACCTGCGTCCTCGCTGCCGTCGACGAAAGCCGACAGAGGTCCAAGCCCGAAGAACAGGATCAGGAAGATGGAGAAGCCGCGCCGCATCTGCACATCATGGTAGCAGACAGCGAGTTTGCCGTTCGTCGTTTACAAAACAGTGACATGTTCGTCACGGGGTCCGGCCGGGACCGGCCGCCGCCGGCTCATCGCTGCATCTGTCGGGTATCATCGAATTGTTGCTCGTTTCGCTTCTCCGGCATTCAGCAAAGGAAGATTTCGGTGCCACAAGTGCACAGTTCCGCTCCGCCGTCCGACGCTTCGGCCGCGCGCGCGCGCAAGTCAGGCCCCACACGCAATCTCCGCATTGCCATCTTCGGTTTTGGCACGGTGGGCAGCTCGGTGGCGCGCATCCTCGTCGAGTCCAAGCCGCGCGGCCTGGAGTTGACGCACATCTTCAACCGCGGTGTCGCGCGCAAGCGCGCTGCATGGGTACCCGCGAACGTCGTCTGGAGCGAAGACGCCGACGCGGTGATCGCTTCCGATGTGGACGTGATTGTCGAGCTCGCTGGCGGCCTCGATCCTGCCGGAAGCTGGGTGCGCCGCGCGCTCGAGGCGGGAAAAAGCGTTGTTACCGCGAACAAAAAGCTCATCGCCTATCACGGCATCGATCTGGAGCGGCTGGCCGCGGCCAAGGGCGGTCATCTTAAATACGGCGCTGCTGTCGCCGGCGGGATTCCCGTGATTCCCGGCCTCGAACAGGGCATGGCCGGCGATCGCATCGAGCGCATGGAGGGCATTCTCAACGGCACCTGCAATTTCATCCTGAGCAAGATGGAAGATGGCGCGGACTACTCCGCAGTTCTGGCCGAGGCGCAGGCCAATGGTTATGCCGAGGCCGACCCCACCGAGGACGTGGGCGGATTCGATGCGCGCTCCAAGCTGGCTATCCTCATCCGGCTCGCCCTTCGCATGCAGGTCGATCCCGACGAGATCGTTCCGCGCTCCATCACCACCATTACACCCGTCGATTTCAGCTATGCCCGTGACCTGGGCTGCACCATTCGCCAAGTTGCGCGCGCTCAGCAGGTAGAGGGGCAGCTTGCGGCCGCTGTGGGACCCATGCTGGTCGCGCTGCGTTCGCCGCTTGCCTGGTCGCAGGGAACTGAGAACATGGTCATCGCCAGCGGACATTACGGCGGCGATGTGGTTTTTTCAGGTCACGGCGCTGGCGGTCACCCCACGGCTGTCGCGGTCGTCAGCGACCTGCTCGCTCTCGCACACGGCTCGCAGCGCGTTGAGATTCCTTCAGCCCCGGCGCGGCTCGGCGCAGAGTTTGAAGTTCCCCATTACATCCGTTTCCTGGTGAAGGATCGCCCAGGCATTGTCGCCGCCATCACCACAGCGCTGGCCGAGGAACAGATCAATATCCGCGCCATCGTGCAAAAGGCGGGCTATCCCGCGGATGCTCTGCCGTTCGTGGTCACCGTTGAGCCGTGCAAGACCTCAGCGCTTCAGCGCTCCATGGCTTCGATTCGCTCCATGGATTGCATGCTGGTCGAGCCGCTCGATCTGCAGATGCTCGAGTAGCATCAACGGAACTGGCCAGCGCCGTCGCCAGCTATATTTCGTTGCGCGCCCCAACAGCTACAGCGAGTGCTTCATAGCAGTTTGAGTCGAGCTTGCATGGAACGTCGTGCGTCATGATCTCCAGCGCCTGCGCCACGGGTAATCCCCGGCGGTATGGGCGATTCTCGGTGAGCGCGCCGTAAACGTCGGCCACAGCAACAATCCGCGCCTCCAGAAGCAGATCGTCTACAGTCTTGCGGTTCGGATATCCGCTGCCATCCAGCTTTTCATGGTGGTCCCCGGCAATCTCAGCCAGTTCATCGAACGATCGAATGCGCGAGAGAATCTTCCGAGTCAACCCGGGGTGCTCTTTGACGATCTCCCACTCCCAAGGCTCCAGCTTTGCGGGCTTGTCGAGAATCGAGTTCGGAACTCTGAGTTTCCCGATGTCATGCAGCAGGGAAGCGCGTTTTACCAGGTTTTGGCGCTGATCGCTTAAGCCAAGTTGCGACGCGATGAGCACCGCGGCCTCGGTCACGCCCAGCGAGTGGCGAAAGGTGAAATGCGATTTTGCGTCGACCACGTCGGCGAAACCCTCACAGATCACGTCAACGTCCTCTGTCTTCAGCTTCTCCAGCGCGTCCGGCGCAAGGTCGAGCACTCGTTCGCGCGTTTCGCCGGCGGGAAGCTCTGGCGAGACACCTCCCCACAGCACACCCTCGCGGCTCATCACCTCGGCGAGCCTCACCAGTTCCGGATCAAACCAGCGGCCGCTGCGTTCACGGAGAACTCCGAGTGCGGTCTTTTGACCGGTCTCCGAGGCGAATACGTCGAGGTGCTGCGCAACGGCAAGTATCCGCGAGCCGAGCGGGATTGCCTGGGATCTCCGGCGTTCCGGGTATCCACTGCCATCCCAATGCTCATCCAGCCCGCGTACGAATTCGGCGGCAGCTTCTCCCAGCCCGAATTTGCGCACAATGTGGGCGCCGCGGTCGCAACGAAGCTCAATCATCTCCTTGTTGTTCCGATGTTGAGTAAGGGCCATTCGTCCCAGCTGAAGTGCGCGGCGCGCCGGTCCTGCTCCGGGCGATACATGATTCCAAAGCAGCCGTGCCGCCGATGCGGACGGACGGCTGGGCTTTGTCCAGTCTTCAAGCTTCGCGCCTGCCTTCACGCGGCGCTCGTCGCCCCCGCCGATGATCTGGCAAAATCGAGCAGCGTTGCTGCTGCAACCCACGTCCTTGAGCAGGAGAGCGTAGTACAAGCTCACCATCTCATTGGTTTCAAGCCCCAGCCGCTCGGCCATGCGCATGCCCAGCAAGCAGCTACGTAGTGTGTGGCCAGGCTCCGCGCCCTCGGTCAGATCCAGGGCAAACGAAAGTGCCGACAGGATCTCAGCCAACGAGATCAGCTGGCCACTGCTGGCTTCCAATGATCTGGATATCGATAGTTCCGCGACGGTAGATGACACGATTCAACCTGCGTCCGGGGAAGTTTGCCGCTCGTAGCCGTACTTATACACAGGCCGGCTGCCCGTCGAAACTCCCCAAAGGTGGGACCGCTGGCAGCCATCCCGTCGCCGCCAGACTTTAACCCGGCGAGCTGATCCTGGCCGGCCCGTCCGAACCCGTTCCCTGGCGAGGCAAGGAGGATGGCTTGCTTTATGATGCATACAGTCGGAGCGGCTGCGGGAACGTCGTTCCGGCCCAATGGAGCTATTCTCCGTTCCCCATGGAGATCGTTGAATGATCGGCACCAGTTATCGATGTGAAATCTGCGGCGAAGAGAGCGACAATCCGCAGCGCTGGATTGTCGTCCAGTGCAACGATGCGCAACTGACTGTCTACAAATGGACGAAGGAAGCGGCCGATGCGAAAGGCGCGCGGCACTACTGTGGCGAAGCTCACGCTCAGGTTTACATCAGCCGCTGGCTCGCTGCCGCCTGCAGTTGAATCTCCGCTTCAGTTGCGGGCATTTGCCGGTCCGGTTGACTCGCGAATGATCAGTTCGGATTCCATGAAGATATCGGTTGCAAACGGCTTCTTCTTGTCCGCGATCCGCTCCAGCAATATCTTTGCGCCGCGCCGTCCCATCTCTGCCAGCGGCTGACGCACCGTGGTGAGTGAAGGCGTGGCGTAAGCCGCCGACAGAATATCGTCAAATCCCACCACCGAAACGTCTCCCGGGACACTTAATCCCGCATCCTTCAGAGCACGAATGGCGCCAATGGCCGAAATGTCATTGAAGCAAAACACCGCAGTAAAGTTGCGCGTCTGCTCCAGCAGGGCCTGCATGGGTTTGTAACCGATCTCCGGCGCCATGGGGTGCTGTCCACCCTTTGTCGACCACCCCGCGGTATCGATGCGGATCGCCAGCGCAGGATCGAGCTTGAGATCCATCTCCCGCGCCACCTGTTGAATGCTCTCCCAGCGAAACTCCGAGTCCGGAATCGCGCGCGGGCCGCGCATGAATGCAATCCGCCGATGACCCAACTGGTACAGGTGCGAGAGCGCCCGCTGTACTGCCTGGTGATGATCAAGGAGAATATTGGTGACCTTATCGGCTGAACAATGCGCCGAGATGGCTACCACCGGCACAGGAACCGCGAGCTCTTCTACTGAAGTATTCAGCAGCAGGAAACCATCGACCGCGCGCTCCACGAGCATGCGTGGATACTTCTCGATCAATTCCGGCTTCCAATCGTGGCAGGCTGTGAAGTAAAAATAATGGGCCGCAGTCAGTTCCTCCACAACTCCGCCCATCACCCGCGTGAAGTAGCCCTCGCTCAGATCCGGCGCCAAAACTCCCACGCTCATGGAGCGGCTTTGCCGCAACGAACGGGCAAAATAATTGGGCCGGTAGTCGAGCCGGCGGGCCGCCTCAACTACACGGTTGCGCGTCTCTTGAGGGATCGACTTGGCACTCGGCGAGTCATTCAGGACAAGGGAGACGGTCGTCTGGGACAAACCCAGGTGTTCGGCAAGCATGCGCAAATTCACATGGCCGGGCGCTGGCGTCGCCTTTCCCTTTGTCATGTTGGAGTTGTACCACGCTCTACCTTGACGCGGAAAGGCAGTCTCGCGGCCAGTATATCGATTTTCTGATCACAATGTGGCCTGTTCATGCATGAAACCGTCGTTTCTACATCGATTTTCCACATTCCTGTCCGTTGTCGGGGTTCTCCGCTCCCGGGCACCGATCACGATTTCCACCCGTATGCGCTTGATTTTGCTTCGTTGTAACCTCGCATTCATAATTCCCCGGTAGCCTGACCCTTGTGGACGCCACTGTGCCCGAGATTCGTATCTCCCAGCCTCAGACTCAACCGGAAGGCGATTCGATTCCGCCGCAGCCGGCCACAGGCGCGTTGGTGCAAGAGCATTCGGCCATTCGCCTCCACCTGCTTGGCCGGGGCAACTCGGCCATTGCCGACGGGATTTTCAAGACCCTCATGGTGTTGTGCGCTCTCAGCATCTTCGCCATCGTGGCCCTGATCGCCTGGGAACTCGTTCAACGATCCCAACTCTCATGGCACGCATTCGGCTTTAAATTCTTTTTTAAGACCTATATCGACCCGACTACCGGCCTTCCATCCTACTGGGATCCAGTCAACAACTACTTCAGCGCGCTGCCGTTCGTTTACGGAACGCTGGTTTCTTCGTTTCTCTCGCTGCTGTTCGCGGTCCCGCTGGCAATCGGCGTGGCGGTCTTCCTCACTGAAATGTGCCCGGGATTTTTGCGCGGTCCACTCGCTTTCCTTACGGAACTCTTGGCAGCCATTCCCAGCATTATTTACGGTCTGTGGGCGGTTTTCGTTCTCGTGCCGCTGCTTCGCGAGTACGTCAATCCGGCACTGGTCAAAGCGTTCGGATGGAGCGGATTCTTCGCTGACGACAATCCTACGGGGCTCGGCTATTTCGCATCGGGCGTCATTCTCGCCATCATGATTTTGCCCATCATCTCATCGCTTACGCGCGAGGTGATGACGGCCGTGCCCCACTCCCAGCGCGAGGCCGTGCTGGCCCTTGGCGCAACACGCTGGGAGATGATCCGCATGGGCGTTCTGCGCAATGCACGCATCGGAATCGTCGGCGCCATCATTCTCGGCCTCGGCCGCGCGCTCGGTGAAACCATGGCCGTCACGATGGTCATTGGCAACACCCCGCAGATCAGCCGGTCACTGCTTGCGACCGGCAGCTCAATGGCCTCGGTCATCGCCAACGAATTTACTGAGGCCGTCAGCGATATGCACCTGAGCGCGCTCATGGAAATCGGTTTGGCGCTGTTCATCGTCACCATCATTGTGAACGCGACTGCCCGCCTGCTCGTCTGGGCTGTCACGCGTGGGGCACCGGCAACGCAACGTTGAGAACGGGCGAAACCATCGGCATCCGCCGGAAAAGGGAATGGGAGAGAACGTGCCGCAGGAATATTTATTGAGGACGCGCTTTCGCTGGCTGGTCGACAAGACGGCAACTTCGCTTGCCGTGCTGTCGACGATTCTGGTGATTGTGCCGCTTGCCGCGATCTTTATCTATCTCATCATTCGCGGCGCCAGCTCGCTCAATGTCGACTTCTTCACCAAAATTCCCGCGCCCGTTGGCGAAAAGGGCGGGGGAATGGCAAATGCCATTGTCGGCTCGATCACTCTGCTCGGTCTCGCCAGCCTGATCGGCGTTCCCATCGGCATTGGCGGCGGAGTTTTCCTGGCCGAGTTCGGCCGCGGCACCAAGCTGGCCAATGCGGTTCGCTTCACTGCCGACGTCCTTAATGGCGTTCCTTCCATTGTCATGGGCCTTGCAGCCTACGCGCTTATCGTTGTCCCGCAGCACCATTTCTCCGCGTTCGCGGGTGGCGTTGCGCTCGGCATCATGATGATCCCCACCATCTGCCGCACCACCGAAGAAATGCTGCTCATGGTTCCGAATTCGGTGCGCGAAGCCGCGCTTGGCCTGGGCGTTCCCAACTGGCGCTCAGTCCTCTCCATCACCGTGAAGACCGCCTCGCCCGGCATCATCACCGGCTGCATGTTGGCCTTTGCGCGAGTCGCCGGAGAAACCGCGCCGCTCATCTTTACCGCGCTGGGCAACGATTTCTGGAGCACCAGCCTCAATCAGCCCATCGCAGCTCTCCCGCTGCAGATCTGGATTTATGCTCAATCTCCCTACGACGATTGGCATCGGCTGGCGTGGGCCGGATCTCTGGTCTTGATTATTCTCATTGTGCTCGCCGTTTCGCTGGTGCGATTTGTCACCAGTCGAGGCGTCTTGAAAGGAACGAGCTAAACAAGTTCGTAGTTCACAGTTCACGACCTCTGAGGGATTCGAAGAACCAAGAACTACGAACGAAGAACTGCGAACTACTGTTAGGAGAAATGCGCACGTGGGCGTAGGCATTGAGGTAACCAACCTGAACGCGTGGTACGGCGCCAATCACACGCTGCAGGATATCAATCTGAATATTCCTGCTAACCATGCGACCGCGCTGATCGGGCCCTCCGGCTGCGGCAAGAGCACCTTTGTGCGCTGCCTCAACCGCATGCATGAGACCAATCCCATTGCTCGCGTCACTGGCAGCGTCCGCATGGGCGACCTGGACATTTATCACGATGCGTCGCCGGTCGAGGTTCGCCGTCGCGTGGGAATGGTCTTCCAGCGCCCCAATCCGTTTCCCACAATGTCGATCTACGACAACGTCTCCGCCGGCCTGAAGCTGAATGGCTACAACAATCGCCACTCGCTTGACGAAGTCGTGGAAAAATCCCTGAAGAACTCGGCGCTGTGGGACGAGGTCAAGGACGACCTGAAGAAGAAATCCGGCGCCAGCCTTTCCGGCGGCCAGCAGCAGCGGCTCTGCATCGCTCGCGCTCTTGCCGTCGATCCTGAAGTCCTGCTTATGGACGAACCGGCCTCGGCCCTCGACCCCGTCTCCACCTCGAAGATCGAGGACCTCATTTTTCAACTAAAGTCGCAGTACACTATCGTGATTGTGACGCATAATATGCAGCAGGCGGCACGCGTGGCAGAGAAGACCGGATTCTTCCTAAACGGCCGCATGGTCGAGTTCGACTCGACCCACAAAATCTTCACCAATCCTTCTGACAAACGCACGGAGGATTACATCACGGGCAGGTTCGGATGACACGCATACGCTTTCAACAGAGCCTGGAAGACCTGAAGGAGAACCTGCTGGTGATGGCGGGGCTCGCCGAGCAGGCGATTCAGCGCGCTATCGAAGCTTACCGGGTTCGCGACCTCTCGATCTGCGACCTGGTCAGCCGCAGCGAGATTGCCATCAATCGCATGGAGCGCGATATCGACCAGGCCGCGCTCGACCTCCTCGCCATGGAGCAGCCGATGGCCGTCGACCTGCGCTTCATTCTCAGCGTGATCAAGATCAACGCCGATCTGGAACGCGTGGGCGATGCCGCCAAAAGCATCAGCGACCGCGTCCGCATGATGGAGCGCATGGCCGCCGTGGATCTCCCTGTGGACATTCCGCGTATGGCAGCCATGGCCGCCGACATGGTGCGTAAGAGCCTGCAGGCCTTCATTGAGGGCGATGCTGAGTTGGCTCGCGGCGTGCTCACCATGGACGACGCCGTCGACCAGATGAATCGCGCCGCATTCCGCGCCCTGACAAAAGTCATGGAAGAACAGAGCCATTTGGCGCCGCAAGCCCTGAACGCGCTCATGATCTGCCGCAGCCTGGAGCGCGTCGGCGATCACGCCACAAACATTGCCGAGGACGTCATCTTCTGGGTGCAGGGCGCCGATGTCCGCCACTTCAAGAGCGTGGCGAAAGCAGCCGCAATGGCCGGTGCAGCGGCGCCACCTGCTGCGCCCGTTTCTCCTGCCGCCAGCGCGGATGGAACCGTGCCCATCGACACCGCTCCCGCGAAAAGCTGAGCGCGGCTTCTCGCAACGACGACATTGCCCCATTGACGTTGCCTCATCCTTCCAGCGTTCTTTGCTGGAAGGGTGGGAGAGCACACCCCGAATCCGCAATGAAAAAGCCCCGCTCTAAGCGGGGCTTTTTGCAGAGCCGAAAAATCGCAACAGAGAACTGCGTACTCCGAACCGAGAACCGCCTTTCTACCGCGTTGCCTCTGCCGACCGCGCGCCCATCGCTGCGAGCTTGCTCCGCGCTGCACGCGCCTCCGGCGTTTGCGGGTGCCGTTGGATCAGAGAGCGCAATTCGTGAATGCCCTCCTCGCGCTTATCCGTTGCAATCAAGGCAAACCCCTTGTGCAGTTGCGCCGCCGCAGCCTTGGCATTGCCGCTGAAGCCTTCCAGCACTGCGTTATAGTCGTTAATCGCGGCCGGATACTCCTTCTGCTGGTAGGCAATTTCACCCAGATAGAACTGTGCCGTCCCGGCTGCATCGTCCAGCGGGTAGTAGTGCACGATGTCCTGAAACTCTCCTTGAGCCACTTGGTACCGTCCGGCCGTGTAGTCGCGGATTCCAGCCTGCAAAGTCTCCTGCAACGGTGGCGCCTGTTGCACGCCCGCCCCGCCTGGCGCAGCTCCACTTGGCATCCCAGGTCCCTGATCAGGCCCACCTGGCGCGGTCGTCCCTCCCGGCCCCGTTGCGCCCGGCTGCTGCGGTGCCTGTGCCGCTTGCATCGCCTGCAGTTGGGTCTGCAAGTCTGACACCGATTTATCCAGCTTGGCGATGCGCGCCTTCAACTCGTCCACTGAGTCGTTCAGCGACTGCACCTGGCCGGAGACGCTGTCTACCTTTCCGCTCACCGCCTCGTTCTGCGTGCTGATCTTCTGCTGCAGCGCGGTCACCGTGGTGCTCACCTGATTCGCCTGGTCGGCGGTCTGCTGCGCAAGGTGCTCCAGCACACCCAGGCGCGCGTCCATTGTGGATTGCAGCCGCTGCACAGCATCCAGCAATTGCTGTACCTGGGTTTGCAGCTCGACCATTTCCTTTGAGACCGCATGCGCCGGCGTGGCGGCGGGACCCATGAGAAGAATCAATGTTGCGACCGCCAGCAGACGATAGCGAAGATGGATTGATTTGTGCATGTCGTAAACCCTTCCTCGATTAAAGACTTCCTGAATACAACATTACGGCAGCCGGGCCGGAATGGGCGAGGCTGCCGCGAGTGAAAGCGAATGAATTGCCGGGCTGCAAGCCGGCAGCGAAACGGCCGGTTACTTGTCGATCGTGAACCCGTCTCTGCGGTTCAGTTGCCAGCACTCCTCGGTCGAGTCGGAGCAGAACGGCTTTTCCTTGCCGTAGCTGATTACGCGGATGCGATCGGCCGCGATGCCCGCCGTCACCAGCGCGGTTTTGGCAGCCTGCGCGCGGTTCTGGCCCAACACGAGGTTATATTCATCCGATCCGCGCTCGTCGCAGTAGCCGCCTATCACGATCTTGATGTTCGGGTGCGCATTCAGGTAATCGGCATTCTTAGCCAAGATCGCCTGTGCGTCGCCGCGAATATCGTAGTTGTCGTAGTCGAAGAAGATCGGCTGCACATGCGCATCGAAGTCCTGCTGCTCGTTCATGGTGGTGCTCGGCACGCTGATGGCCGGCGGCGAATTCACCGTCACGAAGGCTGAAGCGTCGGCCGTGCCGCCATCTCCGCGCGCAACCAGGTGATAGGTCGTCGACTCCGTCGGAGTCACCGTCTTCACGCCCACCGTTGGAACATCGCCGATACCGTCAATTGAAACCGTGTTGGCGTTCGTCGTTTTCCAGCTCAGTTGCACCTGGTCGCCCGCCGAGATCACCGTCGGAGTCGCTGTCAATTGTGCCGTAGGAGCGGGCACCGATGTGGCCGGAGCCTGTTCCGCGGACGGTAAGGACGCGGTCTTCTTTTTGCAACCGGAGACGGCGGTCAAGGCAATCAGCAAAAGTGCAACCGAAAAAACAGCTTTCTGTGTCTTCAAGGGAATTCTCCTTCTCGAAAAAGTGTTCTGGTTATCTTCCGGGCAACCGGGTCTTGTTGTCGCCACGGCGCCGCCCCTGTGCAAACTTCTGAGCTTCAGCAACCCCAAAATGATAGTTCATCAAATCCGCAGCGAACCTGAAAACAGCTCGATCCTCGACCGCCAAGCTTCGCTTGCCCCGTTAACACCGCGAGCTCCGCCGCTTCTACGCTTCACTTCCAACTCCAGTTGGGCATCATGTTGTCGCCCGAGAAGGTCAGTTGCTGCTGCTGGGTGCCGTCGGAAAGCATTGTCCAGATCTGCGTGCGGTGCCCGATCTGGCGCTGGAACACAATGTGGCGTCCATCGGGTGACCACGACGGAAAATCGTTCACGCCGGCTTCGTGGGTCGCCTGCAGCCAGTTCTTGCTGGCAATGTCCATCAGGTAGATGTCATATCCGCCCGGATCGCCGGGACCGTATTTGCGGTTCCATGCAAACGCCAGCATGCTCCCGTTGGGCGACCACGACGGGGAGATGGCGTACCCGCCGTCTGTCATGCGCTGCACGTTGGCGCCATCCTTGTCCATGATGTAAATCTGCGGCTCGCCCGTCCGGCCACTGACAAACGCAAGCTGATTGCCGGTGCGCGGATTCCAGACCGGCGATACATCCGATCCGAATGACGTGATTGCGTGCGCATTTCCGCCGCTCACGTCAGAAACCCAGATGTCCGGATGGCCTCCGCGCGCCGAGGAGAATGCGATCTTCGATCCGTCTGCCGACCAGGCCGGCGACTGGTTGCTTCCTCCCGCCGAACCCGCGGTGAAACTGACCAGCCGTCCTAAGTCAAGCGAATACATGCGGATCGACCATCCTTCGCTTCCCAGCGAAGCGAACGCAATTCGGGAGTTATCCGGTGAGATGCGCGGAGACAGAGAAATGCTGCCTAAATGCGTGATGGCGTGTTGATTTTGCCCGTCGTAATCCATCACCCAGATCTCTTTTGACCCAGTGCGATTGCTTACAAAATAGATTTTGGTTTCGGCAATGCCGTTGATGGCTCCGCCCAGCCGGTAGATGATTTCATCGGCAAACCGGTGCGCCAGGGTACGGGCCATCTCTTCGCTGGCAGCCTCGTTGTATTGGCTACTGAGCACAGGCGCGCTACCCGCCGTGCGCGCGTCGGTGAGCCACCCGTAGACCACCAGGCGGCCGTTCGTGGCCGAGAGCGCACCATAGGCCACCATAGCGGCGTTAGCCGGCGCAGCCGACCACTGAGTTCCCACAAACTCCTGCGGCGATCCTGGCATGGCCTGTGGCGCCAGGCTCTTTGACACCATGTCGAAGATGCCCGCGTTCGACAAATCGTTATAAAGGGTGGAGTCGAAGATTGCTTTGAGCGGAACAGTCTCCGGATCGCTGCCCACCGGCTTGAAATCGGCCGCAGCCAGGCGGATGCGCTCGTTGCCGAGGTTGGTTCCGGTGTGCACCCAGTCCTGGGCGAAGAGTCGAGGCGCAAAAAAGTACGCCAGGCAAAGCAAGTACAAGGGGAAGACCCGAATTGTTACCTTCATGCGATCTCAAATCCTTCCTGTTGGGGTAACAGAGGTTTGTGCGCACGCCCTGCCTGTGGAAGCCCATTCTGCATGACGATGAGTGCCGCCGAATGTTAGCCCGTAACCCTCGCAGCGAACCTTTGGAATAACTTCCCGGTCTAAATGTCTTTCGCTACTTTCGAAAGATTCTGCCTCGCCGCTGAACAAACTGACCGCTGACAAATGATCACTGCTTTTCAGTACTCGCAGTAGTACGAAACCTTCAACGTGCTCTGATTATAATTCGCCGGCAACTGGCCAAATGTGTCCACGCGCTGCGCTGCGAAGAGGCACGACGTGTCCAGCGAAGGGCTGCCGCTCGATGTATCGATCTGCGCCCGGCTGTGACTGCCGTCCCGGTAAATCGTAAAAGCCAGGTACACGCGCGCTCCCTTCGGCGTCCGCGCATCCACCTGTGCCTTGTCCCATGTCTGAGACATCTTCCGGTTGATCTGGTCCACATACCACGGAAACAGGCTGGCAAAGTTGTTATCGCCGACGGTCGTTGGCCCAGCCGACCCCGGCTGCATCTGGTGCGGCATTACCGATCCGGATTGCTCGCCATATTGCGCCACGTTCTGTTGGGGCTGCGGCTGGTGCGGCTGAGTCTTGGGAATGTTCTTCGTCGTCGGCTTTGTTGGCTTGCCCAGAATCGGAATCGCCGTCTCGTCCACGTGCTTCTGTTCCTTCGGACTCGGCGCGGCCGGTGCCTTGCTCGGTGTCTCAGTCGCCAACACGTTCTGGTTCACCTGTTCGGTCGGCAGCGGCAGTGCGTTCGTCAGTGTCACCTGCATCGATC